>Ga0247823_10000019_pt1 | contig 106820 bp, 88 predicted proteins | sample 13C_PalmiticAcid_2_FD_192426 | JGI IMG/M metagenome (GOLD analysis project Ga0247823, IMG submission 192426) | Soil microbial communities from agricultural site in Penn Yan, New York, United States - 13C_PalmiticAcid_Day30 | ecosystem: Environmental > Terrestrial > Soil > Agricultural land... | reverse complement strand
ATATTAAATAATCACCAGTGTGGCTAAATTATACCCTAATATTCGATGACAAGTCGAGCTCTGGTGCGAATACCGCCTACGCCAATGTCGGCGAACCGACTGGAAATGCCATATCCATCTACCTTGTCTGATAGAGAGTACGCACTACCACACATTCACTTTGCCAACAGCCCGACCGCTGCCGCCTCAGGGCGGGGTGGGTGTGGGCGTCGGACAGGGTGCTGGTGCGGAGGTCGTGACGTCGTACCGGACCCTGTTGCCGGCACGGTCAAAGCAGGTGGCTGTTCGGCGACCATTGTTCAATCCGTCCGCTATAGAACTAACGGTCAAGCGGCCCAATGCATCATAGGTGTAGGATATGGTTTCGGCGTGCGCCGCGACCACAAAAATACTCGCCAACGCGCAGCCTTGAAGCAACCATCCTCGACGCTTTCGCATGCCCCGCCCCTTGAGAATCGCTAGTCGAGACTAGGCACGCATCCGGAGCGAAAACAATCGACAAACTCACTCCATATTCCGTTAGCCCCATCTATGAGGCGAGTACGAGACGAGAATAGTAGGCAAGCGGCCGTCGAACGTCGGCTTTTCGGATCTGACAACGGCACATCGAGCGACCGCTATGAGGGCGCATAGCTGCCCAACCCGATCGATACGGCAACCGCGTCACCACGTCAGACGAGCGAACAGTGGCAATCGCTATTCCCGGCCCTCCGTTCGATACCCCATCGGATCAGTAATCCAGCGATTAACGGCGGATTCATGCCAGCCGGCACCGTGGACGCTGATCCGCACCTGCCGGGGGAAAGTCCCCTCCCCTATCTTCCGATAGAGAGTAGTGCGGGAAAGACCGGTGCGGGCGAGCACGGTCTTGAGACGGATGATTCTTTCAACGCTGGACATGGGCTTACACTTCCATACTCGGTGGTTAGTGACGCTCCCCGGCACAGGATCGAAAGCCCCGGCATCGAATGCAAGAGTGCCAAAAAGGTGCCGATGCACTTCTGAGTGCCAGTTGCGGTCGGTTGCGGCGCACTGCGGTGAAGTTCGGTGCCATACGGCGCCGAGAAATTTTCCCGTGCCGTCCCGGCAACAGCCTACCAATCGCGCCCGATCTCCAACGCCACGAATTGCTCGCGAATGCGCGAGGCTCCGGCTAGGTGATTCGCGCGTGTCCTAGTTGGCCTAGCCGCCCGGAGTTTCCTTCGTCTCCAGCCGCTCAACTTCGCGTTCAACAACCTCGCGTATAAACGCGGCTCGGCGCTGCCGTCCGACCAGCTTGTCGATGCGCTCGCCCAATCCTTCCGGCAGACGGATCACGGTCGATTTTACCTTGAGCGGCGGCCTTCCCATGCCGCTGTCGTAATCGGGCATCGGATGCGATCAATCAGAAGATGAATAACCGATATCGTTTATTGCTCATTTCGCGAAGAAAGTCTATATCCGATATCGGTTACTAGAGTTGCAGAGCCGGCTGACACTCTTCCGGCGTCTGCCTCAAGGCGATGAGGAAGGGCGATGACAGCGCTTGCCCCCCGAGACGGCGACAATGCATGCCCAATGGTAGCGTCACGCCGAACGATGCTGGGCGCGCTGACGATAGCGCCGCTCGCGATATCCCGCAGTACAGAGGCCACGCTCTGGCGCGGGACAATTGCGCCGCAAGCCTTGGATGAATTGGCAACGTTACAGCGGAGCCGCGAAGGACGCAGGCTCAGCCGCTTCCGCTATCACAATGCCGAAAGCTTCTTCCATGGGATTGGACCAGGAAACGCGCGGCATTCGGCCGATCAGCTCTACCAGACCGGTATCGTACTCCAGCTCGGGCTGAGTTCTCACCTGTTGGATGTCGGGTTCGCCGATCAATGGTGTGCCCGTCATATCGGCCTGAACCTCACCAAGTCGCTTGTCTATGCCAACGCGACCGGATTGGGCTTGGAGTCGATTGATATCGCGCTGCTGATCGCAATCCTGTCGCCCTATGGCAAATGGCGCCACGCCGGTCCTCAAGATGTTCCAACCGACTTCCCGTTCGCACCTCACAAAGTTCATGCGCTGACTCGCGGGGTGCTCGACCGGGTGCGCGAGGTCACCGGTCATCCGCGCCCCCGCGGCTGGCAGCGAAGCCTATCGTGAGGGCGAGTGCAGCATGTCGATCCCTCACGACGAACTGCGCGATCGGGGTTCGCTGTGCCGGCAGATAGTCCGGGCCGCGCGGCGACGGCTCGCTCGCAACCGCAGTCCCGAACCGCCAGATCGTGCAGACGCCACAAATGTTGCACGGATCAAGGAAGCGTTTCGCAGTCTGCCACCGGTCACGCGCGAGGTGTTCATTTTGCATCGCTTTGACGATCTTCCCTATGACCGGATCGGTGCGCGTCTCAGGATCGGTGTCGATGAGGTTGAGGCACATATCGCCGCTGCCCTCATCCAGCTGTGTCGTGCGCAGGACGACGATCGTTGACCGCACCGCCGCCTTCAGCCTCGGAAGCAAAGGCTCGCCTACCGCGACGGTGCCATAGCGTGAGCGCTTGGTCTCGCTCCTCACCTCGCAGCTTGGCCGCGACCGCGATGAATGCACCATAAAGCGTGGCGCGATCGTCGCCGGTCAGTTCGACCAAACCGGCCTTCACGACGAGTCCACCAAGCTCGATCAGCTGTCGCGTGCGCTCACGGCGCTTCACCACCCAGGCTCGTTTGTCATGGCGCGCGATCTGAGCCGCCAAACGGCAATGTGCCGCTTGCGACCGGCGGAGCGCTGCGCGCCCGGCTTTGAGGGCCGCGCGCAGCGCTCCGCCGCGCCGGGTGAAAGAACGCCGCGCCACGCTTGCGCCAGCCCTCCCTCGTCGCTTGGTCGATTGTCGCCGTCGCTTCAAGCAATGCGCCCGCGAGCAGATCGGCATCGAGCGCATCGGCGCCGGTTGCGACGACAAGCTCGCCGAACTGGCGGACCTGGCGTTCCTTGAGCTCCTTGGCCTTGTCGGCGAGCGCCTTCAGTTCTGAATCAAAGTCACGGGGTTTACGCATCATAGTCTCCGTTGCGGGGCGATGCGCACATGATAATAGAGCGGCAGCCGCAATGCCGTAGAGTCATCGGGACGGTCTGGAACCGACCAGTCCCTCACAGGAATTTTCGTGTGAGGGCGCGCTTATACGTCGTGCCGACGTGCTTGCTGAAGTGTAGGTGGATTGCCGCAATGGCGATCTACCATTTCTCGGCCAAGATCATTTCGCGAGCCAATGGATCGAGCGTGCTGGCGTCCGCTGCCTATCGCTCTGCCTCTCGCCTCTATGACGAGCGGCTCGGCCGCCATCATGAGTTCTCGAACAAGGCAGGCGTCGTGCATTCGGAGGTGATGCTACCCGACGGCGCGCCCGAGGCATGGCATGACCGAGCGGCATTGTGGAACGCGGTCGAGGCGGCCGAGCTGCGCAAGGATGCGCAGCTCTCACGCGAGATCGAGTTTGCGATCCCGCGCGAACTGGAATGGGCCGAAGGCATCCGACTCGCGCGCGAGTTTGTCGAACGCGAATTTGTCGCACGCGGAATGGTCGCCGATCTCAATGTCCATTGGGATATCGGCGCCGACGGCGAGTCCAAGCCGCACGCACATGTGATGCTCACCACGCGAGAGATCCGCGAAGGCGGATTTGGTGCGAAAGTCCGCGACTGGAACCGTACCGACTTACTGGAGGGGTGGCGCGAATCCTGGGCCGAGCACGTCAATGCGCGGTTGGCGCAGCTCGATATCGATGCGCGGATCGATCACCGCTCGCTGGACGCGCAGGGCATCGACCTTGAGCCACAGCACAAGATCGGTCCGGCAGCCTCCCGCATGGCGGCGCAGGGCCTTGAGGTCGAGCGGGTCGCCGAGCATCGCGCGATCGCGCATGCCAATGGCGAGAAGCTGCTCGCCAACCCCGCGCTCGCGCTCGACGCAATCACCCACGGTCAGGCAACCTTCACCGAGCGGGACCTCGCCAAATTCGTGCATCGGCACAGCGACGGCAAGGAGCAGTTCGACCGCGTCATGGCGGCGGTGCGCGCTTCACCCGAGTTGGTGAAGCTCGGCAAAGATGGACGCGGCGAGCAGCGCTTCACCTCGCGCGAGATGCTTGAGATCGAACTTCGGCTTGAGCAGGAGACCGACCGCGTTGCTGGACGGATCGAGCACAACCTGCCAGCGCAGGTAAGCGACCGGGTGCTGGCGAATGCCGTGCGTAACGGCCTGACCCTGGGACCGGAGCAGGAAAGCGCGCTTCGCCATGTGGTGCAGGGGCGCGATCTCGGGATCATCATCGGCTATGCCGGTACCGGCAAATCGACCACATTGGGCCTGGCACGCGAAGCGTGGGAACACGCGGGTTACCGCGTTCATGGCGCAGCGCTCTCCGGCATTGCCGCTGAGAATCTGGAAAAGGGTTCCGGCATTGGTTCGCGAACGCTGGCGAGTATCGAGCACCAATGGGCACAGGATCGCGAGCTGCTGACCCATCGCGATGTGCTCGTGATCGACGAAGCGGGCATGATCGGCACGCGGCAAATGGAGCGGATTGTCCGGGAGGTCGAGAAGCGCGGTGCCAAGCTCGTGCTGGTCGGTGACCCCGAGCAGCTTCAGGCGATCGAGGCCGGTGCTGCGTTCCGTTCGGTCACTGAGCGCTACGGACATGTCGAGATCACCGACATCCGCCGCCAACACGAGGACTGGCAGCGTGATGCGACCCGGCACCTTGCGACCGGACGGGCGGCCGAAGCGATCCACGCCTATGCCGAGCGTGGCTTGGTGCATGTGGCAGAAACGCGAGAAGCGGCGCGCGTCGAACTGGTCGAGCGCTGGAACCGGGACCGCATGGCGGCGCCGAACGCGAGCAGGATCATCCTCACGCACACCAATGACGATGTGCGCAACCTCAACGATCTAGCCCGCGACCGGCTGCGCACAGCAGGAGAGCTGAGGCCAGATGTTGAAATCGAGACACCCCGGGGGCGGCGAGCGTTTGCTGCTGGCGACAGGGTGATGTTCTTGCGCAATGAGCGCAGCCTCGGCGTCAAGAACGGGTCGCTCGGGCGCGTGGACAGCGTCACCGCGGCACGCATGGCAGTGATGCTCGACGATGGGCGTGCGGTTGCGTTCGACACCAAAGACTATGCTGATATCGACCATGGCTATGCCGCGACCGTACACAAGGCGCAGGGCATGACCGTCGATCGCGTGCATGTGCTGGCGACACCTGGGCTTGACCGGCACGCCGCCTATGTCGCGTTGTCGCGACACCGCCACGCGGTCGATCTTCACTATGGGCGCGACGATTTTGTCGATCAGAGCAGGCTGGTGCGCACGTTGTCCCGCGAACGGGGCAAGGACATGGCGTCAGATTATGCGCGCCCACGGCCGGTACAGCTTGGGCTTGGGTTGGGTGAACTGCGTCCTGAGACCAAGAAGCCTGAGCCCGTCAGAGCAGGGGACCTGCTGCCAGCAGCAGTCATGCGCCACGCGCAGATTGTTCGCGACATACGGTTCGCACACTCGGTTGACGAGCCATACACGTCGCAGCAGCGCGCCGAGCTGGCCGAGAGCCGCGATGCGCTCGACGCGATCCGGCCAAAAGCGCGGATCGACCTTGAGACCGCAATGTCGGTCGATCATCAACTGATCAGGGAAGCGGCAGAGGGGAATCCGAGCAACGCAATCAAAGCGATGCAGTATGAGGCCAGGCTTCGCCTCGATCCGCAGCTTCGTGCCGACACGTTCTTGCGCCGCTGGCAAGCGCTCGACCACCAACGGCGCTCATTGCTGCGCGATCATGAATCATCGCGCGCTGGTAAGGTCAGCGACACAATGCTCGGCATGGCAAAGTCGCTTGAACGTGATCCACAGATGGAATCGATCCTTCGCAATCGCCGCGTGGAGTTCGGATTGCCAGAAATGGCCGGGCGGAGTCTTGGCCAAAGCCTCTCCGACCTTGCGGGTCGCTGGCGGAGCAGAGGCTTGGATATCGGGATGTGATAGCCGCTGGACACAGTGTCGGTCCAATGGAAGGAAATCCTGCCGCTCGTTTCCAGCGTTCGTATCAAAAATTCGCTGCATCGTAATCTCAATCGCGAACCGGCGACCGCCCTTATTCATTAAGGGGGAGTTGTGGGCGCACGCTGAGCAACAGACACTCTATGCGCGCGGCTATCCAGCCAGGCGCATAGAAAAAGGCTAGAGAATATTACAATTACAAATGGAGTCCCTCCCAATGAAAATACGATAGATACGGCGGACACCACAAATGTTATTCCAAACATCACCAAACACGCCAATGAATCTTCTCTGAGCCTCTGCGCGACTGGTAAGAACACATAGAATATCGATAGTATAAATACAATCATCTGCAATGATACAATCACAGTGACCATGAATACATTGGACGGCCATTCCAATCCAGCGATTAGTAAAATCGATGGCGCGATCATACATATTATAAACAAGCTAAAGCTCCAGGATTTAACCCTAGGCCACCTAAAACCTCTGCTTTTCATGGGCAGACTCCTGGTGCTGTTTCTTTGAGTTTTACCCCGTCAAATCCCTGAATCGTAGCCCCAGCGATGGGGTAGGCAAAGGAAGCACCTACCTGAATTTTCCCTAAGTTTTCCCCTCCCCTTCCAGATGGATTTCCTCTTATAGCCGCGCTCCCAAATGTCGCTGGCCCAATTCCCACGGACCAGAACGCTATAACAAATCCTCTAGATAGAGCATCGAAACTTCTTAACGTTCCACTTACTTCAAAGTGACCAAGTGCCGCGCCAAAGCTTGCGGCACCTTCGTCGAGAATAGGACCCTTAGCGGTAAATTGCATTGTTCTACCGGTCTCAACATCCGACAACTCGCCCGTAAAGGTCGCAATCCCCCCGATAGCGGTAGATAGGACCAAAGTACCTTTAATATTGACACTAGTTGGCTTCCGGCACGGCCTTTGCGGCCCCGACCCTGCGGTGGGCGGGTCGGCTTCTTTTGCGCGCTGCTGCGCTTGAGCAAGGGCATATTCGTCAGCGAGATCTCGGCCGGTCGAGTAGCACTCGTTTCCAAACGTAAAACAATTGATCCGTCTTCCTGTGATGACCCCGTCATCGGGAATGGCCCCGGTCGGGTCGATCTTGTTCACCGGATCGTTGTTTACATAGGCGTAGAGATTGGTGCCGCCGGCATAACCGATCGGGTCGGTCTGCATGAAACGGCCGAGCGTGGGGGAATAGGCTCGCGCCTTGTAGTGGTACATGCCAAGCTCGGGTAACCAGGCTTGGCCGGTGTACTGGAAGCGCCCGATATTCGTGGCCGCAGGAATCCCGTACTCGTCATACCGGTTGATAGCGAACAGAGAGCCTGAGGCGTCCGAGAGCGTCGTGATCGACCCTCGTTCGTCCGCCATCAAGAAGCGTTTGTCCGTAGTTCCGCTGCCTTCGTACCAGATGATGGGTTCATCGACCCCCACGCCAGGAATGAAGCGGCGCTGCAGGACACCGGATGTGGAATACTCCGCCGCCAGCATGGCCCCGGCATAGAGGAAACGGGTCGTTGCGCCCGACTTCGACGTTTCAAAGAGCGTACCGCGTCCATCATAGATCAGTGAAGCGCCGCCCGGACCGGAGATGAGGCTGTTGTCGCTCGCATAGCCGTAGATGTCCGCTCCGGACGCGGTCAGGTTGCCGCGCGCGTCGTAGCCAAGGCTCAGCGGCCCCGATGCCGTATACTGGTTCAGACCGTTCACGCTGTATCCGCGATCGACATTGGCATAGCCATTGAACGCGTAGGCGCCGTTGCTCGCCGTGCGGCTGACGATCTGATGCGCCGGGTTGTACGAAAGACCGATCGTCTGATCATTCGTTGAGCCAGCAAGATCGTGCAGGATCGATGTCGGCCGCGACGCCGCATCATATCCATAAGATTGCACGGCGCCATTCTGGTAGGTCACTGAGGTCCGGCGGTTTGCGCTGTCATAGACATAGGTTGCAAGCGCCGCCGATCCGTTCTCCTTGATTGCCTTCACCGGCCCCAGGCCATGATACTCATAGGTGACATAGAAGCTGTCCGGCCAGGTCATCCGCGTGATGCGATTGAGCTCGTCATACTGGAACTGAACAGCGCCGAGATTATTGCCGTCGCTGAGAACGCGGCCAAACGGGTCGTAGGAAATGCTGCTTGAAACGCCGCCGCGCACCGCCGAAGTCATTCGGCCTTCGATATCGTAGCCATAGCTGATGTCGTTTTCGCTGCCGGGAAAGTTGATCAACGTGCGCCGGTTGAGCAGGTCATAGCTGAAATAGACCGACTGCCCGTCGCGAAGGCGCTTCTGGGTCATGTTGCCGTTTTCGTCGTACCAATATTGCTCGAAGTCGCCGGTATCGCTGGTTCCGGCAATCGTCTTGTGCGGGAACATGGTCTTCTTGAGCCGGTCGTGTCCGTCATATTCGTAGGTCGTCCGATTGCCGTTGGCATCGGTGAGCGTGGCAAGCGTGCCGTTGTCGTAGTAGGTCATCGTCGCCGCATCGACCGCGCCCACCGTGCCGCCGGCCTCCACGATACGGATCACCCGTCCAGCATTGTCATAGAAATGCTGCGTCAAGCGATCAGGACCAAAGCTGCCCGCCGTTGCCAGCGTGCACGCGGCCGGCAGCGACGTGAACGTCGCCGGGTTCATGCGCTGGACGGTGCATATGAGCCGCCCTTGCGAATTATACCCGTACTGCGTCACCGCGATCAGATTTCCACCCGCCCGAACCTGCAAGGCAGCGAGGCGGCGATTGGCATCATAGATCCTTTCGACGCGCTTGAGCACCGACATCGCGGCCAGTGCCGCTTCGGTTTGCGCCGTGGCGGTCCCCATTTCCTCGGCTTCAACCAGGCCCATCGCGTTATAGGTCCAACGCGTCGCAAGATACGAAACGCTTCCAGACTCGCCCGCATCCGGGACGATCGTTCCGATCACCCTGTTCAACGTATCGTGGAAATACTTTGCGATTTGGTCAGGATAGTCCCCGTATCCGCTATAGATACGGCGCCCTTTGTCGTCATATGACGAACCCGCGCTACGACGGTAGAGGATGTTGTTCCACGGGCCCGACTTATCGAGATAGCCTGTGGGAAGTATTTCATGCGTACCAAAACTATCATCAAAGAAATAGCCGGTCTCGTAGAGCGCCTCTATGGATGAAAAATTGCCGGAAGCCGCCTTCCAAACCACGACATTGGTAAGTTCAGTACTGACGACATTTGATGGATAATCGCCTGATTGATCATCCCATAGGCGGCCAAAGACCTGGGAGTATTGCTTCTTGACAACCAGCCGATCCCCGCCGGCCGTCGCTGCCGGATAGCGAATTTCGTCGTTATAGGTCGGTCCATCGATCAACCCGTTGACATAGTCCGTCTGCGTACCCTTGGCGTCGCGCGACCAGATCGCTTGATTGCAGGTCGGCGTCTCGTTCGTGCACCCGGTCGGGAAGCCTTGACTGGTCGTCAGCGTCGCATCCCCGGAACCGGCTTTCGGTACACGCGAAGTCGAGACGAGGTTCGATCGCGCATCATAGTCGAAAGTTGTATAGTTGCCTTCCGGGTAGGTAATCTGGGCAATGCGGTCTTCGCCATCGTAGGCGTAGCTTTCCGTCTCGAGTTCCTCGTTGCGCCGCGACAGCAGAAGCCGTCTGGCCGGATCCATGACATAATATTTGCTGGCGCCACCGGGCAGCGTAACGGTTGCCGTGCGGTTCGCACCACTGGTTCCGAAGCTGTAGCTGAACGTGACACCATATGAGGTGAGGCTGGAAACCTGACCCGACCCGTCATAGGTGACCGATATGCCATCCGACGCGTCGCCAGGATTCCGGATTCCAGTGACGCCATTGGGGCCCTTGGTGACCGCGGTTACGCGCCCGGCCTTGTCCGTCGTGGAAATCGTTTCAACGCCGCCCGCCGTCGATGTGTTGATCGACAGTTCTTCTCGCGAGTTCAGAGACGGGCAACTGCTCTCCCAACCCCCACACGGCTGGTGAGTAGCACGCGGCCCCTGGTAGAACGTTTTGACTGACGCCAGCTTGTTGAAATCCGCGTGCCCAGGCATGTCTGATACATAGGCTGGTTTCAGGGCGTTGAAGCCCTCGCCGAACCCGAAGTTTGCACCATCGCTGACCAGCGAAACGCGCTGATACACCATGCCACCGCTTGAAACCATCTTGTACTCAAACCCCAGCGCCTTTGAAGTGGGATCGGCAAACGTAATCGCGTTTAGTCGCGCACTCGTCGTTCCAGCAGGGTTTCCAGCTATATTTGCTGGATCGACCTCAAAAGATGCAGCGTCGCCCGCCTTGTTCTTAAAAAAATACACATTGTGCGTTGGCTTAGTGAGAGAGTACCCGTTGTCACTCTCCGGCACATAAGCCGAACCAATCTGGGTGAATTTTACCGTTTTACCGGCAATCGAGACGAATACGTCGCTACCGGAAATCACGATTTTGCTGTTAAGAATACTCGTGTCGTAGGGGCCCAGCCACGACGGTCGATAAACAAGGTTACCCGAACCGACACCAGACACCGCGGCGGAAAATTTCCCACTCAGCAGATCCACGCCATTCTCGTCGATGATCCGGTTGGGATCGACGATGTCCGCCACAGAGGATTGAGCAAACGCCGCGCCAGCGGGACAGGCAATAAGCACCGTGGAGAGGAGCATCTGCTTGAGCAGTTTTCCACGAGAAGACCTGACCGGCGCGCGCCGGCTCGTGTTCAAACCTGCCATCGATACCCCCTCGGCGCCGCTCGCCATCGACCCGATTAGCCCGGCAACGGCACAACTTCCCAACGGCAGCAGTCGGCGATGCCGGTGCATACGAAAACCCCCTCAATATTCGAATCTGCGGCAAATTAGGCACGCCACCGAAACAAAAACAATCTTGAAAAATCATTCATCTCAGACCGCTTGTTCACAGGTTTCGCTTATTGAGGGTGACCGCTCAGATATTGGCAAAGCGCGCTCGCCAACGCATCATGCGCGCGAATCAGGGGTGGGGTTTAGAGGTGCTTCAAGATCGTATTCGGCGCGCTTGCGCTGTGGCGCTGACCGCTGCGTTCATCACGGCCCCCGCGCGCGCGCAGGATGCGCTCGGCGACCCTGCCGGCTCGGGCGTTCTCGTATCCGCAGTTCAATGGCTTCAGGGCACATTGCTCGGCACCATCGCCACCGTTGTCGCGGTGATCGCCGTTGCGGCTGTCGGTTTCATGATGCTGACCGGCCGGATCAACTGGCGCTATGGCGCGACCGTAATCTTGGGCTGCTTCATTCTGTTTGGCGCGGCCAGCATCGTTGCCGGCATCCAATCTACCGCTGCCCTCGGTAACTGACCGTTGAACGGGCTCGAACGCGACACGGTGTTTGTGGCGCTGACGCGCCCGCAGATGTTCGCGGGTGTCACCTATACCTGGTTCGTCGCCAATGCCGTGATTGCGACCGAATTGTTCCTGATCTTCCGCTCGGCTTGGGTGGTCGCGCTCGCGCTCATCGTCCATGGCGCCGGCGTTCTCGCGTGCCTTCGCGAGCCCCGCTTCTTTGACCTTTGGCTCACCCGTATCGGGCGCTGCCCGCGGGTCCGCAATCACGCGATCTGGCGATGCAATTCCTACCGCCCCTGACCAGCGACCCCAAGGTCATGGCGCGTGAGAAGGCGGCGGGCGATCACCTGCCCTATGCCTGCCATATCAACGAACATACGCTGCGAACCCGCGACGGCCTGCTGATGCAGACCATCCACCTGCGCGGACTGCATTTCGAGACGGCGGATACCGAGGAACTCGACTATCGAAAGCGCCTGCGCGATGCGATGCTGCAGGCGGTCGGCACGTCGCGCTTCGCGCTCTACCATCACGTCGTACGGCGGCGGGTGGATGCCGATTTGGCACCCGCGTTTCCGGACGATTTTTCAAAGCGGTTGGACGATCGCTGGCGCGCGCGGCTTGCGACCAAACAGCTCTACGTCAACGAGTTGTTCCTGACGCTGATCCGCCGCCCGGTCCAGGGCCGGCTCGGCATCCTCGATCGGATGCGCTCGTGGTTCGGAAGTGCCACGGTCGATCGCGCAGCCGCCGAAGCTTCCGAGCTGCGCGAGCTCGATGCGGCGCGCGAGGCGTTGATGGCAGCCCTCGGGAGCTACGAGCCACGTTTGCTCGGCCTATACGAAACGCGCCACGGCGACTGTTCCGAACCAATCGAGTTCCTCGCCAACCTGTTCAATGGCGACATGCGCCCGATGTTCTTGCCGCAGGAGGATCTGGGGCAATTCATCCCGTGGCGGCGGATCAGCTTCGGGCAGGAAATTGTCGAACTCGGGGTCGAAGGAAGCAATCCGGCGAGCTATCTCGGCCTGCTCTCGCTCAAGGATTATCCCGGCCATACCGCGTCGGGCATGTTCGACGATTTGCTACGCCTGCCGTTCGAACTCACCATCTCGCAGAGCTTCGGGTTCGTCGATCGCCAGGCAGCGCTCTCGCGGATGAACCTGGCGCTGCGGCGGATGCGATCGGCCGAAGACGAGGCAGTGAGCCTTCGTGCTGAGCTGTCGAACGCAAAGGACGACGTTGCCGCGGGCCGTGCCGGGTTCGGCGAGCATCATCTGACGATCGCCATTCGAGGTGCGACACCCGAGCAAGTCGATGCAGGAATCGCCGAAGCCCAGGCAGCCCTTGCCGATCTGGGTGCGGTCGCCGTGCGAGAGAATCTCGCGCTCGAGCCCGCCTTCTGGGCGCAGTTCCCCGGAAACTTCAAATATGTCGCGCGCCGCGGGCTCGTTTCGACCCGCAACTTCGCCAGCCTGGCGAGCAGCCACAACTTTCCGCTTGGCCAAGCCAAAGGCAACCATTGGGGCGAAGCGGTCACGTTGCTCGAGACCACCGCGGCCGGCCCCTATTTCTTCAACTTCCACCAGGGCGATCTTGGCAATTTCACCGTCATCGGCCCATCGGGCTCGGGCAAGACGGTGGTCCTGAACTTCCTGCTCGCGCAAGCGCGCAAGTTCAGCCCGCGCATCATCTTCTTCGACAAGGACCGCGGCGCCGAACTGTTCATCCGCGCGATCGGCGGGCGCTACGACGTGCTGCGGCCAGGCACACCCTCGGGCCTCAACCCGCTTCAGCTCGAAGACACGCCGGCAAACCGCCAGTTCCTGATCGATTGGGTGGCGCTGCTTGCCGGTGGCGCTGACACCGAAGAGATCGCACAGATCAAGGATGCGATCGACGCCAGCTACCTCCAGCCGCCCGAGGATCGCCAGCTCGCCTACCTGGTCGAGCTTTTCCGCGGCGGGCACCGCCCTCATTCCGCCGACCTCTGGTCGCGGCTGCGGCCCTGGTGGGGCAGCGGCGAATATGCCTGGCTGTTCGACAACGCGGCCGATCTGACCGACCTCGCCGCGCCCACGGTCGGGTTCGACATGACGCAGATCCTCGACGATCCGGCGCTGCGCTCGCCCGCGATGATGTATCTGTTCCATCGCGTCGAAGAACGGCTCGACGGTTCACCATCGATCATCGTCGTGGACGAGGGCTGGAAGGCGCTCGACGACGACGTGTTCGTGCGGCGGATCAAGGACTGGGAAAAGACAATCCGCAAGCGCAATGGCATCGTCGGCTTCGCGACCCAGAGCGCGCAGGATGCGCTCGAGAGCCGGATCGCCAGCGCGATCATCGAGCAGGCCGCGACGCAGATCTTCATGGCCAACCCCAAGGCGCGTGCGACCGACTATATCGAGGGCTTCGGGCTCAGCGAGCATGAGTTCGAGCTGGTGCGCAACCTGCCCGACAGCGCGCACTGCTTCCTGATCAAGCACGGCAACCATAGCGTCGTCGCGCGGCTCAACCTGACCGGCGAACGCGACCTGCTGACGATCCTGTCAGGCCGCGAACGCACGGTCCGGCTGCTCGACGAGATCCGCAGCGCAAGCGGCAATGATCCGGCTGACTGGATGCCCAAGCTCCTGGAGCTGGCATGAGCTGCCCTGCGCTCCCGATCGATGGCGGGTATCTGAGCGCCATCCTCGCGTTCGTCGACTGTCAGGCACAAACCCTGGGAGCAAATGGCTATCAGACGTTGGCCGCGCCCGGCTCGACCTTCTCGCTGATCCTTGCGGCGCTCATCACGATCTTCGTTGCGCTCTATGGCTATCGCATGATGCTGGGACAGGTGCCGAGCATCCGCGAAGGCGTACTCGCATTCGTCAAGATCGGCGTCGTGCTGGTGCTGGCGACAAGCTGGCCGCCCTTTCAGACCCTCGTTTACGACACCGCCTTCAAAGGGCCTGCTGAGCTCACCGCTTCGATCGGCGGCGCGAGTGGCCTCCCCGGTGCGCAGGGCAGGATGGTGGCGCGGCTTGAAGCCACCGACCGGATGCTCGTGTCCTTGGCCGCGGACGGCGCGGGAGCGCCGCAAACCCAGCAGCAAGCAGCAGAGCGGACGCCACCTGTACTGCCGGGCTTCGACGCGCTGGCGCTGACACGCATCCTCTATCTGGGCGGTGTCGTGGGCGCGTTCGCCTCGGTCCGCATCATTGCCGGGCTGTTGCTGGCACTGGCGCCCTTCTTCATTGCGTTCCTGCTGTTCGATACGACGCGCGGTCTGTTCGAAGGATGGCTGCGCGCGCTGCTGGGTGCGGCACTGGGCACACTGGGGGTTTCCATCGTGCTCGGGATCGAGCTCGCGCTACTCGAATCCTGGCTCGCCAGCATTCTCACGGCGCGTGCGTCGAACATCTCTGTCCCCAACGCCCCCGTCGAACTGCTCGTCACGACCGGCATCTTTGCGCTGGTGTTGGCCGCGATGCTCTGGGCGCTGGCGCGGGTCGCCATGGGGTTCCGGTTCCTCGCGGTGTGGCAATGGGCAACGAACGTGATCGCACCACATCAGATGCAGAAGCCAGGTGAGCAGCGGGCATCCACGACGGGCTCGAACGAGCCAGTGGTCACGCGCTCGCGAGCAATCGCGATCGCCGACGCCGTTGCAGCAAACCAGCGGCGTGAAGGTGGCGCTCCGGGGATTGCAGGTCAGGTTGCCACCCGCGTGCCTGCCGGCGCCGTGTCGCGCGACCAGGCACCAGCTGCCGCCTCACCGCTTGGACACACGTTCCGGCGCCGCACCGTCAACCGCGTGTCGGCGAGCGCCGGCCGGAGAGATCAGCAATGAAGCCCGACCATCCCAAGACGCGAGAGGGTTATTTTCGCGAGGCATCGAGCTGGGCGCAAGATCAGAACGCTTCGCTTCGCGCGTCGCGGCGCGTGGCCTGGATCGTTGCCGGAGTGCTGGCGGTCGTCGCGATATGTCAGGCGCTTGCCCTGATCTTCCTCACCCCGCTCAAGACCGTCGAGCCCTACACGCTGATGGTCGACAAGCAGACGGGGTTCGTTCAGGCGCTGCAACCGCTTGAGCCCGCGCGCGTCGCAGGTGACGCCGCCCTCACCCAGTCCTTCCTCGTCCAATATGTGATCGCGCGCGAAAGCTTCGACATCAATGCGCTTCAGGCCAACTATCGTAAGGTCGCGCTATGGTCGGCCGATAGTGCACGAAGCCGCTACATCGCTGCAATGCAGCCGGGTTTTCCCGAGAGCCCGCTCAATCGCTATCCGCGCTCAACGCTCATTGAAACCCAGGTAAAGAGTGTGACGCCGATGGGGCAAGGCGCCGCGATGGTCCGGTATGATACGCGTCGCGTCGACCAGGGCGGACAGGCACAACTGCTGGGTTCGTGGGTCGCTGTGATCCGCTACCGGTTCTCCGGTGAGCCGATGCGAGTTGAGGACCGGTACATCAATCCGCTCGGATTTCAGGTAATCCGTTACCGCCGCGACGCGGAAGTCATTCCAAGCGAACCCGCGCCCTTGCCGTCCCCGGCATCGATCGCCGCCAGCGGAGCGCGGCCGTGAAGGCCGGCTTCAGCATATTTGCAGCGTGCATCGCGCTGGCGATCGCTGCGCCTGCTCTCGCGCAACACCGTCCCCAGCCTGCGGGCGGCGATCCGCGCCTCCAGACGGTCGAATATCGCAGCAACCAGGTGGTCACGCTGGAAGTCGCGCCGGGCTATCAGCTCGTCCTCGAGTTCGCCGCCGACGAGCGCGTTGAGAGCGTTGGCCTCGGCGATAGCTCCGCGTGGATGGTGTCGCCAACCAAGCGCGGCGACCATCTCTTCATCAAAGCCGTGCAGCCGGGCGTTTCGACCAATATGACGGTCGTGACCGACATTCGGACCTATGCGTTCGACCTTCATCCGCTGCCCGCGCCATCTGAAACGATGGCGTATACGGTACGCTTCTCCTATCCGACGCAGTCTCGGGTGACGGTTATGCCGCCGGGCGCTGCCGCTGCCGTCCCGGATACGCGCTATCGCGTCAACGGCGACAGGAAGCTGCGGCCATCGGCGATCAGCGACGATGGCATCAAGACCTATATCGAATGGCCCGCAGACGCCGCGATGCCTGCCATCTATGCGGTCAATGACCAAGGTCGCGAAGCACTGGTCAATGGCGTCGTCCAGGACAGGATGTTCGTGATCGATGGTGTTGCCCGCAAGCTCCTGTTCCGGATCGACGGTCGCGTCGCCCGCGCCATCCGCGATACGCCGCAGGGCAAGCCATGAGCGCGCCGGAGCCAGCAGGCACCCCCACTGTGGGTAGAGATATCCGCCCCAGCGTCGGTGCGGCGACGCGCCAGGTGCCGGTCTGGGTGTTCGTCGGCGCTGCCGCCGTTGCCGCGATCGCGCTGTTCGCGGTGCTTGATAATCGCCGCCGGTCGCTAGCAACACCGGCAGTCGCCATGCGCACTGCTGATCCAGGCGCTTTTGCCGCGCCGCCTGCGTTGGTGATCCCACCTGCTTATGCGCCTGCACCGTTGCCAGTCGGCTCGCCGACACCACAGGTTATCGCGCCTCCCCAGGCTGCGCCCGCGCCGCCCTCCCCAACTCGTGTTGCACCCGCACCGGAGCCAATGGCTCCCTATGTGCAGCAATCGCAGCCCCAGATGGCCCGCACCCCTGATCCGGTCCGCACCGATAGCTCGCCGATGTTGGTGATCGACCAGGGCGTCCAGGCGCGGCGCGAAGCTCCGGCTGCCGAAGCGCAGAGCGACGCGGCGACGCGGCGTGGTCAACAAACGGGACAGCCGCGCGATACCAGCCGCGCGCGGGCCAGCGCGCTATCCAACCGGTCGACCACGGTCGTGCAGGGAACGCTGATCCAGGCCGTCCTTGAGTCGGGGCTGGACTCGACACGCGCGGGCTTTGCACGTGCAGTGGTCGCGCGCGACGTGCGCGGGTTCGATGGCTCGCGCGTTCTGATCCCGCGCGGCAGCCGGTTAATCGGCGAATATGACGCCGAGAACTCGGCAGGGCAAAAGCGCGCCTTGATCAACTGGACGCGCCTGATCCGCCCCGATGGCGTCACGATCGCGATCGGATCGCCGATCGCGGATACGGTCGGACGGACCGGAGTTCGCGCGCGGGTGAACACCCATTTCTTTGAACAGTTCGGCGGCGCGATCCTCCAGTCGGTCCTCGACATTGGAGTCAACCTTGCCTCGCGCGAAGCGGGCGCACCGGCAATCTACGCATTCCCCGGCTCCAACATCACAGCCCAGGCGATCCGGCCACAGCAGGTTACGCCGACGCTCACCGTCAAACCCGGCACCAGCGTCAGCGTGTTCGTCGCTCGCGATCTCGACTTTACCGGCGCCGGTGCGATCCGGTGAGCAAGCCGTTGCGCAAACAGGTGTATCTCAGCGCCTATCTCGCGCCGTTTGCAGACGTCCTTGCGCGCCCGGACGTGACCGATGTCTATGTCAATCGTGCCCATGAGATCTGGGCGGAAAGCATCGGTGGCGCGATCGAGCGGTTCGAGAGTCCGGGGCTGGACGAGGCGACGCTCGATCGCCTGTCGCGCCAGATCGCCTCGCTCGCGCATCAGGGGATCAGTCGCGAACACCCACTGCTTTCGGCGACCTTGCCCGATGGCGCGCGCGTTCAGGTGATCACCCCGCCTGCGACGCGGGGCGGTGTCGCGCTTGCCATCCGCAAGCACGTATCGCCGAACCTCCGCCTGGCGGACTATGTCGGCACCGGCGCATTCACCAATACGGCAACCAGTGCGGCAGATATCGGGAACGCCGACCGGGAAATCGATGACGCCCTGGCATCCGGAGACATCGCAACCGCACTCGCAACCGCGGTGCGTGCGCGCAAGAACATCCTGGTCGCAGGCGGAACCTCAACCGGCAAGACGACCTTCCTTAACGCGCTGATCGCCGAGATACCGGCAGACGAGCGGCTCATCTTCATCGAGGATACGCCGGAACTGCAGCTCCAGCACGCCAATGCCATTGGCCTGCTCGCGGCGCGCAGCGAACTCGGCGAGGCGCGAGTCAGCGCCAACGATCTGGTCGCCGCGTCGTTGCGAATGCGGCCCGATCGCATCATCCTTGGCGAGCTGCGCGGAGACGAGGCGCTGGCGTTCCTGCGCGCGGTCAATACCGGCCATCCAGGCTCGATGACCACCGTTCACGCTGACAGCCCCAACGGGGCGATCGAGCAGGTCACGTTGCTTGCCCTGCAAGGCGGAACCCAACTCAGCCGCGCTGATGTTCATCACTATGTACGTTCCACGGTCGATGTGTTCGTCCAGCTCGCCCGGTCGGGCGGAAGGCGTTACGTATCTCAGGTTGCGCTACGCTCGACGCTTGAAGGGCTGAGCAGCGGTGGGTGACCCGTTATCCGTCCCGCCAGGCTCGAGCGCATTGCTTGGCGCCGTGCAGTGGGTTCAAGGCACGCTTCTCGGCACGCTGGCGACCACAGTCGCGGTCATCGCCATTGCCTGGATCGGGTTCGGGATGCTGAGCGGGCGCATCAATATCCAGCGCGGTGCGACCGCGATCCTCGGATGTTTCATCCTGTTCGGCGCCCCTGCTATCGCCAGCGGCCTGATGACGGCAGCCGATGCCATTGGCCCGACGCCGGTCCCAGTCACCGCCCCCGTGGCACCGCCGCCACCGCCGCCACCACTTGCTCCACGGACACCCTATGACCCCTATGCCGGTGCGTCCGTACCGGTGCGCTGATACTGCGCATCGAACCGCCCGGCTGTTCGACCAAAGACAAATCCTTGCCAATGACAAGAGAATAACGCTCAAAATACCCGCAATTCGAATGCATTAGAACCCAATACATTAACAACAGGGGTAATTATGATGGACATTCCGCAAAGATCCTCGCGCATTATGAAATACATCCGTAAGCTGAGTGCCGCCTCTATCGCAATATCCTGCATCGCTGGTGTATCTAGCGCTCAGGCCGGAGAATATTGCTCACAAGAGAAAATAACCCAGATCATCACTGGTAGCGGAATGGTATTCTTTACGACGGACAAATCCTGCCCAAATTGGTGCCAGCTCCCAACAGCATGGTCGACTGACAGCGTCAATCGAAGCTACTCATTGATGCTATCGGCATTCATGTCTAATAGGAAAGTTGCATTTTACTGGCCGACTGCGGCAACAGCGTGCCAGGTTGTCAGTGTTAATTCATCACCTGACAACGTTATAGTTCAATCCGATTAGGCGCTAGACGGCTGTGAGTCCCGGCATGCAATCGAAACGCATCACGCGCTGCAGAGCATGCCGGCCACCCAGACCCTCGCCTGCAAAGAACCACAACGGAAATAGATCCGGCACTGACAACGCACTGGGAGTCAGACCCCGTGCTCGAAATCAAATGCTTCGATGCATCCTGCCACAGGGGGAGTAAGATGAGATTTGCAGCCAGTGCCTTCGAACTTGCGCTCGGCCTTTTGGTCGCCGCCCCCGCTTCAGCGGAGGGATGGACGGCTGATCTGACCATAAGCACGGCCTTCACGGAGGATTCGGATTTGCTGGTGGTCTCAACCACAGACGGCATCCAGTCGACCCCTGGATGCACAATCAATCAATGGATTATCAATAGCGCATCAGAGGAACGACGCGCCCGCGCCTGGGCCACCGTTCTGACGGCGATCGGCACAGGCAAGAAAATCAGATTCTGGACTAGGAATACGTGCGCCACCTGGTCCTACCACGACGTCATGATTGTGCCCTGAAATCGGGCTGAGCAACCCACAAGAGATATCCAGCGGAGGTTACCTGATGAAGAAGTACATGCTTCGCGGCTGTTTGATCGCATTGGGGATGGCAAGCCCGCCGGCCGCCTTTGCGCAGGAGACGGTTACTTACACCTACGACTCTCTGGGCCGCTTGGTGAAGTCGACCGTTTCAGGCGGATCAAATAATAATACTGAGACCGCCATTTCTTATGATCCGGCGAGCAACCGAACCCAATATAAGGTAACCAACGCCAACGGTGGAGGAACTCCCTCACCGACTCATCGGAAAGTAGTCGTTGTTCCACTCAACGGATTTACCGTTATTCCGATCAGTTGACATGACAGTTCACAACAGCCGCGGGGACAGCATCCTCGGGATCGGGCTTGGACGCGCAGCGGACGCATCAGCCAGCAACATGACGCAACCAAGAGGCCCGGAAGCCAAGGGCCCAAGCGGCGCAGATGCCATGTCCATTTTGAGCACAGCCCAGCATCCATGAGTAAAGCCCCCCCGCCCTCAAGCCTGGAAAAGCTCGATGAAACGTCAAGCCATTGCCGCATTCGCAATCGCCAGCCTCATCTGTTCGACCGCGCACGCTTCCGAGGCTGGTCCCGGACAGATTTCCAACCTGATCGTTGTTGAGAATGGAACCGTCCTATTCAATCAGAGCGGATCCCGCACGACGCCTCCCGGCTGCCAAGCCAGCACCACCCCGAAGCGCTGGGCCTTTAACGGTACGACACCAGCTGGCCAGGCAATGCTGTCCTTATTGCTGAGGGCGTACGCCACCAGTAAGACGGTTTTAATCTTTGGAACCGGCACCTGTACCGCATGGAGCGACACGGAGAATGTATATCGCATTGATACGCATGAGTGACATTCCAGAAGGAACTTAACGTATATTCCTTTAATTCTTGCGCTCGAATCGGGAGTGGCCATGGCGCACTTTCATCGGATGGACTGTGATGATCATGGAGTACGAGGACACTAGGCCCTGGACTTCATGAGCACGCAACGCCACCGCGAAGCACGTCCCAGCCAAGAAGGTGCGCTGGAGCGCGTAGCTGGTCATTTCAGCGCTGTGGGTACAGGGAACTTTGGGGCGGCCAGCGCATCCATAGCCCATGCGACAGAGGTAACAGACCATCGCGATTCAAGCGATCAAGCGTTCGCGAAATATGATGGTACATATGAGGGCATCATCTACTAGTGATTTCAGATTATACTTTTGTATCAACTGGATATACTATGAATACGATTCCCGTAGGGGTCACCAGCGGTTTCGGGGCGCCGGCACTGCTTTTCTACTGCGAGCCGCTTTTTTCAGAACCAGCGTCGAGAATAGACCCAAACGGTCGTCCGCCATTGCCTGCGGTGATGCGTGACTCATCCTGACGCCCGGCTCTGCATCGGCCTTCCGCGCGCCTGCACACCCTGCCCGACACCTATGGAATAGTCCGGCTACCACGATTGGGTGGTGGCTAATCCCGATGCCCGAATCGCTTCCGGCGACAGCTTCCCTACTCTGTGCCGACCAGTCTGGCGTGCCCAGTATCAGGTGGGAGGAACGGCGCGATGCAGGTCGTTTTAATGGCGGGGGGCTTGGGCTCACGCCTGTCGGAAGAAACCGTCCGCATACCCAAGCCGATGGTCGAGGTCGGCGGCAAGCCGATCATCCTGCATGTCATGGACATCTATGCCCAGCATGGCGTCACCGATTTCGTCGTCGCTTGCGGTTACAAGATGATGCTCCTGAAGCAGTTCTTCCACGACCTGCACTTCATGAGCAACGATTTCACGGTCGCGACCGGAAACGGGCACATCGCGCTGCGGCAATGCCGGTCGCTCGACTGGAACATATCGGTGGTCGACACGGGCGAGCTCACCATGACCGGCGGACGCCTGCTCCGGCTGCGCGACTGGCTGGAGGGCGGGACCTTCATGGTCACCTATTCCGACGGTGTGGGCGACATCGATATCGGCGCGCTGCTGGCATTCCACCGCTCGCACGGCAAGCTTGCGACGGTCACCGCGGTGCAGCCCCCGGCGCGGTTCGGCAACCTCGAGCTCGAAGGCGCGCGCGTCGCCGAATTCACCGAGAAGGTGCGCAAGCATGAAACCTGGATCAACGGCGGCTTCTTCGTCTTCGAGCCCGGCGTCCTCGACTATCTGAGCGGCGACGAGGAACCGCTGGAGCAAGCGCCGTTGAGCCGTCTGGCCCAGGACGGCCAGCTGTTCGCGTACAAGCATACCGGGTTCTGGCATCCGATGGACACGATCCGTGACCGGGATCACCTCAACCAACTTTGTGTAGCCGGTTCGCCGCCATGGGCGAAAAGCCCCCCTGCTCCATGGCAGCTCGCCGTACCGTCGGCAGGAGCGCATGCCCATGCGTAATGCGCGGTTCGACGAAGGCCGGTTGAGCCGCGCGCTGGCTGGCCACCGGATCCTCTTGACCGGTCATACCGGCTTCAAGGGGGGCTGGTTAGCGCTGTGGCTACGGCGGCTGGGCGCCGACACCACCGCGGTCGCATTGCTCCCGCACGGCCGCGAACCCAGCTTTTTCGAAGCCGCCGGCATCGCGGATCTGGTCGACCACCGCGTGTGCGACATCCGCGACGAGGCGGCCTTTCTGAGGACGGTCGAGGATTGCGATCCGCATCTCGTCATCCATATGGCGGCGCAGTCTCTGGTCCGCCCGTCCTATGCCGCGCCCGTCGAGACGCTGCAGACCAATGTCGTCGGCACTGCGATCGTGCTGGAAGCGGCGCGACGCTTTCCGTCGCTGAAGGGCGCGATCGTCGTCACCAGCGACAAATGCTACGAGAATCGTGGCTGGCCCTGGGGCTATCGCGAGACCGACCAGCTCGGCGGCAGCGACCCCTACAGCGTGTCGAAGGGCTGCGCGGAACTGGTGGTCGAGGCGTATCGCTGCTCCTTCTTCCGCGACCCCGGCAGCCCGGTGCTCGCCACGGTCCGCGCGGGCAATGTGTTCGGCGGCGGCGACTGGGCCGCCGACCGGCTGGTGCCGGACATCGTCCGTGCGGTCGCGGCAGGCACGCCGGTGCATATCCGCAACCCGGCGAGCGTGCGGCCCTGGCAGCATGTGCTCGAACCGCTCGCAGGCTATCTGATGCTCGCCGCCGGAATTGCCGACGGCGACCGCAACCTCGCCGGCGCGTGGAATTTCGGCCCGCCCCCCGAAGCGACGGTCGATGTCGCGACGCTCGCCGCGTTGCTGGAAAGCGCTTGGGGCCGGCGCAGTCCACAGTTCGTGTTCGGCAGCGAGGAAGACGCGCCGCCCGAGGCGCACGTCCTGCACCTCGACAGCGCCAAGGCGCGCTCGGCGCTCGCCTGGCGCCCGCGCCTCTTGCTCGGCGAAGCGGTCGCGCTGACGGTCGAATGGTACGCCGCCGCACTCGACGGAAGCAGCAAGCTGCGCGCGCTCAGCGAGCGCCAGATCGACCGCTACGTGCGCGGTGTCCACGCCGTGCAACCCGCAGGATTCTCGTTCGACCCGATCTTCGGAGTGGCTGCATGCGCGTGAATTATGGCCAGAGCGTCCATGGGGAGGAGGAGATCGCGGCCGTCGTCGACGTGCTGCGCACCTCCACGCAGATGGGCACGCACGTCCGCGCGATGGAAGCGCGCGTCGCCGCGCTCTTCGCGAAGCGGCACGGCATCATGGTGAACTCCGGCTCGTCGGCGAACTATCTCGCCGTCGAGCTGCTTCGTCTTCCGCATGGCAGCGAGGTCATCACGCCCGCGCTGACCTTTGCCACCACCGTCGCGCCGATCGTGCGCCACGGGCTGGTGCCGGCATTCGTCGATGTGCGCGAGGGAACGTACAATATCGACGAGGACGCGATCGAAGCGCGGATCACGCCCTGTACGCGGGCGATGATGATCCCCTCGCTGATCGGCAATCTTCCGGACTGGGACCGGCTGCGCGAGATTGCCGACCGGCACAATCTGGTCCTGATCGAGGACAGCGCCGACACGCTGGGCGCGACATTGCGCGGCGAGAGCACGGGCAAGAGATCGGACATCAGCACGACCAGCTTCTACGGCTCGCACGTCGTCAACGCGGCCGGCAATGGCGGCATGCTGTGCGTGAACGACGAGGCCCTTGCCCGGCGCGCGCTGCTGATGCGGTCCTGGGGCCGCTCCTCGTCGCTCTTCGTCGAATCCGAAGCGATCGAGCGCCGGTTCGACGTCAAGCTGGGCGACATCCCCTATGACGCGAAGTTCCTGTTCGAGGAGCTCGGCTACAATATCGAGCCGTCCGAAATGGGCGCCGCCTTCGGCCTGATCCAGCTCGACAAGCTGACGCGCAATATCGACCTGCGCGAACGGCATTTCGCGCGGCACTGCGAATTCTTCGCCGACTATGCCGACTGGTTCATCCTGCCGCGGCAGCTGCCCCGGACGCGCACCGGCTGGCTCGCCTTCCCGCTGACGATCCGGCCGGAAGCGCCGTTCGGCCGGCGCGAACTGCAGATCTGGTTCGAGCGCGCGGACATCCAGACCCGCGTCGTCTTCACCGGCAACATCCTTCGCCAGCCGGCGATGGCGAACGTCAAGGTCAACGCCGATCCGCAGGGCTATCCGGCGGCCGATGCGGTCACCCGCGGCGGCATCCTGCTCGCCTGCCATCACGGCCTTAGCGACGAACAGATCGAACATATCCACGCAACCTTCCGCAGCTTTGCCGAGCGTCACGTGTCGCTCGCCGCGCGCGTCGCGTGAGGGCGGCACAGGAGAGAGGACTTCGAATGGAACGATTGCAGCATTGCCGCGCATGCCTTGCCCCGGCGCCCTATCTGTTCCTGCCGATGGGCCAGCACCCGCCGGCCAACATGTTCGTCCGGCCGGAGGAATATGACGCCGACCAGCCGACCTTCTCGCTGAACACCGAGGTTTGTCTGAACTGCGGCCTGATCGAGATCGCCGACCAGATCCCCCCGGACTTCTTCCGCCACTATCTCTACGTCCCCTCGGGCGCGGCAACGATGCATACGCATTTCGACACGCTGGCCGGCGTTCTCGGGAACATCGCCGGAGGCGGACTGATCGTCGATATCGGCTGTAACGACGGGTTGCTGCTCACGGCCTGCAATGCCCGCGGCGAGAAGACGCTGGGGATCGATCCAGCCGCGAACCTGGCCGAAGCCGCCGCCGAGCGTGGCGTGAATGTCCATGTCGCCTATTTCGACCCTGGCACCGCGGACGCGGTTCGCGAAGCCCATGGGCGCGCGCAGGTGATCGTCACCACCAACACCTTCAATCATATCGGCGATCTGCACCGCTTCATGGAGGGGATCACCCGCCTGCTCGCCGCGGACGGCACCTTCGTGGTCGAGGTTCCCTGGGCCAAGGAATTGCTCGACCGCAACGAGTTCGATACCGTCTATCAGGAGCATGTCTCGGAGTTCAGCCTGCTCTCGATGCAGAAGCTGGGTGCGTTCTTCGGGCTCGAGGTGACCGACGTCCACCGCCTGCCCATCCATGGCGGCTCGATGCGCGTGTTCTTCCGCAAGACCGGCATCGCCGAGCCGACGCCGGAAGTCCGTGCGATGCTCGACGAGGAGCTTGCCGGGGGCATGCTCGAGCCCGAGACCTATGAACGCTTTGCCGAACGCGTCGAAGCCGTGCGCGTCCGCCTTCTGGCGATGATCGATGAACTCAAGGCGCAGGGGAACAAGATCGCAGGCTATGGCGCACCGGCAAAGGGCAACACCCTGCTCAACTATTTCGGGATCGGTCCCGACCGGCTCGATTTCCTGGTCGATCGCAATCCGCTGAAGCAGGGGCTCTATTCGCCGGGCATGAAGATCTCGGTCAAATCGGTCGATGCCATCGCCGACGAGAAACCCGATATCCTGATGGTGCTCGCCTGGAATTTCTTCGACGAGATCCGCGAGCAGCAATCGGACTTCGTGGCGCGGGGCGGCCGCTTCCTCGTCCCGCTGCCCGAGCCCGTGCTCGTCAGCTGAAGCGGGGCCGGCCGATGCCCGAGCGCGTGCTGATCACTGGAGGAGCCGGCTTCATCGGCTCGCACCTCGCCGCCAGCCATCTCGACAGCGGCGACGAAGTCCATCTGATCGTGCGTCCTGAGGGCATTTCACATCCCGAGCGGGTCCGCCCCGGCGCGATCGTCCATGCGGTGGACCTCAAGAACCTGGCGAAAGTGCGCGCGTGTTTCGACCGGGCCAATCCGACGGTCCTCTACCATCTCGCGAGCGGCACCGGTCGCGATCCCGGCATTCCCGATCCCGCCGAATGGCCGGCGATGACGCGCGACCTAGACCAGCTCCTCGTCCTGCTCGCCGCCGCGGCCGAAAGCTCCGGCCTTCGGGTCATGATCCGCGCAGGATCGCTCGCCGAATATGGCAATCAGCCCACACCGTCGCCGGAAACCCGGCGTGAGCAGCCGCGTACCGTCTACACCGCGGCCATGGTGGCCGGCGCGCATTACTGCGCGATGCTCCAGCCCCGGCTTGGCTTTCCAGTGCTCACCGCCCGCTTCGCACTGACCTACGGCCCCGGCCAATCGGAGGATTTCCTGCTGCCTGCGCTGCTGCGCCGATGCCTCGCGGACGAAACCGCGGTCGTCCGCCAGCCGGACAACCGGCGTGATATGGTGTTCGTCGACGATATCGTCGCCGGCCTGCGGGCGATGGCGCGATCGGACCTGCCCGGCGGCACGATCCTCAACCTTTCGAGCGGAAATGCGCGAAAGATCCGGGAGATCGTCGCGACCGTGCTCCGGGTGACCGGCACGCCGGCCGGTCACGTATCGATGGAGACGGCGGACAGCCCCAATCTGCGCATCGACACGGTATCCGGCGCGCCGGACCTCGCGGCCCTGAATCTGGGCTGGCGCGCCCGCACCTCGCTGGAAGATGGCATCGCCATCACCGCCCGCTCTCTCGCGGAGGTCTTGGCATGACCACCCTGGTTTCCGTCATCGTGCCGGCCTTCAACGAAGAGGCCACGGTCGAGCGCGCCTATCAGAGCATCGCGGAGGTATTCCGGACCCTGCCCGGCTATGCGCTCGAGCTGATCTTCATGGACAATCACTCGAGCGACGCGACCTTCCCCATCCTGCAGGGGATCGCCGCCGCGGACCCGCGCGTCCGCGTGGTGCGCTTCTCGCGCAACAATGGCTATCAGCGCTCTTTGCTGGTCGGCTATCAGCGCGCCCGCGGCGCCTGTGCCGTTCAGATCGACTGCGACCTCCAGGACCCGCCGGGGCTGATCCCCGAGATGCTCGCGCGCTGGCGGGAGGGGCATCAGGTCGTCTACGGCATTCGCCGCTCGCTGCCCGACGGGCCGGTCACCGCGCAGCTCCGCAAGGGCTTCTATGCCGGAATGCGGATGCTGAGCGACGATGATCTGCCGCGCGACGCCGGCGAATTCCGCCTGGTCGATGCCTGCATCCTGATCGAGCTGCGCAAGGTCAACGACACCAGTCCCTATCTCCGCGGACTGATCAGCGCGATGGGCTTTTCGCAGGTCGGGTTGCCCTATGATCGCGATGCGCGCATCGCAGGGCAAAGCAAGTTTCCGCTCAGCAAGATGCTGGGCCTCGCGCTCGACGCGGTGCTCAACCATTCGCTGGTTCCACTGCGCGTCGCCTCGATCACCGGACTGGTGATCGGCACCGCAACCTTCCTCCTGACCCTGGTGTACCTCGCCGGGCGGCTGGTCTTTGGCCAGAACTGGCCCGCCGGTTTCGCGACGACGACGATGCTGCTCCTGCTGGCGATCACGCTCAACGCGATCTTCCTCGGCATCATCGGCGAATATCTCGGCCGCATCTTCAGGCAGGTCAAAGGGCGGCCGACGCCGATCGTCGAGGCCGAGATCGGACGCCCGGGCTCCCGCCCGCTGCGCCCCGTCAACAAGCAGGATCTGGCGGAGCGGATGCTCGACCGGGCGCGCGGCTGATCAGGGCGCGAGATAGAGGTGCGCCCGTTCCGCGTCCTCGGCCTTCTTCAACGATAGCGGCATTGCCCGGTAGCCGCGCTGTCTCGCGAAGGTATCGAGCGCTGCGTCGGTATCGCCCTCCATTCCGGTCAGGATCGCGGCAGGCGGGCGGGCGTCGAGCAGTTGTGGAATCGAGTCGGGTGTGACGAAATAGGTATAGTGGCGGTGATCGTCCTCCGACACCCAGGGCGCGGCGCGGACGATGAACGGCCCCAGCGCGAATTGCGGATAGATCGGCAGATGCCCCTCCAGCGCGTGGATGGGCGAAAGCGTCGCCACGGGGCCATCGCGCCCCTGCTCCCTGATCGTCGCAGCGATCATACGCCCGTCATGTGCCACTTGGACGCCGGTCCATCCGCCGGGCCTGACGATCCCAGCGAGCGAGGGCAGCAGCACCGGCGCGCCGGTAACCCCCGTCAGCACGAGCACCGCCGCAATCAGCGGCTTCGCGATGTTCCGGCCCACCGGATCGAGTGCTCCGAACAACAGGCCTGCCAGAACCACCACAAAGGGCAAAGGCGGCGTGAAATATTGCGGGAAAGCAGGGGTCGGCACAAAGGAAATGACCGCCCCGATGACCGCAAGGCTGCCGACGAGAAGCAGGGGCCAGCGCAGGACGAAGGTCTGCCGGCGCATGGCAGTGATCGCGGCCAGCGCTACCAGCAGGACAAGCACCAGCATCGTGACGCCGGACAGCCACAGGCGATGCGCCAGCAGCAGCTTGTCGGCGATCCCGATCACCTTCGGATCGTTGGGATCGGCGTGTGCCGCCCAATAGGCGAGCTGCGGGCCGCGATGCGCGCTGAACACATGCGCGACGAAGCCCTCCACGTCGCTCAATGCATAAAGGATGGACGGGAGGCCGCCGATAACGCCTCCGGCCAGGAGGGGCAGCGCGACGCGGATCAGGCGGCTGCGCAGCGGCAATGCCCGAGGCACCAGCAGCGCGGCAATCGTGAATGGGATCAGGAACAGCAGGTAATTGGCCTTGAACCCCGCCGCCACGGCCAGAAGAAACCCGCTCGCGAATGTCAGTGCTGGTGAAGGCACCTCCCGGTCCACCGCGCGGAGGAACAGGTAAAGGCCGAACAGCATGAAGGGCACAGGCAGGAAATTGTTGGTCGCGGTCATGCCCGTCGCGTTGAGGAACATCGGATTGAAGGCGATCAGCGCGAACATCACTCCGCCGATCGGCCAGCTCCGCGCATAGCTGCGCGCGATCAGCAGCAGCGCGGCGCACGTCCCGATCCACGCCGCGAAGACCAGAAGGCGGCCGGTCAGCAGATAATACGCGTCTCCGAACAGCGCGAACGCTCCGGCGAAGAGCAGGGCAATGTTGGGAAGGTGGCTGAACCCGATTCCCGAATAGAGCGGGTAGCGATCGAACAGCACCCCGGCGGCAATGTAGAATTGTTCGTCATGCTGCATCGGATAGGTCATGACGCGCGCGAACAGCGCCACCAGGCTCAGCGCGCACCCCGCCAGCACGGCGATGCGCCAGGACCGGTCCGGCGCACCGGGCCGTACCGTGTCGCGAAAGCCAGGTGCTTCCTGAAAATCGGTCTTCAGCATCGCCTTGTCCCTGCTTGCTGCGACACCTTGGATAGCTGGATGCGAACGCCGGCGCTGGTGGGCAGGAGGAGTACCCCGAGCGTTCCTCTCACCGCCGTCGCCGCCGGTGCTACACCCGAAAGCGCGCCGCACCCACGCGGCCGGACGCCATGCGGGAGCCAAGCCAAGATGCATCGTGCAAGCGCGTTCTTCTCCGCCGCTCCGGAGGACATCACCGCCCGCGACGAAGCGCGCTTCTTCGGGCTGCTCAAGACGGCGAACAACACGTTCAAGCGCACCGAGCCGTCCCGCCTGGCAAAGATCGATGCCGCGCTGATCGCATCGCTCGCGGCCTATCGCTGCCGCATCGACACCGTGCTCGACCTCGGGATTTCATCCGGCGTCACCACGCTCGAGCTGATGACCGCACTGCGTGCCGCGGGCCATCTGGCGCAGGTGACGGGTACCGACCGGTCGGTGCGCGCGCAGCTCGTCCCGCTTCCGCACGGATGCCGCGCGCTGGTCGAGCCCGGCGGCCACGTGCTGCAATATGAGGTATGGGGCCGCGCCATCCGTCCATGGGAACGGCGGCTCGACCGCTGGACCGGAATGACGGTGGCGCGCGCGCTGGTCGAATGGCGGCTGCACGAACCCGCGGTGACGCGTGCCGCATCCGGCGCGGGCGAGGAAGTGGCGCTCCTCACCCCACGGCTACGGCGGTCAAATGCCTTTCGATGGGTTGAGGACGACATCACGCATCGTCGCGACTCCCTGACCGGGCGCTTCGACCTGGTGCGTGCGGCCAACCTGCTCAACCGGCATTATTTCGAACCGGCGGCGCTGCGCGATGCGGTCGCCAACGCGATCGCCTATCTTTCCGGCCCGGGGGCCTGGCTGCTCGTCCTGCGGACGCATGGCGCATCCGATCATCGCGGCACCCTGTTCCGGATGGACGACGCCATGCGGCTGTCGGTCGTCGATCGTTATGGCACGGGGTCGGAGGTCGAGGATCTCGTCCTGGAACTTGGCGGCTGACAGCACGGCACAGCGTTATCGTACCCGCCGCCCCGCCATCCGCATCTCGTGCGCGTGGTTCAGAAACTCTTCGAGATTGGCCCAGCCATTGCCGTCGACATCCCCCCAGGCATCGTTCCGCTTTGGATCGAGGCCGCGGCGGCGTTCCCAGGCGTCGGACATGCCGTCGCCGTCCGCATCGGCATAGGGCGTGCCGCTGCGCAGGACCGGGAGCACGCGGTTTTCGCGCCCGATCTTGCCCGTGCGCGTCCGGACCTCCTCGACGATCCGTGCATCGACGCTATCGTGCGGAAAGGCCCCTGCCCCGTCCAGCACCCGAGCATAGGCTGCGCGCGCATCCAGCACCGCGCTCTCGATCGGGCAGACGGGCTTGTCGACGAACGCCTCCATGGCGATGGGAGCGAAGGTCACCCGATCGCCGTCGATCACATTCCCCGCCTGATAGATGCGCGCCTTGCCCGTGGACGCGACCAGCGGCCGGTCGATGGCATAGGCACGCCCCGCCGTACTCGGCCCTTGGCGGTAATAGTTGCCGACGATGTTCGCCGGGGTGCCGCCATAGCTTTCCCACACCTCGGTGAACTGCGAGCTCGCATTGTACAGCACGTTGTTGATCACCTCCACGCACGAACCCGGCGGAAAATTCACGTCCGGATTGCGATCGCCATTGTGCGCACAAAGGTTCCGCACGAAGCTCAGCCGCTGCGGCCCCTTGGGATCGCTCGAAAGCAGCGCGCATTTGTCGTGCCGTGGAACGCCTTCGGCAAAGATCGACCAGGAAATCGTGATCGTATCGTTGGCCCCATAGCCGCCGACATTCTCGTCCAGCGCCCAGGACGCGCTGACATGATCGAGGACCACGTTGCGGCTGTTCTCGATGATGAAGGCGCTGTTCGATCCGCGCTGTTCGCCGCGGAGATCCGTGCGAACGCGGATATGGCGGACCACGACATCGTGCGTATTCTTGATGACCAGAGGCGTGAACGCATCCTTCCCCCCCGAATGGGTGAGCAGGATGCCATCGCCCGGTGCGGTCTCGCCGGCGATGGTGAGATAGGGGTGCATGATGATCGGGCGCTCACGAACATAGCGGATCACCCCGGCCACGCGGAACACGCAGACGCGCGGCCCCACAGCTTCGATGCACGCGCGGAGCGAGCCTTCGCCTTCGTCGGCCAGCGTCGTGACTGGAATGATCCGCCCGTCGCGGCCTCCGCGGGTAAAGCGGCCATGCCCCTCCGCACCCGGAAACGCCGGCCGGTCATGGCGCGCGACCGGCGCCAGCGGCCGCTCGGCGACCGGTTCGTCATCGGCGGCCTCCTGACACGCCGCGGTGGTCGAGCAGGACAAGGCGACCATCAACATCACCAGCCCGGCATGCCTGCGGCCGGGGATGCGATGGCGGCGGTCCAGCGGATGCATGGGCGTTCTCACGATCGTCTTCAGAAGCGGGCCCGGACCCCGGTCTGCACCTGGGCACGGGAGAATCGATCCAGACGATCGCGAGCGGTGCGCCGCGCATAGTTCGCGCCGATGAAGAGCGAGAAGGTACGATTGACCAGATACTCCCCCTCCGCCGCCAGGCTCCAGGTGTTCAGCGTATCGGAGCCTACGCCGCGATACTTGCTCTGCGTCCAACCCGCGCGGCCATGGAGAAGGACGTTATGATAGGCCTCCTGATCGATGGTCAGCGCAACGCGCGTGTCGGTCCGCCCGCTCGCCCCGGCACGCGCGGTAGCGACGTCACCGCGAAAGATCTGCGCGGTCAGCGCGGTCCGCGCCCGCGGATTCCAGGTGACATCGCCGCTCAGCGCGAAGCCGGTATAGCCGTCGAGCGCGCCGTCGTCGGGATCGAAGCGGAAGATGCCGGCGCCGACCCGGCCGCGCAGCCGCGGGCTCACCTCCCGGCTCACGCCGGCCAGGAACCCATAGGTGTTCGAATCGCGGTTGATACCGCTCAGATCGACCCTCGTGCGGAAATTGCGGCGGTTGACATAGGCTTCGGCGAAGAACGCAACCGGCGCCGCCGGCCGCCAGGTTGCCCGCGCCGAGCCGCGCCAGCTCGTGAACTCGCGATCCTGCTCATTGGGATCGAGGAAATCGAATTTCTGGACGCCGCCGGTCAGATTGAGGCGCAGACGTGATCCGTTCAACGCATAGCCGAGCTCGCCCGCCAGGATGTTGATCTTGCGCGGCGGGAGCAACCGGCTCGCCCGCGCTTCGGGATCGGCCCGGCTCTCGATATCGCGATCGAACCGCATCTCGCCGGAAAGGATATGCTCGCGCGCCGGTGCGATCCGCCCCGACACCGCGGCGCCGAAGGCGGTCGCGCTTTCCCTTCCTTGATCAAGATAGCGCCGCGTGTCGGCATAGGCTTCGCCATGCAGCTCCGCATTGGCGCTGCGCCAGTCGATCTCGACGCGCGGGCGTGCGATTACCGCGGCGTCGCCGGTCGCGGCCGTCGAGGTCGCGTAGACATTGCTGTCGTATAGCGCCGTGACTTCGACATCGATCCGGACCTCCGCCGGACCGACGCGGGTCGTGCGGCGCTCATATCCCGGCCGCGGCAGGTCGAGCGGCGATGCGCCGCGCCGGGCCTGCTGCGCATCGGCGACCGGAACCGCGGCCAGCAAAATGGCGATCAGCGGCGGCGCGCGGAACAATGTCCGGTTTGGCCGCTTGATCGAAGCGGATCGGCGCTTTGCCACCCCCCGCGCCTCAGAACCAGGCTTCCGGAATTTCGATGGTATCTCCGGGCATGATCACCGAATCGGCGTTGAGCCTTGCCTTTGCCGACACGCTGCCATTCGACCGGTTAACGAGAACGACGCCCTTTTCTGCCCGGAACGTGTACCCGCCGGCGATCGCCACGGCGGTGAGCACGGTCATCCCGGGCACATAGGGATACTGGCCGGGCCGCTGGACCTGCCCGAGAATGAAGAAGGGCCGGTACTTCTCGACCTGCACGCTGACATTGGCGTTCGGCGCCAGGTCGCGGGCTCGCAGTACCCCCGCGATTTCGGTCTCGAGTTCGGGCGCGGATTTGCCGGAGACGCGGATCGTGCTCAGCATCGGGAGCGAGATCGTTCCCGCGTCGCTGACGGTATAGCTGCCGGCCATCGCCTCGAAGCCATAGACCGCGACCTTGATCGAATCCCCCGGCCCCAATGTGTAGCGGTCGGTCGATCCGGCGGTGGCAATCGGCAGATCGGAATAGCCGTTCGCGCATGCAGCCAGGGGCAGCGCGAGCATCCCACTCAATAGCATACGTCGGTTCACGTCGGTTCCCCTCAAGATGCAGGATGAGTTTACCGGCTGAACCTGTCCGTTGGTGAACGCATGGTGGGCAGCATGCGCCCCAAAAGGATTAGCTCGGTCGGACGGGCTGGCTCGCAACAATGGGCCGGGTCAGCGCGATGCCCATCGCGAGGATCAGCGGCACCACCCAGCTGCGCGCATACATGTGCGGTGCGGCGTTGGAGACGATCACGAACGTCAGCATCACCGCGATGAGAAGCGCGGCGGCCGTGCGGTCGGAGGCGAATCGCCGCACCGCGATCGACAGCGGCACGAACATCATGATCAGCCAGCCAAAGAGCGACAGCAGCCCACCCTCGGCCCAGGCGAGCAGGTAGATATTGTGGACGGGCGCACGATCCGCGCTGATGACGCGATACTGGTCGACACCAAGACCCACGAATGTCGTATCGCCGACGATCTCCCACGCCTCGCGCACAAGCTCCATCCGCCCCGCGAAAGTTCCCGCCTGGCTGATGTCGCCCTGGACAAGTGCGGTCGCCACCCGGTTCTGGAACGCGGGAGGAAGAGCTACCCCGGTGAACGTCATCGCGCTGGCGAGCGCGACGATGCCGAGCAGCATGCCGATCGACCGTTTTCCCCAGTCGAGGATCAGAAAGGCCAGGATCCCCACCGCAGTGCTGGAAAATCCTGTGAAGGAGCCTGACAGCAACAGGCCCGAGCAGAGAATGCCCAGGATGACAAAGGCGATGGTCAGCTTCATCCGCCCGATCCGCGCGAGATAGAGGACGAACGGCGTCGTCATCGCGATCATCGCCGCGTTCCAGTTCGCATCGGCCATGAACGCGCCCAGCCGGTGGGTGCCGGTGACGAATTCGAACCCGAAGCGCTTCGCCTGTTGGTAGGAACCGTCGGTCGCGTAGTAGACGATGGACCCGAACAGCTCCATCGCGGCAACGCCTGCGACCAGCGCCATCGCGGCCAGGACAAGCGATCGCCGCCGCTCGCGCAGGAGCAGAGCGGGCAACAGGGCGAAGGCGAAGCCATATTGGCCCGCGACGATGACCCAGCGCAGCGGATCGCCATTGACGACGCTGCCGATGAAGAAGCCGAGCAGCAACCCTGCAAGCCCCAGCATCCAGATCGCCCACCAGTCCTGCAGCGGGCGGACGGCGACCCCGCGCCCGGCGAGCAGCAACACCGCGGCGACGCAGAAAAGCGCGTCGCTGACGGTGAACAGATAGGGCGGCACCACGCGCCAGACCACATAGGGGGCGAGGAAGGTCGCGGTCAGCAGCACCGGTGCGGCCAGCCGCAGCATCGCATGGTGATAGGGCGTCCGATCCTGATCCTCGGCCACCCAGACGGACGAAGCGATGTCGCTATAGCTCATGGCGCGGCCGATGCCGGATTGGTCCAGGCGCCGAGGTCACGTCCCAGCGTCCGGCCGAGCTGTTCGACATCGTCGCGGTAGAAATCCGCCAGTCGCTTGCGCGTGTCGTCGGACAAGGGCGGATAGCGGACCGGTCGCGCGATCAGGCTGCGCGCGCTTTCGAACAGGCGCGTCCCGCGCAGCGGCACGGCGAGCCGCTTCACCGGTGCGGGCAGCCGCCGCAACGCGAGCGGCACGATCGCCGACGCGCCGTCGTTCATGCGTTGCCCGATCCGCAGGTCGCCTTCCGCATGCGGCGGAAGATCGAGCATGTGCAGCACCTCTGCCGTGACGGAAGCGGGATCGCGCTTGATCTCGTCATGCAGGATGACCTTCATCTGCTCGGGCGGGAAATGGTCGAGGAAGCGGCGAAGGTGACGGCCGTACAGCCCGTCATCGAGAAAGCGCCGTTGAGTCGCGCGCGCGCCATCGAGATGGCGATCCACGTCGCCATCGACCTGGCCCCGGCGGAACAGCATGCAATAGTCGGAATAGGCCCGCTCGACCGGATTGCGCAGCTGCGCGATCAACCGGACCGAGGGGAGCAAAGCGGCGATGCGGGCGGGCGCCTCGGGATGTGCAAGATAGTCCGCGGACTTCTCCGCCACGAGCTGCCCCGGCCGGGCATCGGCGAACAGCGATCGATACCATTGCTCCCCGCGATGGAACTCGCGGCTGAAATAATGCGGCTCCGGTCCCGGCATGCAGACGTCCGGCCGGGTACGGAGCTGATGGGCGATCCACGTGGTCGCCGCCTTGGCGGCTCCGATCACGATCAACGTTGGGAGCTGCGGTGAATCCATGCATGCCTCTCGTCAGGCGGTGGCGCGTTCGATCAGCGATGCGACGATCGTGCCCATCCGCTCGGCCATTGCGCTGTCGAGCGTCGGGTCGACCGGCAGCATCAGGCTGGTCTCGCCCAAGGTTCGGGAAACGGGCAGCGGATTCAACGGTACGGACGGGCTACCGACAAAGGCTTGCTCGCGGTAGATTTCGGGGCAGCTTCCGGTGCCGCACGGTACCCCGGCCGCGATGCACTCGCCGACGATGCGGTCGCGCGTCCAGCCCGGCGCCAGTCGCCCGGGGTCCACGAACGCGTAATATTTGTAGTAGGCGTGCCGGACGTTCGACGGCGGCAGCGTCAGCCGCACCGCCGGAAGCGCCGCCAGCGCTGTATTCAGGATGCACGCATTGCGCTGCCGCGCCTCGATCCAGCCGTCCAGCTTCGCCAGCTGGCACAGTCCGATCGCGGACTGCATCTCGGTCGCGCGATAGTTGCTGCCCAGGCTGCCATGCACCCACCGGAAGGTACCCGGCGGGCCGATCGCCGCGGCGGCATGCGGCGACTTGCCATGGTCCTTATAGGCCCAGGCACGTTCCCAGACCGCATGATCGTGCAGCACCAGCATCCCGCCTTCGCCGCCGGTCGAGATGATCTTGTCGGTGCAGAAGGAAAAGGCGGCGGCATCGCTGCACGCCCCGACCGGGAGGTCGTCGTGCATCGCGCCATGCGCCTGCGCGCAGTCCTCGATCACGAACAGCCCCATCGCGCGGGCAAGAACCATGATCTCCTGCATCGCCGCGGGCCAGCCCGCGAGATGCACGACGATGATCGCGCGCGTCTGCGGCGAGAGCGCGCTCGCGATCGTGTTCGCGGTCAGGGTCTGGGTATCGGGATCGACATCGGCGAAGACGGGCGTCGCGCCCACCGCAGCGACACAGCTGGCCGATGCCATGAAGCTGCGCGCCGGCACGACCACCTCGTCCCCGGCGCCCACGCCCAGCGCACGCAACGCCAGTTCCAGCGCCAATGTCCCGTTCGCCAGTGCGATCGCATGCGACGCTTGCGAGCGCTCGGCAAAGGCCTGTTCGAACGCGCGCGTCTGCTCGCCATGATGCAACGCATTCACCCTGCCGCTGCGCAGGATCGCCGTGACCGCCGCGATTTCGTCCTCCGCATAGACCGGCCAGCGCGAGCGGATCTCGCCGCCGGGAACCGATGCGGGGCGCCGGACTGTCAGGTCGGGCGAGTGGGCGGGCGCGGTCGCCATCTCAGCTCGCCTGCGCCAGGATGGCCGGAGGGCTTGCGGAAGCTGGCGTCATTGCAATTCCCGATGCTCGCCGCCGGTCGAGCAGGCCAGTCGCGATCGCAAAGCACGCCGCGTCGTCGGCGTCCTCGCTGGCCCGCTCGAGCGCATCGAACGTCTTGTTCAGCATCCGCAACGGGATCGGGCGCGGTTCCGCCTCGAACACGCCCGGGATGGAGGAAGGCAGCCGGGCCTCCTCGGTATCGAACAGCTCCTCATAGAGCTTCTCGCCCGGCCGCAACCCGATGATGTTGATGCCGACATCGATCTCCGGATCGAGCCCCGCCAGCCGGATCATGCGGCGCGCAATGTCGATCACGCGGATCGGCTCGCCCATGTCGAGCACGAAGATCCGCCCATGCCGCATCCCGTCGCGCAACCCGTGCGACGCGCTCCGCAAGATCAGCTGAACCGCCTCGTGTACGGTCATGAAGAAGCGCTCGATCTCCGGATGGGTGACCGTGAGCGGCCCTCCCCGGCTCAGCTGCCGCTGGAACAGCGGGATCAGCGAACCGCTCGACCCCAGTACGTTGCCGAACCGCACGGTGATGAACCGCGGCGCGGCGGGATCGCCCCGGCCTGCCAGATCCAGCGCCTGGCAATAGAATTCGCCCAGCCGCTTAGTCACGCCCATGAAGCCAACCGGGTTGACCGCCTTGTCGGTCGACACCTGCACCATCGCCTTCACCCCGTGGAGGCGCGCGGCGTCGGCCACGTTGCGTGTCCCCAGCACATTGGTCTGGATACCGGCGGCCGGGTGCATCTCGACCAGCGGCACATGCTTCAGCGCCGCGGCGTGGAAGACCAGCTCGGGACGATGCTCGGCAAAGACCTGCATCAGCTGCCGGCGCTGGCGGATCGAACAGAGCACCGGCGTGCACGCGACCTGCGGGTGGCTCTCGCGCATCTCCAGATCGGCGTCGTAGAGGTTGAACTCATTGGCATCGAGCAAGACCAGCTGCGCCGGCCCGCACTCGGCGATCTGCCGCGCCAGTTCACGTCCGATCGTGCCGCCCGCGCCGGTGACCAGGATACGGCGTCCGCCGATCATGTCCGCGACGGCACGGTCTTCAAGCGCGGCTTGCGGCCGCCCGAGAAGGTCCGCGACAGTGAGGAAGCGGAAGTCGAGGCTGGCGCCCGGCTCGGGCGCGAAGCCGATGAAGCCCGGCCGATACGCGATCTCGAGGTCGAGGCTCTGCGCCTGCGCGACGATGTCGACCATCGCCATCCGCTGCAGCCGCTCGACCGGGCCGGCGAAGATCAGGCAGGCCGGACGCGCATTCCTGGCGGTGAGGCTTCCGATCACCCGGACCAGGTCCGCGGGCCGCCCGACCACCGGCACACCGCGTACCCGCGCGCCGGTGTGAGCGCCGGTTTCGTCGAGAATTCCCACCGGACAGAACGCCGCGTTTGGCTCGCCTTCGAGCTGGCGCAACAGCTGCTCGACATCGTCGCTCGATCCGAAGATCAGCGCGGCGCGCCTGGGATGTTCGGGATTGGGAGCCGAAGCGGGCGGATGGAACCGCCCGCCCAGATACTCGGCGGCAAGGCGGCGCGCCATGCGCACGCCGCCCATCAGCACGACGAGCACGAACCACTGGATGACCGGGATCGACCGCGGCAACCAGCCTGCCCCGCCGATCAGGATCAGCAGCACGATATAGGCCAGGATCGCGGCGGTCGCCGCCTTGACGACCTCAAAGACCTCTTCGGTCGAGCTGTAGCGCCAGACCCGCCGGTGCAACCGCATCGCCGCAAAGGTGGCGAGCGCGACCGCGACAAACAGCGGCATCGCGGCGAGATGCTCCTTCAGCACCTCCCCGGCGCGTAGCGAACCGACGCGGAGGCTGATTGCGGCCACCAGCGAGATGGCCGCAATCACGCCGTCGATCAGATAGATGAGCGACGCGCGGATCAGAGACGATGATCGGCTTTCCAACGTGATGGTCATTCCGCTGCTCCGTCCCGAAACGGCGACGCTTGCACTGCCGCGCCCGGGATGCCCTTGACCAAGCGAAGGTAACGGCGAAGCGAAGGGGCAATAAGCCGGGCATAGAGATTGCGTTCTAAAGGACAGGACCATCGCCTTTTGGTCCGCCGGCTACCCCTTCTCGATCTTGCGCAGGAAAATGAGGGGCATCACACGCTCGCCGGCCTGGCCCCGGGTGCCGTCCGCAACCGATCGTGGGGACCCGCGAAATCTTTCGGCCAGCGGCGCTGATTCCTTTGGGCAGTGTCCGAAGTTGCCGTGGTGAGCGGGTGTTCGATGCGCGACATTCCCCGCGTGTTTGAACACCTGCTTGTTTGAATAGGGGCACCCCGGTCGATGCAGATCGAGCGACGAACCACAGCCATGTCGGAACACGTCGTCAGACTCGGGGCCGGCGCGCACGATCATGCCCGCCCATATCCGGCCAGGCCCCACCCGGCCCTTCCGCGCCGGACCCGCATCTGCTTCCCCTTTGCCGGCGGCTTGATCGGCGGAAGCCATGTGTCGGCCCTGAAACTGGTCCAGTCGCTCGATACGACCGAGTTCGAACCCGTCGTCCTCCTCCACAGCCTGGAAGGTCCCCTGCGCGAGTTCGTCGAGGACGCCGGCGTCCGGTTCGAACTCGCGCCCCCGGTTCATGTCTGGCGGTCCGGCGATCGTCTCGCGATGGGCAAGGTCGTGCGCGCCCTGCCGGACGTGCTGCGCATGCGCGCGTTCCTGAAGGAACGGGACATCCGTATCGTGCATACGAACGAAGGGCCGATGCATGCGATCTGGTCGCTGCCCACGCGGCTCGCGGGAGCCGGGCATATCTGGCACCACCGCGGCAATCCCCGCGCCCGGGCATTGCGCCTACAGGCACCTTTGCTGGCGAGCCGCGTCCTCTGCGTCTCCAAATTCGCCTCCCCCAAGGCGGGGTTCTGGTCGGCGCACCGAAAATCCTCGGCGGTCTACAGCCCGTTCGATACCTCGATCGCGCAGATCGACCGTGAAGCGGCGCGGGCCACGCTCGATGCGCGACTCCGCATCAGCCCCGATACGGTCGTGCTGTCATTTCTGGGCCAGTTCGCGGCGCGCAAACGCCCGCTCGTCTTCGTCGAGACGATCGCCGCGCTGCGCCGGGCGCGGCCGGAACTCCGCATGATCGCACTCATGTTCGGCGAGGAGTTCGAACCGGGGATCGAAGCGCAGATCCGCGCGCGGATCGGGGAACTCGGCGTCGGGGATCTCGTCCGGATGATGGGCTTCGTCCGGCCGGTCGAATCCTGGCTCGCGGCCAGCGACATGCTGGTGGTCCCGGCGGTCGAGGAACCTTTTGGACGTACGCTGATCGAAGCAATGCTGGTCGGCACGCCGGTCGTCGCGGCCGCGTCCGGAGGCAATGTCGAGGCGATCCGCAATCGCGGCACCGGCATCCTCGCGCGCGTCGACGATCCCGCCGACCTGGCGGCGCACATCCTCGACCTGATCGATCATCCGCAGCTGGCGGAAACGATCGCGCACCGCGCGCGGCAGGAGGCGCTGACGAAGTTCAGCGTCGAACATCACGTCAAGAAGGTCACAGCCATCTATCGGGAGGTGCTTGCAGGATGACGGAGTCCGCCTGTCTCACAGGGTCCGCAATGCCGGGTCTCGTGCAACACATCACCACCAGCCTCGACGTCGGCGGCGGCCAGGCGATGCTCGTGAAGCTGCTCGAAGCCAATTGTGCCAAGCGCAAATGCGCGCGGCCCGCGGTGCTTTCGCTGATGCGGCCGGGCACCTTCGCACAACGCCTGCGGCAGACCGGCTGCCCCATCTATACGCTCGGCATGTCGCGCGGCTTCCCCGGCCCGGTCGCGATGCTGCGGCTGCTCCGGATCACGGCGATGCTCCAGCCCGACATCCTTCAAGGCTGGATGTATCACGGCAATCTCGCCGCGAGCGTCGCGAGCCTTTCCGCAGGGCGGAAGGTTCCGGTGTTCTGGAACGTGCGTCACTCGCTGGCCGATCCGATGGTGGAGAAGCGCAGCAGCCGGGCCTTGTTCGCACTCAGCGCGCGCCTGTCGCGGTCGGTGCAGGGCATCATCTACAATTCGCGCACCGCGGCGAAGGAACATGCAGCGATCGGCTTCGATCCGTCGCGCGCGATCCACATCCCCAACGGGTTCGATCTGTCGGACTATCATCCGGATCCGTCGGCGCGCGGGCGGCTGGAGGCGCTGTTCAACCTCCCCGCCGGCGGAACCCTGGTCGGCATGATCGCGCGCAATCATCCGATGAAGGATCATGCGATGCTGATCCGCGGCCTCGCCCGGGCGCGCGCAGCGGGCCATGATCTACGCCTGCTCCTCGTTGGACCGGGCATGGATCGGCCCGATGCCGCGCTGAAACGGGTCATCGCGGAGTCTCTGCCGCCGGGAACGGTCACGCTTGCCGGCGAGCGCACGGATGTCGCCAGATGGCTGCCCGGGCTCGACCTGCTGGCGCTCTCCTCTGCCTGGGGTGAAGCGTTTCCCAACATCCTGGGCGAGGCGATGGCATGCGGCGTGCCCTGCATCGCCACCGATATCGGCGACAGCGCCTGGGTGGTCGGCGAGAGCGGCCTGATCGTCCCGCCGCGCGACGATGAAGCGATGGGTGCTGCGCTGGAGCGTTTGGCATCGCTCGACACAACCGGACGGCGGACCCTGGGCGCAGCGGGACGTGCGCGCGCGATCGCGCATTTCGACATCAACGACATCGCCGTCCAGTACCGCCGGCTCTACGCCAGTGCGGTCCAGCGAGCCACAAGGGACACCGCGCCCGTCAGCGCGAGCACGCTGGCCAGCGACGCCGGAGTGGGTCGGCTATGAAAGTCCTCGTCCTTGCCAGCCTCGCCTATTCGCTGGTCAACTTCCGGGCGGCATTGCTGCGCGAGATGGTCGCCGAGGGGCATGAGGTCGTCGCCTGCGCGCCGGATGAGGATGCGGCGGTTCGTGCCGAGCTGTCGGCGATGGGCGTCCGCTTCATCGCCGTGCCGATGGATCGGGCCGGGACCAACCCGCTGCGCGATCTCGCGACGTTGCGCGCCCTGATCCGGACGCTCCGGCGCGAGGCTCCCGATGTCTGCCTCGCCTATACGCAGAAGCCGATCATCTATGGCGGCATCGCCACGCGGATCGCCGGCGGGGGCACCCGCTTCTTCGCGATGGTCAGCGGATTGGGGCATGTCTATTCGGACGATCGCCCGGCCACCTGGCCCCGCCTGATGCTGCGATGGGTGGCGTCCGCTCTCTATCGCGTGGCGGTCGCGCGCGCCGCCGGGATCTTCGTCTTCAACGCCGACGATGCGGGCGAGATGCGCCGCCACGGAATCGTGAGCCCGGGCCGCCGGATCATCCAGGTTCCGGGCTCGGGCATCGACACGGTCAAATTCCCGCATGTCCCGATCCCCGATGGCGCACCCGTCTTCCTCCTGATCGCGCGGCTGATGCGCAACAAGGGGATCGGCGAGTTCATCGATGCGGCGGCTGGCGTCCGGACTCGATATCCCGAAGCACGTTTCCAGATCCTCGGCCCGCAGGAGCCGGGACCGGCCGGTTTCACCGTCGAGGAGATCGACGGGTGGCGCGCGCAGGGCATCGACTATCTCGGCGCGACGCGCGACGTGCGTCCGCATCTCGCGCAATCGAGCATATTCGTGCTGCCCAGCTGCTATCGCGAGGGGCTGCCGCGCACGATCCTCGAGGCGCTGGCGACGGGCCGCCCGATCATCACCACCGACACGCCGGGCTGCCGCGAAACCGTCGTTCCGGGCGAGAACGGCCTGCTCGTGCCGCCGCGCAACGTCCCAGCCCTCGCCCGTGCCATGGAGCAGCTCGCCGGCGATCCGGAACGGGTTCGATCGATGGGCGCACATTCGCGGCAGCTGGCGCAACAGCGTTTTCGCGTCGACCGGGTCAACGAACAGCTGCTCACGGAAATGGGCCTGATCGGGACGCCACCCGGGCCGCCCCGGCACCGCGCGCTGGGCGACCACCGGCTTGCCGAGCGCACGCTGGCCATGCTGGCGCTGGTGGTCGCGACCCCGCTGCTGCTGCTGATCGCGGGCGCGGTGGCGGTCGCGCTCGGGCGGCCGGTGCTGTTCCGCCAGCGGCGTGCCGGCCATGGCGGGCAAGCCTTCCAGCTCGTCAAGTTCCGCTCGATGGCGACGGCCGACGGCGAGCCGCTCGCCGATGAGGCCCGCCTCACCTCATTCGGAAGGCTGCTGCGGCGCACCCGGCTGGATGAGCTACCCGAGCTGTGGAACATCGCGCGCGGCGAGATGAGCTTCGTCGGCCCCCGCCCGCTGCTCCCCGAAACGGTGGAGGCAATGGGAAGGCCGGGCGCGCGGCGCGGCGCGGTGCGGCCGGGGCTGACCGGCTGGGCCCAGATCAACGGCAATGCGCTGCTGAGCGATTCTGACAAGCTCGCGCTCGACCTCTGGTACATCGACAACCGCTCGCTCGTGCGCGATGCCAAGATCATTCTCCGCACCTTCGTCATGCTGACCGGCGGCGAACGCGTCAGCCCCGCCAACATCGGGAGGGCCTATGCGCGCGTTGCTGATCGGCGCGGTTGAAGGCACGCGCGTCGCGGCCGAGGCGATTGCGCAGACCCCGGGATGGGAACTCGCCGCAATCGCGACCCTCCCGCCCGAGCTGGCTGCGCGCCATTCTGACTTCGTCGATCTGGCGCCGGTCGCCGCCCGCCATGGCGCAGCGCTGCTACCCGTCGCGCAGTGCAACGCGCCGGAATTTCTGGAGAGGATGCAGACGATCGCTGCCGACATCGTCTTTGTGATCGGCTGGTCGCAGATCTGCGGTCCGGAATTCCGGAGCGCCGCGGGCGGGCGCGTGGTGGGCTACCACCCTGCCCCCCTGCCCCGTCTGCGCGGCCGGGCCGTGATCCCCTGGACGATCCTGCTCGACGAGAAGATCACGGCATCGAGCCTGTTCTGGATCGACGAGGGGGTCGATAGCGGGCCAGTGCTCGCCCAGCACTTCTTCCACGTCGCCCCCGGCGAGACCGCCGGCACGCTCTACGCCAAGCATATGGCAGCGCTCGACACGATGCTGCGCGCGCTGCTTCCGCGGCTGGCGCACGGCCCGATTCCGGGTGAGCCGCAGGACGAAAGTGTCGCGACCTGGGCGACGCGCCGCCGCCCGGGCGATGGCCGGATCGACTGGCGCGAGCCGGCGGAGCAGGTCGAGCGGCTTGTGCGCGCAGTCGGCCATCCCTATCCGGGCGCGTTCACGGACGCGGGCGGCGATCGCATTACCATCTGGTCCGCGCGCGCCTGTTCCTGCGCCGAGCGCCAGCATGCAAGCCCCGGCCAGGTGGTCCTGCGCGATGCGGAGGGCTTTGCGGTCCGGTGCGGCGACGGGCGCGCACTCCATGTGCTCGACTTCGAAACAACGGCCCGAGCCCCCGCGCTCCATAGCGTGCTGGGGGGGGGGCAATGACCGGCGCGCTGGCCAATATGGGAATCGTGTTGGTCGTCGCGCCGCATCCCGATGACGAGATTCTGGGATGCGGGGGCACGATTGCGCGCCTCTCTGCGAACGGGAATGATGTCCATGTCGCGATTGCCACGCGCGGAACACCTCCGCGTTACAAGGCGGAGGATGTCGAACGCGTCCGGCAAGAGGCCGCCGCCGCGCACGCGCTGCTGGGCGTCACCCGGACGCACTGGCTCGATCACCCCGCCGCCGAACTCGATCGCGTCCCCCATGCGGCGCTCAACGCCTCGATGGATGCGCTGTTCGAAGCGGTGAAGCCGGACACGCTGTTCCTCCCCTTCGCCGGCGACATCCATCTCGATCATCAGCTGATCTTCCGCTCCGCGCTCGTCGCGGCGCGACCGCGGGACTGGCGCTACCCCACCCGGCTCTACGCCTATGAGACGCTGTCGGAGACCAACTGGTCCGCGCCCTATGTCGAGCCGTGCTTCGCGCCGAACGTCTTCATCGACATCCATGAAACGCTCGAACGCAAGCTCGACGCCTTCGCCTGCTATCGATCGCAGTGCCGCGTTTTCCCCAACGAACGGTCACCCGAGGCCCTGCGCGCGCTGGCGATGCTTCGTGGCGCCACGGTGCACCGTCGTGCCGCAGAGGCATTCCTGCTGATCCGGGAGGTATCGTGATGCACCAGCTCGTCGCAGATCATTTCGTTGGACGTGTGCCTGCAACAGGTGACGATCGGCGGCTGACGATGCTGCTCTGTTCGGCCGGACGGCGCGTGGGGCTGCTACGGGCATTCCGGCGCGCTGCCGCCAATCTGCACGTCGATTTGCGGGTCATCGCCTGCGACGCGCAGCCCGAATGGAGCGCGGCGTGCCGGCTGGCCGATCTGGCGGTGCGCGTGCCCTTTGCGAGTGACCCGTGCTATGTCGCGGCGATCGAGGCGATCTGCCGCGAATATGATGTCGGCCTCGTCGTCCCGACGATCGACCCGGAGTTGCTGCCGCTGGCCCAGGTGCGCGAGCGGCTTGCGGCGTCCGGCACGGCAGTCGCGGTGAGCGCGCTTCCGGTGATCGAGATCTGCCGCGACAAGCTCCGGACCGCCGATTTTCTCGACGCGCACGCAATTCCAGTCCCGCGGACGATGGACCTGGCATCGGCGGATCCGAAGGGGTGGAACGGCCCGGCGATCGTCAAGCCGCGGCACGGCAGCGCCGGGCGCGCGATCACCCGGATCGCCAGCCTCGATGCGCTCCCCGGCGCCGGGGCCGAACCGATGGTCGTCCAGGAGTTGCTCGAAGGCGAAGAGTGGACGGTCAACCTCTATTTCGACGAATCGGGCGCCCTGCGTTCGGTCGTGCCGCATCACCGGATTCAGGTGCGCGCAGGGGAAGTCGAAAAGGGCGTCACCGGTCGGCAGGCGCAGCTGATGGAGATCGCCGAGCGGATCGCCGCCTGCCTGCCCGGCCCGCGCGGCGCGCTCTGTTTTCAGGCGATCACCGCCGCCGATGGTTCCGCAAAGGTGTTCGAGATCAACGCGCGCTTCGGCGGCGGCTATCCGCTCGCGGACTATGCCGGCGCGAGCTTTGCGCAATGGCTTATCGAAGAGCGGCTGGGATTGCCGGACACAGCCACCGATGCATGGGCCGCGGGCGTCGCGATGCTGCGGTTCGACGCGGCGATTTTCGTGACGCTATGACCACCACGATCGTCTTCGACCTCGACGACACGCTGTATCGCGAGCGCGACTATGTGCGCAGCGGTATCCGTGCGGTCGACATATGGGTGCAATGGCGGCTCGGCGTGCCCGGGTTCGGTACGACGGCCATCCGCCTCTGGAACGAAGGGCGGCGCACGAAACTGTTCGACGCGACGCTGGCCGAGCTCGGCGTGACCGTCGATCCGGCAACAATCGCGGCGATGGTCGCCGTCTATCGCGACCATGTACCCCGCATCCGGCTTGCATCCGACGCGCGCGCCTTTCTCACGCACGATCATGGTTTCGGCCTGGCGCTGATCACCGACGGTCCCGGCATCGCCCAGCGGCGCAAGGTGGCCGCACTTGACCTGTCCAGCTACGCCTTCGATCCCATCGTCTACACCGACGATTGGGGTGCGGCATTCTGGAAGCCGCACCGGCGCGCGTTCGAGGCCGTCGAGGCGGCGTATCGCGGGCGATCAGAGCGGTTCGTCTATGTGGCGGACAATCCGGCCAAGGACTTTCTCGCACCCCGCGCGCTCGGCTGGGCGACGGTGCAGATCGACCGGGCCGACGCGGTTCATTCCCGGATACCGCCAAGCCCGCAGCACCGCGCCGCCGTGCATATCCGTTCGCTGCACGATCTGACTCCGCAACGGATCGCGGATCTGTTCCACCCGGCCTTGGCCAGGCTCCGCGCATGAACGTCGCATTCGTCCTCTCAGCGCTGGGCGCGGGCGGCGCGGAACGCGTCATCAGCTGGCTCGCCCGCGCGGGCGCAGCCAGGGGATGGAAGATCAGCGTCATCACCTTCGACGCCCCCGGCGATCCGATCTTTCATCCCATCGATCCGCGCGTCGAACTCATCCGCCTCGCATTGCCGCCCGGGGGCAGCGGCATCACCCCGTTCGTGACAGGCGTCCGCCGACTCCGCGCGCTCCGCCGCACCGTCGCGGACAAGCGGTTCGACGTGGTCGTGTCGTTCCTGACCAAGATCAACGTGCTGACGTTGCTGGCGATGCTGGGCAGACGCACCCCGGTCATCGTCTCCGAACGCAACAACCCCGACCGGCAGCCTGCGCATCCACTCTGGCACGTCCTGCTGCGCCGCCTCTATCCCCGCGCCGCAGCAATCGTGATGTTGACCGAACGCGGCAAGGCGCGGCTGCCGGTCGCGGACAAATCACGGGTGAAAGTCATCCCGAACCCGGTCCCTTCGCTCGAGTTCCGCCCGCGACAGCAAGGCGCGCCGCAACTGGTGGCGGTCGGGCGGCTGAGCGAGCAGAAGGGGTTCGATCTGCTGATCGAGGCCTTTGGCAGGATCGCCGGGCGCTTTCCCGACTGGAATCTGCTCATTTTCGGCGAGGGTCCCGAGCGGCCGCTGCTGGAGGCCATGATCGCGCGAGACGGGCTGCGGGATCGGATCTTCCTCCCCGGCAATACCGGCCAGCACGGCGAGTGGATCAGCGCGGCCAGCGTGTTCGTGCTCTCCTCCCGCTATGAAGGCTTCGCCAACGTCGTCGGGGAAGCCATGCAGGCGGGCCTGCCCGTCGTGGCGAGCGATTGCGACTTCGGCCCCGCCGACATGATCGAGCCGGGGGTGAGCGGGTTGCTGGTGCCGCCCGAGGATGTGGAACAGCTCGCCGTCGCGCTGAGCGAGGTCATGTCCAGCAAGGCCAAACGATTGCAATTGGGCTCCAATGCCATCCGGCGCGCCCGGCTCTTCGACGAACGCACCATTCTCGACAGATGGCTGGATGTGATCACCGATGCGAACGCGCGTTCACTTGCGGGAACGGCCGCAATTGTGAAAGCGACGAGCCGGGAACGGCCCCCGTTACGCGAAGCGGGCAGGTAGCATCGTCCTCTCAACTCCATTCCTTTGGGAGTAAAATCGTCGCCGGATCGAGCGGGAGCGGCCCAAAAAGGAATGGCGGCCTCTGATAAGGCCGCCATCCTAGTGCAGAACACTGCCTCGCGCAGTGTTCAGGTCGCAATGACGACTCTAGCTCGATCGAAAGCTATCCACACTGCGGGATTCTACTAATACCATTGAGGGACAGGTTGACTACCGGTGGCTGGACATCAATGCACCGACCATGACTAATTCATGACAAGAAGGCCGGATGTTGAGACCGCCCACTCCTGGCCTGAAACGGCATGTTTGTCGTTACCCCGTAGGTACGATACTCCATGCTTCTTAACCAGAAGTCGTCCCATTCTGGAATGAGGTGCCATGTGCACCGACAACATCTTCATATATTTTAAACTATGATATTTTCTGTTCCAGATTTGAATATATACCCCCACTTTAGGGTCGCCCCTATTAAAGCGAAGTAGTCCACTCATCCGAAAGGTCGAGAAGAATTCGACTACCGAAGAGAATGGTAGGAGGACACCCATGCTAAGCGAACCCATTCACGTCAATATCATCGGCAAGAATGAGATTGTCCGAGAAGGGCTGAAGCGCATTCTTGCTGATCAGGATTTCTGCGTGGATTGCGCGGTTTCCTGTGTCGACGACATGGATATAGAAAACGAGCCATCCGTCATTATTGTCGACGTGAATGACATCGATGAAGGTCTTTGCGTATGTGCTGACGTGCGCGAGCGCTGTCCCACACCGCGTATTGTGATCATGACCGATGGATACAGCATGGAGGATGTTTCCCGGGCGTTCGCGACCGGCGATGTCGATGGATATCTCATTAAGGAGATTTCATGCGATCCGCTGGCCGGCGCATTGCGCCTGACTGCACTAGGCGAAAAGGTGCTGCCGTCGCAGATCGCGAGTTCTCTCGCGAGCGCACCCGCAGGCGTGATTTCGCGCTGCTGGGACACCGGCGCCAGCGGAACCAACCTGTCGGCGCGCGAAGTGGATATCCTGCGCTGCCTGGTCGATGGCGAACCCAACAAGGTGATTTCGCGCCGCCTGAACATCGCGGACGCGACGGTCAAGGTCCATATCAAGGCGATCCTGCGCAAGCTGCGCGTCCGCAATCGCACGCAGGCGGCGATCTGGGCGGTCAGCCGCGGACTGGCGGGTGAAGCACCGGCGGACGCGGTTCCCGTTCTGCGGCCATCATTGCCCGTTCCCGGCGCATTGCCCCCGCAAAGAGTGCCAGACATGCAACTAGCCAGAGCGAGTTGAAGATGATGTGGGCGATCCCGGCGCCGCTTACACCCAGCGCCGGGATCGCCACATAGAGCGCGACGAAGAAGGCGATACCCGCCAGGATCGTGACCCCCAGCACCTTTGGCTGCAATCCCATCGTCATCAATGCCGGCCGCAGCGCGCTGCCCGCGAGGAATAGCAGCGCCGCAATGGACTGGACGATCAGCGGCCCCGCTGCGTCTTCGAACTCGGGGCCTGCAATCAGGCGGATGGCGAAGTCGCCCGCGAAGACGGTGCCGACGACGAAGGCCACGCCCACGCAGAGCGTCAGAAATTCGAGCTGCCGGATCGCGGTCACGAAGCCATGAAGGTCGCGCCGCGCCCATAGCCGGGCAAGGTCGGGGAAGACGACCTGCTGCAGCATCGCGCCGGCCTTCATCGCGGCGAGCGTAAACTTGCGCACGAGCTGGTAGATGCCAGCGCCGATCGGCCCTGCAACGGCGCCGACCGCCAGGATATCAAGCTCCTGCGTACTCTTGCGCACCAGCACCGCACCGTTGGCGGAAAGGATGAACGGCCAGATCCCCTCGAACCTGCCGGTGTCGACGAGTGCGCGGAAACGCAGCCGGACCCGGTATCCTCGGCTGCGAAGCTCGCGCCACGCCATCGCGGCGATGGTCATGCGCTGCAGGCACGGCACCGCGATCGCGATCACCAGCAATTCCGATATCGAGCCGCCCAGCGCCCAGACCAGCGCCACCGCAACCAGCCGAAGCACGGCAAGCGCAGGATCGACCCAGGCGATGAGCGCAAACCGATCGAACAGGCGCAGGACGCCCGTCGGCGTCGACGAGATGCCGAACGCCACGGCGATGGTGTAGAAACCGGCCATTGTTCGCGCCTCGCCACCCCACCCGATCCAGCCTCCGATGATCGGAATGGCCAGCAGCGCGATCGCGCCGGCGGCAAGCGCGCCGATGATGTCGAGCGCGATCCCGAACCCGACCAGTTCGGCAAAACGCGCCTCGTCCCCCGCTTCGAGCGCGGCCGCACCGTAGCGGATCACGGCCTGCCAGGTCTCGAGACGGATGATCTGATCCATGAATCGGCCATAGGCTTCGACCATGGCGAGCAGGCCGAGCAGCGCAGGCCCCAGCATGTGTGCCGTCAGAGCAAGCGTCACCATGCCGATCCCGATGGCTGCAGAGTTGCCGGAGGCAAGGTGCGCGATCTGCCGCAATGTCCAGCCGATGCGCGACCGCTCCGTGCGACTGCTCGTTTCCATGGGAGCTACGGTTCCCTTACCAGCGCAATCGATGTCGCGGGTCTGCCTTTCAGTGAAGGTGATTTCTAGGCGAGCAAGCGGAATAGCCCCACTGGGGTAGTGCATGTCCTCCCGGCGATACCCGGGGCGAATTTCCCGCGCGGGCGCATACCCGCAATCGCTCCGCTTCCCCCTTCTGACCAATATCCGTGGAGCGCAGGCAGCCTAAGCTCATCCGCCAGCCGCTGGGCCGGGGAGTTGAGCTGATGAACATGCAGGAACGGGCTTTGATGGAAATGCGTCCGGCTGAAGTCGCCGTGCCGCAACATGCGTCGGGTGTCGATTTCCTGCGCGTCCTGCGCCGGCACCAGCGCCGGCTGATCATCACCTTCCTGGTCGTGATCGTGCTTGCGGCACTGGCGCTGCTGTTCATCGAGCCGCGCTATCAGGCGACTGCCGTGATGCGCGTCGATGTCGAGGAATCGGCGCTGCAGACCGAGGATGAAACCGCCGCCTCGATCCGCGACGCGGAACTTCGGCGCGAGCACCAGATCGAAACGCAGATCCAGCTGCTCCAGTCGCGCCCCGTCGCCCGGCAGGTCGTGCGCGATCTTGCCTTGCATGACGACGCCGAATTCAATCCGGACGCGAATCCCGACAAGAAGACCGGCTGGAATCGTTTCCTTGATCGCTTGCGGTTCTGGAAGGACGACGCAGTGAAGGCGACACCTACGCCGGCCGGAACCGTCTCCCCCCAGCTCGTCGAGCGCACGACCGACCGGCTGCTCGAGGTTCTCGACGTCGCGCAGGACGGCCAATCCAGCTTCATCGACGTGACCGTGACGTCGCGGCATCCCGACAAGGCCGCACTGATCGCGAACAAGGTCACCCGGGTCTATGTGAAGACCCAGGTCGAGGAACGCCAGGCCGCGATCCGGCGCCGCATCCAGACATTGGGAGAGCGGGTCGACGAACTGCGCGACCAGCTCGTCTCCACCGAACAGACGATCGCATCCTATCGCCGGTCGCACGGGCTCGACGCCGGTGCAGGCAGCCAGGCCGATGCAGCGCAGATGGGGCGCGCCGCAGCCGAGCTTGCCGCGATCCGCGGACAGCGCGCCGAGAGCGAACGGCGCAGCGGATCGGCGGGCCAGATCATGTCGCCGCTGCTCGCGGACCTGCGCAGCCAGCAGACGACGGCACAGCGCCGGCTAGGCGAGCTGACCACCCTCTATGGCAACGCGCACCCCGACGTTCTCAAGATCCGGGCCGAACTTGCACAGCTCGACGCGAGCATCAGCCGGGAATCGGGCCGGGTAGGCGCGCAGCTCGCCAACGAGGCCTCCGCGCAACGCTCACGCGAGGCGCAACTGGCGGGAGACCTGGCATCGCTTCGCGCCCGCTCGCTCAACGACATTTCGGAGGGCGTGCCGCTGGCCGATCTCGAGCGCAACGCGCAGGCGACCCAGACCGTCTATCTCGCGCTGCTCGGACGGTTGAAGGAGATCACCCGCAACGAGAAGACCGTCAAGGCCGACGCGACAATCGCGTCGCCGGCGCTTCAACCGACGCAGCCGAGCTTCCCGCGGCGCGCGCAGATCATGGGCGCCGCCGCCGCCGCTGCACTCATCTTCGGCATGATCATCGTGATGCTGAGCGAAGCGCTCGACACGCAGGTACGAAGCGCGGCCCAGGTCTGGGCGATCAGTGGGCTGCCGACGCTCGGCATGATACCGGAGCTCGCAAAGGGCCGCCGCCGGATGCCGACCCATCTTCGCGTGATCGGGCAGCCCTATTCGGTCTTCGCCGAAGCGATCCGGTCGATCGAGACCCGGATGGGGCGCGACGCGACGCGCACGACGGGCAATATCGTGCTCGTGACCTCCCCGCTTCCCGACGAAGGCAAGACGAGCGTGTCAATCGGCCTGGCGGCAGCGGCCGTCGCCCGCGGGCGACGCGCGATCGTCGCCGACTTCGACCTGCGCCGGCCAGGCCTTGCCGGCCTGCTCGAGGACACATCGGGCGAGAAGGATCTGCTGGACTATATCCGCGGCGATGCCGAGATCGACGACATCATCTTTACCAGCAGCTCCACGCCGGCCGTGCACGGCGTGAAGGCGAACCGGCCGGCCCCGGATCCGGGTGCCGCGATCGCGTCACCGCGCGTCGAAACCCTGTTCGCGATCCTGCGCGACCGCTACGACCTCATCGTCATCAACACCCCGCCCGTGCTGGCGGTGAGCGATGCGCAGCAGCTCGCGCGCTTCGCAGAGCAGAGCCTGCTCGTCCTGCGGTGGGGCCGGACGACGCCGGATCTGCTGCGGTCGGCGATCCTGCAGTTCGGCGAAGCATTGACCGGAGTCGTCTTCAACCGGGTGCGCTACCGGAAGCACGCGCGGCTCGATTACGGCGACGGCATCCGTCAGTACCACCGCTATGCGCACGACGATCAGTCTTACGCCCTGCTGCGCCACCCGCTCCTGCGGCTGCGCGGCCGCCGTTCGGAGCTGGCGTGAGACGGATCATCCACGCGATGGCCAGACGAAGACCCGAAGCCCCTTGTGACGAGGCAGACCGTTGACCGCTAACCTGCGCGCGATAGGTGGAGAGCGGAACCAGAGCAGGAGCAGTTCGGACGAACTCCATCTGCTGGTGATCGATCCCCGAACCCTGACCCGCGACTGTCTGGTTGCGGCGCTGGAAGGTGCGCAGGGCGTCGCTTCGGTGACCGCTACCGGGAGCATCGAAGAAGCCGCGACGATCCTGGCCGGTCTCGAAGGACGCACGGCGGCACTGCTGAACCTCGCTTCGGATGCCTTCGACCACCCGACGCTTTCGCATATGATCGCGCCGCTGCGCGAGCTGGCACCGGGCAGCATCGTGATCCTCACGACGCATATCGACGCCGAACACGCCCGCACCGCCTTGCGCCTTGGGGTTGCCGGCCTGCTCAGTACCGAAATGTCGTTCGACCTGACTGTCGATGCCATCCGGATCATCAGCCGCGGCTGGATCACCTATCCCCGGTCGGTGCTGGACCCGCCTGTCATGGAGGCGCTCGCACGAGCGTCCACCGCGCACCGCGCCTATGACGAGATGCTCACCGGACGCCAGCGCCAGGTCCTTGACGGCCTGTCACGCGGCATGACCAACCGGCAGATCGCGAAAAGCCTGATGGTCACCGAGCGCACCGTGAAGGCACATGTGAAGGAACTCATGCGCCGACTCGGCGCGAGTAATCGAACCCAGGTGGTCGCAATCGCCAGCGCCTACCCTTAGGCGGAATCGGTCGCCCGCCGTCACTCAGCTAAATAATCATCGCTCGGCATGAACTAAAGTACATGTACTTTAGTACAACACCCCTCCGTCAACTAACCCGTACTGAGCCGAATAGAGGCAAATTTGGGCTAGGATTCATTTTTTTTAAATCGATATCACGGTAGACGACGGCGGAGCGAACTCAATTACCAATATAGATGACGATTTACTAAACATCAGGTCGCGAACAGCAGAATACAATTGAATACTTCCGGTATTCAAGCTGCGAACCCGCGCCCGGTGTTAATCAACAAGGGGCGCAAACCATGAAATTCCTCTCGAAGCGCGGAGCGGGGCTGAGCGCGGTGGCCGCCATCGCATTGATGGCCACCGCAATGGTCGCCGCGCGCGCGAACCCGATCGCGCTGGGAGCCGGCGTAGAGCTGACCGCGAAGTTCCGCGTCATGGGCAGCGATCTTCAGTCGGGTGTCGGCATGCAGGAGGGCGGCGCCATCGGCACGATCGTCGAGGGGCCGGTCATGCGCCTCGGAAAACGCTGGTGGAAGGTCGATTTCGGCCAGGGCGTCGACGGCTGGGTGAACGAGTCGCTTCTACGGACGACCGGGGGGATCATCATCACCCCGCCGAGCCCGACACCGACCCCAACACCGCCGCCGGTCGTCACGCCGACACCCACGCCGCCGCCCTCGGCGGGCGCGGCGGGCGCCTTCGCGAACCCCGACAATGGCGGAATCCCCGACCGGGCGCGCCACCCCCTCGCCTTCCCGACCGCGACCGGCTTCGGAAAGAACACCAGCGTCCGCAGTCCCAATGCCGTGGTGTACAAGATCAACACGCTGGACGACGTCGCCAATCCGGGCGACGGCAAGATCAGCTATCGGGAATGCGCCCTCGCGCTGCCCGTCACCAGCCCGTACAATATTCCCGCAAACCGCCCGCGCTACTGCGTCTTCGACGTCGCCGGTGCGATCATCCTTCAGTCGTCCGCATTCATCACCCAGCCGCAGATCTACATCGCCGGACAGACCTCACCGGGCGGAATCGAGTTCAGGCTCGGCGATCAGTACAACCCGGTGGATTCACTGATCGACACCCGCAACGGCGGCAACAACATGATCCTGCGCCATGTGCGTACGCGCACCGGTCCGCATGTCGGCCGCACGTCGGAGAATGGCGACCCGATCCGCATGTCCGGCACGCGGAACCAGATCATCGATCACGTCTCGACGATGTTCGGCACCGACGAAAGCCTCGACATGGCGTGCGTCGACTGCACCGTGCAATGGTCGATCATCGGGCCGAACATCTGCCGCAACGCGGGTCACACCTCGTCGCTGCACTGCAAGACCTTCTTCCTCAAGCCCGCGTCGCGCGTGACGATCGCGCACAATCTCTCGCAACATGGCGAGCAGCGCGGCATCAACATCGCGGTCGGCACCAACCCGGCGACGGCGGGGGCCACCGGTCAGGCGGATGTGGTCAACAACATCCTCTATGATTTCATTGCCGAAGCGGGGCTGGTCTCGAACCAGTTCGGCAGCGTCTATGCCAACTATGTCAACAACACCTATCTCCGCGGCCCGCGCTACAATGCGAGCGATGGCAACTACCTGATCGGGCTCTATGGAAACGGCGCTCGCTATCCATACGGGTTCAACATCTATTCCTCCGGCAATGTGACGCCGCGTACCCGGGTCGCCGGCCAGTTCGGATCCACGACGACCGATCCGTATCAGAACGCCGCCGGCTTCATCACGCATGTGACCCCCAGCTCGATCTGCGGCGTCACCAGCACCGGCGCGCAGGACTGCAGCCGCACCGGCCTCGCCACCGTGCAGAACGCCGCCTACGCGCTGATGCCCGGCATGACCGCGCCCTCGTTCGATCCGACGCGTATTGCATCGGCCGAGCAGGCGCTTCGGGACGTCCTCACCTTCGCCGGCGCCGATCTCTGCCGCGACGGCGTCTGCCGCGACAATGTCGATCAGATGTATGTGGAGGACGTGCGCAGCTGCGACACTGCCCCCTATCTCTTCGCCACGAACTGGCCGTCGACGGTCGCGGAAGCGGGCGGCTGGGCGCAGATCACGCCCGGCGCCGCCCGGCGTGACAGCGACAATGACGGCATGCCCGACGACTGGGAAAGCCGGTTCACCAACACCAATCCCAATGTCTGGGATGCGAACAATGATGCGGATGGCGACGGCTATCCGAACATCGAGGAATATCTGAACGCGCTCGCGCAGGACGACGCCCGCTACTACGGCATGGTCGGGTTCGGGACGGGACGCGTACCGGCATATAATTGCGGAAGAGCGATGTTCTGATCCGGACAGGGGCAGCGCTCGCGGAGCGCTCCCCGGCCGCCTTTGCCCGATCGGGACCGGTATTCGCGCAGGGAGTTTCAAAGGAGCGCGCAGCACCGGCAAAGTCCGGACGCCCTTCGGGCAAATGGGTCGCAAGAGCAACAAGGATAGTACGGATTAGTACTTATTAACAGCTTGGTAGTATTCGTTAAAATCCCGATCCTGTGTCCGGTCGTTCCACTATGGCGATTCAGTATCGAAGGTTATCGTGCTCAACCCGCTTTTCACCAAGCTCGCTTGTAAGACCCCGCTGGGTCAGGAGGAACGGACAGCGCTTGCCGGGTTGATACAGAGCAAGGCACGCCGCCTGCCCGCGCGACAAGATCTCTATGTCGAAGGCGACGCCATATCGCCGATCCGCATCATCCTCGACGGCTGGGCATGTCGGTACGACCAGCTCGCCGATGGCCGGAGGCAGATCGTCGAGCTGTTCCTCCCCGGCGACATCCTGGGTCAGGATTGCCAGTTCGCGGAGCGCCAGGATCATTCCGCCTGCTCGATCTCGGCGCTTTCCTATGCGCTGGTCCCCCGGAACGAACTCGACGCCGTGGCCCGGCAATTCCCGGCAATCGGGCAAGCCCTGCTCTGGGACTCCTCGGTCACCGCGGCGATCCACCGCCAATGGATCCGGTCGCTCGGAAGGTTGAGCGCAACCCAGCGGATCGCACACCTGTTCTGTGAGCTCCTCTATCGCGCCGCGCGCGCCGGGCTGGCGCGGGGGACGACGTTCGATATGCCGATGGGGCAACGCGATCTCGGCGATGCACGGGGCCTCAGCACCGTGCAGGTCAATCGGACCGTGCAGCTGCTGCGATCGGCGGGATTGCTCGAATGGCGGCGCCGCGTCGTCGAGATTTCCGATCTGCCGCGCCTTTCCCGCATCGCGATGTTCCGGCCGCACTATCTCGAACTCGGCCCGGACAGCGCGTTGCTCGCCTCGCGCTGCGATCCCGGGCCGGAGGCCGGTACGCCCCCCGCACCGGAGGATCGCGACCTGCCCCTGTTCAGATAGCCGCGACGATCGGCGCGCTTGCCTGCGCAGCACCCGCCCTGGGCAGGTCATGATAATCACGATACCAGTCGACAAAGGCGGCGACGCCTCTCGCGATCCCGGTATTCGGAACATAGTCGGTCAAGGCACGCAGCAGCGCGGGATCCGCGCGGGTAAGCGGCACATCCCCCGGCTGCATCGGCAACATGTTCAGCTGTGCCCGTTTCCCGACACAGGTCTCGACCGTTCGAATGAAGTCCATGAGCTCGACCGGGCGCCCGCCCGCAATGTTCACCGTGCGATAGGGCGCGACCGGCGAGAGGCTGTCGACGACGCCCCTTTCCCTGATCGGCATTCCCTGTGCCGGCACCGCATCGATCAGCCGGACGATCGCTTCGACCAGATCGTCGACATAGGTGAAGTCCCGTGCCATCTGGCCATTGCCATAGACCTCGATCGGACGGCCGGCGAGAATGGCACTGGTGAACCTGAACAGCGCCATGTCCGGGCGCCCCCATGGCCCGTAGACGGTGAAGAAGCGGAACAGGGTGCTCGGGATCGCGAAGAGATGCGCATAGGCATGCGCCATCGCCTCCATGCCCTTCTTGGTCGCGGCATAGAGGCTCATCGGGTGATCGGCGCGGTCGGTCTCCCCGAACGGTATCGTCTCGTTCGAACCATAGATGGACGAGGTCGAGGCCATCAGCAGATGCCTCGGCCGGACCATGCGCGCCAGCTCCAGGATCGCCCAGGAGCCGGTCAGGTTGCTCGACACATAGGTTTCGGGCTCCTCGATCGAGTAGCGCACCCCGGCCTGCGCCGCGAGGTGCAGGATCACCGCGGGCGGTCGCGTCTCGACCGCACGCATCAGTGCGTCGCGATCCTCGAGCGGGGCCTCGACGAAATGATAGCCCGGAAACGCCCGGAGAACGGCGTTGCGCGCATGCTTCAGCGCCGGGTCGTAATAGTTGGTGAGCGCGTCGAAGCCGACGACGCGATGACCGTCGGCGAGCAATCGCCGCGCCAGATGGAAACCGATGAAACCGGCGCTGCCCGTGATCAGGAATTGAGTCATTTCACGACTCCGATTGCGGCTCGATCCCGGTCGATGCGTAGCGGATCGCAGCCTTCGCGTGCGGGCGCATTGGAGGGAATGGCTGACCCTTGTTGATGATCACGCGCACCCGGCGCGACGGCACTCTTGCCGTTCGCGATTTCGGCATGTCGCTACTTCCGGACTACCCCGCCTTCGCCGCCCGCTCAGCGGGCTTGGCAATTCTCAGCGCCCTTCGGAACCGTCACACTGACCGTGAACTCACGACCGACAAACGGGGAATATCATGCGTCCCACGCCGCCGCTTCTGCCGACGCTCTCGCATCTCGAGCGGCTTGAGGCCGAGAGCATCCACATCCTGCGCGAGGTGGTCGCGCAGGCGGAGCGTCCCGTCATGCTCTACTCGGCGGGCAAGGATTCGGCGGTCATGCTGCATCTGGCGCGCAAGGCCTTCTACCCAGCCTCCCCGCCCTTTCCGCTCCTGCATGTCGATACGACCTGGAAGTTCCAGGCCATGTACGCCTACCGGGATCGTGCGGCTGCCGCAGCCGGCATGAAGCTGATCGTCCACCGGAATCCGGAAGCGCTCGCGCGCGGGATCAACCCGTTCGATCATGGCGAGCTCCACACCGAGATGTGGAAGACGCAGGGACTGAAACAGGCGCTCGACGCGCACGGCTTCGACGCCGCGTTCGGCGGCGCCCGCCGCGACGAGGAAAAGAGCCGGGCCAAGGAGCGGATCTTCAGCTTCCGCGATCGGGATCATCGCTGGAACCCGCGGGACCAACGCCCCGAGCTGTGGCGGCTGTACAATGCCAGGATCGGCAAGGGCCAGAGCCTGCGCATATTCCCCCTGTCCAACTGGACCGAGCTCGACATCTGGCAGTACATCCGCGCCGAGAATATCGAGATCGTCCCCCTCTATTTCGCCGCGCCGCGCCCGACCGTTGTGCGCGACGGCATGCTGCTGATGGTGGACGATGCGCGCTTTCCCCTCGCCGATCGCGAGGTGCCGGTGATGCGTTCGATCCGTTTCCGCACGCTTGGCTGCTACCCGCTGACCGGCGCGGTAGAGAGTAGTGCGACGACGCTGGCGGACCTGCTCCAGGAAACGCTGTCGGCGACCACGAGCGAGCGCCAGGGCCGCGCGATCGACCGGGAGAGCGGCGTGAGCATGGAGCGCAAGAAGCAGGAAGGATATTTCTGATGGCCGAGCCCTATCGGGTGATCGCGTCGAACCTTGAGGACTGCCTTGCCCAGCGCCATGAACGCTCACTACTGCGCTTCCTGACGTGCGGGTCGGTCGACGACGGCAAATCCACGTTGATCGGCCGCCTGCTCTACGATGCGAAGCTGCTGCTCGAGGACCAGCGCACTGCCCTGGAAACCGAGGCGCATGATGCCGGGTCGCAAGGCAAGCGGATCGATTTCGCGAGCCTGCTCGATGGTCTCGCCGCGGAGCGCGAACAGGGCATCACGATCGATGTCGCCTATCGCTTCTTCGCGACCGAAAGACGCAAGTTCATCGTCGCCGACACGCCAGGCCACGAACAATATACCCGTAACATGGTCACCGGCGCATCGACCGCCGACCTCGCCGTGATCCTGATCGATGCGCGCAAGGGGGTGCTGACCCAGACGCGCCGCCATAGCTACATCACCCACCTGCTCGGCATCCGCCACATCGTGCTGGCGGTGAACAAGATGGACCTGGTCGGTTACGAACAGAGCAGGTTCGACGCTGTGGTGACGGATTATGCCGATTTCGCACGGCGGATGGGTATCCCCGATTTCACCGCCATTCCGATCTCCGGCCGCAACGGGGACAATATCGTCACCCGGTCGGAAGCGATGCCATGGTACGCGGGCCCCACCCTGATCGAGCACCTCGAGACCGTCGAGGTCGAGGTCGAAGCCGATGCGGCAAAGCCGTTCCGCATGCCGGTGCAATGGGTCAACCGCGCCGATCAGGATTTCCGCGGCCTGGCCGGCACGATCCCGAGCGGCATTGTCCGGCCGAACGACCGGGTACGAGTCCTGCCCTCGGGGAAGACCTCGCGTGTCGCACGGATCGTGACGCTCGACGGCGATCTTGAGCTTGCCCGCGCCGGCCAGTCGGTGACGATCACGCTGGCGGACGACATCGATTGCGCGCGCGGCGACATCCTTGCCGCGGCGGACGCGCCCTTGCAGGTTTCCGACCAGTTCGAAGCATCGCTCGTCTGGCTCGACGAAGCGCCTCTCCTGCCAGGGCGCCGCTATCTACTGCAGACCGCAAGCGGGCTTGTCGGGGCGACAGTGACCCAGATCAAGCACGCGGTCGAACTCGAGACGCTGGGCAATGCCTGCGCCCGCACGCTGGGCAGCAACCAGATCGCGGTGGTCACGCTACGGCTTGAGCGCGCCATTCCGTTCGCCGCCTATGCCGAATGTCATACGCTCGGCAGCTTCATCCTGATCGACCGCGAACATCATCGTACCCTGGCGGGCGGAATGCTCCATTTCTCGCTGCGTCGTGCGGACAATGTCCACTGGCAACCGCTTGAAGTCCGCCGCGAACAGCGCGCCGCCATGAAGGCGCAGGGGCCGAGGGTCTTGTGGTTCACCGGCGTTTCGGGCGCGGGCAAATCGACCATCGCCAATCTGGTCGAGAAGAAGCTGCATGCGCTCGGCTATCACACCTTCCTGCTGGATGGGGACAATGTACGGCATCGGCTGAACGGCGACCTGGGCTTCACCGATGCCGATCGTGTCGAGAATGTCCGCCGGGTCGGAGAGGTCGCGGCCTTGATGGCGGATGCGGGCCTGATCGTGCTCGCCGCCTTCATCTCGCCCTTCCGCGCGGAGCGCGAGATGGTGCGCGCGATGGTTCCGGAGGGCGAGTTCGTGGAGATCTATGTCGATACGCCGCTTGCCGATGCCGAGGCGCGCGACGTCAAGGGATTGTATGGGAAGGCCCGGCGCGGCGAACTCGTCAATTTCACCGGTATCGACAGCCCGTACGAGGTCCCACTGACGCCCGAACTGCACCTGGACACCACGCAATGTTCCGCAGACGAGGCCGCCGATCGGATTCTGGCCGGCCTGTTCGCATGAGCGACGCCGGCACGCGCTCAGGCGTGTTCCTCGCCCATGCCGGCCGCAAAGGCGATGCGCAGCGCTCCGGACAGGCTGCGCGTCTGCAGCTTCGCCATGATGTTGGCCCGGTGCACCTCGACGGTGCGGGGCGAGATGCCGAGATAATAGGCGATGGTCTTGTTCGGATGCCCCTGCGCAAGCCCCTCCAGCACCTCGCGCTCCCGCTCGCTCAGTACGCCGATCACCGTCCCGGCATCGGCGGCGCGGTCCGCGGTCCTGTTGTCCGCGGTCAGCCGCTCGAACGCGCGGCGGATCGCGTCCTCCAGCGCATCGGTCTCGAATGGCTTCTCGAGAAAATCGATGGCACCCGCCTTCATCGCCCTGACCGCCATGGCGATATCGCCATGGCCGGTCAGCATGATGACCGGCATCGTCACGCCGCGCGCATTGAGCTTCTGCTGAACCTCCAGCCCGTCCATCTCCGGCATGCCGATATCGAGCAGGATGCAACCCGCCTCGACATGGCCGATTTGCTTGAGAAACCCGATCCCCGATTCCCAAGTGCGTACGGCATAGCCTGACGTTGTGAGGAAGAAACTTGCGCCGCGGCGGATGCTTTCCTCGTCATCGATGACATGAACCAGAGGCCGGTCGGTCATTCGGGTCTCTCCTTCTCCGCGCGGATCAGCGTGAAGTGGAAGCGGGCGCCCCCCTCGGGCCGTTGCTCCATCCAGATCCGTCCCCCATTCGCTTCGACAATCGTGCGGCAGATCGACAGGCCGAGGCCCAGTCCGTCGCACTTGGTGCTGTTGAAAGCGCGAAACAGATTTGCTGCGATCTCCGGGGCGACCCCTGGCCCCGTATCCGCCACGGTCACACGCAGAAGGCCATCCTCGTCGGGCCTGCTCGAAACGGTGAGCAGGCGCGCGGGCGACTGGCTCATCGCCTCCATCGCGTTGCGCATCAGGTTGATGAGCACCTGCTGGATCTGGATCTTGTCGACCAGCACCCGGCGCACCGTCCGGTCGAGCTCGAACTGCGCTCGGATCCCCTTCTCGCGCGCATCGATCAGGGCAAGCTTCGAGGCTTCATCGACCAGCTTGACCAGATCGACGACCGATTTATCGACGTCGCCGCGCGCGACGAATTCGCGCAGGCGCCGGATGATCGCCCCCGCGCGCAGCACTTCCTCATAGGCGCCGTCCAGCCCCTTCTCGATCATGTCGCGATCGCCGGTTTTGTCTTCGCGCACCAGATTCCGGACACCGCGGACAAAGGTGGCGACCGCCGTGATCGGCTGGTTCAGCTCGTGTGCCAGCGTCGAGGCCATGGTTCCCATCAAGCTGACCCGGCCAGCATGAACGAGTTCAGAGCGCAGTTCGTTGACCCGCAGTTCGGCCGCCTGCTTCTCGGACAGGTCGCGGATGAAACCGGTGAACACGCGTGCGCCGTCCGAGATCGCTTCGCCGACGGCGAGTTCGATCGGGAAAATGGTGCCGTCGCGCCGCTGCCCGGCCACCGTCCGCCCAATCCCGATAATGCGCTTCTCTCCCGTCGTGATGTGGCGCCTGATATAGTCGCCATGATGCTCGCTCTCGCGCGGCGGCATCAGGCAGGCGACATCCATTCCGATGACCTCAGCCTCGGTAAAGCCGAACAGCCGTTCGGCAGCAGCGCTGAACCAGAGGATCTTGCCGGTCTCGTTGATGACGACCATCGCGTCGGGGACGGTCGCAAGGATCGAACGAAGGTGCGAAGCGCTGGCAGCCAGCTTCTGCTCGGCGGCACGCTGCTCGGTCACATCGCGGATGACCTTGCCGAACCCCTTGAGCTTGCCCCGCTTGTCGCGGAGTGCGGTGAGGGTGATGTGTGCGAGGAACTCCGAGCCATTCTTGCGGACGCGCCAGTCTTCCTTTTCAAGCCTCCCCTCTTCGCGCGCGCTGGCAAGATCGAGTTGCGGCCGACCGACTGCGACCGTCTCCTCGGGATAGAACAGCGCAAAGTGCCTGCCGACGACCTCCGCCTCGTTCCAGCCCAGCAGGCGCTCGGCTGCCTTGTTCCAGATCGTCACGTTCCCGTCGGGATCGAGCATGTGGATGCCATAGCCGCTGGCCCCGTCGATCAGGAGGTTGAGCTCCTCGGCCAGCTGATCGGCACGCGCGGCGCGGAGTTCGGCCCGTTTCTCGCTCTCCTGCGACTTGCGATGGAGAGAGCGGACATGCCCCGTGATCCAGATGATCACGCCCGACGCGAGCGCGAAGACCAGCAGCGTGGGCGACCAGAGCTCGTCTGAAAACCACCCCAACGTCCGGACCGTGACGATCGAAAGCACCGCGGAGAGAATTGCCGGCCCGCGCCCGGCAAATGCGCCGGTGGCAAGGACCGCGACACCGAAGAACAGGAAATAGCCCCGCCCTGGCACCCAGGGGTCGAACGCGAGGCGCACGAGTGCAGCAACGGCAACGGCAACGATCGCCAATCCGTAGCCGAACCAGATGCGATCGCTGATGGACTTCCCTTCAGCTTTCATGCGGCCCCCGCCGGACGGTCGGGAACTGACGCCACGATAGTCGCGTCCGCGCCAGTACACCGGCCAGCAACTACCTCATAACATATGTCCGGAATCGAGCAAATTCCGTGACAAGATCAATCTGTCTCGGAATCGATCATTTACTTCACCACGGGCACGCCGTGCAGTGCCTCGATTAGATTGGCGTCGGGAAACGGCTTGGGAAGGATTGCAGCAAATCCGGCACGGAACGCGGCTCGACGCAGATTTTGCGAATAGGAGGCGGTGATCAACACCGCCCGTCCGCTCCATCCATAGAGCTGAAGAAGGCCCAGCGTCTCGACCCCGTCCGTCTCGGGCAGGATATAGTCGATGACGAGGTGGCTGGCAGTGAGCGCCAGAGGGTCGGCAAGCGCGCGCGCTGCGCGGGAAAAGGCCTGGACCTGATACCCCTGCCCGGTCAGCAGCAACTGCAGACCGCGCCGCAGGGTATCATTGCCTTCGACTAGCAGGAGACGCGGCGCAGACGTGCGCCGGGCGATCGAGTCCATAATGGTGTCGGGCCTTCAGCTGCTCAAGTAACCGGTTTCCACACACTCCAAAGACAACCGGACCGTCCCTCAGCTGGCGAGTGGTCGAAAGCGACATGCCCGCCTGAATTCGAGTTGGATGCTCCCGGTGGCGACAGAGCCAGCGTCGAAGTGCAGAAGCGCAAGCTGGGGATGGCCCCGACCGCGCACCTGACCTCTTGCTGATCACTGCAATCGCGCACCCACTCTAAGCCGCGATTGCGGCCGCGCGACTAGGAATAATACGTAGCAGCCCGAGCCCGCACGTTCTGAACGCCATGCCGACTGTCCGCCACAACGGGCGGTTCATCGCGAATTGCAGGCTTCATGGCCAGCCGATCGACGTGCCTCGCTCGACGTCCGTGCGGCTCAAAGCCCGGAATTTGCTCAAAGAAGAATCGGCACGCTGGTCATCGCGCACCTATGCGGCCGAGTATGGCAACACTGCCCTGTCCCTTTGGCCAACTAGTGACGCCCCAACTGCTCTTTTAGAAGCACTCCAATTTTGGGGCACCGGAGAGTTGTGGGTAAGTAAAATGGCAGGATCCGATCTGCGACGGGATCGGCCCGTTCGGTTACAAGCGGCGCTGACACTCATCCTGCTCCTCGCCGGCTGCGACGGCGGAGGCGGGGGCAGCGGCGGCACCGGCGGCGTCGTGACGCCCTCGCCCACCCCTCCTCCGGTAACCACGCCTTCCCCGACGGCGACCGTCACGCTCACCGCCTCGCCCGCGACGGTCGCCCCGGGTGCGCCGACCACACTCAGCTGGACCAGCTCTTCCGGCGCGACCAGCTGCACCGCCAGCGGCGGCACGTCGTTTAGCGGCACGCAGCCCGCCAGCGGAAGCATCACGGTCAATCCGGGCGCTACCACCAATTATGTGCTGAGCTGCACCTTCGCTTCGGGCGCTGCCGCAGGTTCGGCGACCGTGACGGTGCAGGGTTCGCAGCCGTCCCCCGGCGCTGCCGCCGCTTTCGCCAACCCCGACAATGGCGCGATTCCCGACCGCAGCCTGCACCCCCTCGCCTTCCCCACCGCGATCGGATTCGGCCGCAGCACATCGGTCCGCGCAGCTAATGCCGTCGTGTACAAGATCGACACGCTCGACGATGTCGCCAACCCGAACGACGGCAAGATCAGCTATCGCGAATGCGCGCTCGCGCTTGCCGTCAGCACGCCCTATGCGATCCCCGCCGGGCGGCCGCGCTATTGCGTGTTCGACGTGGCCGGCGCGATCACCCTGCAATCGCCGGCACAGATCACCACGCCCAAGATCTATATCGCCGGGCAGACGTCGCCGGGCGGGATCGAGTTCCGGCTGGGCGCCAACTACAATCCCGTGGATTCGCTCATCGATACGCGGCGCGGCGGCGATCACATGATCCTGCGCCATGTCCGCACCCGGCTGGGCGAGCATCCCGGCCGGTCTTCGGACAATGGCGATCCGATCCGGCTTCAGGACACCAGCTACCAGATCATCGATCACGTCTCGACGATGTTCGGCACCGACGAGAGCCTCGACACCGCCTGCAACAACTGCACGGTGCAGTGGTCGATCATCGGGCCCAATATCTGCCTCAATGCCGGGCACAGCTCGTCGCTGCACTGCAAGACCTTCTTCCTGAAGCCGGCCAACAACGTCACCGTCGCGCACAATCTGTCGCAGCATGGCGAGCAGCGCGGGATCAACCTGGCGGCGGGTACCAATCCGCCGACGGCGGGCAATACCGGCCAGGCCGATATCTTCAACAACGTGCTCTACCACTTCATCGCGGAGAGCGGGCTCCTCTCCAACCAGTTCGGCAGCGTCTATGCCAACTATGTCGGCAACGTCAGCCTGCGCGGGCCGCGCTACAATGCGAGCGACGGCAATTATCTGATCGGTCTCTATACGCCCGGCGGCGCCCTGAACTTCGGCTTCAACGTCTATGCGCGCGACAATGTGACGCCGCGCACGCGCATCGCGGGGCAGTTCGGATCGACCGTGACCGATCCCTTCGTCAATGCGGCGGGCTTCATCACCCATGTCGTGCCGACCACGATCTGCGCCGTGACGCCCGCGGGCGTCGCCGATTGCTCGCGCAGCGGGCTCAGCGTCGTGCAGGACAGCAGCTTTTCGATCGCACCGGGACGGTCGCTGATGTTCGACCCCGGCCAGATCACCTCCCCCGAACAGGCGATGCGCGACGTCATGGCCTATGCCGGCGCGGATCTGTGCCGCGACGGCGGGTGCCGCGACAATGTCGATGCGCTCTATGTCGATGATCTGCGCACCTGTGACAGCGCCCCCTACCTCTTTGCGTCGAGCTGGACTTCGACGGTGGCTCAGTCGGGCGGATGGGCGAACCTGACGCAAGGGGCGGCCAAGACCGACAGCGACAATGACGGCATGCCCGACGACTGGGAGCGCCGCTTCACCAACACCAACCCCAATGTCTGGGATGCCAATGCCGATGCCGATGGCGACGGCTATCCCAACATCGAGGAATATCTGAACGCGCTGGCGCAGGACGATGTGCGCTATTCGGGCTTCATCGGGTCGGGCACCGGCCGGGTGCCCGCTTATAATTGCGGACGGCCGATGTACTGAGCGGGGAGCTCCGGGCAGCGCCCCCCGGCCCGCCGATGCGGGCCGGGGGGATAAGGTAGCCCCGAGGGCGCCCTATTCCTTGACTGGGGTCAGCGTCGGATATTTGATGCCCAGCTGGTCGAGGTAGCTCGGATATTTGGCCGGGTCGTAATAATATTTGCTGAGCTCCGGCCGCATCCGCTCCATCACCTCTTTGTTGAGATGGATCGCGGGCATGTCCGTGGCGGTCAGCACCGGATCGTACTTCTGATCCTTGGTCTGGACGTCGCGGAAATAGGTCTTGGCGTCCGAGACGAGCTTGGGCGTGGTCATCGCATCGAGCACCGTCATCGCCACCGCCTTGGCACCCGCCACCGCGCCCTTGTGCGCGACCGGCGTCGCCATCGCGATGGCCGCGGTGACATTGTGACCGATCATGCTGGGGATGTTTGACGGGAAGCGGATCGTGATCGTCGGCACGGTCCACATGATGTCGCCGATATCGTCCGATCCGCCGCCGAGCGACCGGCCGCGCGATTCCGGGGTGGAAAGCGTGTCGACCGTGGTCTTGAGCGGCTCGACCTTGAACTTCAGCCCCTCCTGCACCGCCTTGGTGAAGGCCTGATCGTCGGCCGACCATTTGGGCATGCCGACCAGCTCGATATTGGCCTGTGCCGCCTCGGCCAGTGGCCGGTTGGCGTGGTTGGGCGCGGCATAGCCCAGAATGCGGCGGGTGACGGTGGTGCCGGTCGCCTTGGCCGCGGCCTCCGAAATCTCGTTGCCGGTCTCGAACAGCTTGCGGATCGAATCGAAATTCTGCTCGCGGAAATAATACCAGACCGTCGCTTCGCCCGGCACGATGTTGGGCTGACTGCCGCCATTGGTGATGACATAATGCGAACGCTGGGTGAGCGGGAGATGCTCGCGCCGCATGTTCCAGCCGATGTTCATCAGCTCGACCCCGTCGAGCGCGCTGCGCCCGGCCCAGGGCGCGCCCGCGGAATGGCTGGTCAGGCCCTTGAAGTTGTACTCGACCGAAACCATCCCGTTATTGCCGGAATCGCCCCAGCTGGTGCCGAAGCTCGATGCGACATGGGTGAAGATCGAGACGTCGACATCCTTGAACAGCCCGGCGCGGACATAATAGGCCTTGGTCGCCAGCAGTTCCTCGGCAACGCCCGGCCACAACATCAGCTTGCCCTTGATATTGTGCTTGGTCATCACGTCCTTGGTGGCGAGCGCCGCCGCGACGATCAGCGGCATACCGGCATTATGCCCCTCGCCATGGCCGGGAGCGCCGGGAATGATCGGCTTGATCTGGGGAACGCCCGGCACCTGCGACAGGCCGAGCAGGCCATCGACGTCCGAGCCGAGCGCCACGACCGGTCCGTCGCCATTGCTCCAGGTCGCAGTCCAGGCACTGGGGATACCGGCGACCCCCTTCTCGATCTTGAAGCCGTTCTTCTCGAGGATCGCGGTCAGATATTCCATCGTCTGAAATTCCTGGAAGCCCGGCTCCTGAAAGCTGAACACCGAGTCGACCATTTCCTGCACCAGCTTGGCGCGGGCATCGACGCCGGCGGCGACCTCCTTCTTGAGCGCGCCCGACGCCTTGGCGTGCGCGCCGGCGATCGGCGTGGTGACGAGCAGCGCGGCGACGAACGACTTCAACGCAAGTTTGGACATCCTGAGTTCCGACATGGCATTCTCCCTGATCGAACGATGGCTCTGAAACGACGTTATGGAAACAAAACCACGGGAGGCACAGGGCTGCACCTCCCGTGGAAGGGGAAGTTCAGATCGCAAGTCTGAACCCCATGCGGAACACGCGGCCGAGCACGTCGTACAGCGCGCGGTTGGTCTGCGGATAAGCAGGCGTATTGTTGCCGGTCGGGCCGTTGCCGACCAGCACCGGATCGCGATCGGTGATGTTGCGGATGGCAAGGAACACCTCGGCCTTCGCGTTCGACACTTCGAACCGGTAGTTGAAGTTGAGGTCGAAGTAGAAGGCGCCCGGGATCGAATTGGTGTTCACCGTCCGCCGGTCCGCGGTCGAGAGCGGGCAGCTGGTGGTGCAGACGATGTAGTTGTTGTTGTACACCCCGCCCGAAACGCCGCGCGCAATCGCCTGGACCGAGAAGCCGCTCTCCATGTCGTATCCGGCCGAGAAACGGTAGGTCCAGTCGGGTAGGCCGCCGGTATTCTGCCCGGCCGCGTCGGTCGCCAGCGTCACCCCATTCTCGGTCTTCAGCTCGAAGGCATAGCTGGCCAGCGCGCGCAGCGTGAGGTTCCCCGGCCCGACCTCGCGGCGATAGCTCGCCTCCAGGTCGACGCCGCTGGTCTTCACACTGACGAAGTTCATCGGCTTGATCTCGATGCTGGTCACCGCAAGCCCCGGTGTAACCACCCCGCGCCCGCCCGTGGTCGAGATCGCCGAACAGGCCGTGGCAATGGCCTGCAGATAGCATTGATCGACCAAGGTCTGCGCGGTCAGCGAGTCGATCGCCCCGCTCAGGTCGATCTTGTAATAGTCCGCCGAGAAAGCGAGGCCCGGGATGAAGCTGGGCGTCACCACCACGCCCGCGCCATAGGTCAGCGCTTCTTCGGGGACGAGCGCCGCGTTGCCCACCGTCGATTCGTTGAACTGGTTCGCCGCGACGGTGCCGCCCGGCTGGGGCACGTTGACGGTATTGGTGCGGCCGGTACCGGGCGCGAACAGCTCCGACAGATTGGGCGCGCGGATGTCGCGGGAGATGGTGCCGCGGAACTTGATGTCGTCGATGACCTGCCAGGTCAGCCCGGTCTTCCACGTCACCACGCTGCCCGAGGTCGAATAGTCGGTGATGCGCGCGGCGCCGTTGAAATCCATCCCCTTGAAGATCGGGATGATGGTTTCGACGAAGGCCTCCTTCACATTGTAGCTGCCGACGGTCGGCAGATAGTTGCCGTAGATCCAGGTCCCGGTGGTGACGCCGCCCGATACAACGGGGCGGAACAGCGCATCGACGGTGCCGGTCACCTCCTCCTTGCGCCACTCGCCGCCAAAGGCGAGGCTGACCGGCCCCGCGGGAAGGCGGAACAGGTTGTTGGTCGAGAAGCTCAGCGCGGCGACCTGCTGCTTGAGGTGCTGGCGGCGCACCGGCTGAAGCCCGTTGTAGAGCACATATTGGATCGCCTCGGGCGAGGCACCGTCGGTGCCGATCCGGTTGAGCGGGACGCAGGCACGGTCGTCATTGGTCGCGTTGGTATCGACGTTGATGCGGCAGACGATCGTCCCCGCCGCATAGCCGCCAGGATTTCCGGCGGCGGCGACCACCGCGTCGGTCGCATTGGCCATGCGCTGGATGTGCCAGGCATTGGTCAGCAGCTCGATCGTGTCGGTCTTGCCGAACTGATAATAGCCGTCCCAATCCCAGGTGATCCCGCCGGTGGCGAACTCGCCGCTACCGCCGACGACATAGCGCTGGACCTGGCGGCCATTGTCGCTGCCCTGCGGCGGCAGGAAGATGTTGCTGGTGCCGATCTGGATGGTCTGCAGATTGTTCGTGACCATCGCCGCGCGCACTGAATCGGGCAGGAAGGCATTGTCGCGCTGGATGTTCACGCCCACGGTCGGCGTCTGCTGATAATAGCTCTGGCCGCGATAATGGCTGATCGCCGCCTGTGCGAACAGCTCGATCGCGGGGGAGAATTCATAGCTGATCCGTCCGAAGCCGCTGACGCGTTTCTCCGCGGGGAGCAAGGTCGCACTGCTGCGATGCCCGGCGGTCGTAAGGTCCAGATCGCCGCCCAGCATCCACTGGCCGCTCGTCGTGCCGAAGTTGAGCTGGCCGACGCTGGCCTTGCCTGTCGCCGGGTTGATCGACCCGAAATAGGTGCCGCGGAGCGGTCCGGTCGAGATCAGGCCGCCCGGGGTGAACTGGCCGGTGCCGGTGTTGGCGCCGACCCAATATTCCGGTCCGCACCCGGTGATCGGCGAGCCCGCGACATAGCCCGCGGGGGCGCGGCAATTGCCGCCGACCGCGGTGCTGTAGGCCGGGTTATTGATCAGGAAGAAGCCGGTGTCGTTCCAGTCGCGGTCGATCGACTGGATGCCCTTCTGCGTGAAATACTCGCCCGACAGCAGGATATGCCCCTTGCCGTCGGCGAAGCTCGCGCCGCCGGTTGCGGAGAATTTATGGTTCGGGCCGTCGCCATAGGTGGTGACGCCATGCTCATACTCGGTCTTGAAGCCGGTGAAGCCCTTGTCGAGGATGAAGTTGACGACCCCCGACACCGCGTCCGAGCCATAGGCCGAGGATGCGCCGCCGGTCACCACTTCGACCCGCTGGATCAGCGCCTGGGGAAAGGTGTTGACGTCGACCGATCCGGTAGTGGTCGATGCGACCGAACGCTGGCCGTCGAACAACACCAGCGTGCGCGCTGCACCGAGATTGCGGAGGTTCACGCTGTTGATGCCGGCGGCGCCGTTCGACAGCGATCCGTTGGTGCTCGCCGCGGTGGTCGAGCCGCGCACCGCGGGCAGTGTGTTGACGAAATCGGAGATGTTGGCCGGAGCCTCGGCCTTGAGCTCCTTGGTGCTGATGACGCTGACCGGTGTCGGCGCGTCATAGCCGTCACGCACGATGCGCGATCCGGTGACGGTGATCTCCGGAGTAGGCGCATCGGGCGCGGCCTCCTCCGCCCGCGGCACGTCCTGGGCAAATGCAGAACCGGGGAGCATCGCGATCGCAAGGATCGCGGCGGTTCCCATCAGCGACTTTCGTGAAAATTCGTTATTTCCGCCCTGAATTCTATTGTTGTTCGCAGCCATTACAGCCCTCCAAATCTTCATTGGATTGGGCCAGCCAGGAATCCTCTCGATACTGTTCTGGTGTTCGGGCTTCTGCGGAAATTGTTCGGCCATCTTCCGGCATGATTGCCGGCGCAGCCATTCGGTGATCTGTGATCGGCGTGAAGCCTAGCAGATTCGCCGGGACGATAGTGCCTAAAATCACGGCGCAAACAAGGGTATTGATTCAATTTTCTACACAATTATGGATTCACGTGATGAATATCGAACCTGAGTCGCTGGACGCGATCGATTATCGAATCCTGAAAGCGCTGTCGGAAGACGGCCGGATCTCCGACGTCGCGTTGGGGGAGATGATCAACCTGTCGAGTACGGCAGTGGCGCGTCGCCGCCGTATTCTGGAGGAAACCGGCGTGATCGAAGGCTATACTGCCAAGCTTTCGCTTAGCGCGCTCGGCCTTGCCGGAACGGTGGTGGTGATGGTCGAGCTGGGCTCCCAAGCGGAGAAGATCCTGGTCGAGTTCGAGCGCGAAGTGGTCAAATGCCCGTCAGTGTCCTTCTGCGGCTTCGTCTCCGGCGACACCGATTTCATGATCCTGATCCACGTCAGTTCGCTGGACGAATACGACAAGATCTATCGAGAAGAGCTGTCCAACCTTCCGCACGTGTCGCGGATCCGGAGCAGCTTCGTACTGCGAGAGGTTGCCCGCCGTTCGAACGTGCCGATCATCTTCGAACGGGGGAAGGCAGGTGCAACCGGGCCACGCCGCTGATCGCGGCACGTCCCATCTGTCGGGGAAAGTGATGACCAAGATCGATTCGCGCAGGCCCGTCCTGCGGCGTTCACGGGCGCGGACGCTGCTCGGCGTCGCCGCCATCTCGCTCGCTGCCGCGGCAGGTATGCTGCTTCCGCGCACGCTTCACGCCGCGCCGGTTCAGGCCGCCGCACCTGCGCTGGCAGACGGCTACATCCCGGTGAGCTGGGACACGGCGCGCGGCAAGCTGCTGCTTCAGCTGCCCGCCTTCGACACCGACGTCCTGTACTACGTCTCGGCGGCGACCGGCGGCGGATCGGTGGAGCTGCCGTTCGACCGCGGCGTGATGGAAAGCGCGGTGATCCGCTTCCAGCGGGCAGGCAACCGGGTTCTCGTCGTGGAGAGCAACACGAGCTATCGTTCGACCAGTGGCGATGCGGCGCACGCGCAGGGCGTAGCGGACTCCTTCCCCACCTCGATCCTCGCCAGCCTGCCCATCGAGTCGAGCGCGGGCGGCAAGGTGACGGTCGACGCGACCGCATTGTTCATGCGCGACGCCGCCAATATCGAGGGGACGTTGCGCCGCGCCAATCAGGGCAGTTTCAAGCTCGATCCTGCGCGCAGCAGCTTCTACGCGCCACGGATCAAGGCGTTTCCGGACAATAGCGAGGTCGAGACGATCCTCACCTTTGCCGCCGACACGCCCGGCGCGCTGGTGCGCAACGTCGCACCCGACGCGCGCGCCCTGACGATACGGGTCCGCCACAGCTTCCTGCGTCCCCCGACCGGCTACACGCCGCGCACCGCGGACCCGCGCATCGGCGTCAGCGAGCTGCGCTTCCGCGATTATTCCAAGCCGATCAGCGAGCGGACCGAGACCGCCTGGATCACGCGCTGGCGGCTCGAGAAGAAGAACCCCGGCGCGGCGATGAGCGAGCCGGTCAAGCCGATCACCTTCTACTTCGATCCCGCCATCCCCGATCCGATCCGCACCGCGATGAAACAGGGGCTGCTGTGGTGGAACAAGTCGTTCGAGGCGGCGGGCTTCATCAACGCGATCCGGGCCGAGGACGCGCCGCCCGACATGGATCCGATGGACATCCGCTACGCCTATGTCCTGTGGATCAACCGCGACGAGCGCGGTTTTTCCAGCGGCGGCACCTATCGCGATCCGCGTACGGGCGAGATCCTGGGCGCTAAGACGCGGATGGACACGCACCGCATCCGCACGATCGGCAATTACTGGGATGCCTATGCCGGGGGCCTGCCCGGCGATGGCAGCGGGGTGACGGTGGCCGATCCCGCCCTTCTCACCCCCGGCGCCTTCGCCGCCATGCCGGCCGGCCAGCGCGACATGGCGCTGCTGCGGCAGGCGCTGCTCACCGCACATGAACTGGGCCATGTCTTCGGCTTCGGGCATAATTTCGCCTCCAGCCTCAACGATCGCGCCTCGGTGATGGAATATCCGACGCCGCGGGTGAAGGTGGCGGACGGCAAGCTCGACCTGTCCGAGAGCTTCATGAAGCAGATCGGCGCCTACGACACGACGATGGTCAAATATGCGTACAGTGTGTTCGCGCCGGGCAGGGAGAAGGCCGGGCTCGACGGCGTGATTGCCGACATGCGCGCGCAGGGCCTGCTCTACGTCCCCGACACCGATCCGCGCTGGACCTGGTATGACGACCGCGCCACGCCGGGCGAGAATATGCGTGAGGCGATGGCCGCGCGCCGGATCATGCTGGCGGGCTACGGCCAGACCGCGCTGACGCCCGGCGAACCGATCGGCGCGCTGCGCGATGCACGCCTGTGGATGGTCTATCTCCACCATCGCTACGCGATCGAAAGCGCGCTCAAATATGTCGGCGGCCAGTATCAGAACATCGCCGTCAAGGGCGACACGACCCCGCCGACCGAGTTCATCCCGGTCGATGTCCAGCGCGATGCGCTCGGATTGCTGCTCGACGCGATCGAACCCGCCAGTCTGGCGCTGCCCGAAAGCCTGCTCGCACAGCTCACGCCCGATCCGGGCGACAATCTGGAGGATCTGTCGAGCGACGCGACGTTCGATCAACTGAAAGCGGCGCGCATCCTCGCCGCCTTGGTGTTCGAGCCGATGTTCGACGCAGCACGTGCCAACCGCATGCTCGCGCTGGAAGCGCGCAAGCCGGATACGCTGACCCTGCCCCAGATGGTCGATGCGGCGCTCGCACGGACCTGGAACGCGCCGCGCGACGGCGACGTCTCGGCCCGGGCGCTGCGTCGGGTGAGCCAGGGCGTATTGCTTGACGCGATGATGATGCTGGGCGCGGACGAAGCCGCCTCACCCGAAGCGCGCGCCTTCATCCTCGAAACCCTGTCGGGCCTGAGCACGGGCATCGGCCGCCGCAGCGATGCCGATCCGGTGACCGCCGCCTTCTACCGCCAGAGCGCAAGGCGCATCGCTGCCTATCTGGAAGACCCGGCCGCGCATGCGCCGAAGAAGCTGGCACCCGAATGGGGCAAGGGGCCGCGCTCGCGCTTCCCGCTGCCCCCAGGACCGCCGCTCGGCTAGTGGCTCCGCACCAGCGCCACGTGGCGATCCAGCTCGCCGCGGGCGCTGGTCAGCGCCTGATCGAAGCACAGGCGATAGTCGCGCTTCTGATACAGATCCTGCGTCGCGCTCGTGTCGCAGACCTGCTTCGAAGCGAAGCGAAGCCGGCTTTCGGCGCGTGCGACATGGGGGTCACGGCGAAGGTCGAGATCGGCGAGCGAAACGGTCTGCGTCCGGGTGATCCCGCGCATCGCGCCGGTCACCGTCATCTCCGTTCCGAGCATGTTGGTACGCGCCACGGCGGGCGTGAGCGCACAACCCAAGGCGCCGACGATCGCCGGCGCTGCCATCCATCTGAGCATCCTCGTTCCTTTCCTGCTCCGCCTCTGGCGGGCGGCCGCCAATAGATGGACCATGCGCGGTGCAATTCCAAGGCACCGGCCACCGCGCCCTCGCCGGTGGTATTCCGTCCACGAGCGGCACCGGGTTCGAATCCCGTATGGACGACGAGTGATTTCAGCTAGGTGGACCGCCGTTTGGCGTGATTCGCGTATTGCCGCGGTGCCGCTGAGCCTCCGAACCAGAACAGGAGAAGCGCGTGGACAGCGCCACTCGCCCGAGTGCGCTCGGGCTCGATTTCGGCACGACCAACACGGTCGTCGCATTGGCTGATGGCCGGGGCGATTCCCGGCTGGTCGAGTTTGCGGGCGACGCCGGCGCGGTGTTCCGCACTGCGCTCTGCTTCTGGGAAGAGGAACGCGGCTGGAACGGGATCGCGCACGAAGCCGGCCCCTGGGCGATCGAAGAGTTTCTTCAGTCGCCGCTCGACAGCCGTTTCGTCCAGTCGTTCAAGAGCGTCGCGGCAAGCCCGCTGTTCGAGCGTGCGCAGATCTTCGGCAAGCCCTTCCGGTTCGAGGATCTCGGCCAGAAGTTCCTCGCCAAGCTGGTCGCGCACGCCAGCGGCGCGCTCGACGATCGCCCCCATCGCGTGATCGTCGGCCGCCCGGTCGAATATGCCGGCGCCCGTCCCGACCCGACTCTCGCTCGCCAGCGTTATGACGCGATGCTCGAGGGGTTCGGGGTCGAGCTTCACTATGTCTATGAACCGCTCGGTGCCGCCTATAGCTACGCGTCGCGGTTGACCGAGCCGGCCACCATCCTCGTCGCGGATTTCGGCGGCGGTACCACCGATTTCTCGATCGTCCGTGTCGCCGAGCCAGGCGCCGCGCGTCGCTGCGAGCCGCTTGGTTCGGCCGGTATCGGCATCGCCGGCGACCGGTTCGACCAGCGCATCGTCGATCATCTCGTGCTCCCGCTGCTCGGCAAGGGCGGAAACTACCGGTCCTTCGGCAAGCTGCTCCCCATCCCCGGCGGCTATTTCACCGAATTCGCTGACTGGTCGCGGCTCGCGCTGATGCGCAACCGCCGCACGCTCGATGAGCTGCGCCGCCTTCAGCGCGACGCGATCGACCCCGAGCCGATCGGCCGGATGATTGCGCTGATCGAGCACGAGCAGGGCTTCCCGCTCTACGATGCGGTGGGCAAGCTCAAGCGCGCCTTGTCGAGCGAGACCGAGGCGCAGTTCCGTTTCGAGGGCGGCGGCGTGACCATCGCCGAACCGGTACCTCGTGCCGACTTCGAACGATGGATCGCCGAGGATCTTCGCCGGATCGAGGCTGCGCTCGATCTCGCGCTTGTCCAGGCCGCGACACCGGCCGAAGGGATCGACCGCATCTTCCTGACCGGCGGCTCCTCATTGATCCCCGCGATCCGCGCGCTGTTCGAACGCCGCTTCGGTGCAGAGCGGATCGCCACGGGCGGTGAGCTGACCTCGATCGCACACGGGCTGGCGCTGGTCGGGGAACAGGATGATCTCAGCCAATGGGTCGCATGACCCCGCGGGCCTGAAACGGATCAGCGAAAGGTGATGATGCGATGCCCGACCCAGCTGGTCGCGACGGGGGTCGCGATCGCGATCGCATGCCCGATCGCTTCGGCATGAAAGGTCATGCCGATCGCTGGAAAGAGCATTTCGACGAGCAGCCAGGCGACGCAGACGGTCGCTGCCATCCCGAACAGATTGACCAGGCAGAAGTCCCGCGCCTGCCCGCCGATCGGCCGCGCGGAATCGAAGACGAAGGCGCGAAACAGGTAGAATGCCACGACCATGCCGACGGCATAGGCGGCGACCACCGCCAGGCTGAATGGCAGGATCAGGCTCCACAGGAAACGCGATCCCCAATTGGCGAGGGCAGCGACGCCCCCACAGGCGAGGAACCGGACGAAAACCGGTATGCGATCGATCGCGGGCGCCGCGAACGCCATGTCAGAGCTTCGTGCGGTGGAAGATCGGCGTCGGGACCGACCGGACGATCGTCATGATCAGGCGCCAATAGCCGGGCGCGTACACGATGGTCCCCTTCCCTTCAGCCGCCTTGCGAATCCGCGCCGCGATCTTCGCCGGCGAGCTCCACAACGCGCCCTTGGGCTGGATATGCGCGGTCATGGCGGTATCGACGAAGCCCGGCTTGATCAGCACCGCCCGCGCGCCCGTCGGCGCGAGCCGGTGTGCAATCCCCTCGACCAGCGCCGCGAGACCGGCCTTGGTCGCGCCATAGAGATAGTTTGACTGGCGGCCACGATCCCCCGCGACCGATCCGATCACCACCAGCGTGCCGCTCCCGGCCGCTTCAAGATAGCGGGCAGCGGCAAGGCACCACAGGCTGGCCGAACGGAAGTTGGTGTCGATCATCGCCGCCGCCTGTGAAAGGTCGGCCTCCGCGGTCCGCTGATCGCCCAGAACGCCATAGGCGAGCAGGACAAGATCCAGACCGCCCAGCGTCTCGACCCATCGCTGCGTGCACGCCCCGGCATCCGCCGTGGCAAGGTCAATCGCATCGATCTCGGCTTGAGCGGCGCCGCGCGCGCGAAGATCGGCGGCAATGTCCGCAAGCCGCGCGGGATCGCGGCCCGCAAGAACGAAGCGCGCGCCCTGCCCGGCATAGAGGCGCGCCGTTTCCTCCGCGATCTCGGAAGTTGCGCCCAGAATCAGGATCCGTTTCGTCATTGAGCCACTCGCGTCCAGAAGTCGGATCGACAGCATGGGTCGATCATCGCTTCAAATTGTTTCGATTGGGGATAGCCTGCCCGGAACAGCAACGCCGGCATCCGCAGGTCCTTGGCCGGATAGAGCCGCCCGCCCGCGTCGAGGACGATGCGGTCGAGCCGGTCGAACAGCGCCTGGGTCGCTGCGCCCCGGTTGCGGAAATCGAGCGCCAGCGTCAGTCCCTTCATCGGGAAGGACAGCATGCCGGGGCTCGGGATGTCGCCGAACGTCTTGAGCACCGCGAGCAGCGACCCTTCGCCCGATGCAGCGATCTCCGCGAGCAGAGCAGCCAGCGGTGCCCGCCCTGCCGCTGCCGGGATCACGCACTGATACTGGAAGAACCCCTGTTTACCGTAGAGCCGGTTCCAGTTGAGGATCGCATCCAGCGGATAGAAGAACGGCGCGTAATGGACCTGCGCCCGCCCCGCCCGCATGCGCCCCATCGCGAAATAGGCAGTGTTGAACAGCTTGAGCGTCAACGGGTTGAGCGGTGTCGGCAAATCGATACCGGGAACCGATCGCCCGGGCGGCGCGTGGACGGCAAGCGGCCCCGCCTCCGCCCAGTTGGCGCGGCTGACGATGCCGCGGCCGTCGCGCGCGGTGCAGTCGATCCACGCGACGCTGTGCTCGAAACCGGCTTCGCTTTGCTCGAGCGTGTCGCACAGCGCGTCCAGATCGGCACAGGCGATGGTTTCGACGTCGAGCTGCGTGGAAGCGATCCGCTGAAGCTGGACCTCGACCTCGACGATGATGCCGGTCAGCCCCAGGCCGCCGATCGTCGCGGCAAAGAGCTGCGGGTTCTCATCCGGCGAAACGCGCACGCGGCCCTGATCCGAACGCTCGAGCACGATGCTGCGGACATGGCGGCCGAAGGTACCCGCGCGATGATGGTTCTTGCCGTGGACATCATTCGCAACCGCGCCGCCCAGCGTCACGAACCGCGTGCCGGGGGTGACGGGCAGGAAGAAGCCGCGCGGAACGAACGTCTCCAGAATCGCGTCCAGCATCACCCCGGCCTCGGCGACCAGGATCCCGGTTTCCGGATCGAAGCTGCGAAAACGGTCCAGCCCGCCCATCGCGATCAGATTGCCCCGGTCGCAAAGCCCGACATCGCTGTAGGAACGGCCATTGCCGATCGCGAGGCGCGTGTCCCGGCTGCTCCGGTTCCACGCCGTCAGCTCCGTCGCGAAACGCGGCCGGGCAACCCGCTGTTCGCGCTTCCCGACACGGCTCCACGACGAAACCCCGCGTTCGGGGTGGAACGTCATGCTCACCGCAGCAGGGCCGCGCCGGCAAAGCTGCACAGCACACCGGCACCGAGAAGGATGCTCACCCGGTCATGTACCGTGAACTGCACCGGATCGTCGTTGAGCTGACCGCGGGTGCAGAGCAGCCAGATCCGGCCGAGCCAGAGCCCGATCAGGACCGGCGCGGCCCAGAGCAGCTCCGGGTGGCCATAGAGCGCGCTGGGGAAGGCTTCGTGGATCAGGTAGAGAACCATGATCGCGACCGCGGTGAGCGCCGAGGACACGCCCAGCGTCGAAACGAACGGTGCGTCCGCTGGAACATAGCCTCGGCCGTGCATCGCCGTGATCGCCGATCCGCGGCTGATCGTCCGGGTAAGCTCGATCGAACGCTTGGCCAGCGCCAGCGAGAAGAACAGGAACATCGAGAACACCATCAGCCACGCCGAAAGCCGTACATCGACGATCACGGCGCCAACCGCCAGACGCAGCGTGAAGAGCCCGGCAAGCACGGTCACATCGAGGAGCGGCACCCGCTTGATATAGAGCGAATAGGTCAGCGTGGCGGCGCAATAGAGCAGGACAAGGCCCAGCGTCGGAATGCCGCCCGCCAGCATGGCGAGGCCGAGCCCAGCCCCCAGAAGGACAATCGAGACCAGTGTCGCGGCTGGAATACCGATCTTGCCGGAGGCGAGCGCGCGGTTGCGCTTGCTCCAGTGCCGGCGATCCTCCTGCAGATCCATCAGGTCGTTGAGGAGATAGGTCGCCGAGGCGGTGATCCCCATCGCGATGAAGCCGAGCGTGCAGGCGAGCCAGGCGCTGAGGTCGAGCAGCACGCCGGCCAGCAACATCGGCAGAAAGATCAACCCGTTCTTGGCCCATTGATGGACGCGGAGCGCCTTCATCCAGTCGATCAGGCCGGCGCGCTCGCGCTTGAAATGCGCTTCCACCGGAACCAGCGCCTTGACCCGGTTGAAGACCCCGGCATTGTCGCCCGCAAAGATGGCAAAGCGCGCCGCGCGCCACACATGCAGGTCCGCCGCGGCATCCCCCGCATAGACGAACCCGTCCGGATAGCGTGCCGCCAGTGCCTCGGCCTTCCGCCGTCCCTTCAGGTTCAGCTCTGCGGTCGATGCAAGGGCCTCGCGAACGAAGCCGAAGCGATCGCATACGTGCTGCGCGAGCGTTTGATTCGCCGCGGTCGCGATGATTACCTCGCGCCCATTGTCGGCCGCCGTCTGGGCGTACGCGACGAGCGCTTCGTTGACCGGGAGGAGATCGATGGCAAGTTCCGCCCGCTCGGCAAGCTGGTGCTTCAGATAGGCGATGCCATGAAGCGCCCACCAGACCAGCAGGAAGATCCGCAGCGGACGGGTGCGCACGAACTGCAGCGCGCACTCAAGGAGCAGATCGGTCCGAAGCAGCGTTCCGTCGAGGTCGAGGACCAGCGGATAAAAGCCCCGGATTTCCGAAGGCGAAACTTCCCCTGCTTCATCTGGCCGAATTGCAGTTGCAACGCTCACCGTTCCGCCCCCTCATCAAGCTCAGAAGGCAATCCCACGGCTGTGGTTAACGAAACGCTAAACCTGCCCGTTTCCGGCTGCTTTTCTAGCGCGGGCGCTTGACCTCCAGCAGCGAGAAGAAGCTGCCCTGCCTGACCAGGCGCAGCGTCTGGGGATCGAAGTTCGGATTGCCCCCGAAATGATAATAGACGACGTAGTCGAACCGTTCGGGCCAGCGATGCGCATAGCTGACCTGTTTGGACAGCACCGGGTAGCGCGTCAGCGCGTCCGGCAATTTGAGCGCAGTCGCAGCTTCGACGGGCAACGGCATCGACGCCGGCACGTCATAGCTTGCGAAGCGCCCGGTCGCGCGCAGCGGCTGCATGCCGATCCCGGTGAACTCCAGCGGATTGAACACCCGCCGGTCGGCGGTCGCGTGGCTGGCGAGATGGCTGTACGCAACCGCCGGCGCGGTATTGGTGCGAGGCTCCCCCTCCCCTGCACTGACGCTGAGGATCGTGGCATGCGCGGGCAGCACCGTGATCGCCGCGCGGAACTCGTCCACCTGCCGGCTGAACGGCGCCCACACCGTCACCACGGTGACCAGATGCGCGATCAGCGGGAGCGCCGCCAGCAGCGAAAGCAGCTTGGCGACAGGCCGCCCCACGCCGGCCGGCGCCAGCGAAGCGAACAGCAGATAGGCCAGCGCGACCGAGGTCCGGGAGTCGATGTCGACCGCGTCCTGCAACTGGCACGGGACGATCACGATGTAGATCGCGACCATCAGCAGCGGCAATCGCATCCGGGGATGCAGCGCGATCCGGCCATGCCGCCACAGAAGATAGAATGGCACGACCAGCGCCACGGGGATCAGGATCGCCTGCGCGCCCGAATGGACGAGGAACGGTGCGAACAAGGCCCTGAGCTTGGCGATATAGCTGATCGAGAGTCCGGCGCTCTCGCTCGGCACGAACGGGATCAGTGCGAGCGGCACCGCGAACATCGCGAGCGTGCGCAGCCCGGCCTCGACGAAACCGCGCAGCCGCACCGGCCATTTCAGGAACCAGCCGAAGAAGAAGACGACCGCGAAGGCCAGCGCAAAGATATGCGCAAAGAAGAGCAGGACGCCACCCGCATTGCCGACCAGCACCAGGGACCGCATCCGTGGCCGCGCGAGTGCAAGCGCGATCATCGCCGCTGCGATCGCGACGCCGGACAGGAAGTTGATATAGCCGATGGTGGTGACCACGTTCAGGCTCATCGCGGGCACGAAGAGGAGGAACGGGTTCGTCGCCCCGTAGAGGCGGCGCTGAATCTGCCAGCACGCCCAGTAGAGGATCGCCAGCGCGGCAACGATCGTCCCCTTCAGCACCAGCGCAGGTGCGGCGATCCCGCACAAGGGGGCGTTGATCAGATCGATCGCCAGATTCGGAATCAGGCCCAGCTTGAAGCTGTACATCGCCGCGACGACCGGATCGCCCATCGCGCATTGCAAGCTCAACCGGGCCGCATGGTTCGGAAAGTCAACGATCGGCGGATTGGCGACGGCAATGAACGGTACGACGCTGAGCGCGCAGAAGATCAGATACAGCCACAGCGGCAGCGCCGCAGCGCCCTCGACCTGCGCGGCGTGCATGCCGGTCGCGGATGGCTGGCGGGTGTCTTGCGAAGCGTACATCGATGGCCCCTATCGCGCGCGCTGCGGCGCAGCGTTCCCACTGTCCGGCACGGTCCGCCCCGGCGGATCGATGCGGTACACCACATACTCGTGGTCCTTGACCGGTGAGAGCGGTTGCAGCGTCCAGCCCGACCGCTCCAGCGCCAGTGGCAGTCCGCCCCAGAAGCGCGGAGGATCGGCCAGCGCAACCAGATATTCCGCCTTCGCGCCGGTGGCGATCCCGTTTAGCGCCACATCGCGGTTCCCGGTCTGCGCGGTGTACCGGCGATGCCACGCCATGCTCGCAATGCTCTTGAGGCCCACCACATCGACCAACCGGCGATCGGGCAAGGCCCAGGCGAGATAGCCCGCGTCATGAACCAGAATGACGGAGTCGCGCGGCAGCTTCGCATCGATGAACTTCGCGGCGCGGTCGAGCGCCTCGGTATGCGACCGGTCGAGATAGATCCGCACGCCGGTCGCGCCGGTGAAGAGGGTCCAACCCAGCAGGAGCGCGAGCAGCGGCAGATGCCAGGCGGACTTGCGCGCGAAGAGCATGCCCCAGCCGAGCAGCAGCGCGGGCAGGATCATGCTCACATAGCGAAACCAGTTGTGATGGAGGCCGCCCGGAAAGACGAACGCGGTCAGCCCGATCCAGCAGATCAGGAAGACGAGCGCGCATAGTCCTGCGGGCCGGCGAGCGAGCACCGGGATCGACAGCCAGAGCGGACCGAAGAGGCCGGAGATGACAACCCACAGCAGTATCTCCCAGCGCGCGCGCCAGCCGAGCGTCGCTTCGGCGAAGAAGGCGACCTTGGCGCCGCCCGTGTTGGGAATCGGCCAGCCGGTATAGACGGCGTAGAGGATCAGCCATGGCAGTGCTGCGACCAGCGCAAGCGCTCCGTTGCAGACCAGCCGGCGCAGATCGCGCCGGTCCAGCCAGCAGCGATAGAAGAACAGCGGCGCAGCGAGAAAGGCGAGTTCCGGGCGCACGAAGGGCATCGTCCCGCAGAGCAGCGGCAGCCACTTGCTGTCGATCAGCGCAAGCCCCCAGACGATCGCCGCGACCGCCAGCCCGCTCTCCAGCCCGTTGAGCAGATGATAGGGCATATAGCCGACCATCAGGCCGGTGACGAGGAGCACCGCACGCGCGACCGGCGGACATTGCAGGCGGCGCAGGAGTACGACCAGCCCGGCTGCATAGAGCAGGATCGCTATCAGCGTGACGAGCTTGGACGCAAGCTCGAGCGGTAGCACCAGTCCCAGGATCGCGATCAGGACGAGGTGCACCGCACTGGTCGCGCCGGTCAGCGCGGTCGAGCCGGCATAGACCGGATCTGCCCCCCCGGCGAGGAGCGCACGCGCGTTGTGAAGCGTGATATAGGCGTCATCGAGCGGAAGGCTCGGCCGGGCGAACAGCAGGACCGTTAGGATCAGCAGCGGCGCAACGCAGGTCCAGTCCCAGGCAGACCCCGCGCGAAGAAACGTTCTGCCGCTGAACCCTGCAGGCGCAGGGGCGAGTCCAAGACCTGCCATTGATAGACCGCTTCCAATTGCCGGACCGACGAAGCCCGCCCCCGTTTCGCGTCATCGACAATGGCGAAGGATGGTTACCCGAAGATTAAAGATTCAGGCAGCTTGCACCCGGATGCTCGCGTCGGCGCCGGTCAATGTCCCGTCCATTCCGGCGCGCGGCGCTCGACGAAGGCACGCGGCCCCTCGATCGCGTCGTGCGAAGTCTGTGCGCGGCGCACCTGCGGCAAATCCCATTGCGGGTTCATCGCGTCCGAAAGCGGCGCGGTCGCATAGTCGAGCGCGACCCGCTTGGTCGCACGCACCGCGAGCGGCGCGGCGGCGAGCAGCTCGTCCGCCCAGCGCAGCGCGGTTTCCAGCGCAGCGCCATCGGGCGCGACTTCGGTGACGAAGCCCAGTGCATGCCCTTCCGCCGCACTCACGCGCCGGCCGGTGAGCATCATCCCCAGCGCGCGCTGCTGCCCGATCAGCCGCGGAAGGCGCAGGATGCCCCCCGCAAGCGCGGTGAGCCCCACCTTCACCTCGGGCAAGGCGAAGCTCGCGCGTTCGGCGGCGATCACGATGTCGCAGGCGAGCACCATCTCGAACCCGCCGCCGACGGCCGGTCCGTTGACCGCTGCGATCACCGGCTTGTCGAGATCGAAGCGCGCGGTGATCCCGCCGAAGCCGTTCCGTGGCAGCCCTTCCGGCCCCTCGGGCGCGGGCGTGCGCAGGTCATGGCCGGCGGAAAAGATATCCCCCGCCCCTGTCAGGATCGCGACCCACTGTTCTTCGTCCGCGGCGAAGGCGTCGAAGGCGTGCTGCAACTCGTCCTGCGCCTGTTTGTCGAGCGCATTGCGCTGGGGCTGGCGGTCGATGGTGACGATCGTCACGCGGCCGCGCTGCTCGACATGGATCGTCCCGTAGCTCATGCCGCGATCCGTGCGAGGCGCTGTTCGATGGTCGCTTCGGCATGGGCAACGATACGCCCGATCAGCTCGGCGCAGCTCGGGATATCGTGGATCAGCCCCTGCACCTGGCCGGCCCAGATCAGGCCTGCGTCCAGATCGCCTGTCTCCAGCGCGCGACGGCCATGGGCGCCGCCGACCAGCGCGCGGACGTCGTCGAACACCGCATCGGGCTGCGACGCGATCGCGACCACCTTGTCCGAAATGCTGTTGCGCGCGACCCGGCCGGTATTGCGGAACTGGCGGAAGATCAGGTTGGTCGCACGCTCGTCATTGGCGACCAGGAACTGCTTCACCGCATCGTGGATCGGCGCCTCCCGGGTAGCGCAGAAGCGCGTACCCATATTGATCCCCTCCGCGCCCAAGGCGAGCGCCGCGACGAGGCCGCGCCCGTCGCCGAACCCGCCGCTGGCGATCATCGGGATCTTCACCTTGTCGGCAGCGGCAGGGATCAGCACCAGGCCCGGGATATCATCCTCCCCCGGATGCCCGGCACATTCGAACCCGTCGATCGAGATGACATCGACCCCCATCCGCTCGGCCGACAGCGCATGGCGCACCGCAGTGCATTTGTGGATCACGGTGATGCCGTGCGCCTTGAAATCGGCGACATGCTCTTGCGGATTGTGCCCGGCGGTCTCGACGATGGTGATCCCGCTCTCGATGATCGCGCGGCGATACTCGGCATAGGGCGGTGGAGACACCGAAGGCAGGATAGTGAGGTTCACGCCGAACGGCTTGGTGGTCATCGCCCGGCACCGGTCGATCTCACGCCGCAGGTCGTCGGGCGTCGGCTGGGTCAGCGCGGTGAGGATACCGAGGCCGCCGGCATTGGAAACTGCCGCCGCCAGTTCCGCACGGCCGACCCACATCATTCCGCCCTGGACGATGGGATGCTCGATCCCAGCAAGCTCGGTGAAACGCGTCCGGATCGCCATTACAGCCGCTCCACGATCGTGACGTTGGCGATCCCGCCGCCCTCGCACATCGTTTGCAGACCATAGCGCCCGCCGCGCGCCCGCAGCGCATGGATCAGCGTCGCCATCAGCTTCGTCCCCGTCCCGCCCAGCGGGTGTCCCAGCGCGATCGCACCGCCATTGACGTTGAGCTTCGCCGGATCGGCGCCCAGAACCTTGAGCCACGCCATCGGCACCGAGGCGAACGCCTCGTTCACCTCGAAAAGGTCGATCTCGTCGAGCTTCATCCCGGCGCGCTCAAGCGCGCGCTGCGTGGCGCGGATCGGTTCCTCAAGCATGATGACGGGATCGCCGGCAGTGACGGTGAGGTTGACGATCCGAGCGATCGGCGTGAGCCCGAACCGCTTCACCGCCTCGGCGCTCGCAACCAGCGCGCCCGACGCGCCGTCGGTCATCTGGCTGGCGTTGGCGGCGGTGATCGTGCCGCCTTCGGTGAGCGTCTTGACCGACGCCATGCCCTCCATAGTCGCGTCGAAGCGTACGCCCTCGTCCTGCGCGAACAGTCCGTCCGCGGTCCGGACGGGCACGATCTCGGCCTTGAATGCACCGCCTTCGATCGCGGCCGCCGCCTTGCGGTGGCTCTCCAGAGCGAACGCGTCCATCGCCTCACGGCTGAAGCCATGTTTGTCGGCAATCATCTGCGCGCCGGCGAACTGGCTGAACGCCGATACGCCATAGCGGTCGCGGATGCTCTGCGGCCACGGGCCTTCGCCGATCCCGGCCTGCTGGTGGAGCGTGAAGTTGGAGCCCATCGGTACCCGCGTCATGCTCTCCGCACCCGCTGCGATCACCAGATCCTGTGTGCCCGACATCACCGCCTGCGCCGCGAAGTGCAGCGCCTGCTGCGAGGAGCCGCACTGGCGGTCGATCGTCACCGCCGGAACGCTGTCGGGCAGTTTCGAGGCGAGGACGAGGTTGCGTCCGAAGGCGAAGGCCTGCTCGCCCGCCTGCGTCACGCAGCCGACAATCACGTCGTCGATCGCCGCGGGATCGACTCCGGTGCGATCGACGAGTGCGTTGAGGATGGTGGCACCGAGATCGGCGGGGTGGACTCCCACCAGCGCGCCCTTGCGCGCGCGGCCGCCGGCGGTGCGGAGCGATTCGACGATATAGGCTTCAGGCATGTGGACGAACTCCGGTGAAATCAGGGGCGCGTTTCGCGGCGAAGGCGGCGACGCCCTCCTTCCCCTCGGGCGTGCGTGAAAGGGCGGCGATGCTGCGCGCTTCGGCATCGAGCTGCGTGTCGAAACTGGCGACCGCACCGTCGAGCAACAGGCGACGCGTGGCGCCGAGCGCCGGGGTTGCGGCATCGGCAAGCTCGTGCGCGATTCCCATCGCTTCCGTGAGCAGGTCGCCATCGACCACGCGGGTGATGAGACCCAGCGCCGCAGCTTCCTCCGCGCCAGCGCGGCGGTTGCGCAGGCACAATTCCTGCGCCTGCCGCATCCCGATCAGGCGCGGCAACAGCCAGGTGGCACCCGCATCGGGCGAAAGGCCGAGGCCGGTATAGGCCAAAGTGAAGCTGGCCTTTGGGCTGGCGAGCGCGATGTCGCCGAGCACCGCCAGTCCCACGCCCGCCCCGGCGACCGATCCGTTGATCGCGGTGAGGAGCGGCTTGTCCATCCGTGCGAAGCGTTGCTGCGCGGTGTGAAGATAGGCGGTGATCTCCTTGAGGAAAGCAGGCAATTTGTCACCCGCTCCGGCAAACGCCCCGACATCGCCACCGGCGCAGAACAGCTTCCCCGCACCGGTGAGCACGACGCAGCGGACGCCGTCATCCTCATCCACCGCGATCGCCGCGTCGAGCAGCGCGCGCGCCATCGGGATGTCGATCGCGTTGCCGATTTCGGGCCGGTTGAGCGTGATCCGCGCGACCGCGTCCTCACGCTCGACGAGAACCGCCGCGCCCATCTCAGCGCGGCGCCATGCGGATCGCGCCGTCGAGGCGGATCACCTCGCCGTTGAGCATCGGGTTGGCGACGATGCTCTCGACCAGCTGCGCATATTCGTCGGGGTGGCCGAGGCGGCTCGGGTGCGGCACCTGCTGGCCGAGCGATTCCTGCGCGGCGGGCGGCAGGCCCATCAGCATCGGCGTCAGGAAGATGCCCGGCGCGATCGAGACCACGCGGATGCGGTGCTGCGCCAAGTCGCGCGCAGCGGGCAAGGTCAGGCCCACCACCCCGCCCTTGGACGAGGCATAGGCCGCCTGCCCGATCTGCCCGTCATAGGCGGCGACCGACGCGGTATTGACGACGACGCCCGCTTCCTCGCCCTCGACCCCCGCCGCGATCAGCCGCGCGGCGAATTTCGAGATCATGTTGAAGGTGCCGACCAGATTGACCTCGATCGTCCGGCGATAGGCGTCGAGCGAATGGGCGTTCCCTTCCTTGTCGACGATACGCGTCGCCGTAGCGATGCCCGCGCAGTTCACCAGCACGCGCGCCACGCCATGCGCCGCCTGCGCCGCGTCCATCGCCGCGATGACATTCGCTTCGTCCGCGACATTGACCTTGAAGAAGGCCCCGCCGATCTCGGCCGCGAGCGCGTTGCCCGCATCCTCGTTCAGGTCGAAGATCGCGACCTTCGCGCCGTTCCTGGCCAGCATCCGCGCGGTCGCCGCGCCCAGCCCCGATGCGCCGCCCGTGACGATCGCGCCCAATCCCTCAACCTTCATGTCCCTCTCCCGTTCTTGAAGCCCGGCGTCACAGCGCGCGAGCGATCACCATGCGCTGGATGTCCGACGTGCCCTCGTAGATCTGGCACACCCGCACATCGCGATAGATCTTCGCCACCCCGAATTCCTCGAGATAGCCATAGCCGCCCAGCGTCTGGATCGCACCCGACACCACTGCCTCGGCGGTCTCGGATGCGATCAGCTTGGCCATCGACGCTTCGGTCAGGCACGGTGCACCGCTGTCCTTGACCGCGGCGGCGTGCAGCACCAGCTGGCGCGCCGCCTCCAGCCGCGAGGCGAGATCGGCGAGGCGGAAACCGACCGCCTGATGTTCGATGATCGGCTTGCCCATCGACTTGCGGTCCTTGGCATACCCCACCGCGATCTCGAGCGCCGCCTGCGCCATACCGACGCATTGCGCGGCAATGCCGATGCGGCCGGCTTCGAGGTTCGACAGCGCGATGCGATAGCCCGCCCCCTCCTCACCCAACAGCGCCGCGTCGGGCACGAACATGTCGTCGAAGCGCAGCGCGCAGGTGTCCGACGCGCCCTGACCGAGCTTGTGCTCGACCTTGTCGACTGCGTAGCCTGGCGTATCGGTGGGAACGAGAAAGGCGGAGATGCCCTTCTTCCCCGCACCGGGATCGGTCACTGCAAAGACCATCGCGATCCCGCCGATCCGGCCCGATGTGATGAACTGCTTCGCGCCGTCGATCCGCCAGCCGCCCGCCTCGCGCACCGCGCGCGTGCGGATTGCCGAGGCGTCCGACCCGGCATCGGTCTCGGTCAGCGCGAACGCGCCGATCATCGATCCGTCGATCAGCGCGGGCAGATAGCGCCGCTGCTGGATCTCGCTGCCATAGCGGATCAGGCCGGAGATCATCAGGCTGTTCTGGATCGACAGGATCGTTGAAAGCGCCCCGTCGGCCGCCGCAATCTCGATCAGCGCGAGAACATAGGTGACGGTATCCGCTGCCGCTCCGCCCAGCGCCTCCGGCGCGGTCATCCCGAGCAGCCCCAGCTCCGCCAGCTCGCGGAACACCCAGTCGGGATAGCCGCCCTCCGCTTCGAACGATGCCGACAGCGGCTTCAGTCGTTCCTGCGCATAGGCGCGAACGGTGTCACGAATTTCCGACTGGGTCTCATCAAGTAGCATCTTTTATACTCATTGGAATAAAGCTACTGATGAGTAGCTGTACGAGTCCGCAGCCGGAGTCAAGGTGATCGATGACTGGCGTGAATGAGATCGCATCCCCCTTTCGCTCGACCCGCACGAGCGACACAGAACGGCAGGAAAAGCGCGCTGCGTTGCTGCTCGCCGCGGTGCGGATGTTCAATGAGCGCGGCTTCCACGCGACCTCGCTCGAGGATGTCGCGGCAACGCTCGGCGTGACCAAACCGGTGATCTACCACCACCTCGGCAACAAGGATCAGGTGCTGTTCGAATGCGTCCGCATCGGACTGCACGAACTGCAGGATGCCGCCGAACTGGCCAAGGCCACGCCCGGCACCGGGCTCGACCGGCTCCGCGCCTTCCTGCGCCGCTATGCCGAGACGATCATGGGCGATTTCGGACGCTGCGTGATCCGCACGGGGGACGAGGTGCTCTCGCCCGAGGCACGCATGAAGTTCCGCGCATTGAAGCGGGAGATCGACGATGCCCTGCGCGCGATGATCGCCGAGGCGGCGGCGGATGGATCGGCGTCGATCCGCGACGTACGCACCACCGCGATGACCTTTGCGGGCGCGCTCAACTGGCCTGCGCGCTGGCACCGGCCCGATGGTGCGCAGCCGGCCGCCGATCTGGCGGCGGAGATGGTCGAAATCCTTTGCGCAGGCATCGAACCGCGCGGCTGAACCAGGGGGAATGACGATGGCGGGGATCGCCCTTACCGACGCGGCGCTGCTGCGCGAACAATGCTTCATCGACGGCGCGTGGACCGGCACGGGATCGATCGCCGTCACCGATCCGGCCAGCGGGGAGACGCTCGGCCACGTGCCCGATCTGGGTGTGGCCGAAACACGCACCGCCATCGCCGCCGCGGAGGCCGCTTTGCCCGAATGGCGCGCAAAGCTGGCCGGCGAGCGATCCCGGTTGCTGCGCCGCTGGTATGATCTGGTGATGCAGCATCAGGACGATCTCGCGATGATCCTGACGCGCGAACAGGGCAAGCCGCTGGCCGAGGCAAAGGGCGAGATCGCCTATGCCGCGTCCTTCATCGAATGGTTCGCGGAGGAGGCCAAGCGCGTCTATGGCGAGACCATCCCGGCGCATCGCACCGACAGCCGCATTGTCGTAGTCCGCCAGCCGGTCGGCGTCGTCGCGGCGATCACGCCCTGGAACTTCCCGGCGGCGATGATCACCCGCAAGGCCGCGCCTGCGCTCGCAGCGGGCTGCACGATGGTGCTCAAGCCCGCGACCCAGACCCCGCTCACGGCGCTAGCCTTGGCAGTGCTGGCCGAACGCGCGGGCATCCCCGCGGGCGTGTTCAACGTCGTCACGGGCTCCTCACGGACGATCAGCGGCGAACTGACCGGCAATCCGGCGGTGCGCAAGCTCAGCTTCACCGGCTCGACGGAGGTCGGCAAGACGCTGATGGCGCAATGCGCGCCAACGATGAAGAAGCTGTCGATGGAGCTGGGCGGCAACGCCCCCTTCATCGTCTTCGACGACGCCGATGTGGACGCAGCGGTCGAGGGTGCCATCGCATCGAAATACCGCAACAGCGGCCAGACCTGCGTCTGCGTCAACCGCATCCTGGTCCAGCGCGGCGTGGCGGACGCGTTCGAGACGAAGCTGGCGGCGGCGGTGAACGGCCTGAAGGTCGGCCCGGGTACCGCGAACGGAACCACCCAAGGCCCGCTGATCGACGAAAGGGCGATCGAGAAGGTCGAGGAACATATCGCCGATGCGCTGGCAAAGGGCGGCCGCATCGTCGCGGGCGGCAAGCGCCATCCGCTCGGCCACGGCTTCTTCGAGCCCACCGTGATCGGCGGCGCGACGGCGGACATGATGCTGGCCAAGGAGGAGACATTCGGCCCGCTCGCGCCCTTGTTCGTATTCGACAGCGAGGAGGAAGCGCTCGCACTCGCCAACGATACCGAGGTGGGCCTGGCCGGCTATTTCTACACGCGCGACCTCTCCCGGGCCTGGCGCGTCGGCGAGGCGCTGGAGGTGGGTATGGTCGGTATCAACACCGGCCTCATCTCGACCGAGGTCGCCCCGTTCGGCGGCATCAAGGAATCGGGCATGGGCCGCGAAGGATCGCGCCATGGGATCGAGGATTATCTGGAGATCAAATATCTCTGCATGGCGGGGATCTGATCTGTCGCGCCCGGTCAAGCCATAGACGGCGGTGGGCGATAATCCTCCTCCCGACACTTTCGGGAGAGCGGCAATGACCAGGGCGTATGAACAGGCGACGGATGCTCCGCCCCCGCTGCTGCTTGCGATTGCGGACGGCATCGCCGAAGTGACGCTCAACCGGCCGGATCGCGGCAATTCGATCAGCCCGGCGATGATGAAGGCCCTTGAGGAGACTTGGCGCGCGCTGGAGCGGGATCGCGACGTCCGGGTCGTGTTGCTCACCGCCGCGGGCGAGCGCCATTTCTGTACCGGCGCCGATGTCAGCGCGCTCGAGGTCGGCGTGGGCGGGCTCAACAACCAGCCCTATGCCGTCGCCAACCGCTTCACCCCGCGGATGATGCACATGACCAAGCCGGTGATCTGCGCGGTCAACGGCCTCGTCAATGGCGGCGGGCTGCACTTCGTCGCGGACTGCGACATCGTCGTGGCGAGCGAGACCGCCGAGTTCATGGACAGCCATGTCTCGGTCGGGCAGGTCTCGGGGCTGGAGAGTCAGGGCATCGCGCGCCGCGCGGGTCTTGGCGCGGCGCTGCTGATGGGGCTCGCGGGGCGCAGCTACCGCATGAACGCGCAGCGCGCCTGGATGCTGGGCATGGTCGACCTGCTCGAACCCACCCCCGCCGCCGCCCTCGCCAAGGCCCGCGACCTGGCCGCCGCGATCAGCGAAAACTCACCCCAGGCGATGGCGCTGTCGAAGCGCGCAATTTGGGCGACGACCGAGCTCAGCGATCCGGTCGCAGCCGACTATGGTTGGGAATTGCTCAAGTCCCACTGGGCGCATCCCGACTTCACTGAGGGCCCCAAGGCGTTTGGGGAGAAGCGCAAGCCGGTGTGGAACCCCGACCCCAACGCGCGCTGAGCTACCGCGGTCCGCGCGGAAGCCCCAACACCCGCTCGCCGATGATGTTGCGCTGGATCTCGGCGGTTCCGCCTGCGATCGTCTCCGAGAAGGCGTCGAGATATTCGTGGCCCCAGCCGTGATGCCCGGCGACCTGCGGTGATGCGACGCCGTAGAGGTCGATCGCTGCCGCGCTGATCCGCTGCGCGAGCTCGGCAAAGGCGAGGCGCACCATCGACCCGCGCGCGTCTGGCACGCCTTCCTCGGAATCGAGTGCCAGCCGGTACGCCATCGCTCGCACCGCCGCCGCTTCGACGCGCAGCTGCGCCAGCCGCGCGCGCATCTGCGGGCGGCTCGCCGGGCAGTCACCCAGCATCTCGTCCACCTTAAGCGCATTGGCGATGATGATGCCGAGGCTCGCGGTGCCGCGCTCGAACCCCAGGGTCGCCATCGCGGTCGCCCAGCCATTGTTCAGCCCGCCAACCACGTTCGACAACGGGATGCGGACATCGTCGTAGAACACTTCGCAATATTTATGCGCGCCCGCCATCGTCTGGATCGGCCGCACGGTGATCCCCGGCGTATCCATCGGACAGATCACCCAGCTGAGCGCGCCCGAGGTCTTGGCATCGGCATCGGTGCGCACCAGCAATTCCTGCCAGTCGGCGATGTCCGCAAAGCTGGTCCAGATCTTCTGCCCGTTGACCACCAGATGATCGCCATCGACCACCCCGCGCGTGCGCAGCGAGGCAAGGTCGGACCCCGATCCCGGCTCCGAAAAGCCCTGGCACCAGATCGCCCGCCCCTCCAGCAATTGCGGCAGGTGGAACGCCTTCTGCTCCTGTGTCCCGCACGCGATCAGAGTCGGGCCGGCATGGTTCAACCCGACGAATGACGCGTCGAGCACGGGCGGTGCCTTGGCGCGCGCATATTCCTCAAACCACACGATCAGCTCGAGGATCGACAGCCCGCAGCCGCCATGTTCCTTCGGCCAGGCAAGCCCCGCCCAACCGCCTCGGGCCTGAGTCTGCTGCCAGGCAAGCACATGGTCGCGCAACGGTTTGCCCTCGAGCGGGGTTTTCTCTGCCGGCACATTGGTCTCAAGCCAGCTGCGCGCGCGGGCACGGAACGCGTCGATGCTTTCGCTCATGCCGCACCCCACACGGCCTGTGCCGCGGCGCGTGCCTGTACGCTCGCCCCGCCAAGCTCGCCGGCGAGCGCGCGCAGGCGATAGGTCCAGAGGTGCAGGGGAAATTCCAGCGTCAAACCCATCGCTCCCGAAAATTGGTGAAGATCGTAAGTGAAGCGCGCAATCCGCTCCTGCACGAAGCCGGCTGCGATCGCCGCATCCGCCTCGGCATCGGACCAGGCCGCGCGAAAGATGAGCCATTTGGCGGACTGGGCGGTTTCCTCGGCCATCGCCAGCCGGTGCTGGATCGCCTGAAACGCGCCGAGCGGGCGGCCGAACGCCTGCCGCGTGCGGACATGCTCGATCATGGTCGCAAGCGCCGCGGCCATGCAGCCCGCAGCCTCCGCAGCGATTGCGATCCGCCAGCGGCGGCGGATGGCGGCTGCATTGCCCAGCGCCCGCACCTGCAGGCCATCGAGCGAGGCGAGCCTGCCATAAGGATAGGCCATCAGGCTCTCAACCGGTTCGATGGAAGCCCCCTCCAGCGAAACCAGCAACGCATCGTCCTCGCCCAGCACCAGCAGATACTTTGCCATCGGAAGGAAGCGCGCAGGCCGCATCGCGTCGCCGCTCACCAGCGCCAGCGGCCGCTCGCCCGGCTCCAGCGGCAGAAGCGGGGCGATCAGCGCCGATGCCCCCGCCTCCACCACTTGCGGCAATCGCGCCAGCCGCTCGACCACCAGTGCCGCGTCGAGCGGGCCGAAGCCGTCGATGCGCGCAATGTCGAGAAACCCCGATTCCACCAGGGCAGCGTCGAGCGCGACGCCATGGAAATAGGTCTCCGCCTCCCCGCTGGCCGCCTCGGCATACGCGGCGAGCAGCTGATCCAGCCCGGCAAGGATGCCTGCCTGATCCTCGTTCAGCTCATAGTTCATCGCCGCGCCTCCCCCGGCAGCTCGAGCCAGCGGCGCGCGATCAGGTTGAGCTGGATCTCCGCCGCGCCCGATGCGACGCCCGCAGCGATGGCGCGCTGGTGATGCGCCTGCTGCACCGGATCGCCGCCCAGCAGCCCGTCGGGCAGGAATTCGGTCAGGAAGTCGTTGACGCCGTTGTCCGCCTGAACCACCGCCCAGCGCGCGACACTGGGATAGGCATCGGCGGGCAGCCCCTGCGCCTTGGCATCGACCACGCGGTACACCAGCATCCGCGCCGCTTCGCACAGCATCAACGCGCGCGCGGCCCGGTCCTGAACCACAGGATCGGCCCAACGCCCCTCGTCCTTCAACTTCGCGACGGCACGATCGAGGATGCGGCGCGAAAACTCGTAGCGGGCGATGCCGGTGCGTTCATTGGCCAGCGCGAAGTTGATGATCTCCCACGCCTGCCCCTCCTCGCCCAGCCGGTTCGCGACCGGCACGAACACCTCGTCGAAGAAGACCTCGTGGATATCCCCCTCGCCGACCAGAGCGGGGATCTGCTTCACCTGGATGCCGGGCGAGGCCATGTCGGTCAGCAGGATGACGATCCCGCCCTTGCCCGTCGCACCGCCCTCGCTGGCGGGCACGCGCGCGAGCAGGAAACAGGTATCGGCCTTGCCGGCATAGCTGGTCCAGATCTTCGCGCCGCTGACCCGATACCCGCCGGCGACCGGCACCGCGGCGGTGCGCAGCGCGGCAAGGTCCGACCCCGCCGACGGCTCCGAAAACCCCTGACACCAGATTGCCTCACCCGCACGCACCGGCGCGAGATAACGGTCGATCTGCTCGGCGGTGCCGTATTTCATCAGCACCGGGCCGACCCAGTTGACGTTCATATATTGCGCGCCGCGCGGCTCGCCTGCGGCCCACATCTCCTCACCCAGAATGAACTGGTGCCAGACCGGCGCGTCCTCGCCGCCCTGCGAAACAGGCCAGTGCGGAATCAGCAACCCCTCATCCGCAAGCAACCTGCAGAATTCGCGCGAATAGTCGGTCTGGTAGTCGCTGCCCGGCCCGTGGACCGACAGCTCCTCCCAGTCGGATGGCAGCGTATCGCGCAGCAGGTCGCGGATGCGCGCACGGTGCGCGTCCTGTTCGGGGCTCCAGCCGAATTCCATCGCCTAGCTCCGCCCTCGCGGCGCACGATCTGCAAGCATCCTCATCACCCTCTCCCGCTACGCCACGCCTCGTGGCGCCGTCTTGATGGCGTGCGACAAGCGCCGCGCCGCAACCGACTTGCGATCTCTGCAGCATGGTTACATTATACGGACAACTACACAAGCCAATCGAAGCGGAGAGAGCCATGGGCGCAATGACCGCCATTCCTCAGCCAGAAGGCGATGAAAGGGCAAAATCGCAAGGGAAGAGCTTCGACGCCATTCATTCGCAGGCACTCACCGGCTTCCCCGAACTCGTTCGAGACCTTAGAAATGATCCGGACGAATTACTGGCGGAATATGGGATCGCCTCGGCCGACGCCGGCGGACGCGGCCCGGTTCTCGAATATCGCACCTTCGTCCAGCTTCTTGCACGCAGCGCCGACCGGCTGGGCGTGCCCGATTTCGGCATCCGCCTCGCGCAGCGCCAGCGCGGCGGCAAGGTGATCGGCCCGGTCGGCGTCGTGATGAAGAACTCGCAGACCGTTGGCCAGGCACTGGGTTACTGCGCCCGGCACATCCACGCCTACAGCCTCGCGACCCGCGTCCGTTTCCGCCCCGATCGTACGCGGAACATCCTGTTCGTCGGGCTCGAGATCCTGCTCGATCGCCCCGCCGACACGCGGCAGGTCATCGAGCATGCGGTGATGCTCGCCCATCTCAACGTCACCGACATTTCCGGCGGCGCGGCGCGCGCGCGGCGGGTGCATTTCCGGCATGAGCCGCAAGCACCGCTCAAACTCTATCGCGATGCGTTCGGCTGCGAAATCCGGTTCGGGCAGGAAATGGACGGCTTCGTCCTCACCGAGGACGATCTGCTCTGCAAGATCGGCGATCCCGACGAGCAGGTCTATGAAATGGCGACCGCGTTCATCGACACCCATTATCCTGCCGCAATGCCGCCGCTGCACGCGCGCGTGCGCAGTCTGGTGGTGGCTCTTCTCGGATCGAACCGTTGCACCAGCGAGCATATCGCCGGCGAACTCTGCCTCCACCCGCGCACGCTCCAGCGCCGCCTGCGCGCCGAGGGCATGTCGTTCGAAGGCATCAAGGACGAGGTCCGGCGCGCGGTGGCCCTGCGCTACCTCAGCCAGTCGGACCTCCCCCTGATGCAGGTGGCGGAGAAGCTCGGCTATTCCGAAGCCTCGGTGCTGTCGCGCAGCTGCTATCGCTGGTTCACGGCCTCGCCGATCCAGCTCCGCCGCGCGGCGCAAGCAGCCTGAGCGTGTCGGCTGGCGTCGGCGCTGCGTCTCCCGGCGTCAATACGTCCGCCCCGCCCGGCAGTAGCCCGGTAAGCGATTGAGAGGATCCCATGACCGCCATCTACCAGCCCAGCCGTGACCAGCGCGCGCTCGCCGATTCCTTCATCGACTCGCTCGCACCGCTACTCCCCGTCGAACGGCTCCACCGCAACGTTGATGAGGACGCCGCGACCTGGGCGGCGCTCGACGCGCTCGGCCTGTTCGAGATGGCCGTGGACGAGGATTCCGGCGGCCTCGGCCTCGGCGCGGTCGAGGAAGTGCTGGTCGTCACCGCGCTCGGCCGTTGCCTTGCCTCGCCCTCCGTACTGGCAACACTCGGCGCCGCGCACGCAAACTATGCCGGAGAACGCCCGCGCCGGGTGTTTACGGCTTTTGACGGTTTCGCGGCCGACTGTCCTTCGGGTGCAGCGGTTCTGCTCCGCAACAATGAAGCCACGGGTGCTTTCGTCACAGCGTCGATCGGCGCAGCGCAGAACGCCAACCACTGGCTGTCCGATCTCGCCCCGGTCGAAACCGGCGAACAGCTCGGCAGATTCGACGCGGCCGGCTTGCTACGCCTCCGCCTGATCGAAGCCGCCGCACTCGCCGGGCTCGCCGACGGCGCCTGCGCGATGGCGGTCGGCTATGCGCAGGTGCGCGAACAATTCGGCCGCGCGATCGGCAGTTATCAGGCGGTGAAGCACTTCTGCGCGAACATGGCGATCGCGGCGCAGTCGGCGGGCGACCTCGTCACCTTTGCTGCGGTGGCGCTCGACAATGACCGTACCGACGCCGCTGCACAGGTCGAGGCCGCGTGGATCGCCACCGCACAGGCCGCGCTCGACAATGCCGCCACCAGTATCCAGGTCCATGGCGGCATCGGTTTTTCGGACGAGGCCGACCCGCATCTCTTCATCAAGCGCGCGCGGCTACTCGTCGCGGCCGGCGGCGGGATCGAGGCTGCGCTGGAACGCATCGCGGATCGCGACGCGTTCCCGGCGGCAATCTAGCGCAGCGCCCTACCGAAGGGCCGGATACCCGCAACCTCCAGCCCATAGCCGTCGATCCCCGGGATCGGCGCGCGCAGGCTGCCGCTCAGCAGTTCGATCCGTGTGACACCCAGGTCGCGCAGGATCTGCGCGCCCACGCCATATTCGCGCAGCGCGCTCTTGTCGTCGCGGCCCGCCCGGCTCGGCACGCTGCCGTCGGACTTGTGGACGATCGGCCCGCGGATCAGCACCACCACGCCCGCGCCCTCCGCCGCAATCACTTCCATCGCCTGCGGGATCAGCCCAGCACGGCCCCCCTTGCGGCCCAGCACATCATCCTGCACCGCAAAGGCATGCATCCGCACCAATGTGGTGCCCGCGCCAGCCGCCCCTTTGACGAGCGCGCAATGCTCGGTCCCGTCCACGCGGTTGCGATAGACGTGCATCCGCCATTCGCCGCCATGCTCGCTGTCGATCGTCTCGGACGAGACGCGCTCGATCAGCACCTCGGTCGCATGGCGATAGGCGACAAGGTCGCGGATCGTCCCTATCTTGAGGTCATGCCTGCGTGCGAACGCAATCAGTTCGTCGAGCGTCGAAAGCTCACCATCCTCACCGATGATCGCGCACAGCGCCGCGCTGGGGTTGAGCCCCGCGATCCGCGCCACATCGACCGCAGCCTCCGAGAAACCCGCCCGCACCAGCACCCCGCCGTCGCGCGCCGCGACCGGAAAGATATGCCCCGGCGACACCAGATCGCGGTCGTTCGCTTGCGGATCGATCGCAACCTCGATCGTCCGCGCGCGATCGGCGGCGGAGATGCCCGTGGACACGCCCTCGCGTGCCTCGATCGAGACGGTGAAGGCCGATTGCCGCGGCGAACTGTTCTGCGCGACCATCGGCGGCAGGTTGAGCTGTGCCACCCGACCGGGGGTGAGCGCGAGGCAGACGACGCCGCGGCAATGCACCGCCATGAAGGTCACCGCCTCGGCGCTCGCGAAGCTGGCGGGGATCGCGGCCATGCCAACATTGCCCGCACCGCCATCCTCGACCAGGATGAACACGCGCCCGACGCGCGCCTCTTCGATGATTTCCTCGGCCGGGGCCAGATAGTCGCTCACTCGTCCACTCTCCTCAGCGGCCGGTCCATTGCGGCCGTCGTTTCTCGGCAAAGGCGCGCGGCCCCTCCTGCGCGTCGTGACTTTCATAGGCCAGATCGGATGCCCGCCGCGCCGCCTGCAGCGCCGCCGCACGCCCCATCTCGGTCGCCAGCATCACGGTCTGGCGCCCGGCCTGCACCGACAGCGGCGCACCCGCCAGTATCTCGCGCGCCAGTTCCAGCGCGGTGTCCATCACCGCTTCGGGTTCGGCCAGCCGGTTGACCAGCCCGATCTCATAGGCGCGCTGCGCGGTGATCGGTTTTCCGGTCAGGATGATCTCCATCATGATCCGCTGCGGGATCATGTGGATCAGCGGTGCAGCCCAGGGCGAGCTGCGGCCGACCTTGACCTCCGTGATCGCGAACTGCGCCGCAGTGCTCGCGACGCACAGGTCGCACGCCTGCGCGATCATCCATCCGCCCGCGAACGCCACCCCGTTGACCGCGGCGATGGTCGGTTTGCTCAGCTCGATCGTGTCGCCGGGCACCGGGAACATGTCGCGCGGCGGGATCGCCATGCCGGTCTCAACCATCTCCTTCAGGTCTCCACCCGCGCAGAAGGCCTTCTCGCCTGTGCCGGTCAGGATCGCGACACGAAGCGCCGGATCGCGCTCGAACCGGTCCCAGGCGGCGAACAGCCCCTCGCGGATCTCGTGGCCCAGCGCATTGTGCTGCCCGGGCCGGTTGAGCGTGATGATCGCGATGCCGTCGTCGCGGGCATCGAACAGGACGGGATCGGTCATGTCAGAACCCTCGCTGCCGGATCGCATGGGCGGTGCGATCCAGTTCCTCGCGGAAATCGGGATGTGCGATCACGACCAGCCGCCGGGCGCGCTCGGCCAGTGTCTGGCCCTTGAGCTCCACGGCGCCGAACTCGGTCACGATCACATCGACATCGCTACGCGCCGTCGTCACCGGGCCGGACAGCGCGGGAACGATCTTGCTGATCGTCCCGCCCTTCGCCGTCGCGGGCAGCGCAATGATCGACCGGCCGCCCGGCGAGCGCGCACCCGCCCGCACGAAATCGACTTGCCCCCCGGTCCCGCCCAGATAGGCCGACCCCGATTGCTCGGCATTGACCTGCCCCGTCAGATCGACCTCGAGCGCCGAATTAATCGTCACCAGCCGCTCGAGCTGCGCCAGCACCGCGGCGTCATGGGTGTAGGCCGTGCTGCACAACCGGACCGCAGCATTGCGATGTACCCAATCGTACAGCCGCCGCGTGCCGATAAAGGCGCCGTTGACCGACACGCCGGTATCGATCGCCTTGCGTGCATTGGTGACGACACCCGCCTCGATCAGATCGACGACACCATCGCCCAGCATCCCCGAATGGATGCCCAGATCCTTGCGGTCGCCCAGCAGCCGCAGGATCGCATCGGGCACACCGCCCACGCCCACCTGCAGCACCGATCCGTCGCCGATAATGGCCGCCACGTGGCGCGCGATCGCCTCATCAATCGGCGTCACGCTCGCCGCCGCCACCTCGACCGGATCGCGCGACACGTGCACCGCGACATCGATCCGTGATTTGTGCAGCATTTCGCCCGGCACGAACGGCACCCGATCATTGACCTCGGCGATCACCACCCGCGCCTTGGCGACTACGGCCAGCACATGATCGCCGATCAGGCCCAGGCTGTGGTTGCCATCCGCATCCGCCGGACTGACCTGCACCATCGCCACGTCGCAGCCGATGATCCCGGCTTCGATCATCGGCCCGATCTGGCTGACATGGCACGGCAAGATCCCAAGCCTGTTCGCCTTCGCCATCCCCCGCAGCGCACCGATCGCGCCCATGCTCGACAGTGCGAACGCATCCGACGTCTCAGACGTGAACAGCCCGGAAAAGCTGGTCGCGATGAACGCCGACAGCTCGCCGATCCCTGCCCCCTGTGCGATCAGCGCCTCGACCAGTGTCGTTGGCTCGCCGCACGCCTGCCCGATGACGATGCGGTCGCCGCGCTTCACATGACGGGCAAGGTCGATCGTCATCCCCGCCCCGCCTGCCGCAGCAAATTCTGTGCGCGGGAAAGATAGGGCCGGTCGAGCATCCCGCCCTTCCACCCGATCGTGCCGACGCCGGGATTGGCCGCGAACAGCGCGACGATCTCCTGCGCCTCGGCAATCTCGTCCGCGTTCGGTGCGAAGGCGGCGTTGATCACCGGCACCTGCGCCGGATGGATAGCCAGCATTCCGCGATAGCCGTCGCGTCGCACCCTCTCTGCGCGTGCCTTCAACGCGTCGAGATCGCGGAAATCGCCCTGAATGGTCTCGATCGCCGCCACCCCCGCGGTTGCCGCGCCCAGCAGGCACAATGTCCGCGCCAGCTCATAGGTGAAGCCATAGCTGCCGTCGGGGTTGCGGTTGCTGCTCGCGCCGATCGAGTCCGCCAGGTCCTCTGCGCCCCAGGTCAGCGCCACCACGCGCGGTGCGCCCTTGTAGTCGCCGGTGTGGAACATCGCCTCGGCAGTCTCGGTAATCAGCACGATCACCTTGGTCGATCCGGCCGCGATCCTGTTCGCTGCCTCGAACGCCGAAAGATAATGGTCCAGCCGCTCGACATCGGCGCGGCCATAGACCTTGGGCAGCATGATCCCGCCCGGCCGTCCCGGCATCACCGCCGCCAGATCGCTCAGCGTGTGCGGCCCGTCCATCGGATTGACCCGCACCCACAGCCGTTCATGCTGCGCAGCATTGGCGCTCAGGAAGTCGCGCACCATCGTGCGCGCGGCGGGCTTGGCTTCCTCCGCGACCGCGTCCTCCAGGTCGATCAGGACGATATCGGCATCGCCCTCCATCGCCCGGGTCATCTTCTTCTCGCTGTCGCCCGGCGCGAACAGCCAGGAGCGTGCATTGAACCCCGTCGTCATCGTCTCGTCCTCAATAGGAGCGCGGAAGCTCCAGCACCTTTTCGGCCAGGAAGTTGAGGATCATGTGCGGGCTGACCGGCGCGGTGCGCGGGATCAGCACCTCGCGCAGCAGCCGCTCGACATGATATTCCTGCGCATAGCCCATGCCGCCCAGCGTCAGCATCGCGGTGTGGCATGCTTCGAACGCCGCCTCCGCCGCCAGATATTTGCCGGCATTGGCCTCGACCCCGCATTCCTCGCCTTTGTCGAACAGGGTGGCGGCCTTCATCACCATCAGGTTTGCGGCCTCGAGTTGCGCCCAGCATTTGGCGAGCGGATGCTGGATGCCCTGGTTCATCCCGATCGGCCGCCCGAACACCACCCGCTCGCGGGCATAGCGCGCCGCGCGCGCGATCGCGTTGCGACCGATCCCCACCGCCTCGGCGCCCAGCAGGATGCGCTCGGGGTTGAGGCCCTTGAGGATGATGCGGAACCCCTGTCCCTCCTCGCCGATCCGGTCTTCCTCGGGCACGAACAGGTCGTTGATGAAGACCATGTTCGATCCCACCGCATGCCGCCCCATCTTGGGGATGATGCGGTGCTCGATATGATCGCGGTCGAGCCGGGTGTAGAAGAGCGACAGCCCGTCGGTCTTGCGCGTCACCGCGTCCAGCGGGGTGGTGCGCGCGAGCAGCATCATCCGGTCCGCGACATGCGCGTTGGTGATCCAGATCTTTTCGCCATTGACCCGATAGCCGCCGTCCACCTTCTTCGCGAAGGTCTTGAGCTGTGTCGTGTCGAGACCGGTATTCGGCTCGGTCACCGCGAAACACATCTTCTCCGCGCCCGACAGGATCGGCGGGATCATGCGCTGTCTCTGTTCCGCGGTGCCGAACAGGTCGACCGGCTCGAGGCTGAAGACGGGACCATGGATCGACGAGGCCGCGGTCATGCCCCCGCCCGCCTCGGCCACCGCCTGCATCATGATCGCCGCCTCGGTGATCCCGAGCCCCGCGCCGCCAACGTCCTCGGGCATCGCGACGCCCAGCCATCCGGCCTCCGCCATCGACTTGTGGAACTCGAAGGGAAACACGCCCTCGCGATCCCTTTCCAGCCAATAGTCGTCGGAGAATTGCCCGCAGGCCTTCAGGATCGCATCGCGGATATTCTGCTGATCGGCGGTGAGCTGGAAATCCATCGTCAGGCCCTCCGTGCGTCGTCTTGAGCCGCACCCAAGCCGATCTCGGCAAGGATCTGCTCGCCATGCTCACCGATCTCGGGGGCATAGCCTGCAACCGCACCGGGGGTTTGCGAGAACCAGGTCGGCACGCCCGGGAAGCGTACCGGCCCGTGCGCGGTCTCGATCGTCTCGAACAGACCCACCGCGTTGAGGTGCGGATCATCGAACAGCTCGCCCGGCGTGCGCAGCGGCGCTGATGGAATTTCCAGTGCGCGGAACAGCTTGATCCATTCCGCCGTGGTCCGCTCCGCCAATGTCTCGGCCAGCCGGGCGTAGATGGTGTCGATATGCTTCGCCCGCGATTCCAGTGTCGCGAAGCGCGGGTCGCTCGCCCAGCCGGGCTTGGCGCCCTCGACGAACGCCTTCCACTGCTTGTCGTTATAGATCAGTACCGCGATATGCCCGTCGCGGGTCTTGTAGGGCTTGCGGTTGGGCGCCACCGCGCGCGGATAGCGCGCCGGGCCCAGCGGTGGGGTGAACATCGCGCCATTGGCATGCTCGACCAGCATGAACGAGGCCATCGTCTCGAACATACCGACCTCGACCTCCTGCCCCTCGCCCGTCCGTTCGCGGTGGAACAGCGCCATCATTGTTGCATAGAGCGTGGTGAGGCCCGCCACCTTGTCCGCGATGATCGTCCCGACATAGCTCGGCTCGCCGGTCAGCATCTGCTGCACCGCGGGCAGGCCGCATTCGGCCTGGATCGTGTCGTCATAGGCAGTACGGTCGCGATCCGGTCCGCGCCGGCCAAAGCCGTAGCAGTTGGTATAGACGATATTCGCATTGATCGCCTTCACCGCATCATAGTCGAACCCCAGCCCCGCAATCGCCTTGGCGCGCATCGAGTGGATGAAGACGTCCGCGCCCTCGATCAGCTTCATCAGCGCTTCCTTGCCCTCCGCCGACCGCAGGTCGAGCACGATGCTACGCTTGCCGCGGTTGACGTTGATGAACACCCCGCTCATCCCCGCCGCCGGCCCCTGCGAGATGAAGCGGGTATTGTCCCCGCCCGGCGGCTCGACCTTGATCACGTCGGCGCCCATGTCCGCCATGATCTGGGTGCAGTAAGGCCCCATCACCATCGTCGTCAGATCGACGACGCGGATCCCCGCAAGCGGCCCCTTCCAGTCCTTCGCTGCGCTAGGCATGCGCGATCTCTCCATCATCCCGGGTAGCCGCCGGCTGCGCACGCGGCATGTCGCCAGGCAGCGCACGCCCTGCGAGCGCGAAGTGCAACGCCGCCCATGCGAACAGCACCGGCACCACCAGCAGCGCATATTGCAGCGAGAGCTCCCCGACGCTCGGCGCCATCCGGTCGCTGATCGATCCCACCAGGAACGGGCCGATCGTGGGGCCGAGCAGGTTCATGCAGAACAGCAGCACCGCCGATGCGGTCGCGCGTGCATCGTCCGTCACCAGCGATTGCACTGCGGCGAAGGTCGGCGCGAGATAGGCGTAGCCAAGCCCCTGGACGAAGGCGAGGAACAGGATCGCAAGGCCAACGCCCGGCACGCTGATCGCCGCGAACGCCGATACCGCCCCCAGCGCCATCGCGATCGCCGGCACCCATTGCCGCCAGCGCACATCGCGCCCGCCGAGCCAGTCCGAAATCCAGCCGCTCGCAAACAGGCCGATCAGCCCGCCGATCCCGGTCGCAAGGCCAAGCTGCATCCCCACCTCGCCTGCGGTCATGTGGTAGGTGCGCATCAGGAACGCCGGCGACCAGACGGTGATGCCGAACCCCGCGATCGTATACAGCGACCCGGCCATCGCCATGTGGCGGTACGACCGGCGCGAGAACAGGAATTTGAGCGTGTCCCAGAAAGGTGCCGGCTCGGCATTGCCGGCCAGCACCACCTTCCCCGGCTCGGGCAGCAGGAACCACGCCATCAGCGCCACCAGCAGTCCCGGCGCGCCGACGAAGAAGAAGGCCGCGCGCCAGTTGGCGACATCGGCGATCCAGCCGCCCAGCATCAGCCCCAGCATGCTCCCCAGCGGGAAGCCCAGCGACACGATCGCGAGCACCAGCGCACGCCGTTCCGCCGGGAAGGCGCGCGCCACCAGCGCATGCCCCGCGGGCGCGCTCCCCGCCTCCGCAGCCGCAACGCCCCCGCGCGCGAGCAGCAGATGCATGAAGTTCTGCGCAAAGCCGCTGAGCGCGGTCATCAGGCTCCAGAAGGCCAGAGTCAGCGAGAGGACGACGCGCGAGCTGTGCCGGTCCGCCACCCGTGCCAGCGGCAGCGCCGCGACCGCATAGATCAGCCCAAAGCCTACGCCGGTCATCAGCCCGATCTCGCTATCGGTCAGGCCCAGATCCGTGCGGATCGCGTCGACCAGGACGAACGGGAGTACCCGATCGAGCACGTTGAGCGTGTTGATCAGCAGCAGGACGAAGATCGCCAGCAGGCCGCGGCGGCCGAAGACATTGGTGATCACGCGCGACTTCTCCTCATGCTCGGGGCCCCCCATCATGCCTAGAGGCAGGTCCAGCCGCCATCGACGGCGTAGGTCTGGCCGGTGATGAAGCGGCCCGCACCGGATGACAGCAACAGCACCGTGCCGACGAAATCGTCGGGCACCGCGGTGAACGGCATCGGCTGCCCCTTGCGCACCCATTCCGACATCTTGGGATGCGCGAACATGTCGGTGGTCATGTCGCTGCGGAAGAAGCCCGCGGCGATCGAATTGACCCGCACCCCCCAGCGCCCCCACTGCCC
>Ga0247823_10000018_pt1 | contig 107394 bp, 105 predicted proteins | sample 13C_PalmiticAcid_2_FD_192426 | JGI IMG/M metagenome (GOLD analysis project Ga0247823, IMG submission 192426) | Soil microbial communities from agricultural site in Penn Yan, New York, United States - 13C_PalmiticAcid_Day30 | ecosystem: Environmental > Terrestrial > Soil > Agricultural land... | reverse complement strand
GGCCAAGGCGGTCAACGACGCCGCCTCGTAGGCGAGAACCGCGAGAGCGGCGGTGGCGCCGGCCTGGCTGTCGGCGGGGACGAACTCGATACGCATTGAGCGCTCCTGGGAAGCGGGAGATCCGATCGCGGCGCGGCCTTGAGAAGGCCGCGATCCGACGCGACAGGACGTGAACGCCCGGCATAGTCCATGCCGAACCTTGGGAAAAGACCGTCGCCGTTCACAGCCCCGTCACGCCGCCCCGCATAATGTCTTCGGTTGTGCCAAGCCGAGCCAGACGTGTAGAACACGCCCACCGCCGGGGTTCGCCGCGCGAATCCGTGAAGCCCCCGAAACCACCCCCTGCATGCGCCTGATCGAACGCTATCTCTTCCGACAGCTGGTCGGGCCGACCATCCTGGCCACCGCGGCCCTGGCGGCGCTGGCGCTGCTTGCCCGCAGCCTGTCGGAATTCGACATCCTGGTGGAGCAGCGCCAGACGGCGCTGATCTTCGCCAAGATGATCCTGCTGGCCCTGCCCCAGCTGCTCAACATCATCATGCCGGTGGCGCTGTTCGTGGCCGCTCTGGTGGCGCTGAACCGCCTGCACACCGAGCAGGAAATCGTCGTCTGCTTCGCCGGCGGCATGAGCCGCTGGCGGGTGATCTCGCCGGCCATGCGGCTTTCGGTGTTCGCGGCGCTGATCTCGCTGGCGCTGGGCCTTTGGGCGCAGCCCTGGTCGGCGCGGCTGATCCGCGAGACGGCCTTCGACATGAAGACGGATCTCGCCTCGACCCTGGTGCGGCCAGGCGAGTTCACCGAGCCCGGCCCGGGCCTGACGGTCTACGCCCAGACCATCGACCGCGACAACCTGATCAAGAACCTCTTCATCCACCAGGAAAAGCCCAACGGCGGCTCGGTCACCTACACGGCGCGCGAAGGCGTGATCGCCAAGCGCAACGACCTGCCTGTGCTGATCATGCGCAAGGGCTCGAACCAGGAATTCTCAAGCGCCGGCGTGCTGAACTACCTGTCGTTCGAGGAATACGTCTTCGACCTGTCGACCCTGTTCCAGAGCGACGAGCTGCTGCACTACAAGATCGCCGACCGCTATCCGCACGAGCTGTTCTTCCCGGACATGACCCAGGACTGGGAACAGCATAACCGCGTGAAGATGCTGGCCGAGGGCCATTCGCGGCTGGCCAGTCCGCTCTACAACATCGCCATGATGGCCATGGCCCTGGCGGCCGTGATCGGCGGCTCGTTCAGCCGCATGGGCTATGGCAAGCGCATCGCCGCCGTCGGCGCCGCCGCCGCCGTGGTGCGGATCCTGGGCTTCGGCGTGCAGGCCGCCTGCGACGACCAGGCGTGGCTGAACGTCCTGCAGTACGCCGTGCCGATCGCCGCCACCTGGTGGGGCCTGGCCCAGATCTTCCGCCAGAAGGTCAAGCGCTACGTGCCGATCGCCGCGCCGGTCGGCCTGCAGCCGCTGGGAGGCGTGTCGTGATCGGCATCGGCATGCTCGAGCGCTACGTGCTGCGCAAGACGCTGGCCTCGCTGGGCGCGGCCCTGGCGGTGCTGGGCGCGCTGGTGATGCTGATCGCCTTCGTCGACATCACCCGCAATGTCGGCACGCGCTCGGAAGACGCGGGCTTTGGCCAGCTGCTGTACCTGACCGTGCTTCAGGCGCCGGCCACCCTGTTGACCCTGACGCCGTTCATCTTCCTGTTCGGCACCCTGGGCGCGTTCGTCGGCCTCAACCGCCGCAGCGAGCTGATCGCCATGCGCGCGGCCGGCGTCTCGGCCTGGCGCTTCATCCTGCCGGCGGCCTTCGCGGCCTTCGCCATGGGGATCGTCACCGTCACCCTGCTCAATCCGCTGACCTCGGCGATGAGCGCGCGGTTCGAGACCGAGCGCGACGCCCTGCTGGCCGGCTACCTGAAGAACACCCCCAAGGGCGCCTGGCTGCGCCAGGGCGACGACAAGCGCCAGATCGTCATCCGCGCGCGCATGCGCGACATGGTCGACGGCGCGGTGCGCCTGCGCGGGGTCTCGTTCTTCGTCTACGACGTCAAGCCGGACGGCAGCCTGGTCTTCACCCGCCGCTACGAGGCCGCCGAAGCGCGGCTGGAGCCCGGCTTCTGGCGCCTGACCGGCGTCAGCGAGGCCACGCCCGGGGCCGGCGCCCTGCGCTCGGAAAGCGCCTCGGTGCCGTCGGACCTGGACGAGCGCACCGCCGCGGACCGCTTCAAGAACCCGCAGGCCGTGGCGTTCTGGCGTCTGCCCGAGACGATCACCCGCACCGAGGCGGCCGGCTTCTCGGCGACGCCGTTCAAGATGCGCCTGCAACAGATGCTGGCCACGCCTCTGCTGTTCGCGGCCATGTCGATCCTGGCGGCCGCCTTTTCGCTGCGCCTGATGCGCCTTGGTGGCCTTGCGGCCCTGGCCGGCTCTGGCGTTGCGCTCGGGTTTGGCTTCTTCTTCTTCAACGAACTGTGCGGCGCGCTCGGCAAGGCCGACGTCCTGGGGCCGATCCTGGCCGCCTGGACCCCTCCGGTCGCGGCGCTTTTGGCGGGGCTGACCCTGCTTTGCTATACCGAGGATGGTTGAGTCTGTGACGCCGGCATCGAGGCCCCTGATGATCGATCTAAGCCCAGCGCCGGGCGCGGCGGTTCGCAAGCTGCTGATGGCCGGCGTCGCCTGGCTGGCCGTGGCCGCCGCGAGCGGCGTCGCCCAGGCCCAGCAGTCGCTCGCCACCATCCCGGAAGTCCCGGCCAAGCCGGCCGTGGCCGACGATGGGCTGGGCGACGAGGGCTATTATCTCGAATCCGACCTGCTGATCCGCGACGACGCTTCCCAGACCATGACGGCGCGCGGCTCGGTCGAGGTCCGCTACCAGGGCCGCACCCTGCGCGCCCAGGAAGTCATCTACGACACCAAGACCGGCGTGGTGACCGCCCACGGCAAGGTGTCGCTGATCAACGCCGACGGCACGGCCCAGTTCGCCGACGACCTGACCCTGGACAAGGACATGCGCGCCGGCTTCGCGCGCAACTTCTCCACGCGCATGGACCAGAACGTGAAGATCGCGGCCGCCACCGCGATCCGCCGCAACGAGCAGGTCACAGAGCTCAACCAGGCGATCTACACCCCCTGCGACGTCTGCGCCGAAAAGCCCACCCCGACCTGGTCGATCGAGGCCGACAAGGTGGTCCAGGATAAGAACCGCCAGATCGTCTACTACCACGGCGCCAAGATCCGCCTGTGGGGCGCGCCGCTGCTGTACCTGCCGCTGTTCTGGCATCCGGACCCGCAGGCGCCGCGCAGCTCGGGCTTCCTGACGCCGAAGGTGGGCCTGTCGCAACGTCGCGGCCTGTCCTACCAGCAACCCTACCTGCAGGTGATCTCGCCCTCCCAGGACGTGATCATCAGCCCGCAGATCAACACGAAGGTGAACCCCTTCCTGAACGTCAACTACCGCAAGCGCTTCTACTCGGGGATGCTCGAGGCGCGCATGGGGGCGACGTACGAGAAGGAGTTCGACAACCGCGGCAATCGCTTCGGCGACGCCACGACGCGCAGCTACATCCTGGCCAAGGGCGCGTTCGACATCGACGACAAGTGGAAGTGGGGCTTCAGCGCCGAGCGCGCCTCCGACGCTCTGATCTTCGACAAGTACGACATCAACGACGTCTATCAGCAGCGCGGCCTGTTCACGAGCGAGGATCACCGCCTGACGTCGCAGATCTACACCTCGCGGCAGGACGACCGCTCGTGGCTGTCGATCTCGGCCGTCTCGGTGCAGGGCCTGCGCGTGGTCGGCACGGACTCCACGACCGGCCTGGGCAACAAGTTCGAGAACAGCGGCGCCTTCCCGCTGATCGGCCCGCTGGTGGAAGGCCGCTGGGAGCCTGAATCCCCGGTCCTGTTCGGCCGCCTGCGGCTGCAGGGCTCGGGCGTGCTGCTCAACCGCTCGGAATCGCAGTTCGGCGAGTCGCCCTACGACCTGCCGACCTATCGCGGCCAGGACGGGGCCGATAGCGCGCGAGCCAGCGCCCAGGCCGACTGGCGCGCCAGCGCCGTCGTCGGACCGGGCCTGCGCGTGCAGCCCTTCGCCCAGGTTCGCGGCGACGCCTACAAGATCAAGGGCGTCTACCTGACGACCGAAGCCCTGGCGGCCGGCGACGACGCCGAGGTCAACTACACGCGCACCATGGGCGTGGCCGGGGTCGACCTGAGCCTGCCGCTCTACAAGGGCTTGAAGAAGGGCGGCAGCGTCATCCTTGAGCCGCTGGTGCAGATCGCCACCGGTTCGGACAGCTCCAGCGTGCCCGTGGTCGTCGCCCGCAACGGCGCCAGGACCTACCTGTACAACGAGGACAGCTCGGCCTTCGAGTTCGACGAGACCAACCTGTTCCGCACCAACAAGTCGCCGGGCTTCGACCTCTACGAGGGCGGCACCCGCATGAACGTGGGCGGCCGGGCGACCTTCAACACGGCCGACGGACGCGGCGGCAGCGTGCTGGTCGGCCGCAGCTTCCGCACCGAGTACGACCCGCTGCTGCCCGATCGCACGGGCCTGCGGGACAAGTCGTCCGACTGGATCGTTGCGGCCACCGTCACCCCGGTGCGCGGCATCAACGCCTATATCCGCACGCGCCTGGACTCCGACACCACCAAGATCAATCGCCTGGAAACCGGCGCCGACGCCTACACCTCGCGGCTCCAGGGCTCGTTCCGCTACCTGAAGGACAACGTCGACTCCAACGGCGAGCGGCAGGAAAACTTCGAAACCCGCGGCCAGTTGCAGCTGACCAAGAAGTGGGCCCTGACGGCGTTCGGCCAGCTGGACCTGGTGGCCGAAACCTGGCGTCGCCGCGACCTCGGCGTGGCCTACACGGACGATTGCATCCGCATCGACATCATCTACCAACAGGAAGACCGCTATAGCTCGACGGTGAGCGGTCTCAGGCTCCAGCCTGACCGTTCGGTCGTCGTGCGCCTAACGCTCGCCACATTGGGTGATACAGGGTACAGCGACTAAGCAATCCTACGTCCGGGGGGACGTGCGGGCGTCCGCACGCGTCCCCGTGGCGCAACCAGACGCGACCGCCGAAGGCCCGCCGGAAGCTCGCCGCGTCGAAGACATTGAAATCGAGACCGGCCGGCCAAGCCGGGCTCCAGAGGAACGACACTACCCATGCGGTCTGCGCGTAGCGTGACGACTTTTGCGGCCAGCGCCGCGTCCATCCTCGCCCTGACCGTGGCGGGCCTTCCCGCCCAGGCCCGACAGGCCGCGCCGCTGGTCGACGCCCCGCCGGCGGCCGCCGAGCCTCGCGCCAATCCGCTGTCGGAAAGCGTCGCGGCGGTGGTCAACGACGACATCATCTCGTCCTACGACCTGATGCAGCGCATGCGTCTGCTGATGGTGACCTCGGGCCTGCAGCCGACCCAGGAAAACCTGCCCCAGCTGGAGCAGGAAGCCCTGCGCTCGCTGATCGACGAGCACGTGCAGATGCAGGAGCTGCGTCGCGTCGAGCGTGAACAGAAGATCACGATCATCTCGACCGAAAAGGAAGTCGACGAAGAGATCGCCAGCATCGCCCAGGGCAACAAGATGACCGGCGAGCAGCTGCTGGCCAGCCTGGCGGCCCAGGGCGTCAGCGCCGATACCTGGCGCGCCCAGATCCGCGCCGAAAGCAGCTGGCAGAACTGGATCAGCGGCCGCTACGGCTCGCGCCTGCGCATCGGCGAAGACCAGATCAAGGCCTTCGAGCGCCGCCTGGCCGATTCGGCCAGCAAGCCACAGTACCAGGTCAGCGAAGTGTTCATCGACGCCGTGCGCGTCGGCGGCGCCGAGGTGGCGCTGAACGGCGCCCGCCAGTTGGTGGGCCAGATGCAGCAGGGCGCGCCGTTCGCGGCCGTGGCCCGTCAGTTCTCGGCCGCCTCGACGGCCGCCAACGGCGGCGACGCCGGCTGGGTCAGCCCGGGCGAGATGCCGGCCGAGGTCGACGCCGCGCTGGAACAGCTGCGCCCCGGCCAGCTGTCGGCCCCGATCCCGGTCAAGGACGGCGTCTACATCGTCTACCTGCGCGACAAGCGCTCGGGCGCCAAGGCGACCCTGGTCGACCTCAAGCAAGTGGCCGTCGGCCTGCCCAAGGACGCCCCGGAAGCCGACGTCCAGGCCGCGACCGCCCTGCTGGCTGGCCTGAAGCCCAAGCTGACCAGCTGTCAGACGCTGGAAGCCGAGGCCGGCAAGGTGAACGGCGTCGTCGCCGGCGACCTCGGCGAGGCCGAGATCGGCGACCTGGCGCCGTCGTTCCAGGCGGCCGCCAACACCCTGAACGTCGGCCAGGTGTCGGATCCGATCCGCACCGACGCTGGCCTGCACCTGATCGCCGTGTGCGGCAAGCGCCAGTCGGGCGGCGCGACGCCGTCGCATGACCAGATCGAAAATCGCCTTAAGGGTCAGCAACTTGCGCTGATCTCCAAACGTTACCTGCGAGACCTGCGCAACTCCGCCACCATCGAGACCCGGTGAAGACAGACACCCTGGCCCTGAGCGTCGGCGATCCCGCCGGCGTCGGGCCCGAAATCATCGCCAAGGCCTGGGCCGCGCTCCGCGAGAGCGGCCCGGTGTTCATGGCCGTCGGCGACCTGCAGAGCCTGGCCGCCGCCGGCGGCGGCGTGAAGGTGCGGCCCGTGACCGGCCCGGTCGAGGCCGCCCAGGTGTTCTCCGAAGCCCTGCCCGTGCTGGACCTGCCGTTGCAGTCGCCGGTGGTGGCCGGCAAGCCCTCCAGCGCGCACGCCGGCCAGATCATCCGCTGGATCGAGACCGGCGTCGGACTGGCGCTCTCGGGCGCCGTGGCGGGCCTGGTCACCGCCCCGATCGCCAAGGCCCCGCTCTACGAGGCGGGCTTCAAGTTTCCCGGCCATACCGAATTCCTCGCCGAGCTGACCGCGCCGGCGCCCTTCGAGGGCGCGCGCGGCCCGGTGATGATGCTGACCGCCGGCGACCTGCGCGCCACGCTGGTGACCATCCACCAATCCGTCGGCAGCGTGCCGGCTTCGCTGAGCGTCGAGCGCATCGTCGAGGCGGGCCTGGTCACCGCCCAGGCCATGAAGACCGATTTCGGGATCGCCGCGCCGCGCCTGGCCGTGGCCGCGCTGAACCCGCACGCCGGCGAGGGCGGCGCCCTGGGCCGCGAGGAGATCGAGACGATCATCCCGGCGGTGCAGGCCCTGCGCGAGCGCGGCGTCGACGCCCGCGGCCCAGCCCCCGCCGACAGCCTGTTCCACGCCGACGCCCGCGCGACCTACGACGCGGTGTTGTGCATGTATCATGACCAGGCCCTGATCCCGGTGAAGATGCTCGACTTCTGGGGCGGGGTGAACGTCACCCTGGGCCTGCCGATCGTGCGCACCTCGCCCGATCACGGCACCGGCTTCGACATCGCCGGCCGGGGTCTGGCCCGTCCCGACAGCCTGATCGCCGCCATTCGCCTGGCCGCCGAGATCGCCGCCCGGCGCAACGCCTAGAGACGGCTGGGCTTTCGAGGCTTTTGGCTCTAGAGGGAGGCGATGACGTCCCCTTCCCTCGCCGACCTGCCGCCGCTGCGTGAGGCGCTCGAGCGCCACGGCCTGCTGGCGCGCAAGAGCTTCGGCCAGCACTTCCTGCTCGACCTCAACATCACCCGCAAGATCGCGCGCCTGGCCGAGGTCGGCGAAGGCGACACCGTGATCGAGGTGGGCCCTGGTCCCGGCGGCCTGACGCGGGCCCTGCTGGAGACCGGCGCCAAGGTGGTGGCGATCGAGAAGGACAGCCGCTTCCTGCCGCTGCTGGGCGAACTGGCCGACGCCGCCGACGGCCGCCTGACCCTGGTCGAGGGCGACGCCCTGCGGGCCGACATGGCGACGCTGGCCGGCGGCGGCCCGGCCCACATGGTCTCCAACCTGCCCTACAATGTCGGCACGCAACTGCTGATCAACTGGCTCACGGGGCCCTTCCGGCCGCTGTCGATGACCCTGATGTTCCAGAAGGAAGTCGCCGACCGCATCGCCGCCCAGGACGGCGACGACGCCTATGGGCGCCTGGCGGTGCTGTCTCAGACCGTCTGCAGCGCCAGGGTGGTCATGGACCTGCCCGCCCGCGCCTTCACCCCGCCCCCCAAGGTGGCGTCGGCGGTGGCGCGCCTCGTGCCGCTGGAGCCGGCGCCGGACAAGGCCATGGTCTCGGCCCTGGAGCGGGTGACGGCCGCCGCTTTCGGCCAGCGTCGCAAGATGCTGCGCTCGAGCCTCAAGCCGATCGGCGGCGGCACGCTGTGCGAGGCGGCCGGCATCGACCCCGACGCGCGGGCCGAGACGATCCCGATCGAAGGCTTCCAGGCCCTGGCTACGGCCCTGCTGAAGGCCTGATCAACTCCACCACGACTTGCAAAAGCCGACCGGGCGGAGGAACCTTCGCCGCATGCAGCCCGCGCCCGAGCAGCAACATCTGGTCCTGGTCGTCGATGACGACCCGCTGGTGACCGAGTTCGTCAGGTTTCGGCTGGAGATGGAGGGCTTCGCGGTGGAGGTCGCCCACAACGCCGAGGACGCCTTGACGGCCGCCTTGCGCCGGCCGCCGCACCTGTTCCTGCTGGACGTCGCCATGCCCGAGATCAACGGCCTGACGCTGCTGCGCCGCCTGCGGGCGGAAAAGCGGTTGAAGGCCGTGCCGGCGATCATGATAACCGCCTCGGCCGACGGGGCGAACGTCAAGGCGGCCATGGAGGCCGGGGCTGTCGGCTACGTCCTAAAGCCCTTTTCCGCCTCAGACCTGCTGGCCCGGGTGCGGGCGGCGACCAAGAATCAGTCCCGCGTCTGGTTGTGACGCGTCCCCGGAGTTGCGCATGACCTCCCGCCCCCTGGCCCTGGTGATCGACGACGACCCGCTGATGCTGGAGTTCGTGTCGACCGCGCTCGAAGGCGGCGGCTTCGAGGTCGAGACGGCCGAGGACGCCCAGCGGCTGCTGGCCGATGTGCAGGACCGCCATCCGGCCATCGTGTTCCTGGACGTGCGCATGCCCGGCGAGACCGGGATCGAGGTCCTGCGCCGCCTGCGGGTCAGCGACTGGGGCCGCGAGGTGCCGGTGGTGATCATGACCGGCGAGCGGCGCCTGGACCGCGTGGTCGAAGCCATGAGCGCGGGCGCGACGACCTACATGATGAAGCCGTTCACGCCCGTGCAGATCGTGCTGCGGGCCCGCGAGCTGATCCAGCCGCGCGAGAGCGGCAGCTTTCACTACTAGAACCGTCCCTTGCCAGTCCCCCGATCCGCTCAATCCCCGCGAAGGCGGGGACCCAAGCTGAGTTTTGGGATGGAGCGGTAGCGGTAAGCAGACCGCCAAGGCCGCTTGGATCCCCGCCTTCGCGGGGAATCTCGGAAAATGGGGACGGGCCGGAGATTTCCCCGGCCGCCCCTCAGATATCTTCCGCCAGCAGGTCGCCGACCAGGTCGCCGATCCAGGGGTTGCGCGAGCGCTTCTGGCGTTCGGCGTGGTAGATGTGGGCGAGGTCGGCGTAGGCCTTGTCGAAGTCGTCGTTGAGCACGACGTAGTCGAACTTCTCCCAGGCGGCGACCTCGTCCTTGGCGCGGGCCAGGCGGCGGGCGATGACTTCCTCGCTGTCCTGGCTGCGGGCGTGCAGGCGGCGGCTCATCTCGGCCAGCGACGGCGGCAGGATGTAGACCAGCACGCTGTCGGCGCCGGCCTGTTCGTGCACCTTCATGGCGCCCTGGAAGTCGATGTCGAACAGCACGCTCTCGCCGCGCTCCAGCGCTTCCATGATCGGACCGCGCGGGCTGCCGTAGTGATTGCCGTAGACCTCGGCCCATTCGAGGAAGGCGTCGTCCTCGATCATCACCTTGAAGTCGTCCTTGGAGACGAAGTGATAGTCGCGGCCGTGATGCTCGCCCGGACGCGGATCGCGGGTGGTGGCGCTGATCGACAGGTGCAGGTCGCCGTGATCGGCCACCAGGCGGCGGGTCAGCGAGGTCTTGCCGACGCCCGAGGGGGCCACGACCATCAGGAGGAGGCCGCGGTGCTTGCGCCCGTGCTTTTCGGCCGGGTTATTCGACATTCTGAACCTGTTCGCGAAACTGTTCGATCGTGGCCTTGAGTTCGAGGCCGTGGGCGGTCAGCGCGGCGAGCGCCGACTTGCTGCATAGGGTGTTGGCCTCGCGCATGAACTCCTGCGAGAGGAAGTCCAGCCGCCGGCCCGAAGCGCCGTCGCTGGACAGCAGGGTGCGCGCGGCGGCCACATGGCCGGCCAGGCGGTCGAGCTCCTCGCGGACGTCGGCCTTGACCGCCAGGGCGGCGGCCTCCTGCAGGATGCGCTCCTGCGAGGCGCTTTCGCCCAGAAGTTCGGACATGCGGCGCTCGAAACGCTGCTTGAGGATAGCCGGCTGGCCCTCGGCCTCGGCGGCGGCGAGACCGGTGAGGGTCTCGATGCGGTCGACGAGGCCCGAGAGCACCGGCGAGAGCGAAGCGCCCTCCTCCAGCCGCGCGGCCTTCAGGCCGTCGAGGGCCTGGTGGATGCTGGCGGCGATGGCGGCTTCCAGGGCGGCGCGGGCGTCCGGGTCCTCGTCGTCCTCGCGGACCTCGATGACGCCGCGCAGGGCCAGGAGGCCGTCGAGGCTGGGCTTGCCGACCATGCCGGTGGCCACATAGGGCGATCCGGCCTTGAGATAGCGCTCCAGCACCTCGACATTGACCTGCGGCGCGGCGGCGGCCTCGGCCTTGCGAGCCTGGACGCCGAGCGTCAGCTGGCCGCGTTGGAAACGGCCTTGCGCGCCGTCGCGAGCGGCGCGGTCGAGGCTTTCCAGGCCCGGCGGGCCCCGGAAACGGGTCTCGAGGTTTCGTCCGTTGACGCTGCGCGCCTCGACGGCCCAGCTCCAGTCGCCCAGAGCTCCCTCGACACGCGCGAACCCGGTCATCCCCGACAGCGCCATGCTCAGTTCCCTGCTCCGGAAGCCTTGGCCTCGCGCTCGATCTGCCGCCAGGCGGCGACGTTGCGCTCGTGCTCTTCGTAGGTCTTGGCGAAGACGTGGCCGCCGGTGCCGTCGGCGACGAAATAGAGCTCGTCGGTCTTGGGCGGGTTCATCACCGCCGCCAAGGCCTCGCGGCCCGGATTGGCGATCGGCGTCGGCGGCAAGCCGATGATCTTGTAGGTGTTGTAGGGCGTGAAGGTGTCGAGTTCCGACCGCCGAAGGCCCCGGCCCAAAGGCCGGCCGCGGGTGATGCCATAGATCACCGTCGGGTCGGTATCGAGCCGCATCCCCAAGCGCAGGCGGTTGGTGAACAGGGCCGCGACGCGCGGACGCTCGCTGGCCAGGGCCGTCTCCTTCTCGACGATCGAGGCCAGGGTGACGGCCTCGTCCTTGGTCTGGAACGGCAGGCCTGCCTGGCGCTGCTCCCACAGGGCGTTCAGCACCTTGTCGCGGTCGTCCATCATCCGCTGCAGGACGGCGGCCCGCTCCTCGCCGCGCTCGACCTGGTAGGTCTCGGGCAGGACGGCGCCTTCCGGCGGGGTCGGCACGTCGCCGACCAGGACCGGCGAGCGTTGCAGGATCTCGACGACCATCTCGGAGGTCACGCCCTCGGGCACGGTGACCTGGTGGCGCACCACCTTGCCGTCGCGGACCATGGCCAGGACGTTGGCGAGCGAGGCTCTGTTGGGGAACTCGTATTCGCCGGCCTTCAGCCGACGCGCCGCGCCGGTGACCTGGGCGGCGGTCAGGAACAGCGACGAGGAGCGGATCGCGCCACCGGCCTCCAGGGCCCCGGCGATCTCCGAGACGCTGGCGCCGCGGCGGAGCACCACCGAGGTATATTCGCCGTTCTTGGCCTTGGGGCCCGGCCCGCTGTAGAGCCAGACAGCCCCGCCGCCGACGGCGAGGGCCGCGACCGCGGCGACCACGAGGCCGCCGCCGGCCATGGCGGCCAGGCGACGTCCCAGGGTGGCGGTCTCCCGCTTGCGGGCCTTCGACGCCCGCTTGGGCGCCGAGGCCTTCTTTTGCGGACGCGGCGGCTTGCTCACGAGACTTGGCTCACGAGATTTTACGGAACACGACGGAGGCGTTGGTGCCGCCGAAGCCAAAGCTGTTGGACACGGCCACGTCGATCTTCATCGGCACGGCCTTGTGGGGCGCGAGGTTCATCGGCACGTCGACGTCGGGATTGTCGAGGTTGATGGTCGGCGGCGCGACCTGGTCGCGGATGGCCAGGATCGAGAAGATCGACTCGATGGCGCCGGCCGCGCCCAGCAGGTGGCCGGTCATCGACTTGGTCGACGACATCACCACGTTCTTGGCGTGATCGCCGAGGAACGCGGCCACGGCGCCGGCTTCAAGGCCGTCGGCCATGGTCGAGGTGCCGTGGGCGTTGATGTAGTCGATGTCCGAGGGCTGGAGGCCCGCGTCCTTGACGGCCGCCGCCAGGGCGCGACCGCCGCCTTCGCCGTTCTCCGACGGGGCGGTGATGTGATAGGCGTCGCCCGACAGGCCATAGCCGACCACTTCGGCGTAGATCTTCGCGCCACGGGCCTTGGCGTGCTCGTACTCCTCGAGCACCACGACGCCGGCGCCTTCACCCATGACGAAACCGCCGCGGTCCTTGTCGTAGGGACGCGAAGCCTTCTCGGGGGTGTCGTTGAAATCGGTGGCGACCGCGCGGCAGGCGATGAAGCCGGCGATGCCGAGCTTGCAGACGGCCGCTTCCGCGCCGCCGGCGACCATCACGTCGGCGTCGCCGTACTTGATCAGGCGCATGGCGTCGCCGATGGCGTGGGCGCCGGTGGCGCAGGCCGTAACCACGGCGTGGTTGGGGCCCTTGAAGCCGTATTTGATCGAGACCTGGCCCGAGATCAGGTTGATCAGGGCCGAGGAGATGAAGAACGGGCTGACGCGACGCGGGCCCTTGGCTTCCAGTTCCAGCGCGGTGTCGGCGATGGTCGACAGGCCGCCGATGCCCGAGCCCAGGATGACGCCCGTGCGCCACTTCTGCTCGTCGGTTTCCGGAACCCAGCCCGAATCCTTCACGGCTTCGTCCGCGGCGGCGATGCCGTACAGGATGAAGTCGTCCACGCGCTTCTGGTCGCGCGGGCTCATGGTCTGGTCGGGGTCGAACGAACCCTCGACATCAGGACCGCCGCCGCCACGACCATCGACGCGCGGCACTTCGCACGCGACCTGACAGGCATAGTCGGTCGGGTCGAAAGCGGTGATGCGGCCCGCGCCGGACTTGCCGGCCACGATGTTCTTCCAGGACACCTCGACGCCCTGGCCCAGAGGAGTCAGCAGGCCCAGCCCGGTGACGACGACTCTACGCATGGATTGCTCCCAAACCTTCCGACGCATCGGCCAGGACGAAAGGCGAAAGCCTCAAGCCCGGTTGCGACGCGAATCTTGGCCACATACGAAAACCGCCGCGCGCACGATGGCAAGAGCCCGTGCTGCGCGGCGGCTGATAGTGCTGTTCGCCCGTGAGGGTACGAACCCGACGCCCTTAAGCGCCGGTCTTTTCCGTGATGAACTTCACGGCGTCGCCAACCGTCTGGATGTGCTCGGCGGCGTCGTCCGGAATTTCGATGTCGAATTCTTCTTCGAACGCCATCACGAGCTCGACGTTGTCGAGGCTGTCGGCGCCCAGGTCGTCGATGAAGCTGGCCTTCTCGGTGACCTTCTCGGGATCGGCATCCAGGTGTTCGATGACGATCTTACGCACGCGCTCGAGAATGTCGGACATTCTGTTAGTCCCTCGTTTTGAAATCTGTTTACCCCCGGACGGTATGCAATCTGCTTCACCGTCCGTGAGATGTCGGGTCACCGCCTATCACGTTCCTTTTCGGGTGACCAGCGGGTCAGCCGCCAAGAAGCATGGCCGTTGTGGACCAAGGCGGCGTTCGCCTAGATCATGGCCATGCCGCCGTTGACGTGCAAGGTCTGACCGGTGACGTAACCGCCCTGATCGCTGGCCAGGTAAACGCAGGCGGCGGCGATATCGCTCCCCTCGCCCAGCTTGCCGGCCGGAATGGTCGACAGGATGCCGGCCTTCTGCTGGTCGTTCAGGGCGTCGGTCATCGGGCTGGCGATGAAGCCGGGGGCGACGCAGTTGACGGTCACGCCGCGGCTGGCCAGCTCCTGGGCCAAGGCCTTGGAAAACCCGATCATTCCGGCCTTCGAGGCCGCGTAGTTGGTCTGGCCGGGGTTGCCGGTGACGCCCACGATCGAGGTGATGCCGATGATGCGGCCAGCGCGGCGCTTCATCATGCCCTTGGCGGCGGCGCGGGCCAGGCGGAAGTAGCCCTCCAGGTTCACCTTGATGACGGTGTCCCAGTCCTCGTCCTTCATGCGCACGATCAGGCCGTCGCGGGTGATCCCGGCGTTGGCGATGACGATGTCGAGCGGGGCGCCGGCGGCTTCCTCGGCCTTGGCGACCAGGCCGTCGACCGCTTCCGCGTCCGACAGATTCGCCACCACGAACGAGGCGCGCTCGCCCAGCTCGTTCTTTAGTTCGGTCAGCGCCGATTCGCGGGTGCCCGAGAGCTCGACATGGGCGCCCTGGCCGTGCAGGGCGCGGGCGATGGCGCCGCCGATGCCGCCGGTGGCGCCGGTGACGAGGGCGGTCTTGCCGGTGAGGTCGAACATTTGAGTTCTCCGGTTCGGAGGAAAGGTGAAGCGAGAACCTCGTCCTTCGACAAGCTCAGGATGAGGGTCTCGAATGGATCGCCGCGCCTGACGTCCTCATCCTGAGCTTGTCGAAGGATAAGGACGCGGCAAAGCGTTTCAAAGCGAGCTGGCGAAGGCTTCCAGGTCGGCGGGGCTGTTCAGCGGGGTCGCCTCGGCGTCCGGGGCGATGCGCTTGGCCATGCCCGACAGCACCTTGCCGGCGCCGGCCTCGGCGAAGCGGGTGACCCCGCCCTCGCCGGCCAGCCAGGTCATGCTCTCGCGCCAGCGGACGCGGCCGGTGACCTGCTCGACCAGCAGCTTGCGGATGACGTCCGGGTCGTGGACCGGGACGGCGGTGACGTTGGCCACCAGCGGCGCGCGCGGGGCCAGGATCGTGGCGCTGGCCAGGGCGGCGGCCATCTCGTCGGCGGCCGGCTGCATCAGCGGGCAGTGGAAGGGCGCGGAGACGTTCAGCGGAATGGCGCGGGCGCCCAGTTCCTTGGCCTTCTCGATGGCCTTGTCGACAGCGGCCTTGGCGCCGGAGATCACGACGTTGCCGTTGTTGTTGTCGTTGGCCACGACGCAGACGCCGACTTCCGAGCCGGCGGCGGCGGCGGCCTCGGCCAGGGCGATGTCGGTCTTGGGACCGATCAGCGAGGCCATGGCGCCCTCGCCCACCGGCACGGCGCGCTGCATGGCCTGGCCGCGCAGCTTCAGCAGACGCGCGGTGTCGGCCAGGCTGATGGCGCCGGCGGCGGCCAGGGCCGAGTATTCACCCAAGCTGTGGCCGGCGACGAAGGCGGCGCGATCGATACCGACGCCGAACTCCTTCTCCAGCGTGCGGGTGACCGCCAGGCTGACGGCCATCAGGGCCGGCTGGGCGTTCTCGGTCAGGGTCAGTTCGCCCTCGGGACCTTCACGCATCAGTTGGGACAGCTTCTGGCCCAGGGCGTCGTCGACTTCCTGGAACACCTCGCGGGCGGACGCGAAGGCCTCCGCCAGCTCGACGCCCATGCCGACCGATTGGCTGCCCTGTCCCGGGAAGATGAAGGCGATGCTCATGACGGCCCGCTCCTCTAAGATTCAATGTCTTGGGCGCGGAGGGTTAGGGGAAAGCCGGTGACTGGGCAAGCCGGACCGCTGTTTTGCCGATACTTGCTTTCCGTTGGGGCACGTCCACATTGCTGGCCAAGCCGCATCCCAGGCTTCCGGAGTCGCCAAGATGAACCGCCCCGCCCTCGCCGCCTGCCTGCTCGCCCTGGGCCTAGCCGCCGCCTCGCCGGCCCTGGCGGCCCTCAAGCCCGGCGACAAGGCCCCCGACTTCACCGCCCCCGGCGCCCTGGCCGGCAAGGACTTCCAGTTCAAGCTGTCCAAGGCCCTGAAGAAGGGTCCGGTGGTGCTGTACTTCTTCCCCGCCGCCTACACGGCCGGCTGCACGGCCGAGGCCCACGAGTTCGCCGAGGCCACGCCCGAGTTCCAGAAGCTGGGCGCGACCGTGATCGGCGTCACGGCCGGCAATGTCGACCGCATCAAGGACTTCTCCAAGGAACACTGCCGCGACAAGTTCGCGGTGGCCGCCGCCACGCCCGACCTGATCAAGACCTACGACGTGGTGCTGGACAAGCGCCCCGAATGGTCGAACCGCACCTCGTACGTGATCGCGCCGAACGGCAAGGTCCTGATGGCCTACACCGACGGCAACTTCCAGGGCCACGTGACCAAGACCATGGATGCGGTGAAGGCCTACAAGAAGAAGTAAGGTTGGGCTCCCGCCTTCTCTTCAATCGTCATCCCGGCTCTTCGCTTCGCTACGGCCGGGATGACGAAGTTGGGGGACTAGAACTTCACCTTCACCCCGGCGCTCCACATCGCCGGCTCGTCGGCCAGGCGGTAGACGATCAGGCCGGGGATGAAGACCGCGCCGGAGACGTAATCCTTGGCGTCGAGGACGTTGCGGCCCTGGACGAACACCCGCCAGGCCGCCGAGGGCGATTCCCAGGCCAGGCTGGCGTTGACGCGATCGACCGAACCGATGCGCCCGGCCTGGGCGTTGGTGGCCTCGGCGTAGCGCGGGCCCCGATGACTGTAGTCGGCCGAGACGATGATCGCCCCGCCCTTCAGCGCCCGCGGCTCGATGCGCCAGGAGCCGCCGACCTGGGCTTGCACCTTCGAGACCAGCGGCAGAAACTCGGCCCCGGCCTGGGCCGCGGCGGTCGAGGCGTCCAGCTTCTCGTACTCGGCGTCGGTCAGGGCCAGCGAGGCGAAAAGGTCCAGCCCCTTCACCGGCGTGGCGGCGGCCTCGACCTCAAGGCCGGCGATCCGCGCCTCGGCCGCGTTCTGGGTCAGGATCGAGCCGTTGCTGATGACGTTCTGCTGCAGGCCCTTCAACTGCTGGACATAGGCGGCCAGGTTCAGGCGGGCGCGGCGGTCGAAGGCCTCGATCTTGGCGCCGGCCTCGTAGGACCAGGCGGATTCGGGGTCGTAGGCCTTGGTGAAGATCGACGGCTCGGCGATCGACAGGGCCACGAAGCCGCCGGCGCGGTAACCGCGCGCGATCGTGCCGTAGACCATGACGTCGTCGCTGGCTTCGTACTGAAGATTGAACTTCGGGGTCCAGACCTTCCACTCGCCTTCGTTGGATCGGCTGGTCAGGCTGGCGGGATAGGCCGCCAGGCCGTTCTGGATCGTGCCGGCGATGGTCTTTTCGTCCCTGGTCCAGCGCAGGCCGGCCGAGCCCCAGAGCCGGTCGGTGAAGCGCCACTCCAGCTGGCCGTAGGCGGCGATGCTTTCCGAGGTCGCGTGGATCGTGGTCGGCAGCAGCGGCACGGGGAACGGGCCGTAGATGCCCGAGCCCACGGTGTCGGACAGCACCTGGCTTCCGGTCTCCCTGAACCAGAACAGCCCGCCGATCCATTGCAGGCGGCCGTCGAACGTCTCGCCCAGGGCCTGGAACTCCTGGCTGGCCTGTTCCTGGTCGGTGTCGCTGCCACGCAGGAACCCGGCGACGAGGCCCGAGCCGCTCACCAGGCCGCCGGAGAAATCGAGCGTCCAGCGATCGTCCAGGCGCTGGTAGGCGGTGATCGACTTCAGCTTGATCCCGTCCAGATCGTAGCCCAGGTGCAGGGCCAGATTCTTCTGCTCGGTCTTGGTGTCGGTGTTCAGCGGCGAGCGGGTGGAGCCGAACTGGCCGCCGGCCAGGGGTTGGAGGCTCACCGGATCGAGCGGCGAGAAGTGCTGGCCGTCGGTGTCGGTGCGGGCATAGGCGGCCGAGACGGTCGCGCTGAGCGGGCCGGTGTCGATCAGGCCCAGGGAGAAGCGCGCGCCGGCGTCGCGGCGTTCACCGACGCGGCGCTTGAGGGCGGTGTTCTGCTGCCAGCCGTCGCGGTCGGAGAACAGGGCCGAGACCGTGGCCCCGACATGGTCGGTGATCCTGCCGCCGGCGCTACCGCGATAGCGTTGCAGACCGTAGTCGCCCCACGAAGCCTCGACGAAGCCGCCAGGCGCGTCGCCGGGCTGGCGGGTGACGTATTTCAGCGCGCCGGTCATCGAGTTGCGGCCATAGAGCGTGCCCTGCGGGCCGCGCAGCACCTCCACCCGCGTGACGTCGGCCAGGTCGAGGTTCGCGACCGACAGGCGGGCCTGGTAAACGTCGTCGACATAGATGCCGACGGGCGGCTCGGAGGTGATCATGCCGCCGGTCTGGTCGAGCGCGCCGCGCAGGGCGACCTGCACCGTCGAGGGCGAGGCGCTGATCTGCGAGACGTAGAGGCTGGGCACGGCCGCGCCCAGGGTCTCGGCCTTGGTGATCTGAAGCTGGTCGAGGGCCTTTGCGCCAAAGGCGCTGACAGCGACCGGCGCGTCCTGCAGCTTCTGCTCGCGCCGCTGGGCGGTGACGACGAGGTCCTCGACCGCGACCGGCGCCTCCTGGGCCAGGGCCGGCGTCGCGCCGACCAGCATGGCCAAGGCCGACGCGCCGTATAGAACCGACTTTCGCATGTATCCGCTCCCCCTCTGGTGGAGCGATCAGGAGGGAAAGGCTTATGCGCGGGCGCAAACCCGCCCTCGCAGGCGCCCGCTGGTCGGACAGGCGCTTGGGGAACTCGCGACGGATTGTCGGGAAAGCGGCGCGGGTGCGCCGGCGGTCACCAGTTGGTCTTGACCAGCTTGACCATGAAGCGGCCGTCCTGGACGCGCTCGTCCTCGGCGCGGACGCTGACCGAGAACTCGGCCGGGATATCGAAAGGCCGGATCAGGCTGAAGTCGACGCCCTCGTCGCCCATGGTGCCGCCGCCCAGGCCGATCGAGGCGATCTGGCGGCCGTCGAGGGTCAGGGCCGAACGCACGTTGGCGCGGGCGATCGGGACCGAAGCCGGCAGGATCATCGACCGCGTGGCGTTCATGTCGACCGACACGCTGACGTAGTTGGACTTGGGCAGGTCGCCGAACCCGAACAGCCGCGACAGCGAGGAGCGGACACCGGCCTCGCGCTTGTTCAGCGACGCGCCCAGCGCCAGGGCGCGCGGGCTGGGGCCCTGTTCGGCCTTGGCCGTCATGTTCAGGTTGAAGTCGTAGGTCGGCTGCTCGATGCTGCCGGCGACCTTGGCCACGAAGGTGGTGCTTTCGGCGTCGGACGAGAGATCGAGCGGCAGGGCCGCCGAGTAGCCCGTGAAGCGGCCGTCGTTGGACGACACCGACAGGTCGGGCTTCCTGATCGCCTGGGCCATCACCGGGACAGCCGTCATCGACAGCGCGAACGCGCCGCCAAGGATCAGGCTCTTCACGGTTGCACCCCGCATGCCCCTTCCCTAACCACCCCAGGTATTAACGGCAAGCTGCGTTGCGTCAGGAAAACGACTCCGGCCCCGCCTTTTTCGGTTTCGCCCAGGACGCGGGCGCCGCCCTGCCCGCCGCCCGGGCCAAGGCCAGCCTTGCCTCGCCGCCGCGTTTCCTGTAGTAGCGCGCGTTCTCACGGAAGGCGGTCTTGAGCGAACCCCTCATGGGGCCGGGATTATCCCGCTCGTCGCACAGGATCCATCGTGGTCGTCGGACTTCCGCCGCCGACCGCGCCGCTTTCCATAACGGAAGAGGAAAACATGTCGTTCTACGAACACGTGGTCATCGCGCGGCAGGACATCTCGCCGCAACAGGCCGAAGCTCTCAACGAGCAAATCAAGACCCTGATCGAAGAAGGTGGTGGTCACATCGCCAAGATCGAATACTGGGGTCTGCGTAACCTCACCTACCGCATCAAGAAGAACCGCAAGGGCCACTATTCCCTGCTCGCCATCGACGCCCCGGCGCCGGCGGTGAAGGAAATGGAACGCCAGCTGTCGATCAACGAAGACGTGCTGCGTTTCATGACCATCCGCGTGGAAGAGCTGGACCTGGAACTGTCGCCGGTTCTGGCCCGTCGCGACCGTGAGCGCAGCGATCGCCCCGAGCGTTCGGACCGCCCTGAGCGTTCCGAGCGTCCCCGCGAAGACTTCGCCCCGCAAGCGTAAGGGAGAAATAGATCATGACCGATACGACTGCTCCCGAAGCCGCGGCTCCGGCCGCCGCCACCACCGGCGGCGCCCGCCGTCCGTTCTTCCGTCGCCGCAAGGTTTGCCCGTTCTCGGGCGCCAACGCACCGAAGATCGACTACAAGGACGTGAAGCTGCTGCAGCGTTACGTTTCCGAACGCGGCAAGATCGTGCCGTCGCGCATCACCGCGGTGTCGGCCAAGAAGCAACGCGAACTGGCCAAGGCCATCAAGCGCGCCCGCTTCCTGGCTCTGCTCCCCTACGTCGTGAAGTAAGGGAGACGCCACGATGAAAGTGATCCTGCTCGAACGAGTCGAAGGCAAGGGCGTCCTGGGCGACGTGGTGACGGTGAAGGACGGGTTCGCCCGTAACTACCTGCTGCCGCGCAACAAGGCTCTCCGCGCCAACTCGAACAACCTGAAGGCCTTCGAGGCGCAACGCGCCGAGATCGAAGCCCGCAACCTGCGCAACCGCGAAGCCGCCGGCAAGTCCGGTGAGTCGCTGGACGGCACGCAGTACATCCTGATCCGTCAGGCTGGCGAAAGCGGCCAGCTGTACGGTTCGGTCGCGGGCCGCGACGTCGCCGACGCCATCAAGGCCGAAGGCGGCAAGGTCGACCGCTCGATGATCGTGCTGGACAAGCCGATCAAGACGCTCGGCGTCCACGAAGTGAAGGTGAAGCTGCACGCTGAAGTGACCGTCACGGTCACCCTCAACATCGCGCGCAGCGCCGACGAAGCCGAGCGCCAAGCGCGCGGCGAAAACGTCATCGCCTCGCAGTTCGAGGAAGAGCGTCTGGCCGACGCCGAAGCCGCCCAGGACCTCCTGGAAGGCGGCGCCGGCGCGCAAGAAGGCGACTACGAAGCCTGATTTTTCAGGACCTTCGCAGACGAATGAGAACGGCGCGGAGCAATCCGCGCCGTTTTTTTCTGCGCCGAAATCTAGAATTGCTCAGATTGTAGGAACAGCGACGTTCGCGCAGGTTGAGCCTGTCTAACCGCCTGTCGGCCAGAACGAGACGCGAAAGCGCCCCCGACCGACAGCGTTTCGAGGGGATTACACCATGCGTACTCAACTGCTGCTGCTCGCCGCGGCCTCGGCTTCGGCCCTGGCCGTCTCCACCGCTAACGCTCAGACCACAGACGATCAGACCGCCGTCGAGGAAGTCGTCGTCACCGGCACCCGCACCGCCGGGCGTTCGCGCCTCGACACCGTCTCGCCCGTCGACGTCGTCGACAGCAAGGCGCTGACCCGCCAGGGCTCGACCGAACTGGCCCAGGCGCTGTCGACCCTGGCGCCGTCGCTGAACTTCCCGCGCCCGTCGGCCGTGGACGGCACCGACTCGGTGCGTCCCGCCACGCTGCGCGGCCTGGCGCCCGACCAGACCCTGGTGCTGCTGAACGGCAAGCGCGGCCACGCCGCGGCCCTGGTCAACGTCAACGGCTCGGTTGGCCGCGGCTCGGCCGCCTTCGACCTCAACACCATTCCGACCGCCGCCCTCGACCGCGTCGAGATCCTGCGCGAAGGCGCCGCGGCCCAGTACGGCTCGGACGCCATCGCCGGCGTCGTCAACCTGCGCCTGCGCGAAGCGCGCAGCGGCGGCGGCGCGACCGCCAGCTACGGGCTCTACAACACCGAGGTGAAGACCGCGCGCGACACCGACGGCCGCAAGGCCACCGACGGCGTCACCTACACCGCCTCGGTCTGGCAGGGCTTCGGCATCGGCGAGGACGGCTACCTGACGGTCACCGCCGACTGGTCCAAGCGCAACCCGACCAACCGCAGCGACGTCTCGTCGGCCTTCAGCCCGGGCGTCGTCACCGGTCGCTATGGCGACGCCGAGGTCGAGAGCAAGTCGCTGTTCGCCAACGCCGGCCTGCCGATCGGCGAGACCTGGAAGGCCTATGGCTGGCTGGGCTACCAGCACCGCGACGGCGAAAGCGCCGCCTTCCCGCGCCTGTCCAACAACGCCGCCAACATCCCGTCGATCTACCCGAACGGCTTCCTGCCCAAGATCGCCACCGACATCGACGACTACAACGCCGCCTTCGGCGCCAAGGGCCAAGCCGGCGACTACACCATCGACGCCAGCTTCACCTACGGCCAGAACGACATCGAGTACGGGGTCAAGGACAGCCTGAACGCCTCGTACGGCCCGGCCTCGCCGACCTCGTTCAACGCCGGCTCGATGCGCTACCGCCAGGCCGTGGCCTCGCTGGACATCACCCGTCCGCTGGCCATCGCCGCCTTCGCCCAGCCCTCGACCCTGGCCTTCGGCGCCGAGTACCGCAAGGAAAGCTACGACATCGTCGCTGGCGAGCAGGCCTCGTGGGCCAATGGCGGCTACAACGGCCTGGCGGCCGGCGCCCAGGGCTTCCCGGGCTTCCGTCCGAGCAACGCCGTCGACGTCAGCCGCGACAACTACAGCTTCTATGTCGACCTCGACAGCCAGGTGACCGACAAGCTGGACGTCGATATCGCCGCGCGCTTCGAGGACTATTCTGACTTCGGCACCACGACGACCGGCAAGATCGCCGCCCGCTACGACATCCTCGACGGCTTCGCCGTGCGCGGCGCGGTGTCGACCGGCTTCCGGGCCCCGGCCCTGCAGCAGCAGTACTTCACCGCCACCTCGACCAACATCATCAGCGGCACGGCCACCGAGGTCGGCACCTTCCCGGCCACCAGCCCGGTCTCGGCCGTGCTGGGCGCCAAGGCGCTGGAGCCGGAAGAGAGCACCAACTACTCGCTGGGCCTGGTCTATCACCGCGGCCCGTTCGAGGTGACGGTCGACGCCTACCAGATCGACATCGACAACCGCATCGTGCTCTCGGAGAACATCCAGGGCAGCGCCACCGGCACGGCGACCCAGCAGGCGATCTACGCCCTGCTCGCCCCCTACGGCGTGACCACGGCGCGGTTCTTCATCAACGGCGTCGACACGACGACCAAGGGCGTCGACGTGGTGGTGCGCTATCGCCTCGACGCGGCCGAGGCCGGGCGCTTCGACCTGACCCTGGCGGGCAACTACAACGAGACCGAGGTCACCCGTCTGCCGACGACCAACACCCTGTCGTCGCTGCCGGTCCCGCCGGCCCTGTTCGCCCGCGTCAACGTGCAGACCTTCGAACGCGGCACCCCGCGCACGAAGTTCGTGGCCAGCGGCGACTGGAGCAAGGGCCCCTGGGGCGCGACCCTGAAGCTGACCGGCTATGGCACGGTGCTTCAGCCCAACGCCACGCCCTCGCTTGACTACTGGACCGGCCGCAAGGCGGTGATCGACCTGGAAGCCCGTCGCACCTTCGCCGACAAGCTGACCTGGGCCGTGGGCGCCAACAACCTGTTCGACGAGTACCCCAACCGCACGCCGGCGGCCGTCAACAGCACCAGCGGCGTGGTCGGCTTCCCGAACTACTCGCCGTTCGGTTTCAACGGCCGGTTCCTCTACACCCGCCTCAGCTACAACTGGTAAGTTGACCTAGGGTAAGACTCGAAGGGGACGCGGCGAGCAGCCTGCGTCCCCTTTTGTCGCCTCGAAGATATACACAGAACATCCCCATTCATCTGCGCCGTTGACCACGCTCCGAACGCGCGTCGCGGCCTCGTTCGCGTTAACTTATGGCGATGTCCCTGGTCCCCGCTCTCGACCTGCGCCCGCCCGCGCAGGATGCCCCTCAGATCGCCGTCGCGCCGCACAACCTGGAAGCCGAACAGGCGCTGTTGGGCGTGCTGCTGTACGACAACTCGGCCTACGAGCGGCTGACCGACAGCCTGCAGGGACGCCACTTCTACGAACCCTTCCACCAGCGGCTGTTCCAGTCGATCGAGACGCACATCCGCAAGGGCCAGCTGGCCGAGCCGATCCTGCTGGCCGACGAGTTCAAGCGCGATCCGGCCTTCGAGGAACTGGGCGGCATCCGCTATCTGGCCGACCTCGTCGACCGCGCCCCGCCGGCCGCCAATGTCGGCGACTATGCCCGCGCGGTGTTCGACCTGGCCCTGCGCCGCGACCTGATCCGCATCGGCGGCGAGATCGCGTCCGCCGCCCATGGCCACGGCGAAGAGAAGCGTCCCGCCCGCGACCAGATCGAAGCGGCTGAACAGCAGCTCTACACCCTGGCCGAAAGCGGCACCGCCAGTTCCGGCTTCGTCAGCTTCGGCGACGCCCTGCGCGGCGCCGTCGAGATGACCGCCGAGGCCTTCCAGCGCGACGGCGGCATGTCGGGCCTGGCCTCCGACCTGATCGACCTCGACCAGAAGATCGGCGGCCTTCACCCTTCCGACTTGATCGTGCTCGCCGGTCGTCCGTCGATGGGCAAGACCGCGCTTGCGACCAACATCGCCTTCAACGTCGCCAAGAAATACGCCTGGGAGCCCCAGCCCGACGGCAGCCGCAAGACCGTCAACGGCGGCGTGGTGGCCTTCTACTCGCTGGAAATGAGCGCCGAGCAGCTGGCCCTGCGTATGCTGGCCGACGCCTCGGGCGTGTCGGGCGACAAGCTGCGCAAGGGCGAGATCGACGCCAGCGAGTTCGGCCGCGTGCGCGACGCGGCCATGGAGCTGCAGGAAGCGCCGCTCTACATCGACGCCACCGGTGGTATCTCGATCGCCAAGCTGACCGCCCGGGCTCGACGCCTGAAGCGCCAGGTGGGCCTCGACCTGATCGTCGTCGACTACCTCCAGCTGGTCACCGGCTCGGACCTCGGCTCCAACGCCAGCCGCGTGCAGGAAGTCTCGCAGATCACCATGGGCCTCAAGGCCCTGGCCAAGGAACTGGCCTGCCCGGTCATCGCGCTGTCGCAGCTGTCGCGTCAGGTCGAAAGCCGCGAGGACAAGCGCCCGCAGCTGTCGGACCTTCGTGAATCCGGCTCGATCGAGCAGGACGCCGACATGGTGTGGTTCGTGTTCCGCGAAAGCTACTATGTCGGCCGGGCCGAGCCCCGCGAGGGCACGCCCGAGCACCTGACCTGGCAAGAGGAAATGGACAAGCTGCAAGGCCTGGCCGAGGTGATCATCGCCAAGCAGCGTCACGGCCCCATCGGCACCGTGCGCCTGTCGTTCAACAGCGACACCACCCGCTTCGGCAACCTCTCGCGCGACCACTATTTCCACCAGATGCGCAGCGGCGACGACGAATAGCGGCCTCGCGCTTTACCTGGACGGGCGCGTCGGGCGAGGCTCGGCGCGCGACTCAGGGAGACCGCGCGCGCCATGGAATTCAGCCCCCTGCCCGTTTCGACCTTCGTCGGGGCGTTCCTGCTGGCCTTTCCGGCCCTGTTCTCGATCGTCAATCCGGTCGGGGCGGCGCTGATCTTCCACCAGATGCTGGCCGACCATCCGGCCGAGACTCGCAAGCGCCTGGCGCCGACCATCGCGCTCTACGCCTTCTTCATCCTGCTGGGCTCGCTGCTGCTGGGCGGCTACGTGCTGAACTTCTTCGGGGTCAGCCTCGGCGCCCTGCGGGTGGCCGGCGGCCTGGTAGTGGCGATCCGCGCCTGGGCCCTCCTGATGACCCCGGAAGAGCACGAGGAGCGCAAGGCCGACCAGGCCGCCTCGCCGGCCAAGTCGCGCGCCGAGGACATGGCCTTCTTTCCGCTGACCATGCCCTTCACCACCGGCCCCGGCGCGATCTCGGTGGCCATCGCGCTGTCGTCGCAGCGCCCGGCCGAGGGCCATTCGGTGATCCCGTTCTTCATGGGCGCGAGCCTGGCCGTGGCCGTCATCGCCCTGATGGTCTGGGTCTTCTATCGCGCCTCGGACCGGGTGCTGTCGCTGCTGGGCGTCAACGGCGCGCGGGTGATGTCGCGGCTGATGGCGTTCCTTTTGATGTGCATCGGCGTGCAGATCGTCGCCAGCGGCGTCGAGGCGCTGGTGGGCCAGTTCCTGGCGACGCGCTAGCCCGCATCTCCACAGCATCTGCACTGGCCTTGCGGGCGCGGGTCGGCTACCTCCGCAGCCGTGACCGACGCCCGCCTGACCCTCGACCTCGACGCCCTCGCGGCCAACTACGCCCTGCTGAAGACGCAGGCCGGCGACGCCGAACTGGCGCCGGCGGTGAAGGCCGACGGCTATGGCCTGGGCGCGGGCCTCGTCGCCCGGCGACTGTGGGACGAGGGCGCGCGCGGCTTCTACGTGGCGCGCCTGTCGGAAGGCGTGGCGCTGCGCAAGGCGCTGGGCGAGCGCGAGGCCAGGATCCACGTGCTGGACGGGGCGACGCCGGGCTCGGGCCCGACGCTGGTCCAGGCCGGGCTGATCCCGGTGCTCAACAGCCTGCCGCAGGTCGAGGCCTGGAACAGCCAGGCCGGCAGGGGCGTCCTCGAGGCCGCCATCCATGTCGACACCGGCATGAATCGCCTGGGCCTGCGCCACGAGGAAGCCGCCGTGCTGACGGCCTCGATGGACCGCCTCAAGCATCTGAACGTCTCTCTGGTGGTCAGCCACCTGGCCTGCGCCGGCGAGCCGGAGCATCCGCTCAACACCCGCCAGCTGACGCGCTTTCGAGATGCGTCGGCGCTGTTCCCGAACGCCCGCAAGAGCCTGGCCAACTCGGCCGGGGTGTTCCTGGGCGGCGACTATCATTTCGACCAATGCCGGCCGGGCATCGCCCTCTATGGCGGCGGTCCGCGCGACGTGACCGACACGCGGCTCAAGGCGGTGGCGACGCTGGAAGCGCCGATCCTGCAGGTGCGGGTCGTGCCGCGCGGCGAGTCGATCGGCTATGGCGCGGCCTTCACGGCCACCGAGACGACGCGCGTGGCGGTGCTGGCCTGCGGCTATGCCGACGGGGTTCTGCGCGGCTCCAGCCCCGCCGGCCACGTGTGGTTCGACGGCGCGCGCCGACGCCTGCTGGGCCGGGTGTCGATGGACCTGATCGCCATCGACGTCACCGACTGCGACGCGGCGCGTCCCGGCGCCCTGGTCGAACTGATCGGCCCCAACCTGCCGGTCGACGAAGCCGCCGCCGCCGCGGGCACCACGTCTTACGAACTGCTGGTGCGCTTGGCCGGCCGCGCCCGCCGCGTGGTGCTGGGCGAGGCCTGAGGCCCCGCCCCTCTACCCCGTCTAGCGCGCCAGGCTCTTCAGCTTGCCTGCGTCGACCGAGGCCACCGCGCGCTTGAGGTCGTCGATGCTGTCGGCGTCGCCATTGGCCTCGACCGAAAAGCGGTTGCCGATCACGACCGTGTAGCCGCCGGACCTGGCTTCGCGGTCCCACTTCTCGGTGGTCAGCTGGCCGCCGGCGGTGCTGGTCTTCTCGTAGCCCGTCTCGGTCTCCGAGGTGCTCTGGGCGTTCATGGCCGAGGCCATGGCGGTCATGCCGCCCAGCGCGCCCAGGTCGGTGACCGCCAGGGTGAAGCGCCTGCCGTCCTTCTCGTAATCGCCGCGGGCCACCGACATGCCCATGCCGCCGGCGCCGCCAGAGCTGGATTCGATGGAGGTGCGGGCATAGCCGCCGGCCGCGCCGGGCAACAGGCCCTTCAGCACGTCGGGCGAGGTCAGGGGGATGTCCTTGCCGGCTTCGATCGAGGCGGCGGCCGCCTCCATCTTCTTGCTGGCCTCGTCCATCTTGCCCAGGTCGTAGGTCTGGCCGCCCAGCGTCACCGAACCGCTGTCGGCGCCGGCGACCTTCGACGCAGCCAGGCCGCCGCCGATCGCGGCCGCGCCGACGACGGCGCCGGTGATGAAGCCGACGATGACATAGAGCACGATGGCGCAGAGCACGGTGACGATCGTGTAGCCGATCGCCTTCTCCTTCGGCGCCTTCATCACCCGCGGCAGGCCGGTATAGAGCAGGTAGAGGCCGTAGAGGCCCGCGAGGCCGCCAATGATCGCCAGCGGCGGGAACAGGCCGAAGATCCCGGCCACCCAGCCGGCGGTGCCGGAATAGGCCGCCACCTTGAAGGCCTGCAGCCTGTTCTTCTGGCCGTCGAACGACGGGGCCAGGGCGTCGATGATCAGGCCCAGCACGAACACCGACAGCAGCGACAGGCCATAGCCAACGACGGCGCCGACGATCGCCCCGACGGGCGAGGGCCGGATCGTCGCCACGCCCGGGATGCCGTGCCCGAACACCAGGCTGCCGACCAGGCCGGCCACGGCCGGAATCGCCGCCAGAATGCAGATGTAGCCGACATAAAGCCCCTTGATGGTGGCGGGCTCGGTGTCGATGCGCTCCCACTCGGGCGACGGCGTCAGCAAGAGCCGCTTCACGCGGCCGACGAGATCGGAAGAAACGGCTCCGGGTTCGACCACGGACATCTAGGCGCCTCCAGCAAGATCCTGAATTTGCGCCCCCCGATACTTATCTACACCGAACACACCCAAAACGGGAACAAGGTTCGGCGACATCCCGGATCCCGGCCTGCGTCCGGCTTTGGCGCAGGAAGCCGCCAACCTGTAGTCTGCACCCATTCGAGAATCAGGAGACCTCATGGCCCGCGACGGCGCCGTCTACGCCTGCCAGTCCTGCGGGGCGGTCCAAGCCAAGTGGGCCGGGCAATGTCCCGCCTGCCAGAGCTGGAACACCCTCGTCGAAGAGGTCGGCGTACGCCCGCCCGGCGCCATGTCGACCACCAAGGCCACGCGCAACCGCGGCCTGCAGTTCACCGGCCTGGAGAGCGACACCCCCGCCCCGCCCCGCATCCTGACCGGCGTCGACGAGTTCGACCGGGTCTGCGGCGGCGGCGTGGTGCCCGGCTCGGCGATCCTGATCGGCGGCGACCCGGGGGTGGGCAAGTCGACGCTGCTGTTGCAGGTCTGCGCCAACGCCTCGAGCCGGGGCGTCTCCTGCGCCTACATCTCGGGCGAGGAGGCCGTCGAGCAGATCCGCGGCCGCGCCGACCGCATGGGCCTGGCCAGCGCGCCGGTGAAGCTGGCCGCCGAGAGCAGCCTGCGAGACATCCTGGATGGTCTCAAGCGCGACAAGTTCGACCTGGTGGTCATCGACTCGATCCAGACCATGTGGAGCGACGCCCACGAGGCCGGCCCCGGCACGGTGACCCAGGTGCGCGCCTGCGCCACCGAACTGGTGCGCCTGGCCAAGAAGCAGGGCGTGGCCATCCTGCTGGTCGGCCACGTCACCAAGGACGGCCAGATCGCCGGCCCGCGCGTGGTCGAGCACCTGGTCGACGCGGTGCTGAGCTTCGAGGGCGAGCGCGGCTATCCGTTCCGCATCCTGCGCGGCGCCAAGAACCGTTTCGGGGCCACCGACGAGATCGGCGTGTTCGAGATGGGCGACATCGGCCTGCGCGAAGTGAAGAACCCCTCGGCCCTGTTCCTCAACGAGGGCGGCGAGCGCGCGGCGGGCGCCGCGGTGTTCGCCGGCATCGAGGGATCGCGGCCCGTTCTGGTCGAATTCCAGGCCCTGGTCGCGCCTTCCGCGTACGGAACGCCCCGGCGCGCCGTGGTCGGATGGGATTCCGGACGCCTGGCCATGGTGCTCGCGGTGCTGGAATCGCGCTGCGGCCTTGGTTTTGGCGACAAGGACGTCTATCTGAACGTCGCCGGCGGGCTGAGGATCACCGAACCCGCCGCCGACCTCGCGGCGGCGGCCGCTTTGGCCTCCTCGGCCCTCGATGTCGCCCTGCCGCAGGACTGCGTGGTGTTCGGCGAGGTCAGCCTCTCCGGCGAGATCCGGCCCGTGAGCCGAATGGAGTCGCGTTTGAAGGAAGCCGCCAAGCTCGGGTTCGGCCGCGCGCTGGGACCGCTGTCGGGCCTGCCCGAAGGCGGCGGCGCCCTGCCGGTGGCCGGCGCGGCGCGGCTGGCCGACGCGGTTCGCCGAATCGAGAACGACATCTGGAGCTCGCACGCGTGACGCCGTTCGACATCATCGCCGGACTGATCCTGCTGGTTTCCGGCGCCGTCGGCTTCTTCCGCGGCGCCTCGCGCGAGCTGACCTCGGCGCTGTCGTTCATCGTCGCCGCCGTGGTGGCCCTCTTGGGCCTGCGCCTGACCGGCCCGCTCTTTCGTGAATTCATGGACCCGGACTGGGCGGCGACCGCCGCCGCCATCTTGGTCACCTTCGTCATCGCCTTCGTCGCCCTGCGCCTGATCGGCGGCCAACTGACCAAGACCCTGCACGCCGACGGCGCGCTGGGCCTGCTGGACCGCCTGGTCGGCCTGGGTTTCGGCCTGTTGCGCGCGCTGGTGGTGCTGGGCGTCTTCAACCTCGTCTTCCACATGGCCACGCCGCGCGACCGCGTGCCGGCCTGGGTGTCGGAGTCGATGTTCTATCCGCTGTCCAACGCCAGCGCCCAGGTGCTGAAGGTGTTCGCCCCCAAGGGCGCGGGCCTGGCCGGCAAGCTGGCCCCCGCCATCGAGGACGCCGTCCGCGACGGGGCCAGCGACAAACCGTCCGACGCCGAGCACGGCGAAGAAGGCTATGATAAGGACCAGCGTCGGAAGCTCGACGACCTGGTGGAGAAATCGCAATGACGTCTATCGGCCAGTCGACCGACCGCTTCTCGTCCGCGCCCTGGCGCGATCCCGAGGACGACACGCTGCGCCTGGAATGCGGCGTGTTCGGCGTGTTCGGCGCCCGTGACGCCGCCGCCATCGCCGCGCTGGGCCTGCACGCCCTGCAGCACCGCGGCCAGGAAGCCTGCGGCATCGCCGCCTTCGACGGCGCCCGCTTCCACACCGAACGCCACATGGGCCACGTCGGCGACGCCTTCACCGGCGCCGACCTCGTTCAGCGCCTGCCGGGCAACATGGCCATCGGCCACACCCGCTACTCCACCGCCGGCGGCAGCTTCATCCGCAACGTCCAGCCGATGTTCGCCGATCTCGAGACCGGCGGCCTGGCCCTGGCCCACAACGGCAACCTGACCAACTTCCTGACCCTGCGCGAGCGGCTGGTGCAGGAAGGCGCGATCTTCCAGTCGACCAGCGACAGCGAGGTGATCCTCCACCTGATCGCCCGCTCGCGCAAAGCCAAGATCGTCGACCGCTTCATCGACGCCCTGGGCCAGATCGAAGGCGGCTACGCCCTGGTGGCCATCACCAACAAGAAGATGATCGGCATCCGCGACCCGCTGGGCATCCGCCCGCTGGTGCTGGGCGACCTGGACGGCAAGCCGGTCCTGGCCTCGGAAACCTGCGCGCTCGACATGATCGGCGCCCGCTTCGTGCGCGACGTCGAGCATGGCGAGATGGTGGTCATCAGCGACACCGGCGTGAAGTCGCTGCGCCCGTTCGCGGCCCCCGCGGCCCGCCCCTGCGTGTTCGAATACGTCTACTTCGCCCGTCCCGACAGCGTCGTGAACGGCCGCTCGGTCTATGAAGTGCGCAAGCGCATGGGCCGGCGCCTGGCGATCGAGACCGGCGTCGAGGCCGATGTCGTCGTGCCGGTGCCGGACTCGGGCGTGCCGGCGGCGATCGGCTACGCGGCCGAAAGCGGCCTGCCCTTCGACCTGGGCATCATCCGCAACCACTATGTGGGCCGCACCTTCATCCAGCCGACCCAGGGCGTTCGCGAACTGGGCGTGCGCATGAAGCACAGCCCCAACCGCGCCGTGCTGGAAGGCAAGCGCGTCATCCTGATCGACGACTCGATCGTGCGCGGCACCACTTCGCTGAAGATCGTCCGCATGGTCCGCGAGGCCGGCGCCAAGGAAGTGCACCTGCGCTCGGCCAGCCCGCCGATCAAGTGGCCCGACTTCTACGGCATCGACATGCCCGAGCGCGAACAGCTGCTGGCCGCCACCAAGTCGCTGGAAGAGATGGCCAAGTTCCTGGAAGTGGACTCGCTTGGCTTCCTGTCGGTGGAAGGCCTGTACGAGGCCCTGGACTGCGCGCCGCGCGATCCGGCCGCCCCGCAGTTCACCGACCACTACTTCACCGGCGACTACCCTACCCGCCTGACCGATCGCGAGATCGCCGAAGGCCGCAACGACCAGGCCGAAAAGCAGCTGTCGCTGCTGGTCAGCGCCTAATCAGCGCCTTTCCAGGGTCCTCCGACTTGTTCGGGGGACCCAAGCTGCGCTACCCCCGGTATGCGGCCCGTTTAACTTGATCTTTCGGCCGCTCGGATCGCCCGGACGGACCGGGCGACGATCCATTTGAGAGTCGCTTCTTGGCCAATCCCGTCTCCGCCGTCCTCTCCAAGCTGAAGATCGACGCCTACATCATCGCCCTGTTCGGCATGGTGGTGCTGGCCTCGTTCCTGCCGGTTCGAGGCCAGGCGGCCGAGATCACGGGGTGGGTGGTGAAGATCGCCATCGCCCTGCTGTTCTTCCTGCACGGCGCCAAGCTGTCGCGCGAGGCCGTGATCGCCGGGGTCACCCACTGGCGGCTGCACCTGACGATCCTGGCCTTCACCTTCGTGCTGTTCCCGATCCTGGGCCTGGCGATCAGCAAGGTAGGCGTGCTGACGCCGACCATGGCGGCGGGCATGGTGTTCCTGGCCTGCCTGCCCTCGACCGTGCAGTCGTCGATCGCCTTCACCTCGATCGGTCGCGGCAACGTCGCCGCCGCCGTCTGCGCGGCCTCGGCCTCGAACCTGTTCGGCATCTTCCTGACGCCGGTGCTGGTGGGCTTGCTGATGAACGCCCACGGCGACGTCGGCGGTTGGGACTCCATCAAGTCGATCGTCATCCAGCTGCTGGTCCCGTTCATCGCCGGCCAGATCGCCCGCCCCCTGGTCGGCAAGTGGATCGAGAAGCACAAGACCCTGGTCGGCCGCGTCGATCGCGGCTCGATCCTGCTGGTGGTCTATTCGGCCTTCAGCGCCGCCGTGGTCGAGGGCCTTTGGCGCAAGGTTTCGCCGCTGGAGCTGGTCGTGCTGCTGCTGGTCTGCGGCGTGCTGCTGACGCTGGTCATGCTGGCCACCATGTGGGGCGCGCGCCTGCTGGGCTTCTCCAAGGCCGACGAGGTGGCGATCGTGTTCTGCGGCTCCAAGAAGAGCCTGGCGACCGGCGTGCCGATGGCCGGCATCCTGTTCCCGGGAGCAACGGCCGGCGTGCTGGTGCTGCCCCTGATGATCTTTCACCAGATCCAGCTGATGGCCTGTTCGGTCCTGGCGCAGCGCTACGCCGCGCGTCCGGCCGACGACGAAGCCTGATCACCCCGACAAGCAAACGCCCGCGAGAGGCGCAGGAAACGCTCATGACCACCACCGACACGCCGCTGGCCGGCCGCATCGCCCTCGTCACCGGCGCCACGCGCGGCATCGGGCAAGCCATCGCCCTGGGCCTGGCGAAGGCCGGCGCCCACGTCATCGCCCTGGGACGCACCCAGGGCGCGCTGGAAGCTTTGGACGACGCGATCTTCGCCGCCACCGGCGAGCACGCCACCCTGGTGCCGCTGGACCTGCGCGAGGCCGACGGCCTGGATCACCTGGGCGCGGCCCTGCACCAGCGCTTCGGCAGGCTCGACATCGTGGTCGGCGCGGCTGGCGTGCTGGGCGCCCTAACCCCCGTGGGCCACCTGGACCCCAAGGGCTGGGACATGATCCTGTCGACCAACCTGACGGCCAACTGGCGGCTGATCCGGGCCATGGACCCGTTGCTGCGCGCCTCGGACGCCGGTCGGGCGATCTTCCTGACCAGCAGCGTGGCCAAGAGCCACCGGGCCTTCTGGGGCGCCTACGCCGCCTCCAAGGCGGGCCTCGAGGCCATAGTCGACTGCTATGCCGACGAGATGGAGAACACCAAGGTCCGCGCCTTCTCCATCGACCCCGGCGCCATGCGCACAAAGATGCGGGCCGGCGCCTTCCCGGGCGAGGATCCGATGACCGTGCAGGATCCGGCCGAGATCGCGCCCTTCGTCGTCGATCTTGCTCGCCCTGACCGCGAGCCGCCCAAGGGCGTCGTTCGCTTCAAGGAACGAGGTCAAGAGTCAGCAAGCGTCAACGCATAACTGAACCTCGTAAACATTCGCAGGTTCAGTTTTCACACGTGAAATACAGATAAACCGAGAAACATTCGTACCTGACGGAAATTGCGGATTTTCTGCGGTCAAGCTGGTGGTCGACTCCACGACACATAGCCCAAAAACACTAAACTGCGACAACCTGACGCAGATGACGCTTTCGGAAACCAGCGCTCGTTAAGCATGGAATAAGACTCGCGGTCTCACCCTAAGGATGCAGCGCTAATCCGGCGCGGTCCTCGGGGTTTGGACAAATGCCGTTTTCGTTCAAGCGTGGTCGCGCCGCGACCGACGAGCGTCTCGCCGAGCTGGAGGCCACCGTCGCGGCCATCCATCGCTCTCAAGCCGTCATCGAGTTCCAGCTCGACGGCACCATCCTTGCCGCCAACACCAACTTCCTGAAGACGGTGGGCTATTCGCTGGACGAAATCCGCGGACGCCATCACAGCATGTTCGCTGATCCCGACTTCGCCCGCAGCGACGAATACAAGCAGTTCTGGCTTAACCTGGGACGCGGCGAGTTCTTCGCCGGCAAGTTCCAGCGCCAGGGCAAGGGCGGCGTCGAGATCTGGATCCAGGGCGCCTACAACCCGGTGTTCGACGCCGCGGGCAAGCCCTGCAAGGTCATCAAGTTTTGCACCGACATCACCCAGGCCGAACAGGAGCGGATGGCCAACGAGGCCCTGCGCCGCACCGAGGCCGAACAGGGCGCGGTGGTGCTGACCCTGGCCGACAACCTCAAGCGCCTGGCCGGCGGCGACCTGACGGCCGACATCACCGCCGCCTTCGACGGCCGCTTCGCCTCGATCAAGAGCGACTACAACGCCGCCCTGCAGTCGCTGCGCCAGGCGATGACCGAGATCGGCCAGTCGACCCAGGGCGTGCACAACGGCTCCAACGAGATCACCGGAGCCTCCGAAGACCTTTCCAAGCGCACCGAACAGCAGGCGGCCGCGCTGGAGGAGACCGCCGCGGCGCTGGACGAGATCACCGCCACGGTGCGCCGCAGCGCCGAGGGAGCCCGCGCGGCCTCCACCGCCGCCTCTAGCACCCGCCAGGAAGTCACCCGCTCGGGCGAGATCATGCGCGACGCCATCGCCGCCATGGGCGAGATCGAGCAGAGCTCAGGCAAGATCGGCCAGATCATCGGGGTGATCGACGAGATCGCCTTCCAGACCAATCTCCTGGCTCTCAACGCGGGCGTCGAGGCGGCTCGCGCCGGCGAGGCCGGTCGCGGCTTCGCGGTCGTCGCCCAGGAGGTGCGGGCTTTGGCCCAGCGCTCGGCCGAGGCGGCCAAGGAGATCAAGACCCTGATCGCCAACAGCAGCAGCCAGGTCGATCGCGGCGCCAAGCTGGTGAGCGACACCGGCCAGTCGCTGACCGGCATCGTCGGCCGCATCGCCGAGATCGACACCCTTATTTCCGAAATCGCCCAGTCGGCCCACGAGCAGGCCACGGGTCTCAACCAGGTCAACACCGCCATCAATCAGATGGACCAGGTGACCCAGCGCAACGCCGCCATGGTCGAGGAGGCCACGGCCGCAGCGGCCTGCCTGCGCAACGAGGCCTCGTCGCTGGCTGAGCTGGTCTCACGCTTCGAAACCGGCGCGGCTCCGGCCCAGGCGGTCGCTCGACCGGCGCCGCCGGCCCAGCGTCCGGCGACCGAGAACCCGGTGGCCGCCGCCCAGAGCCGCATCGCCCAGTCGTTCCGCCCGGGCGTCGCGGTCGGCCAGGACTGGGAGGAGTTCTAGCTTCCTCCCCGCCTTGAACTAGCGCCCCTTGGGCTTTCCGCCGGGCGTCTTGTTGCCTCGCACCACGCGCGAGCCCGCCACCGGACGGCGCGGACCACCGGCCTTGCCGCCGGCCGTCTTGGTCCCGACCTTGTAGCTCGGGGTGGTCGAGACCTTCTTCTGGGCCTTGGGCCCCTGCGGCTTCACCGACTTGACGGCCGCCTTGCCGGGGTCGGACTTGACCGCCTCGCTCTTGCCGGCATCGGCCTTGACCGCCCCGGCCTTGCCGGAGGCGGCCTTGGCCGAGACAGCCTTGATCGGAGCAGGCTTGCCCGCGGCGGCAGCGCCGGCGTCCGCCGAAGCCTCGGCCAGGATCGCGGCCCTCTGGGCCGACTTCTTGACCGTATTGCGCGAGGCCTTCAGGCGGGCCTTCTCGGCTTCCTTCTTCTCGAAGGCGCGCTTGCCCTTAACAACATACCCCTGCTCGGCGTCGGCATAGGGATTGGCGCCCGACTTGATGGTGATGCGCAGCGGCACCCCCGGCAGGTCGAAGCTCTCGCGCAGGCTGTTGACCAGATAGCGACGGTAGTGGTCGGGCATCTGGTCGGCGCGGCTGGAGAACAGCACGAAGGTCGGCGGGCGGGCCTTGGTCTGCGCCATGTACTTCGGCTTCACGCGCTTGCCGCCGACCGAGGGCGGCGGATGGCGCTGCATCGCCAGTTGCAGCCAGTCGTTCAGGTCGCGGGTCTTGACCTTGGTCGACCAGTCGCGGTGCGTCTTGATCACGGCCGGCATCAGGCGCTCGACGCCGCGGCCGGTCTCGCCCGACAGCGCCACGACGGGCGCGCCGCGCAGCTGGGGCAGCATGCGCTCGGCGTGTTCGTTGAATTCCTTGAGGATCTGGCCGGGATCCTCGATCAGGTCCCACTTGGCCAGCACGAAGACGACGCAGCGCCCTTCCCGCTCGGCCAGGTCGGCGATCTGCAGGTCCTGGGTCTCGAACGGATGGGTGGCGTCCATCACCAGGAGCACGACCTCGGCGAAGGTCATCGAGCGGATGGTGTCCTGGGTCGAGAGCTTCTCGAGCTTCTCGTTGACCTTGGCCTTCTTGCGCAGGCCGGCGGTGTCGACCAGACGGATCTTGCGGCCGTCCCAGGTCCAGTCGACCGAGATCGAGTCGCGGGTGATGCCGGCCTCGGGGCCGGTCAGCAGGCGCTGCTCGCCGATCAGGCGGTTGACCAGGGTCGACTTGCCGGCGTTCGGACGGCCGATGATGGCGATCTTGATCGGCTTGGTGTCGTCGTCGTAGTCCTCGAACTCTTCCTGCAGCTCCTCGGGCGTCACCGCCAGGAGCGCGGCGTAGAGGTCGGCCATGCCCTCGCCATGCTCGCCGCTGATCGGGATCGGATCGCCCAGGCCCAGCCGGTGGGCTTCGGCGGCGCCGATCTCGGCCTGCTTGCCTTCGGACTTGTTGGCCGCGACCACGACCGGCTTGTTCCGGCGGCGCAGCATCTCGGCGAAGATCCTGTCGAGCGGCGTCAGGCCCTCGCGGGCGTCAAAGACGAACAGCGCGACATCGGCCTCGTCGATCGCCAGCTCGGTCTGGGCGCGCATGCGCGACTCGAGGCTTTCGTCGGTGACGTCCTCGAAGCCGGCGGTGTCGATCAGCTCCAGATCGAGGTCGCCGAGGCGGCCGTGCGCGAACCGGCGGTCACGGGTGACCCCCGGCTGGTCGTCGACCAGGGCCAGCTTCTTGCCGGCGAGGCGGTTGAACAGCGTGGACTTGCCCACATTGGGGCGGCCGACGATGGCGAGTTTCAAAGGCATAGGCGGTCAGTAGTCGATTTTTCGGGTCCCGGCAAAGCAACAAGCCCGGGCCGGCGATTCGCCGGCCCGGGCCCGGGACAGGTTACGAGTTCAGCCGAGGCACGAAGGCCCCGGATCGGATCAGCGAATGGCGATCAGATCGGCGTCGTCGGTGGTGACGTAGATCTTGTCGCCCACGGCGATCGGGGCCAGCAGCACCGGCGCGCCGATCTTCAGGGTCTTTTCCGTGGCGCCGGTCTTGGGGTTCAGGGCCACGGCCTCGCCGTAGCTGGACACCGTGATCAGGCGGCCCGAAGCCAGGATCGGGCTGGACCAGATGCGCGGACGCTTGGCCAGCTTCTTCTTCTGCTTCTTGGAGAGCTTGTCGGTCTCGTTGAGGTCGCGGATCCAGTGAACCTGGCCGCCGTCGCGCGAGGCGCAGATCACCTGGCCGGCCTTGTCGACCACGTAGACCACGTCGCCCACGGGCCAGGGCGTGGTGATCGCGGTGACCGGCAGGGTCCAGCGGGCCTGGCCGGTGCGCAGGTCGGTGGCGGAGAACACGCCCGAGTGGCTGACGGCGTAGACATCGCCCTTGTAGATCACCGGACGGCCGGCGATGTCGCGCAGTTCCGACAGGGCGTTGGTGCGGCTGGCGCGGCTGAGGGCCTCGCTCCACAGGTCGTTGCCGTTGCCGGTGCGCAGGGCCACCAGTTCACCCGAGGCGAAGCCGGCGACGACGGTGTCGCCGCTGATGGCCGGGCTCGAGCCGCCCAGGATGCGGGCCGGCTCGATCAGGGCCTGGTAGGTCCAGCCCGGCGCGCCGTCGGCGGCCGAATAGGTCAGCAGTTCGTTGTCGGTCGACACCACGAAGACGCGGCCATCGGCCACGGTCGGCGCGGCATGGACCGGCGTGCTGGTCGCCTGGCGCCAGTTTTCCTTGCCGGTGGCCGCGTCGAGCTGGGCCACGAAGCGGAAGCCCGACGAGACGTAGAGCTTGCCGTCGGCATAGGCCACGCCGCCGCCGAAGCCGCGAGTGTCGTCCTTGCGGCCGCCGATTCCCAGGAAGCCGCGCTTGCCCGGTTGGCGAGCCGGACGCAGGTCCTTGCGCCACAGCGTCTCGCCGGTGACGGCGTCGAGCGCCGAGACCTTGGCCTCGCCGTCGAGCACGAAGATCTTGCCCTCGGCCGAGACAGGGTTGGCGGTGATGTGGAAGGTGCGGTTGGCCTTCTGGCCGAAGCCCTTGCGCCAGGCGATCTCGAAGTCCTTGCCAGCGGCGACGTGCTCGACCGATTGCTCGGGGCTGCCGCCCGGCAGGCGCCAATCGGCCTGGGCTTGCGGTTCGGGCAAGAAGAAGTCGACGCCCTTCAGGCCGTCGGCCGCCTCGACCTTCTGGTCGAAGGCGATGACCGAGATCCGCTGGCCTTGGCTGGCGGTGGCCTTGTTCTTGTCGTCCTTGCCGAAGGGGTTGAGCTTCGACACCGTCGAGCAACCGGTCACCGACACCGCGGCCGACATCATCGCGGCGAGCAGCAGGGAACGCTTCAGAGTCATGGGTCGGCGGCTCATTGAGCTTGGGGTTGCAGGCCCGGCGGCAGCTGGCCGGGCGCGAGTTGGATCGGCGGCGGCAGCGCGGCCGCGGCCTTGACGGCGGCCGGCAGGGCCTTGGCCGAACCGGAGTCGATCATCTGGATCGCCGCCTGCGCACGCTGGCGGGTGTCGTCCGAACCGTCCGACAGCAGCGAGAGCACGACGAAGTCGCCGCGCGCCTCGGCCGTCTTGCCGGCCTGGAGCTTGGCGAACGCCAGGGCTTCCTTGGCCTGCACGCGGTAAGGGCTCTTCTCGCCGGTCAACGGGGTCAGCCTCGACTCGATCTCCTGATAAGGAGCCGTGTCCATGAGCGCGAAGGCGGATTTGAGGCGCGCTATGTCACCCATGACAGGATCGGGAGCAATCTTGGCCGCTTCGTCGAAATAACCGACGGCTTCCTTGGTCTTGCCCTCGTCCAGGCGGATGCCGCCCATCTGCATGAAGGCCAGCGCGCGGTAGCCGGCATTGCCTTCCTTCGACAGCTTCTCGAACTCGGTGAAGGCCTTGGCGGGCCCTTCCTTCTCGTAGGATTCGAGGGTCGCCTGGACGGCTTCGGAGGCCTTGTTGGCGCGGTTGCTCTCGTAGGCGGTCCAGCCCCACCAGCCGCCCACGCCCAGTACCGCGATCGCGGCGACCGCGCCCAGGAGGGGCAGCGACTTCAGCGCGAAGGTCTTGTAGCGGTCGGAGCGAAGCTGCTCTTCGACCTCGTCAAACACATCGACCACGAACGAGGCTCCAGTACGGGCGCCGACGGCGCCGGGGCGTCGCTGCCCGGACGGTTCCGGACGACGCAAGGTTGAAACAGCAGGAGTCGGGGCTCTGGCCGCGACGCAGGCGGCGAACCTATAGCGTGTCCGCCGCCGCCGCAACGGCGTGGAACCCCGGTTTGGAAGGCTATCACTCTCCCCCTTCCCCCTTGATGGGGGAAGGGCCTCAAGCGCGCCCTCAATCCTTCTTGGCGTAATAGGTCTCGGCCGGGCCTGGGAAGCTGCGGTCCTGGACGTCGCGGGCGTAGTCGGCGGCGGCCTTCTCGATCGCGCCCTTCAGGTCGGCGTAGCGGCGGACGAACTTGGGGGTCCAGTCGAACAGGCCCAGCATGTCGTCGCTGACCAGCACCTGGCCGTCGCAGCCGGCCGAGGCGCCGATGCCGATGGTCGGCGGGGCGATGGCCTCGGTGATCTCGCGAGCCAGGGCTTCGGCCACGCCCTCGATGACCACGGCGAAGGCGCCGGCTTCGGCGGTGGCGCGGGCCTCGGCCAGGATCTTCTGGCGGCCTTCCTCGTCACGGCCCTTGGCCTTGAAGCCACCGTCGACCAGCACGGCCTGCGGGCGCAGCCCCACATGCCCCATGACCGGCACGCCGCGGTCGACGAGGTAGCGGATGGTGTCGGGCACGGTGGGGCCGCTCTCGACCTTCACGGCCTGGGCGCCCGTTTCCTTCATGATGCGGACGGCGTTGGCGTAGGCCTCTTCGGGCGCGCCCTCGTACGAGCCGAACGGCATGTCGACCACGACCATGGCCTTCCTGGAGCCGCGCATGACCGCCTGGCCGTGCAGGATCATCATCTCCATGGTCACGCCGACCGTGTTGGGCAGGCCGTGAACGACCATGCCCAGCGAGTCGCCGACCAGCAGGACGTCGCAGGCGTCGTCGAGGGCGGCGGCCACCGGGGCGGTGTAGGCGGTGAGGCAGACGATCGGAACGCCGCCCTTGCGGGCGGCGATATCGGGGGCGGCGAGACGGCGGACCGTCTCCTGACGATGGGCGGACAAAACTCGCTCCGGCTCTGTGACGACGACCGGAGCGCGGCGCGGGCCGCCCCTCCGGATTAGAACTCTTCGACCAGTCGGGTGATGGCGAAGGTCAGAGCGATAGCCGCAAGGGCGGCGCCGAGCCAAAGGGTTTCTACGCTGGCCGGCGTGGAGACGAACTGATTCACCTGGGCCATCACCTTGTCGACGCCGAGGTCTACGCCTGAAACGCCTTCGCTGGACGCATGACGCAGGTCTGTCGCGAAACGGCTGGTGATCAGCTGCCCCACCGCGAACAGGCCGGCGACGCCGCCGGCGGCGCCGATCGCCAGTCGCCGCAGCGTCCACCCCCGGTCGAGGCGGCTCTCCACGCGGGCGCGGAAGGCCTCGGCGTCGGAAAACGCCGGCGGATCCGCGAACAGCCGCGAAAGCTGGGCGTCGAAATCACGATCAACCATGACCTTCCCTCCGCGCCGAGACGTCCGTGGGCGGGGCCAGCCTGGCCCTGAGTTTATCCAGACCACGTTTGACATGGGATTTGACCGTGCCGATCGGGATGTTCAAGGCTTCCGCAGCCTCCGCATGAGACCAGTCCGCGCCGTAGCAGAGCGAGACACACAGCCGCTCGCCGCGCGACAGGCCCTTGAGCGCCTCGTCGAGATCCAGCCGATCGCCCGGCGCGTCGGCCGAGGCGGGCGGCGGAGCCTCCTCCGGCGCGGCGTCCGAGAAGATCAACCGCGCGTCGCGCTTGACCTTGCGCAGATAGAGCCGCGCGGCGGTCTTCTTGATCCAACCGCCGAAGGCCCCCTCGCCGCGATAGTCGGCGATCTGCTCGAAGCCGACCAGGAACGCGTCCTGGGCGACATCGTCGGCGGTGGCCGGATCGGCGCCCAGGCGACGCAGCAGGCCTCTCACGGATGAGCCGTGCCTGCGCACGAGCTCCCCATAGGCCCGGCGATCGCCGGTGGCGGCCAGGGCCGCCAGCTCGACATCGTGACCGGTGGTGGGTGGGCGTTCGCTGCCCATGATGAAAGTCCCCTCTTCCCCCAAGCGCCTGCGTCAGACGTCCGACTGGTGGCCCTTGTTGGGGTTGAAGAAGCTGAGGACGACGTAGGCGACGCCGATCAGGGCGGGGATGGCCGACACGCCCAGCAGCGGGTGCAGCGCATCGCCTTCGATCTGGCCGATCATGAAGCCGAGCACGGCGATGCCGGCGCCGACGGCGATCAGGATCACGCCGGTGCGCATGTCGCGCAGGGCCGACGAAACCTTGGCCGGCTTAACCTCCTTGGTCATCGCCTCGATCAGTTCGGGCGGCAGCGCCTGGCCCTTCTCGATGGCCGCGCGGACGGTGGCCTGCATCTCCCGGCGATCGCGGCTCTTGAGCCACATCGGGATGACGACGATGCAGACGACCATGATGAACGGCGCCAACGGCACCAGGATTCCAAGTTCCATGACCTGTTCCCCTCGAAATTGTGTCGACGAGAGCCTGTCGCTTTCGTCTCGTACAGGGAAGAGGCTTTGACGGCGCCGTTTGGAGGCGCCGGTCGAGATGAAACTTTCGTAAGGCGGATCAGGCCGTGGCGACGGCCGGCGCGTCGGCGCGCAGCGTCAGGCGCGAGACGATGTCGTCGACGGCGTCGAGCAGCACGGTCGGCGCATGGTCGACCAGCAACTGGCGGGTGGCATAGCCCCAGGTCACCGCGCCGGACGCCAGGCCCAGGGCGTTGGCCGCGTCGATGTCGCGGGTCTCGTCGCCGATCGAGATCACCCGGCCCGGCTTCACCCGGGCGGTCCTGATGACCTTGGTGAACTTCTTGGCCTTGCCGAACAGCGAGGCGCCGCAACCGTAGTGGTCGATCAGCCTGGCCAGGTCCGGCCCCAGCACGGTGCGGATGGTGGCCTCGCTGTTGGAGCTGACCACGGCCAGGCGCACGCCGCCGGCCGAAAGGGCCTTGAGCATGTCGGGAACGCCCGGGAACAGCCCGATCGAGCCGATCTCGGCGGCCATCAGCTTCTTGCCGTGGGCGGCGATGATCGGAATCTTCCAGGCCGAGACGCCCAGGTACTTGATGATCTCGCGGTTGGGACGGCCGCGCAGCATCTCGACTTCCTCGTCGGTGACGCTCTTGAAGCCGTACATCCTGGCCATCGGGTTGACGAGCTTCAGCACCACGGCGCCGCTGTCGGCCAGCGTGCCGTCGAAATCAAAGATCGCCAGATCGTAGGGAAGCCCCGAAGTCACGCCCACTCAATGCCCTGCCGCCGGACGAACCGGCTGTTTCCCCTAGACTTAGCCGCTGGACGCGGCCCTTGTCGCCCCAAAGTTCGCCAACTCGCGTCAATCGCGCAAGCGGCGTTTCGCTCGTCAGGCGAGAATGGCCGTATACTGATCGGGTTTGAAGCCCGCCAGCAGCTTGCCATCGACGTCCAGCATCGGCCGCTTGATCATCGAGGGCTGGGCCAGCATCAGCTCGACGGCCTTCTTGGCGTCGATGCCGGCCTTGTCGGAGTCGGGCAGCTTGCGGAAGGTCGTGCCGGCGCGGTTCAGGACGGTTTCCCAGCCCAGCGCCTCTACCCAGCGCTCGACGTCGGCGCGAGCCGCGCCCGAGACCTTGTAGTCGTGGAAGGCATAGGCCACGCCGTGCTCGTCGAGCCAGGTGCGGGCCTTCTTCATCGTGTCGCAGGCCTTGATGCCGTAGATCGTCACCGTCACCGGGCGCGCTCCAGAACTTGCGGCCGCGAGTCGGCCCTTCCCCACCCGATTAGCATTTTCGTCCGGGGCGCGGTCGGATTTGACCTGGAGCAGTTGCGTCTCACTCGCGACATGCCAACATTGACCCCATGACCGATCTCGCTCTCGCCCAGGCCCCGTCCCTCGCCAAGCGGCTGAAGGCCGGCACGGAGGCGACTCACGACCGGCTCGACAAGAGCATCATGGCCGGCCGCCCGTTCGCCGACCGCGAGCGCTACGGCCGGTTCCTAGAGGTGCAGTACCGGTTCCATCGCGACATCGACGGCCTCTACCAGCGTCCGGAGCTAGCCCAGCGCCTGCCCGACCTAGACGGCCGCCGACGCATGGCGCAGATCGCCGCCGACCGGACGGACCTTGCCCTCCCCGCCCTGGCCGAGCTGCCGCCGCCCGCCTTCACGGCCGACAGCGAGCCCGACCTCGCCACCGCCCTGGGCTGGCTCTACGTGGCCGAAGGCTCGAACCTGGGCGCGGCCTTCCTGTTCAAGGCCGCGGCCAAGCTGGGGCTCGACGAAAACCTCGGCGCGCGCCACCTTGCGGGCCATCCTGACGGTCGCGCCGCCCACTGGCGGCAGTTCACCGCCGCCCTCGACGCGGCCGGACTGGACGAAGCGGGCGAAGCGCGCGCCATCGCGGGCGCGCAAGCCGCCTTCTCACGGGTGCAGGCCTATGTCGACGCCGCCTTCGGCTGAACCGCCGGCCATCGAACTGGACGCTCCGGCGGCGGTCCTGTCGACTTCGCGCAGCGTGCGGGTCGGCTACCTGATCGCGGGCTTCGCCTTCACGGCGCTGGGGATCATCGGCGCGTTCCTGCCGCTGATGCCGACGACGATCTTCCTGATCCTGGCCGCCGGCTGCTTCGGGCGCTCTTCGCCCAGGCTCGAGGCCTGGCTGCTGAACCATCCGCGCTTCGGCCCCTCGGTGCGCGCCTGGCGGGCCAACGGCGCGATCCCGCGCAAGGCCAAGGTCTTCGCGTGCCTGGGCATGGCGGGCGGCATGGCCGTCTTCCTGCTCGCGGCGCGGCCCAAGCCGTGGCTGGGCCTGCTGGTCGGCGCAATCATGGCCGCATGCGCGGCCTTCGTGGTCTCCCGCCCGGCCCCGCCAGCGGCCTGAAGGCGAGCTTGGCGCTGGGAACGGCCCCGCCGTCCAGACGGTTTTCTTCCGACAGCCAGAAGGAGGAAACCATGTCCAAGGCCCCGCCCATTCCGCCGGAACAGCGCGCCTTCAAGGGCCAGAAGCCCGAGATCGCGGGCCATGCCAGCCGCGAGGGCCTCCAGTCGCCCGATCCCGGCAACGCCGACGTCAACCTGGCCGAACAGGGCCGGCATGGGAACCTGCGCCAGAACACGACCCATTCGGGCAACGTGCAGGACCGTTGAGGTTGGCGCCCCCAGCTCCCGTCATTCCCACCACAAGGGCGGGAATGACGGGAAGAAGGAAAAGGGGCTTTGCGCCCTACCCCTTCAGCGCCCAGCGCCCGAGCACGATGTGCCGGGTCTGGCCCAGCAGGCTGTGGATCAGCACGAACTCCGAGACGCGCCACGACACCGGCTCGACCGGCGTATCGGGCGCCAGGACGCGGTCGTAGAGCAGCGTCACGTGCGGATTGAACTGCCGGGCGACCTGTCTGCCGAGGCCGGCATGGGCCATCGAAAGGCCGAGCGCCTTCTGGAAGACGTGCAGTTCGGCCAGCCCCTCCCCGCCCTGTAGGACAAACGGGTTGTTGCCGCGGTTGTTGAAGCTGGCCGCCTTGTCGAAGCTCACTTCGAACGGCGCGGCCAGGGACGCCGCCTCACCGGCTTCCAGCGCCTGGGCGACGATGCCGCGCGGCAGGCCGGCATAGTCGCCGATGTGGTGCAGTGTGACGTGGAAGCGCTCGGGCGTCAGAGGCGCGCCCGACAGGCCAAGGCGCCCCTTCAGGTCGCGGGTCTGGTCGGCGATGGTCTCCGCCACCGCCGCCTCCGGGAAGATCCCGAAGAACAGGCGGTCGGACGGCGGGCCGTCGAGTTCGGGAAACAGCGACATGATCAGAATCGGCGGCCGTTGATGGATCGCCAGCCTTATGGCGCCGGAGCGGACGGCTGTCGCCGCCCGCTCCTGATCGGTCAGGGACGCGCCGGGATGTTGAGGCCGCGCTGCACGGCGGGACGAGCCAGGCCCCGCTCCAGCCACGCCGGCACGTTCTTCAGGCTCTTGAAGTCGACCAGGTCGGCCGCCTCATAGAACCCGACCAGGTTGCGCACCCAGCCCAGGGTGGCGACGTCGGCGATGGTGTATTCGTCGCCCATCAGCCAGTCGCGGCCTTCTAGGCGGGTCTCCAGCACGCCCAGCAGGCGCTGGCTCTCGGCGCGATAGCGCTCTAGCGGGCGCTTGTCCTCGTATTCGCGGCCGGCGAACTTGTGGAAGAAGCCCAGCTGGCCGAACATCGGGCCGACGGCGGCCATCTGGAAGAACACCCATTGCAGGGTCTCGTAGCGGGCCGCCGGATCGGCCGGCAGCAGCTTGCCGGTCTTCTCGGCCAGATAGACCAGGATCGCGCCGCTCTCGAACAGGCCGAAGGGCTTTCCGCCCGGACCGTCGGGATCGATGATCGCCGGGATCTTGCCGTTGGGGTTCAGGCTCAGGAATTCCGGAGTCCAGGTCTCGTTCTTGCCGATGTCGATCAGGTGCGGCTCGTACGGCAGGCCCACCTCTTCCAGCATGATCGACACCTTCACGCCGTTGGGCGTGGGCAGCGAATAGAGCTGGATGCGGTCGGGATGGGCGGCGGGCCAGCGGCTGGCGATCGGGAAGGCCGAGAGGTCGGTCATGGGAGTTCCTCGCAAGGGATCCCAGCCGATATAGGCGCCGTCGGAAGAAGGCCCAGCCCCCTACCGTAACTTTCTTGGTGTCAGTTACGATTGGCCGAGCGCAGGATGAAGCCCAGGATCTCGGCGACGGCGACATAGAGCGCCTCGGGGATCTCTTCCTCCATCGGAATGGTCGACAGGGCCTGGGCCAGCGCCGGGTTCTCCTCCAGCGGCACGCCGTGCTCGCGGGCGGTCTCGACGATCTTGTCGCCCACCCAGCCGCGGCCGCTGGCGACCACGCGCGGGGCGTTCGGCTCGTCGTAGCGGAGGGCGACGGCGATGCGGGGACCAGAGACGCGGGTCATGTGGCCTGGTCCAGGAAGCGGCCAGGCGCGGCCGGCGCCGCGGCGGGAGGCGCGGCGGCATGGAAAGCCACCTCCGGCTCCAGCGCGGCCTCGCGCAGGGCGGCGTTCAGCATCTCTTCCCCACCGCGCAGCCGAGCCATGGCCTCGGGACGCTCGGCCCACAACGAGACGCGGGCCCGCTCGCCGGTCAGGGCCAGTTGAGCGTCGATGCGGCCCATCGGCTCGACATCGAGCGAGAACCGGACCTTCCAGGTGCGGGCCTCGGCGACGCCGCCGGCGGCACCGCCGCCGCCGCCGTCGCGGCTGATCTCGAACTGGGCGACGGCCGAACCCTGCGGCGTGGCGAAGGGCACGTCGAACACCCAGCGCGGCCCCGTCTTGTCCTCGATGGCGCGGCCGTCGGCGGGACGCGCGACGTCGACGCGCTCGGGCAGCGAGGCGGCCTGCAGCAGTTCCTGGCGAGCCAGAGCCGCGTCGACGCCCTTGGACAGCTGCTGGGCGACCAGGGCCGGATGGGCGTTCGGCGCCAGGGTGGAAGACGTCGCCGGCTGGGCGACCACGGGACCGCCCGCGAACGGCGGCGGCGGCCCCTTGCCGGGCGGCGGGGCGAGCGGAACGAGGGTCGAAGACGGCTGACGGAGGACGGGCGCGTCCTCGAAACCGGCGGCGGCCTCCTGCGCCAGCACCAGCAGCGCGGCGGCGGGCTGGGCCGCCTGTCGCGGCGCCGGCGGCGGCGCCACCGCGGCCAGGAAGCGGGCGACGGGCGACTCGACGGCGGCGTCATCCGTCGGGACCGGCGCGGCCATGGCGGGCGGCGGCGCTTCGGCTTCGGGCGCGGCGGCGGCGGGCGAGGGTGTCTGGACTTGGGCCTGGGTCGCGGTCGGGAGCGGAGCAGCGGTCGATGCGGCGAGCTGCGGCGAAGTCGGCAGGGCGAGCGCCCCCGGCCCCGCCGCCTGGGGCGTCGGAGCCTGCTGGGGAGCGGCCGGAACGGCTTGCGAGGTCGTCGACGCCGCCGATGGCGCCGGACCGGTCTGGGCGCTCCAGCTGGCCACGGCGGCGCGCAGCACCAGCATGGCGGCCTTCAGGTCCTTGGCGGCCAGGGGCGCGGCGCCCGGCGCGGGCGCGTCCTCGGCGAGGCGGCTTTCCATGAACAGGCCCGAGCGGCCGAAGGCCTGGCGGATCTCGCTGGCGGTGACCGCTCCGTCGATCGGCGAGCGCAGGGCCAGCATGTTGGCGGCGGCCTGACGCACCAGGGCCGGGGCCTGGGGCGAGGTCGAGACGCGCTCCAGGTCGGCCAGCAACGGCGCCATGCCGCCATGGGCCGGCGCGGCGCGACCCACCATGTCGGACACTACCTTGGCCTGGACGGTGGAACTGGACAGCAGGATCTCGCGGGCCTGGCCCGTCGCCCCGCCCTTCAGCAGGCTCTCGACGGTGTCCGGAGCTTCCGGCGCGGCGCCGGGCTGAGCGGCGATCCTGCCCAGCGCCTCGGTCGCCTCGGCCATGGCCAACTGAGCCAGCATGGCCGGCGGCGGCAGGCCCGCCTGCCCCGTCTGGCCGCCCTGCGGACCGGCCGGCGCGATCGTCGCCGTCGGCTGCACCGAGGCGAGGTTCGGGACGACGGCTCCAATCGGCAGGACCGACACAGGCGGGCTCCACGGCGGCGCGAGGACGCGCAAGGTTGCCGCAAGATTAATCCACAGGCGTGAAGCGGGTCTTAAGCCGTTTTGGCGGCTCGGCTTTCCAGGAACGAGAGCATGGCGTCGGCCGCCGCCTCGGCGGGATCGGGCATGCCGCGCCCCAGGCGCTCGAGCGCCGCATACTGCTCGGCCACCTGCCGCTCGCGCAGCGCCGGATCGTCGAGCCGCTCGGCCAGCGCCGCGGCCAGGCGCTCGCCGGTGCACTCGTGCTGCAGCAGTTCGGGCGCCACTTCCTTGTCGGCGGCGATGTTGAACAGGGTCACCCAGCGGGGCGTCATCAGGCGCTTGAGCAAGGCGTAGGTGATCGCGCCGATCTTGTAGCCGACCACCATGGGAACGCCGGCCAGGGCCAACTCGAGAGTCACCGTGCCGCTACAGGCCAGACCGACCGTGGCGGCCTTCATGGCGTCGTCCTTGGCCTGGTCGTCCTCGATGACATGGGCGCGGAAGGGCCAGCCGGCGACGCGCGCCTTGACCGCCGTCGCCACGGTCTGGGCGGCAGGCACGACGACGTGCAGGCCGGGACGCTCGGCCTTGAGGATGCGCACCGCGTCCTCGAAAGCCGGCAGAACGCGTTCGATCTCGGACGGACGGCTGCCCGGCAGGACGGCGAGGATGGGATCGTCGGGGCCGGCCCCGATCGCCGCGCGGGCCCGGGCCGCGTCGGCGCCGCCGAAGTCGCGCGCCAGGGCCGGATTGCCGACGAAGACGCTGGGCAGGCCCACCGCGTCGAAGAACGGCTTGTCCATCGGCTGGGTGGCCAACAGCAGGTCGACGGCCTGGGCCAGTATCCTGGCCCGCCCCGGACGCGAGGCCCAGACCTGCGGCGCGACGTACTTGACCAGCGCCATCGACGGATCGAGCTCCCGCAGGCGCTTGGCCAGGCGGATGTTGAAGCCCCAGGAGTCGATCAGCACGGCGACGTCGGGCTTTTCGCGCTTCGCCAGGGCCTCGATGTCGTTCAGGCGACGCAGGACGCGCGGATAGGCCTTCAGGCCCTCGAACAGGCCCAGGATGGACAGCTCGGCGATGTCGAAGGGGCTGTGCACTCCCTCGGCCGCCATCCGCGCTCCGCCGAGGCCGACGAAACGCACCCCGGTTCCCAGCCGCGCCCGCAAGGCCTTGGCCAGGCCCGCGCCAAGATTGTCACCCGAGGCCTCGGCCGCGATCAGCATGACCGTCAGCGGCCGGGCGGAAGACATCAGCGCGGCTCGACGCCGTAGACGAAGAGGCCCAGGTCGTCGGCGCAGGCGATGACCTGATCGCGGTCGACGATCAACAGGCGGCCGGCCTCGCCGACCACGCCGGCCAGGCCCGCGCGCGCGGCGCGCTGGATGGTGGCCACGCCGATGGTGGGCAGGTCGACCTTGGTCTCCTGGATCGGCTTGGGCGCCTTGGCCAGCACGCCCTTGGGCGCCTCTGGACAGCCGCGGACGGCCTGCGGCAGGTCGGCGACCCGGCGTAGCATGGCGTCGGTGCCTTCCTGGGCCTCGACCGCCAGAACCAGGCCGTCGCAGACCACGGCCCCCTGCCCCACGTCCAGCCCGCCAATGGCGCGGGCGACGGTCAGGGCGCGGTCGATGTCGGCGCCGTGCTGCTCGCGCGGAGCGTAGCGGCCCAGCGGGCCGACCGGCAGGGTCATCTCGCCGCGCACCTCGTGGGCGCCCTCGACGACGAAGCCTTCCTTCTCGAACTCGGTCAGCACGCGGCGCAGCAGGGCGTCGTCGCCCTCGCGCGCGGCCTTGATCAGGCCCGGCAGCACCTTCACGCCCCGGAAGTCGGGAATCAGGGCCGAGAAGTCGGGGCGATCGACGACGCCGGCGAAGCAGACCGCTTCGCAGCCCTCTTCCTTCAGCGCCTTGAAGGCCTTGCCGAACTCGGCGATGCCGACTTCCGCGCCGGGATACTGCTCCAGCGACGGATCGGCGAAACCTCGCACCCGCATCACCGAGAACGGCCGGCCGGCGCGTTCGCAGTGAGCGGCCAGTTCGATCGGAAGCGCCCCGCCGCCGGCGATCAGTCCAAGCTTGCGCAAGATCAGACCTCGCGCTCGGGCAGGCACAGCGGGCGATTGCCGTCGGCGCGGATGAAGTCGACGATCTCCATCACCTCGGGCGTGGCCGAATAGGTCTCGACCACGTCGTCCAGGCGCTCCTGGAAGGTGCCTTCATCGGCGAACATCAGACGATAGGCCGCGCGCAGCGCGTTGATCGTCTCGCGCGAGAAGCCCCGGCGCTTGAGGCCGACGAGGTTCAGGCCCTCCAGGTGGGCATGGTTGCCCCACACCGAGCCGTAGGGGATGACGTCCTTGGTCACAGCCGCCAGGCCGCCGATGAAGCTGTAGCGGCCCACGCGCGAGAACTGGTGGATGGCGGCCAGGCCGCCGACGAACACGAAGTTGCCGACGTCGACATGGCCGCCCAGGGTCGCGCCCTTGGCCAGCACGACGTTGTCGCCGACCGCGCAGTCGTGGGCCACGTGGGCCTCGGCCATGAAGAAGCCGTCGGCGCCGATGGTGGTCACCCCGCGGCCCGAGGCCGTGCCGGTGTTCATCGTCACCTGCTCGCGGATCGTGTTGCGCGGGCCGATGACCAGCTGCGTGCGCTCGCCCTTGTAGCCCAGGTGCTGGGGCGGACCGCCGAGCGCCGAGAAGGCGTGGACCACGGTGTCCTCGCCGATGGTGGTGACGCCATCGACCACCACGTGCGACAGCAGGCGCACGCGCGCCTCCAAGGTCACGTCCGGGCCGACGATGCAGAACGGCCCGATCTCGACGTCGTCACCCAGCTTGGCGCCGACGTCGACGATGGCGGTCGGATGGACTTTGGTCATTTCGTCGGGGTCTCCACGACCATGGCGGCGAACTCGACCTCGGCGGCGACCTTGTCGCCGATCTTGGCCACGCCCTTGAACTTGAAGATGCTGGAACGCGCGCGCAGGACCTCGACCTCCATGCGCAGGACGTCGCCCGGGCGCACGGGGTTGCGGAAGCGGGCGTTGTCGACCGACATGAAGAAGATCGTCTTGCCGGCGGTGTCGACTTCCAGCGACTTGCTCATCAGCACCGCGCCCGTCTGGGCCAGGGCCTCGATGATCAGCACGCCCGGCATCACCGGGTTGCCCGGGAAGTGGCCCTGGAAGAACGGCTCGTTCACCGTCACGCACTTGATGCCGACGATCGACTTGTGAGGCTCGTAGGCTTCGGCCCGGTCGACCAGCAGGAACGGGTAGCGGTGCGGGATCCGGTTCAGGATCTCGGCGATGTCGATGTCGGTCTGCGGGGCCGCGGTTTCGGTCTGGCTCATGCCTCGTCTTTCATCCCCCGGCTGCGCGCGCTGCGCGACAGCCATGCGGTTTCTCGCAGCCACCGTTTGATCGGTCGCGCGGGAAACCCTGTCCATGTCTCGCCCGCCGGCACGTCCTTGAACACCGAGGCGGACGCCCCGATGCTGGCGCCGGGGCCGATCGTCAAGTGGTCGGCGACGCCGGCCTTGCCGCCGAAGGCGACGCCGTCGCCGACGACGGTGGTGCCCGACAGCCCGGTATAGGCCGCCAGCACGCAGTTACGGCCCAGCTGCACGTTGTGCGCAACGTGGACCAGATTGTCGATCTTGGTGTTCTCGCCCACCGTGGTGTCGTCGAACGCGCCGCGATCGATGCAGCTGTTGGCGCCAAGCGTCACCCCGTCCTGCAGGACCACGCGGCCCAGCTGCGGAAGGTCGACCACGCCCCTGGCGCCGGGCGCGGCGCCGAAGCCGGCCTCGCCGACCGCCGAGCCGGCATGCAGGCTGACGCGGTCGCCGATCAGGGCGAACCCGACCACGGCGTTGGCGCCGACGAAGCAGTCGCGGCCGATGGCGACGCCCGGACCGATGACGGCGCCGGGACTGATCGTGGTGCCGCGGCCGATGCGGGCGTCCTGGCCGATGACCACGCCGGGCGACAGGCGCACGCCCTCCTCCAGCACGGCGGAGGGATGGATGGCGGGCGCGTCGGCGTCGTGGCGACGCGGCGCGTACAGCAGCGCCGTCGCGGCGGCCCAGGCGGCCTGCGGATGCGGCGTCAGCAGCACGGCGCAGCCTTCCGGCGCGAACTCGCGATGCTGCGGGCGCATGAAGATCGCGCCGGCCTTGCAGGCCGACAGACCCTTGGCCCTGCGCGGATCGGAAAGGAAGGAAACGGCGTCCGATCCCGCGCCGTCCAGCGGCGCGACGGTGGCGATCAGGCGCTCGCCCAGGCTGGGATCAGCCAGTTCCGCGCCTCCGGCCTTGGCCAGGACGGACACGGAAACCGGACCCAGGGTCTCGAAAAAACGGGGGTCCGGCATGCAAACCTCTCGACGACGGCCGTCCCGGGAATCGCCCGATACGGACGAAGTGTAGGCGGCCGAAAGCCGCCCCGAGTCAATGCCGTAACGGAAAGCGCCCGCCCAGCCCGAAAGGCCGAGCGGGCGCTCCCAGTGCTTAGCGCTGCAGTTGGGCGGCCAGCTGGGCGGCTTGCTGCGGCGTCAGCTTGGTGCGCTCCAGGGCCTGGAAGGTGCCGGCCTTGCCGCGGGCGTCCAGGGCGGCGACGATCTGCGGGGTGATGTCCATGGCCGGGTTGAAGATGGCCACGGCGCTGCGCTCGAGGAGCACGCCGCACTGCTTGGACTGATAGGCCGAGATCACGGCCGGCTGCAGCTCGGTCGAGTAGGCCTGCTGGGCGCTTTCGTTCGTGGCGAACAGCTCCATCTGCATGTGGGCGACGTCACGCTGCAGGGCGCTTTGCTCCAGCTCCAGGTCGGCCTTCTGCTTTTCGCGAGCGTTGATGTCGGCGGCCGGGGTCTTGGCGGCGGCGTTGAAGGTGTCGATCTTGGTCTGCAGGGCCTTCTCGCGGGCCGACAGCGGCTGCTCGGCGGTGGTCTGCAGGGCCTTGATGCGGGCGTCCATGGCCTTGCCGGTCTGCGACGCGCCGCGCACGCCGCCGGCCGAGAAGACGCAAAGGCTGGCGATCGGCGCGCCATGAGTGATCGCCGGGGCGGCCGGGGCGGCCGGAGCCTTGGCGAGCGGGGCGGCGGCTTGAGCGAAGGCGCCCGAGGCCACGGCGAACGCGGCCAGACCCGAAGCGGCGGCGGCGAAGAACTTGGAGGACATGTCGTCTAAAGCCTTGTGGAGATTAGAAACGAGTGGAGGTGGAGAAACGGAAGGTTTCCGTCCGGTCGTAGTCTTCCTTCGCCAGGATGCGGCTGATGTCGAACCGGATCGGTCCCATCGGCGACTTCCAGTCGATGCTGACGCCGGCCGAAGCGCGCAGACCAAGGTTGTCCCTGATCGTCTCGCTGAACTTGCCGGGCGAAACTTGGCGGTCAACGTCGTCCAGCTGGCCGGCGGTGCCGAAGTCGGTGAACAGCGCGGCCTTGATGCCGTACTGCTCGGGCAGGAAGGTCGGGACGGTCAGTTCCAGCGACCCGATCGCGTACAGCTTGGCGCCCAGGGCGCTGTTGTCGCTGGCGGTGTCGCGCGGGCCGATACCGGCCGTCTCGAAGCCGCGGAACGTCTGACCGCCCTTGTAGAAGCGGTCGTTGATGCGGACGCTGTCGCCGCCCCAGCCTTCGATGTAGCCCGCCGAACCGGTGGCGCTGAACACGAAGTCCTTGTTGAAGCCCCAGTACCAGCCGCCGTCGACCTCGGTCTTGAGGTAGTTCACGTCGCCGCCGAAACCGGCGAGGTCCTGGTTCAGGTCGGCGAAGAAGCCGCGGGTCGGACGCAGCGGATCGTTCCGCTTGTCCAGGCGCAGGCCGTAGCCGACCAGCGAGGTCATGTAGGCGCCGCGCTGCAGGCAAAGGATCGTCGAGACGCTGCCGTTGGCGCAGTAGCTGTCGGCCACGTCCACCTCGTCCTGGCGCAGGGTGTACCGCAGGCTCATCGAGGTGTTTTGCGTCAAGCCGAAGCCCATGGTGAAGCCGCCGCCGATCGACTTGGTGTCGTAGGCCGCGAACTCGCTGAGGTCATATCGGTACGAATAGAGGTTCACGCCCGCGGCCAAATTACGGCCCAGGAAGCGCGGCTCGGTGAACGCGAAGTCGACCTGCTGCCGCAGCGAGCCCACCGACACGCGGGCGCGCAGGTTCTGGCCGCGGCCGCGGAAGTTGCGCTGGGTGACGCCGACGTCCAGAACCAGCTGGTCGACCGAGCTGTAGCCGGCGCTGAACGACAGTTCGCCCGTCGGCTGTTCCTCGACCTTGACCCGCAGGTTGGTGCGGTCCGGCGCGGCGCCGGGCACTTCCTCGATGGTCACGTCCTTGAAGAAGCCCAGGCGGCGCATGTTGTTGCGCGAGCGGTCGACCAGCACGCGGTTGTAGGCGTCGCCCTCGGCGACTTCCATTTCGCGGCGCAGGACGTAGTCCAGCGTGGCGGTGTTGCCGACGATGTCGATCCGGTCGACGTAGACGCGCGGGCCTTCACGCACCGAGAACACGACGTCGACCGTCTGGGTCTCGCGGTTGGGCACGTAGCGCGGACGCACGTCCACGAAGGCGAAGCCGGCCGCGCCCGCCGCGAAGGTCAGGGCGTCGGTGGCCTGCTCGATGCGCTCGTCTTCGTAGATCTGGCCGGTCTTGATCGGCAGGATCTGGGCCAGCAGGTTGCCGTCCAGCTTCTTCAGCTCGGTTTCGACGGTGACCTTGCCGAACTTGTACTTGGGGCCTTCGTCGATCGTGTAGGTGACCGCGAAGCCGTTCTTGTCGGTGGCCAGCTCGGCCGTGGTGGCCACGACGCGGAAGTCGAAGAAACCGCGGTTGCGGTAGTACTTGCGCAGTTGCTCGCGGTCGTACTCGATCCGGTCAGGGTCGTAGTTGTCGTTGCTGGTCAGGAACTTGTACCAGTGCGACTCCTTGGTGACGATGACGTCGGAGAGCTCGTTGTCCGAGAACTCCTTGTTGCCCAGGAAGTTGACGCCCAGGACGCCGCTCTTGGGGCCTTCGTTGATCTCGAACACCAGGTCGACGCGCTTCTGCGGCAGCTCGACCACCTTGGGCGTCACGGTCGCCGAGATGCGGCCCGAGCGGCGGTAGAGTTCGATGATGCGCTGGACGTCGGCCTGCACCTTGGCGCGGGTGAAGATGCCGCGCGGACGGATCTGCACCTCGTCCTTCAGCTTGTCTTCCTTGAGCGCCGAGTTCCCCTCGAAGACCACCTGGTTGATGATCGGGTTCTCGACGACCTTGACCACCAGGTCGCCGCCGACCAGCTCGATCGAGACGTCGGCGAACAGGTCGGTGCGGGCCAGGGTCTTCAGCGCCAGGTCGAGGCGCGCGGGATCGACCGTCTCGCCCGGCTGGATCGGCAGGTACGAGAGCACCGTGCCCGACTCGATCCGCTCGTTGCCCTGCACCACGATGCGCTGCACCACGCCCGAGGTCTGGGCCTGGGCGAACGCCACCTGGGGCGCGATCAGGGCGGTGGAGCCGAAGAGAAGCGCAACGCCGGTGGCGAACGCGGCGCTATGGGCGCGAATTTTGCTCATGGGACCAATCATGGACGGGCGGCGGTCGTTCACGTGAACAGGCCGCCGATGAATTTGAACACGTCGTAGCGGTTGAGATCGTTCCAGGCCGCGAACAGCATGAAACAGAGGATCAAGGCAAGGCCGGCGCGGAACCCGGCGGCCTGGAAGTCGGCCCGCAGAGGACGCCGGAAGACGGCCTCGTAGGCGTAGAGCAGCAGATGCCCGCCATCCAGCACCGGGATCGGCAGCAGGTTCATGAAGCCGATGCTGACCGACAGGCTGGCGATCAGGATCGCCTGGCTGGCGACCGTGCGGATGATCATGGTCTTCAGGTCGGGCGCGCCCTCGACGCTGGCCTGGGTCACCGCGCCGGCGGTCTTGCCGATGCCGATGATGCCGCTGATCTGGTCGGCCGGCAGTTGGCCCGTCACCAGGCGCCCGAGATAGAAGCCGATGGTCTTGAGCATGTCCCAGACCTGCACGGTGGCGCGGGGGATCGCCATCCAGACCGAGGACCGTTCGAAATAGCCGCGACCGCCGAGCGACACGCCCAGACGGCCGACCTTCACGCGGCCGGCGATCTCGTCCTTCTGCTCGACCAGGGTCGGCGTGGCGGTGAGCTCCAGCGTCTGCTGGGCGCGCTGCACGGTGAACTGCACAGGCAGCTTGGCGCGCAGGCTCACATAGGCGGCGACGTCGCGATAGCTCTCGACCGCCCTGCCGTCCATCTTCACGATCACGTCGGCGGGCTTGAAGCCGGCGGCGGCCGCCGCGCTCTTGGGCTCGATGGCCTGCACGATGACCTGGGTCTTCAGGTCGCCGATGGCCACCTGCATCACGGCGAAGACCAGGATGGCCAGGATGAAATTGGCGATCGGACCGGCGGCGGCGATGATCGCCCGCTGCCAGACCGGCTTGAAATGGAAATACTGCTTGAGCGCCGCGGCGCCCTCGCGATCGGCGATCTCGCGCTTCATCGCGTCCAGGTCATTCTGGTCGGGCACGCTGGCGGCGTTCTCGTCACCGGCGAAGCGCACGTAGCCGCCGAGCGGGATCGAGGCGATGCGCCACTCCACGCCGTGCTTGTCGCGCCAGGAAATCAGGGGCGCGCCAAAGCCGATGGAGAAGCGATCGATCGCCACCCCGCAAGCCCGCGCGGCCCAGTAGTGTCCAAGCTCGTGCACCGTCACCACGACGGACAGCACGATGACCATGGACACGATCGCGATCAGAAGACCGATCATCGGCTTGGAATCAGAGCTCCCCGGTCACTTTCCTAATGCCGCTTGTGAGCGACAACCTCGGCCGCAATACGGCGAGCGGAACCGTCGATCATGACGGCTGTATCAAGAACGTCACCTGCCGTTACGGCGAGGTCCCCTACCCCGTTCATGCGTTCCAGCGTCCCCTCAACCGACGCGGCAATATCGAGAAAGCCGATCTGTCGGTCAAGGAAAGCCGCGACCGCGACTTCATTCGCCGCGTTCATGGCCGTCGGCGCGCCGCCGCCCAGGCGCAGGGCCTCGCGCGCGACGCCCAGAAGCGGGAAGCGGGCAAGGTCCGGATCCTCGAAGGTCAACTGGCCATAGGCGCCCAGATCCAGGGGCTTGGCCGGCCAGGACAGGCGTTCGGGCCAGGAATAGGCGTAGGAGATCGGGCTGCGCATGTCGGGCGGGCCCAACTGCGCCAGGGTCGAGCCGTCGGTGTATTCCACCAGGCTGTGAATCACCGACTGCGGGTGGATGACGACGCCGATGCGCTCCTCCGGCGTATCGAACAAGTAGGAGGCCTCGATCATCTCGAGCCCCTTGTTCATCATCGACGCGGAATCGACCGAGATCTTGGCCCCCATCGACCAGTTGGGATGGGCGATCGCCTGTTCGGGCGTGGCCTTCTCCATCTGCTCGCGGCTCCAGGTGCGGAACGGACCGCCCGAGGCCGTCAGGATCAGGCGCGCCACGCGGTCCAGGCAGGCCGGCTGCAGCACCTGGAAGATCGCCGAGTGTTCGGAATCGACCGGTATCACCGTCCCGCCCGCCTCGCGCGCGATGCGCAGCAGTTCGGGACCCGCGCAGACCAGGCTTTCCTTGTTGGCCAGGGCGACCACGGCGCCGGTGCGGGCCGCTGCGAGCGTCGGGGCAAGGCCCGCCGCGCCGACGATGGCCGACATCACCCAGTCGGCGCCCATGGCCGCGGCCTCCGCGACGGCGGCCCGACCCGCCGCGGCCTCGACGCCGGAACCGGCCAGGCGCTCGCGCAGGTCGCCCAGAAGGGCCTCGTCCTCGATCACCGCCAGCTTCGGGCGCCAGCGCAGCGCCTGCTGCGCCAGGCGCTCGACGTTGCGGCCGGCCGCCAGGGCCAGGATCTCGACCGGGACCTTGGACTGCTCGAAGAGATCGAGGGTGGAAACGCCGATGGAGCCGGTCGAACCGAGCACCACCACCTTACGCATGGTCAAGGCAGCCATCCCCACTGATCGAACAGGCGCACGGCGGCGACGACGATGGCGGCGAACATCAGGCCGTCGACACGGTCCAGCAGGCCGCCATGGCCAGGGATCAGGTCGCCCGAATCCTTCACGCCGAACCGGCGCTTGAGCATCGATTCCCAGAGGTCGCCGGTCATGGTGGCCAGACCGCCGAGGAAGCCGATGACGGCAGCGACGGGCCAGGTCAGGTCCATGTCGGGCAGGCGCGGCAGGGCCTCGGCCAACAGGTCGACGCCGATCGCCGCCAGGGCCGCGGCCAGCAGGCCGCCGAAGAAGCCCGACCAGGTCTTGTTGGGCGAGAACCGGGGCCACAGCTTGGGGCCCTTGAAGATGCTGCCGCTGACGTAGGCGAAGATGTCGGCGAACCAGGTCACCGCGAACAGCAGCAGCGTCCACGACAGGCCGGCCGGGCTGAGACGCAGCCACAGCAGGGTGATGCAGGCCGGCGCGATGTAGATCACGCCGTAGGCCGCGTCGGCCCGGCGCTCCACCGCGCCACGGGCCAGCAGGGCCGCGGCGACGGCGCCGGCGGCGGCCAGCGGCCAGGTCAGGATGTAGTGGCCGCGGAACGCGGCGACCAGCGAGATCAGCACGGCCACGCCGACGGCCACGGCCACGCCGACCGGAGCCTTGGGCGCGCTCATCATGCCCCATTCGCGCGCCAGCAGCGCGGTGCAGACGGCCAGCAGCAGCAGGAACCACACGCCGCCGAACCAGACGGCGGCCACGACCGTGGGCACGAGCACCGTGGCCGATGCCACGCGCGTACCCAGATTGCTCCAGTTGAAGCGCTTAGCCGGCGACGGCGACGTCATCGGCCGCAATGCCTCCATAGCGCCGGTCACGGCTACGATATTCCGCGACGGCGGCGGCCAGGTGCTCGGGGCCGTAGTCGGGCCACAGCACGTCCTGGAAAACCAGTTCGGCGTAGGCGCATTCCCAAAGCAGGAAGTTCGAGATCCGGTGCTCGCCGCTGGTGCGGACGATCAGGTCCGGCGCCGGCGCGGCCGAGGTCGACAGGAACGAGCCGAACATCGCCTCGTCCAGGTCGGACGCCCTCGCCTCGCCCCGCTCCACCCGCTCGGCGAACCGGCGCGCGGCGTCGGCGATATCGGCCTGGCCGCCATAGTTGAAGGCCACCTGCAGCAGGAAGCTGTCGTTATGGGCGGTGCGGCGCTCGGCGCGCTCGATCACTTCCAGCACGTCGGGCGCCAGGCCGGTGCGCCGGCCGATGATCCGTACGCGCACGCCTTCGCGGCTCAGCCGGTCGAGGTCCGATTCGACATAGGCCTTGAGCAGGCCCATCAGCTCGGAGACCTCCTGGGCCGGACGACGCCAATTCTCGGTCGAGAAGCCGAACACCGTCAGCACGCCGACTCCGGCCGCGGGCGCGCCCTCGACCGTGCGCTTCAGCGCGTTGACGCCGGCCCGGTGACCCAGCGCGCGCGGCATGCCGCGACGCTTGGCCCACCGGCCGTTGCCGTCCATGATGATGGCCGCATGCAATCCCGCGCCGGCCTCGCCCCCGGGGCGCGCGGTCTTGGTCTGCAGGCCGGTCTTCGGCGACATGCGCTCTTAGCCTTCCCTTCTCATCCCCCAGGCGTCCACCTTAGAGGACGATCAGACCTGCATGATCTCTTGTTCCTTGGTTTTCAAGGCCTCGTCGATGCGCTTGATCGCCTCGTCGGTCAGCTTCTGGACCTCGGTTTCCATCTTCTTGCGCTCATCCTCGTTGATGGCGCTGTCCTTCTCGGCCTTCTTCAGATCGTCGTTGGCGTCGCGGCGAACGTTGCGGACGGCGATCTTCTGTTGTTCGGCGTACTTGCCGGCGATCTTCGAGAGGTCCTTGCGGCGCTCCTCGGTCAGCGGCGGGATCGGAATGCGCAGGTTCTGGCCTTCGACCACCGGGTTCAGGCCCAGGCCCGAGGCGCGGATGGCCTTCTCGACCGAGACGACGACGCCCCGATCCCAGACGCTGACGTTGATCTGGCGCGGCTCGGGCACGCTGACCGAAGCCACGGCGTTCAGCGGCGTGCTCGAACCGTAGGCTTCGACCATCACCTGGTCGAGCAGGCTGGCCGAGGCGCGGCCAGTGCGCAGGGAACCGAACTCGTCCTTCAGGGCGAGCACGGCCTTGTCCATGCGGTCTTTATAGCGGGAAAGGACGGGCTTTTCGGCGGCGGCCATGGCTTGGGCTCTCTTCGCTTTGAATGATCAGGCGTTCGCGACGACGGTGTGCGTGCCTTCGCCACGCAGCACGCTGAGCAGGTTACCCCGCCCCTTGATCGAGAACACCACGATCGGGATGTTGCTGTCGCGCATCAGCGCGACCGCCGAGGCGTCCATGACGCGCAGGTCCTTGGCCAGCACGTCCATGTAGGTCAGGCGGTCGTAGCGCTGGGCGGTCGGATCCTTCTTGGGATCGGCGGTATAGACGCCGTCGACGCTGGTGCCCTTGAACAGAGCGTCGCACTGCATTTCGGCGGCGCGCAGGGCGGCGGCGGTGTCGGTGGTGAAGAACGGGTTGCCGGTGCCGGCGGCGAAGATCACCACGCGGCCCTTCTCGAGGTGGCGCTGGGCGCGGCGGCGGATGTACGGCTCGCAGACCGTGGCCATCGGGATGGCCGACTGCACGCGGGTCTCGACGCCGATGCGCTCGAGGGCGTCCTGCATGGCCAGGGCGTTCATCACGGTGGCCAGCATGCCCATGTAGTCGGCGCTGGAGCGCTCCATGCCCTTGGCCGCCCCGGCCATGCCGCGGAAGATGTTGCCGCCGCCGATCACCAGACACAGCTCGACGCCGGACTTGACGATCTCGGCGATGTCCAGGGCGACGGATTGAACGGTGTTGGTATCGATCCCGTAGGGCGTGTCGCCCATCAGCACTTCGCCGGAAACCTTGAGCAGAAGGCGACGATACGGCTTGGCGGGGGTGGGATCGGACATGAACCGGGCTCTTCCTGAGTCGTCGGCACGCACCATAGTGCGCGTTACACAAAAGTGGGATCGGTTTTGCGCCATACCGGCGCGTCGCCGTTCAAGCGCAAAAAAAGGGCGCGGCGCGCGTCAAACGCGCCGCGCCCTTGCTTTGTCGACCTTGGAGGCGGCGGACCGAGGCCCGTCGCCTTCATTGTCTTAGCTGGCCTTAGGCCTGGCCGGTCATCGAGGCGACTTCGGCGGCGAAGTCGTCCTGCTTCTTTTCAACGCCTTCGCCCAGGGCGAGACGGGTGAAGCCCTTCACGGTGATCGGCGCGCCGAGGGTCTTGCCGGCTTCGGCAACCAGCTGCTCGACGGTCTGGTCCGGGTTCATGACGAAGGCTTGCTTCAGCAGCACGACTTCTTCCAGGAACTTGCGGATGCGGCCTTCGATCATCTTCTCGATGACCGAAGCCGGCTTGCCCGACTCCAGCGCCTGCTCGGTGAACACGGCCTTTTCACGCTCGATGGCGGCCGGGTCCAGATCGTCCGGCGACAGCGACAGCGGAGCGGTCGCGGCCACGTGCATGGCGATCTTGCGGCCCAGCTCGCGCAGGGCGGCCTTGTCGCCGGTCGACTCGAGCGCGACCAGCACGCCGATGCGGCCGAGGTCCGGCGCGGTGGCGTTGTGGACGTACGAGGCGACGACGCCGTTCTCGACGCTGTGCTTGGCGGCACGGCGGACCATCATGTTCTCGCCGATCGTGGCGATCAGGTTGGTCAGGTGGTCCTGCACGGTCTCGCCGCCGGCCAGCTTGGCGCCGGTGATGGCGTCGATCGAGCCGTCGGTGCCCAGGGCGGCGCCGGCGATCTGACGAGCGGCGACCTGGAACAGGTCGTTGCGCGACACGAAGTCGGTTTCGGCGTTCACTTCGACGGCGGTCGCGGTTTCACCAGCGCCGTTTTCCGACACGGCGATGGCCACCAGGCCTTCGGCGGCGGCGCGATCAGCCTTCTTGGCGGCCTTGGACAGACCCTTGGCGCGCAGCCAGTCGATGGAGGCCTCGATGTCGCCGTTGTTCTCGGCCAGGGCCTTCTTGCAGTCCATCATGCCGACGCCGGACTTCTCGCGCAGTTCCTTGACCAGCGCAGCCGTGATCTCAGCCATGGAAAATCTCCAGATTCAAACGTTTAGCGACCGGGCTTGATAGCCCGGTCGCGTGTCGGTAGCGCGACGACCGCCAGCCCTCTCGACGAGAGCCGGCGATCGAAGAGAAATCAGCCGGCGGCCGATTCGTCGGCGGCCGGAGCGGCGACTTCTTCAGCAGCAGCTTCCGGGGCGGCCGCTTCGGGAGCGGCTTCCGGGGTCAGTTCGCGGGCCAGGGCCGGCTCGATCGGAGCGACCGAAGCGCCCAGGTCGACGCCCGAGGCGGCTTGACCGGCGGCCAGGCCGTCCAGGACGGCGTCGGCGACCAGGTCGCAGTACAGCTGCAGGGCGCGGGCGGCGTCGTCGTTACCCGGGATCGGGTAGGTGATGCCGTCCGGATCGCAGTTGGTGTCGAGGATGGCGACGACCGGGATGTTCAGCTTGCGGGCTTCGAGGATCGCGATCGCTTCCTTGTTGGTGTCGATCACGAACATGATGTCGGGGATGCCGCCCATGTCCTTGATGCCGCCCAGCGACAGCTCCAGCTTGTCGCGCTCGCGGGTCAGCTGCAGCAGTTCCTTCTTGGAACGGCCGGCGCCTTCGCCGCCCATGATGCCTTCCAGCTCACGCAGGCGAGCGATCGAGCCCGAGACGGTGCGCCAGTTGGTCAGGGTGCCGCCGAGCCAGCGGTGGTTGACGTAGTACTGGGCGCAGCGCTTGGCGGCCGTGGCGACCGGATCCGAAGCCTGGCGCTTGGTGCCGACGAACAGCACGCGGCCGCCGGCGGCGGCGACTTCACGGACCTTCACCAGGGCCTGGTGCAGCAGCGGGATGGTCTGCGACAGGTCGATGATGTGGATGTTCGAGCGCGAACCGAAGATGTAGCGGTCCATCTTCGGGTTCCAGCGGTGCGTCTGGTGGCCGAAGTGGGCGCCGGCTTCCAGGAGCTGACGCATGGAGAATTCGGGAAGAGCCATCGGGCCTTAATCCTTTTTCCGGTTGAACCTCCGTGGACACCCCCGCTCCAGACCATTCTGGAGACGGGACCGGAACGGCGACGACGGGATGTCTCCCCGACGCTGCCGAACGTCCACGTGTGGAATGGCGCGCAGATAGTCGTGAAACGCGGAGAATGCAAGCCTTTCCCGACGCGGACCGGTCGAGGGGGCCGTTCTTCCCGAACATTCGCGGTCCGGCGCACGTGCTGGCCTTCGACGATGATCCGGGGCGCCGGACCAAATTGAAGCGCGAAGAACGCTCATGGGCTGGGATGACGGTGCGCCCCGCCTTTATAGGCGACCGAGCACGCCTCTCCGCAACCTGCTTGCGCTCCATTGCCTAGCCAGACCCCGCAGGATTGAGTTCAATCCGAAAACGCCCCTTCAACGTGCGCTACCGGATCCCGATGCCCGATCTCTCGCGCCTGTCCGACGCCGAACGCCGCGCCCTGCTGCTGCTCGCCCACGGCCACACGGCCAAGACCGCGGCGGTCGAACTGGGCGTCAGTGAAGGCTCGATCAACGAGCGGCTGCGCGAGGCGCGGCGCAAGGCGGGGGTGGGCAGCAGCCGGCAACTGGCCCGCATCGTGGCCGCCGAAGCGCAGGTCGGAAAAGACAAGGCCGCGCCCCAGGAAAATCGGGACAGGAAAATCGGGATGGCCGCGCCCGCCACGCGGGGCCAAGGGCGAAGGCGAGACCTCACCCCGTGGGCCGTCTGGCCCGTCATCGCCGGAGCCATGACCATGATCGCGCTAGCCGCCTCGATCGGCGCATTCGTCGCCCTCGCCGTCGCCCGCCAACCCGCCCCGCCCGCACCTTCCGGGACGGTAGCGGTCCGGGCGGCCACGCCCTCCCCGCCGCGCGTCGTGGCGGTCTCGCCCATGCCCGGCGCTGTCGTGCCGGCCGGCCGCCTGGCCCTGACCGTCACCTTCGACCAGCCGATGCAGGCCGGCTGGTCGTTCGTCGCCCGTGATCCGACCACCTATCCCGCCTGCGAACGCGCGCCCAGGCAGTCGGCCGACCGCCGCAGCTTCACCCTGGCCTGCACGGTAGAGGCGGGACGCGAATATGAGGTCGGCTTCAACAGCGACCGCCACCGCAACTTCGCCTCCGAAACCGGCGCCCCGGCGATCCCGGCCATGGTGAGGTTCAAGGCGCGTTAGGGGCCGGCGCCCAGTTGACCGCGCCATGAGCCCGGATGCCCCAACGGCCCTGGCCAGGCGCTCAATTTCCTCGGGCCTCGACGGCCTTGGCCATCGACCAGCCCTCGGTCTCGATCCTCGCAATCATCGCTGCTCGCCCAGCAGCGGCAGGCGGGCATTGTGATGGATGTTCATCCGGGAGCTCCCGGCTCTGGAAGGGGAGCGTCGCAACCCGAGCTTCGTTCAAGCCCCTGGGGTGAACAGCATTGATAGCTTCGGCCTCCAGCCAAGGCGGGCGGGGAGGAGCCGCCTCTTCGTCCCGCGCCTGGCCTGTCCCCTTGGAAAATCCCGGCCCAACAGATCGCGACGCGCTCGTTCGGCCAGGAGACAGCCTCTCAACCAACACCCCGTACCCAGGGGCGTCGTCACGCCGGCCGCGGCACAGCGGAGGGTCGGAAGCTCCGCCCGTTCCAAACTGGTGAGCGTAGGCGGTGCGGACCGCAGGCAAGCTCCGCCGCCCTGCCGACCAGTCTTGCGCTACCCAGTCGGGCCCAGCCCACCGCTGTCCGGCCGCCAGAGCCGCAACCCACTGCCCCCAAAAAGACAAAACGCAGGTCCGCCCCTTCAGCACCGGTCCGCTGCGGCGTTGTGCGTCGCCCCTGTTGGAGGGTGGCGAGGCCGCAGCAGGCCCCTGGTCACCGCCAGCCTACCGCCTCGAGCCTCGCCGATCTTAGTCCAAGCGGAAGGGCAGGCGGGCCGCTGCGCCTCTTCGCGTTCAGAACGACTTGCCGTCGACCTGCTGCGGCTCGAGCCCGAAGACGTCGACGCCGTCGATGCAGCGGACATTGATCGCCGCCATCTTCGCGCCGTTCGGGGCCTCGCCCCGAGCGAAGGATTCGATGCCGCAGTCGGCGCAGAACAGATGCTGGATCTTGCCGGTGTTGAACCTGTACTCGGTCAGGACGTCCTCGCCCGACAGCAGGGTGAAGTCGTCGATCGGCGCGAAGGCCAGGACCGACCCCAGCTTGCCGCAGCGCGAGCAATTGCAGGTGATGGTCTGCGACAGGTCGGCCTCGACCTCGAAGCGGACCTTGCCGCATTGGCAGCCGCCGGTGTGCTTGCTCATGGTTTCCTCCCAGAACCGCCGGCCAAGGAGGCAGGCGCCTTCGATCATACCGACCGGATAGGGCCGAGCGCCCCTCCCTCGTCGCATCCAGTACGCTGACGGTCAGGATCCACGCCCCGGGACCGCCAGCGCCATCCCGACCACCTTAAGGTCTATCAACCGCGCCCTGGCCTGAGCGGACGCTCCACATCGGACTACTCAGCACCGGCTTCCTCAGCCACCCCAACTGATCGCCGGGCGCAAGACCCGCCAAAGCCAACCGGGAGGCCCCAAGGGGAAAGACCGCTAGATGTCTTCCAGCAGCGCCACGCCCGGCGCGGTCTTCAGCGCCCCTCGCAGCGAGGCGTCCAGCGTATAGCGCCCCGGCAACTTCAGCTCGATCTCCCGGCCGCCGCCCAGGGCCGCGACGAAACTGATCTCGCCGCCCTTCTGGGTCGCCGCCGGCTCGATGCGGCGCTTGAGGGCCTCGATCTCCGTAGCCGCCGGCGACAGGTGCACCCGCAAGCCCGCCACGACGTTCTCGATGGCCTTCTCGATCGGCTCGGCGTCGTCGCCGAAGAAGCGCACCTCGCCGTCGCGGGCCTTGGAGCGGACCTTGATGACCACGCCCTTGCCCGGCTCCAGCACGTCGCGGCACTTGCGCAGGGATTCCGGCGGGAACAGCACCTCGTACTCGCCCGACGGGTCCGACAGCGAGACGAAGGCGAAGCGCTCGCCGCTCTGGGAGGCGCGCTCCTGGCGACGACGGACGATGCCGCACATGCGCAGGGCTTCGGCGCCCGCCTCGGCCTGGGCCATGGCCTCGGTCAGCATCACGGTGCGCCGGCGGCGCAACATGCCGACCATGTCCTCCAGCGGGTGGCCGGTCAGGTAGAAGCCGACGGCCGACAGTTCCTCGTCCAGCAGGTCGACCTGGGTCCAGGGCTCGACCTTCTTCAGGCGCGGCCGGCTGGCGGCCGCGTCGCCGCCGAACAGGGCGTGCTGGCCGCCCTGCCGGTCGGCCGCGACGCTCTGGCCATGGGCGATCAGGACGTCGGCGTTGGCGAACACCTGGGCGCGGTTCTTGTTGAACGAGTCGAAGGCCCCGGCCCGCGCCAGGTTTTCGATGGCGCGCTTGTTGACCTGCTTGGGATCCACCCGCTCGACGAAGTCGAAGATGTCGCGGAACGGACCGCCCTCGTCGCGCACGGCCACGAGGTGCTTCATGGCTTCCAGGCCGACGTTGCGCACCGCGCCGAGCGCGTAGAGCACCTCGCCGTTCTCGACCTCGAAGTCGGCGCCCGAGCGGTTCACGTCCGGGGCCCGGACGGTGATGTTGAAGCGGCGGGCGTCCTGGTGGAAGACCGCCAGCTTGTCGGTGTTGGAGATATCCAGGCTCATCGACGCGGCGAGGAACTCGACCGGCGTATTGGCCTTCAGCCAGGCTGTCTGGTAGGCGATCAGGGCGTAGGCGGCCGCGTGGCTCTTGTTGAAGCCGTAGCCGGCGAACTTGGCCACCAGTTCGAAGATCGAGCCCGACTGCTCCTCGGGCACGCCCTTCTCCTTGGCGCCGGAGACGAAACGGATCTTCTGGAGATCCATCTCCTCCTTCTTCTTCTTACCCATGGCGCGACGCAGCAGGTCGGCCTCGCCCAGGCTATAGCCGGCCAGGATCTGGGCGATCTGCATCACCTGCTCCTGGTAGACGATGACCCCGTAGGTCTCGCGCAGCACGCCCTCGAGCGACGGGTGCAGGGTGTCGACGGGCTTTCGGCCGAACTTACAGTCGACGAAGGTGTCGATGTTGTCCATCGGGCCCGGACGATAGAGCGAGATCAGCGCGGTGATCTCCTCGATCGAGCCGCAGCGCATCTTGCGCAGGGTGTCGCGCATGCCCTGGCTTTCGAGCTGGAACACGCCGACCGTCTGGCCCGAGGCCAGCAGCTCGTAGCTCTTGGAGTCGTCGAACGGCAGGCGGCCCAGGTCCACTTCCATGCCGCGCTTGCGCAGGTGCTTCACCGCGCGGTCGAGCACGGTCAGGGTCTTCAGGCCCAGGAAGTCGAACTTCACCAGCCCCGCGCTCTCGACCCACTTCATGTTGAACTGGGTGGCCGGGAAATCCGAGCGCGGATCCTTGTAAAGCGGGGTCAGCTGGGTCAACGGCCGATCGCCGATGACCACGCCGGCGGCGTGGGTCGAGGCGTTGCGGAACAGGCCTTCCAGTTGCAGAGCCACGTCCAGGCAGTTGGAGACGTTGGCGTCCTCGTTCTTGGCCTGTTTCAGGCGCGGCTCGATGTCGATGGCCTGGGCCAGGGTCACCGGGGCGGCCGGATTGTTGGGCACCATCTTGCAGAGACGATCCACCAGGCCCAGCGGCAGCTGCATCACTCGACCGACATCGCGCAGCACGGCGCGGGCCTGCAACGAACCGAAGGTGATGATCTGGGCCACGCGGTCGCGGCCGTACTTGTCCTGTACGTAGGCGATCACCTCTTCGCGTCGCTCCTGGCAGAAGTCGACGTCGAAGTCAGGCATGGAGACCCGCTCGGGATTGAGGAAGCGCTCGAACAGCAGGCCGAAGCGCAGCGGGTCGAGGTCGGTGATGGTCAGCACCCAGGCGACCAGAGAACCGGCGCCCGAACCGCGCCCCGGACCGACCGGGATGCCGTGGTCCTTGCCCCACTTGATGAAGTCGGAAACGATCAGGAAGTAGCCGGGGAAGCCCATCTTGACGATGATGCCCAGCTCGAAGTCGAGCCGCTCCCAGTAGACGTGCTCTTCCATCGCCAGGGTCAGACCCTCTAGGCGCATGCGCAGGCCTTCACGGGCCTGGTGAGCCAGTTCCTCGGCTTCGTTGCGGCCGTCGCCAGTGGGGAAGCTGGGCAGGATGGGGTCGCGCTTCTTGACCATGAAGGCGCAACGTCGGGCGATGTCGAGGGTGTTGTCGCAGGCCTCCGGCAGGTCGGCGAACAGCTTGCGCATGTCGTCGGCCGGCTTGAACCAGTGCTCGGGCGTCACCCGGCGACGCTCGTCCTGGCCGACGAACGACCCGTCGGCGATGCACAGCAGCGCATCGTGCGCGTCATAGAGTTCGGGCTTGGCGTAGTAGCAGTCGTTGGTCGCGACCAGCGGCGCGTCATGGTCGTAGGCCCAGTCGACGAGACCAGGCTCGGCCGCCGCCTGCTGCGGCAGGCCGTGGCGCTGGAGCTCGACATAGAAGCGATCGCCGAACACCTGCTGCATCTCGGCCAGGGCCGCATTGCCCTCGGCCGTCTTGCCGGCGGCGAACAGGCTGTCGACAGGCCCGTCGGTTCCGCCCGACAGCAGGATCAGGCCTTCGGAATACTCGACCACCTTGGCCCAGGGCACGACCGGTTCGGCCAGTTCGCCGCTTTCGAGGTAGGCCAGGGACGACAGTTCCGAGAGGTTCAGATAGCCCCGCTCGTTCTGCACCAGCAGGGTGATGGTCGGCTCGCGCGCCCAGCGCTCGGCCGGCTTGGCGCCGATGCCCTTCACCGGCAGGGCGCAGCCGATGATCGGCTGGACGCCGTTGTCCTTGGAATAGACGGAGAACTCCAGGGCGCCGAACAGATTGGCCCGGTCGGCGATCCCCGCGGCGGGCATGCCGCCGGCGGCGGCCATGCCCGGAATCTTGTCGGCCTTGATGGCCCCTTCCAGCAACGAATAGGCCGACCGGACGCGGAGGTGGACGAAACCCTGACCTTCCACACCCGACATGACCAGACCCTCGCTGCTATTCGACTCAGGCCACCAACTGGGCGACCGAACACATCATCCAGACGAAGCCGGCGACAGATACAAGCGCCAAAGACTCACGCGCGATCCGGACCATACCATCCCTCCACAGCTCGTTGGCCAGTTGCCTTTTTGTTCTATATTCCCCTTTCGTTCTCGTCACAATAGTCCACAGGCAAGTTGCGAGCTTTTTTGTCACGCGGGGCCTATCGCCGCGGATCAACCGGGCGGCTCTGGCCTTGGCCGTCGGAACACGGCAGAAGCCCCGCCATGCGCCTGATCATCGACACCGACACCGCCGGAGACGACGTCTTCTCCCTGATGCTCGCCCTGCGCCGCCCGGGCGTGAACGTCGAGGCCATCACCATCAGCCACGGCAATGTCGGCTTCGAACAGCACGGCGAGAACGCCCTGGTGACGCTGGAGGCCTGCGAGACGGCCGGCGTTCCGGTCTATCTGGGCGCGGGCAAACCGTTCAGCCGCCTTCCGCTGGACGCCGCCTACGTGTTCGGCGAGGACGGCATGAGCGACGCGGGCTTTCCCAAGGCGGCCCAGCGCCCCTCCCCCGGCCACGCGGCCGACGAGATCGTGCGACGGGTGATGGAGGCGCCTGGCGAGATCACGCTGCTGGCCCAGGCGCCGCTGACCAACATCGCCCTGGCCGTGCTGCGCGAGCCGGCGATCGCCAAGGCCGCCAAGGCCCTGTGGGTCATGGGCGGCGCCGACAACGGCGTGGGCAACGTCACGCCGGCGGCCGAGTACAATTTCTATGTCGATCCCGAGGCGGCCAAGATCGTCGTCAACGCGGGCTTCGACCTGCACGTGGTGACCTGGACCGAAACCCTGCGCGACGGCCTGCTGACGACCGCACAACTGGGCGAGCTCGACGCCCTGGGCACGCCGCGCGCGGCGTTCTTCACCAAGGTCAACGAGGCCTCACTGGCCTTCGCCCGCGACACCGAGGGCCTGGACGGCAGCCTGCACCCCGACGCCCTGACCTGCGCGGCCATGCTCGACGAGACCCTGGTGCTCGAGGCCGAGCGCTGCGTGATCGACGTGGAGACCATGGGCGAGCTGACGCGCGGCTATCTCAGCGTGTCGCACTCGATCCTGCCGGACATCGAGATCGCCGACCCGGCCCTGAAGCGCCGCGAGCCTAACGCCCGGGTCATCAAGAAGATCGACCAGGCCGGGTTCTTCGCGGCGATGCGGCAGGCGCTTCTCTGAATTCAAGCTGGTGCGTGTTCCTCGTCCTTCGACAGGCTCAGGATGAGGAACAGGGCAAGGCCACGCATCCGAAAACTTCACCCAGAGCTTGTCGAAGGGCGAGGTTTTCGCCCCTGCCTAGAACGTCTGCGGCTCCAGGTGGCCGTCGCGCAGGGCGAAGACCCGGTCCATGTAGCGGGCCAGCTCCATGTTGTGGGTGGCGATCAGGGCGGCGACGCCCTGCCCGCGCGCCAGGTCGTAGAGCGCCTGGAAGGTGGCGGCCGAGGTCGCCGGATCGAGGTTGCCGGTCGGCTCGTCAGCCAGCAGCAGCTTGGGCGAGTTGGCCAGGGCCCGGGCGATGGCCACGCGCTGCTGCTCGCCGCCCGACATCTGGCCGGGCTGGTGATCCACGCGAGCGGCAAGGCCCAGTCGGCTCAGAAGCCCCACGGCCCGCTCGCGGGCCTCGGCCCGGCGACGGCCGGCGATCATCTGCGGCAGTTCCACGTTTTCCGCAGCCGTGAACTCCGGCAGCAGGTGGTGGAACTGGTAGACGAAGCCCACGGTCGACAGGCGCACCTTGGTGCGCTGGCGCTCGGAGAGCTTGGAGCAGTCCTTGCCGTCGACGGCGATGATGCCGGCGTCCGGGCGCTCCAGCAGCCCCGCGGCGTGCAGCAGTGACGACTTGCCCGAGCCGGACGGACCGATCAGGCCCACGACCTCGCCCGGATAGACGTCGAGGTCGGCGCCGCGCAGGACCGTCAGCTTGCCGGCCTCGGTGACGTAGGTGCGCTCGACACCGCGCAGCGACAGGACGGGGCTACTCATAGCGAAGGGCCTCAACGGGATCGAGGCGCGAGGCCCGCAGCGCCGGCGGCAAGGTCGCCAGCACGCTCATCAGGGTGGAGATCGAGACGACGCCGCCCACCTCGACCCAGTCGATCTTGGCCGGGATATGGGCCAGGAAATAGATGTCGGCGCTGAACACGGCCGTGCCGGTGGCCCATTCGACGAAGTTCTGGATGGCGGTGATGTTGGCGCAGAACAGGACGCCCAGCAGCAGGCCCATCAGGGTGCCGGCCAGGCCGATCGAGGCGCCGGCCATGATGAAGATGCGCAGGATCGACGACTGGCTGGCGCCCATGGTGCGCAGGATGGCGATGTCGCGGCCCTTGTTTTTCACCAGCATGACGAGGCCGGAGATGATGTTCAGGGTGGCGATGGCGACGATGAAGAACAGGATCAGGCGCATGACCTTGCGCTCGACCTGCAGCGCGTTGAAGTAGCTGCTGTTCTTGTCCATCCAGTCGGTGATGAAGGCGCCCGGCCCCACGGCCTGTTCGATGGCGGCCTTGGCCTGCTTGGCGTTGTCGGGGTCGGTCAACTTGACCTCGACGTAGTCGATGGCCGTGTCGCGCCCGAAGAACAGCTGCGCCTGGGCCAGCGGCATCATCACGTAGCTCTCGTCGAACTGGCTCATGCCGACGCTAAACACGCCGCCGACGACATAGTCCTTCTCGCGGGTCGAGGTCCCGAAGGCCGTGGCCGGGCCGGACGGCGAGATCAGGGTGATCGGATCGCCGACCGAAAGACCAAGGTTGCGGGCCATGCGGTCGCCGATCAGCACCATGTCGCCGCCGTACTCACCCTCGCCGTAGCCGTCGAGCGAGCCCTGCTTGATATTGCTGGAGATCAGCTTCATGCCGCGCAGGTCGGCGGGGTTCACGCCCCGCACGATGGCGCCGGTCACCTGGTTGGGACCGATGACCATGGCCTGGGCCTCGACCAGGGGCGCGGCCTGGATCACGCCGGGGCTGGCCTTGATGCGGGCGATGACGCCCTCGCGGTCGGGGCCGTTGACCAGCGGCCCCTGCGCGTAGATGTGGCCGTTGAAGCCGAGCAGCCGGCCGAGAAGCTCGGCGCGGAAGCCGTTCATGACGCTCATCACGGTGATGAGGGCGAACACCGCCAGCATCACCGCGCTGAACGAGATCACCGAGATCAGGGCGACGCCGCCGTTCTTGCGCTTGGTGCGCAGGTAACGCCAGGCGACCGTCCGTTCCCAGATCCCGAAAGGCCCCGCGCCGAGCGCCATCAGGCGGCCTTGCCGGTCAGGCGGGCGATGACCGCGTCGAGCGGCTCGGAGACGCGTTCGCCGGTCTTGCGGTTCTTCAACTCGACCACGCCGTCGGCGATGCCCTTGGGCCCGACGATCAGCTGCCAGGGCAGGCCGATCAGGTCCATGGTGGCGAACTTGGCGCCGCCGCGGGCATCGGTGTCGTCATAGAGCACGTCGACGCCGGCGGCCTGCAGGGCCTTGTAGGCGCTGTCGCAAGCCGCGTCGCAGGCGCCGTCGCCCTGGCGCATGTTGACGATGCCGACGTGGAAGGGCGCGACGCTTTCCGGCCAGATGATGCCGCCTTCGTCGTGGCTGGCCTCGATGATCGCGCCCAGCAGGCGCGAGACGCCGACGCCGTAGCTGCCCATCTGGGCCGGTACTTCCTTGCCGTCCGGACCCATGACATAGGCCTTCATCGGCTCGGAATACTTGGTGCCGAACGAGAAGATGTGGCCGACCTCGATGCCGCGGGCCGACAGGCGGTCGCCCTCGGGGATCGCGTCGAAGGCGGCTTCGTCGTGCATCTCCTCGGTCGCGGCGTACAGCGCCGTGCGCTGGTCGACGAGAGGCTGCAGGTCGCCGTACCAGTCGACGTCAGCGCCGGGCGGATCCATCTCGACCAGGTCCTTGTGGCAGAAGACGGCGCTTTCACCGGTTTCGGCCAGGACGATGAACTCGTGGGACAGGTCGCCGCCGATCGGGCCGGTGTCGGCGCGCATCGGCACGGCCTTCAGGCCCATGCGGGCGTAGAGGTTGAGATAGGCCACGAACATGCGGTTGTACGACTTGCGCGCGCCCTCGGCGTCGAGGTCGAAGCTGTAGGCGTCCTTCATCAGGAACTCGCGGCCGCGCATCACGCCGAAGCGCGGACGGCGCTCGTCCCGGAACTTCCACTGCACGTGGTAGAGGTTCTTAGGCAGGTCCTTGTAGCTGCGCACCGAGGCGCGGAAGATCTCGGTGACCATTTCCTCGTTAGTGGGCCCGTACAGCAGTTCGCGCTCGTGACGGTCGGTGATGCGCAACATCTCCGGGCCGTAGGCGTCGTAGCGGCCCGACTCGCGCCACAGGTCGGCCAGTTGCAGGGTCGGCATCAGGAGCTCGACGGCGCCGGCGCGATCCATCTCCTCGCGGACGATCTGCTCGACCTTGTTGAGCACCCGCAGGCCCAGTGGCAGCCAGGCGTAGATGCCGGCGGCCTCCTGGCGGATCATGCCCGCGCGCAGCATCAGCTGGTGCGACACGATCTGGGCGTCGGAGGGAGCTTCTTTCAGGACGGGCAGGAAGTAGCGCGACAGGCGCATGGACGAGACGTCTCCGGGAGTATTCGAGGCGTTGAGATAGCCGGTCGCCGTTCAGCTTGGCAACGCGCGCGGCGAAAAGATGACGTTTTGAGTGTCGAGGGCGTCCGACTGTCGAAAGAGTTGGGCGAGGCCGCGCCTCTCTTCGGTCGACGCCCCGAGCGGAGCCATAACGAAAAGAAGGCCGCGCGGTTCAATCGCGCGGCCGTTCAAGTTCATCGTCGGGGAAGACGCCACAGAGCAAGGCCGAACCCGGCCTCGTCATGACAATCTACGACCGTCGAACGGCTGTTGGGGCATGCGATTGCCGCTGGCGTTCAAGCTCCGCGCGTTTCGCCCAAGACATGGGCGTTTGACGGGCAGGAGATCGCCGGTCGCACAACCCTTGGGCGCCCAGCCCCCGACTGCAAAAGTTTTCAGTAGGTCGAGGGCAGGTCCGGCAGGGTCACCAGCTGGAACTTCACCACCAGCCAGAGAATCGTAAACAGCACCGCCGTCACCCAGGTCGTGGTGAGGAACTTGCGCTTCAGGTTCGGGTTCACCGGCGCGCCCGGATCGGCGCCCGGCGGCGGCTCGATTCCCATCTCGTGATAGCTGCGCACGCCCAGCGGCAGCACGGCGAACAGCACCGTCCACCAGATGGTCAGGAAGATCGCGACGCTGGTGATCGGTCCCATCAGTGATGCGCGTCCTTGGGGCTTTCCATCAATTCCACGAGCATGCCGCCCATGTCCTTGGGGTGAACGAAGATGATCAGCGTTCCATGGGCGCCGATCCTGGGCTCGCCTAGCACGGTCGCGCCCTTGGCGACCAGAGCATCGCGGGCCTCGTAGATGTTCTCGACCTCGAAGCAGACGTGATGCTGGCCGCCCTTGGGGTTCTTGGCCAGGAAGGCGTGGATCGGGGACTTCTCGCCGTAGGGCTCGATCAGCTCGATCTGACTGTTGGGCAGGTTGACGAAGCAGACCCAGACGCCCTGCTCGGGCATGGCCCACTTTTCGGTGACCGAGGTGGCGCCCAGCAGCTCGCGGTACATCTTCACCGACTCGTCGATGGAGGGCGTGGCGACGCCGATGTGGTTGAGCCTGCCGATCATGGTCCTGTCCCGGTTCGTGCGGAGTTGGAGCCCAACTAACCGCGCCTCCGGTCACGGCAGTCAAGCGCCGCGAAGGCCCTTCAGCCAGTGGAAGCGCACCGGCAGCACGCCGACCAGCAGCAGGCCGAGCACGAATCCGCCCAGATGCGCCTGCCACGAGACGAGGATCAGGCCCTGCTGGCTGGCCAGGCCGTAGGCGCCGGCGGCGACCACGACGACAAGGTTCATCACCAGGAACGATAGCGCCGAACGGCCGACGGCCTTGGAGAAGATCGGATGCAGCTCTTCCCTGCCCGGCCCGACGAGGCGCGCGCCCGCGCCCCACAGGCCGCAGATGGCGCCGGACGCGCCCAGCAGCCAGGCGTCGGGCATCATCAGTCCGGCCAGCGCCACGCCGGCCAGACCGCAGCCGACATAGAGACCGCCGAACAGCAGGCCGCCGAACGCGTCGCGCCCCAGGCGCTGGGCGATGCCCGGCCCCAGGGCGACCAAGGCCGCCGAGTTCATGACCACGTGCAGCCAGCCGGCATGCAGGAACATCGAGGTCAGCGGCGTCCACCACAGACCGTCCCGGAAGTTGCCGGGATGGAAGGCGCCGTAGCTGAGCATCCGCTCCTCCAACCCCAGCGGCGCGCTGGCCAGCTGGGCGGCGAAGACGATCCAGATCAGGCCCAGGGTCACCAGGACCGGCCAGGCCTCGAACCAGATGACGGCAGGCCCCTGGCCGAAGATCCCCTCGCGCCGCGCAGGCGGCGGCTCGGGGGGCTCGGTCGGGACCTGGTCGTCGATGCTCATGCGGGCGTCAGAGGCGCAGGACGGTCGTCTCGACGACCGGCTTGCGTTCCCAGATGCGGAAGGCGGCCTTCTTCACCGCGCGCGAAATGGCGTTCTCGATCGTTTCGTCGATCTCGCGGTCGTCGCCCGACAGGCGCTTGAAGGCCTCTTCGGCCTCTTCCGCCAGGTCGTCCAGGGCCTCGTCGAGCGGGTATTCCTCGTCGCCGGCCAGGCCCAGGCCCCGGACCTGCGGGCCCGAGACGACCTTGTTGCGGCCGTCCAGCACGATCGACACGGCCAGCACGCCGTTGAACGCCGCGTGGCGCCGCTCGCGCAGGGCCTCGCCGTTCTCGGGCGTCACGACGCCGCCGTCGACGTACAGGCGACCGGCCGGCACCTCGTCGATGATCTCCGGATGACCGGGCGCCAGGCGCACCATGTCGCCGTTGCGCGGCGAGACGGCGTGGGGAACCTGCAGGTCCTTGGCGAAGGCGGCGTGCTCGAGCAGGTGGCGACGCTCGCCGTGGGTCGGCACCGCGATCTGCGGACGGGCCCACTGGTACATCTGCTTCAGCTCGTCACGGCACGGGTGGCCGCTGACGTGGATGCCGGGGGTGTCACGCTCGGTGTGCAGGCGCACGCCACGGTCGGCCAGCTTGTTCTGCAGGTTGCGGATCGGGATTTCGTTGCCCGGGATCACGCGCGAGCTGAACACCACGTGGTCGCCCTGTGAAAGCTTGACGTGCGGGTGGTTGCCCTCGGCGATGCGGGCCAGAGCCGCCCTCGCCTCGCCCTGGCTGCCGGTGCAGAGATAGAGGATCTCGTTCTCCGGCATGTGCTTGGCCTGGTCGTCGGTGACGAACGGATCCAGGCCCTCGAGCAGTCCCACCGAGCGCGCGGCGGCGGCCATGCGGTGCATCGAGCGGCCGGCGAGGCACACCTTGCGGCCGGCGGCCTGGGCCGCGCGGATCACGGTGTCCATGCGCGCCACGTTCGAGGCGAAGCAGGCCACGGCGATCTTGCCGGTCAGGCCGGCGATCAGCTTGTTCATCTCGACGCGGACGTCGGCTTCCGAGCCGGACTCGCCCTCGACGAAGACGTTGGTGCTGTCGCAGACCATGGCCAGCACGCCCTCGTCGCCCAGGCGGCGCAAGGCGTCGACATCGGTGGCCGCGCCCAATTGGGGATCGGGATCGATCTTCCAGTCGCCAGTGTGCAGGATGGTGCCCAACGGGGTCTTGATCGCCAGGCCGTTGGGCTCGGGGATCGAGTGGGTCAGGGTCACCATTTCCAGATGGAACGGCCCCAGGTCGAAGCTGCCGCTCAACGGCACCTCGTGGATCTCGACCTCGTCCAGCAGGTTGGCGTCACGCAGCTTCTCGCGCAGCAGGAAGGCGGTGAAGGGCGTGGCGTAGACCGGCGCCTTCAGCTGCGGCCACAGCCAGGCTACGGCCCCCAGGTGGTCTTCGTGCGCGTGGGTCAGCACGATGCCCAGGATGTCGTCGGCATAGGGGACGATGTACTCGGGGTCGGGCAGGATGATCTCGACGCCCGGCGTCGTCTGGTCGCCGAAGGTGACGCCGAGGTCGACGACGATCCACTTGCGGTCGTCGGCGGGCCCGTAGCCGTACAGGTTGAAGTTCATGCCGATCTCGTTCGACCCGCCCAGCGGCAGGAAGACGAGTTCGTCGTTGGTTTGCTTTTTCATTCGGTCCCTAGATGGGTATTGCGGCGGTGAATTTCGAGGAGACCACGGATGGTCAGATCGGGGTCGAAGTGGTCGATGCTGTCGGTGGCGCCCTCGAACAGCGAGGCGACGCCGCCGGTGGCGACCACGGTCAGGTCCTCGCCGCGCTCTTCCTTGATGCGCGAGACGAGCCCTTCGATGAGTGAGATGTAGCCCCAGAAAACGCCCGACTGCATGGCGCCGACCGTGTCGGTGCCCACGATCTTGCCGGGACGCTGGATGGCGATGCGGGGCAGCTTGGCGGCCGCTTCGTGCAGCGCCTGCATGGACAGGTTGATGCCCGGGGCGATGATGCCGCCCTCGAAGGCGCCGTCGGCGGCCACGACGTCGAAGGTGGTGGCCGTGCCGCTGTCGATCACGATCAACGGGCCCTTGTAGACCATGCTGGCGCCCACGGCGTTGACCAGGCGGTCGGCGCCGGCCTCCGACGGCTTGTCGATGCGGATGTCGACGCCCAGCTTGGCGTTCTCGCCGATCACCAGCGGCTCGACGTTCAGGTAGCGCCGCGACAGGTTGCGCAGGTTGAACAGCGATTGGGGCACGACGCTGGAGATGATGCAGGCGTCCAGCGAGCGGAAGCCCAGGCCCTGCATCGACATCAGTTGCGACAGCCAGACGACGTACTCGTCGGCGGTGCGGGTGCTCTCGGTGGCGGCCCGCCACTGGGCGATCCACGACTGGCCGTCGTGGATGGCGAACATGGTGTTGGTGTTGCCCTGTTCGATGGCCAGCAGCATCACGAAGCTCCGAAGAAGACGTCGCCGGCGGTGATCCGGCGCAGTTGGCCGTTGGCAAGGCGCAGGCGCAAGGCCCCATCGCCGTCCAGGCCCTCGGCTATGCCCTCGACCGTCTCGGTCCCCAGGCGGGCGACGCAGAGCTCGCCCAGGCCGTGGGCCTTGGCGGTCCAGGCGTCGGCGATGGCGGGAAAGCCCAGGCGCAGCCAGACGTCCAGCCAGCGGTCGAACGACGCGGCTAGCACCCCGATCGCCTCGACCGGCGTCGGCGGCGGTTCGGCCCGCCAGGTCGGCAGCGCCGTGGTCGGGCGCTCGCTGTCGATGGGCTTGCGGGCGAGGTTCACCCCGATCCCCACGGCCAGCCACAGGCCGCCGTCCGGCGACTTGCCGGACTCGATGAGGATGCCGCTGATCTTGAGGCCGCCGACCATCGGGTCGTTGGGCCATTTCAGGCTGACCAGACGCTCGGGCACGTAGGCGGCAAGCAGGTCGGCCACCGCCAGGGCGGCGACGAACGAGACCTGGGCGGCTTCGGCGGGCGGCTTGTCGATGGTCAGCAGAAGCGTGGCGGCCAGGTTGCCGTCGCCGGTTTCCCAGGCGCGGCCCCGGCGGCCTCGACCCGCGGTCTGCCGCAGGCCGACGATCCAGACGGGCTCGGTCCGCCCCGCTTCTGCGCGGCGGCGGACCTCGGCGTTGGTCGAGTCGATCTCGTCGAGAACGACGACGGGCGGCCCCTTGCCCGCCCCGTTGTCGAACGGGGGGCCGCCCGTCACGTCAGAGGTGGCCGAAGGCGGCCGCCGCCACCTTGGCGGCGGGGTCGAGCCAGACCAGGGCGGCCAGCACGATCGGGAACGAGAACAGGGCCGCGGCGAAGCCGATCGCGCGAGCGGTCGGTTGCGGCTTGTCCACCGAGCCCGCGGGCGCGTCGAACCACATCGCCTTGATCAGGCGCAGGTAGTAGAACGCGGCCACGACGCTGCCCACCAGGCCGAGCACGGCGGCCCACTGAAGCGGCACGTCGCCCGAGCCCATGGCGGCCTTGAAGACGTAGAACTTGGCCCAGAAGCCCGAGAACGGCGGCAGGCCGAGGGCCGACAGCGAGAACGCGGTCATGGCCAGGGCGATGCCGGGACGTTCCTTCACCAGGCCGGCCATGTCCTCGATGGTCTCCATCGGCTTGCCGTCGCGGCTCAGCGCCTGCAGGCAGGCGAAGAAGCCGGTGACGTCCACCATGTAGAGCACCATGAAGACCAGCATCGAGTGCAGGCCGATCTCGCCGCCGGTGGCGACGCCCAGCAGGGCGTAACCGACGTTGGCGATCGAGGAATAGGCCCACAGGCGCTTGAGGTTGGTCTGGGCCAGACCGGCGAAGGCGCCGACGAACACCGACAGCAGGGCCGCGATGATCAGCACCTGCCGCCATTGCGACACGGCGTCGGGGAAGGCGTCGCCCAGCACGCGGGCGAACATCATCATGGCGGCCAGCTTCGGCGCGGCGGCGAAGAAGCCGACGACCGGGGTCGGGGCGCCTTCGTAGACGTCCGGGGTCCACATGTGGAACGGCGCGGCCGAAACCTTGAACGCCAGGCCGCAGATCACGAAGATCAGGCCGAACAGCAGGCCCAGGCCATGGGCGCCGTGCGAGGCGGCGGCGATGTCGGCGAAGCGGGTCGAACCGGCGAAGCCGTAGATCAGCGAGGCGCCGTACAGCAGGATGCCCGACGACAGCGCGCCCAGCACGAAGTACTTCAGGCCCGCTTCCGAGGCCTTGGCGTCGTCGCGGCGGAAGGCCGCCAGGACGTACAGGGCCAGCGATTGCAGCTCGACGCCGATATAGAGGCTGATCAGGTCGCCGGCCGAGGCGGTGATGCCCATGCCGACGGCCGACAGCACGACCAGGACCGGGAACTCGAACTTCTGGTCGCCGCGGGCGGCGAGCCAGCGGTCGCCGAGCACCACGGCCAGGGCGCTGAACAGGAAGATCGCGACCTTGGCGTAGCTTGCCGCGGCGTCGGCCGAGTAGACGCCGTTGAAGGCGTGGCCGTGCGGACCGATCGCCGCCAGGATGGCGGCGGCCAGCAGCGCCAGCACCGAAGCGCCCGTGAAGACCGGCGTGGTCTTCTTGGAGAAGGCGCCCCAGACCAGCAGAACCAGGGCCGAGACGCCCAGGACCAGCTCGGGAAGGACGAGGGAGATGTTGGCGGAGAACGTCATGGGATCCCTCACCCGCCCACGGCGGCGCGCCAGGCGCCGACGAGCCCGTCGACGGACGACGCGGTCAGGTTGAACACAAGATTAGGATAGATGCCGAGCACCAGGGTCATGATGATCAGCGGCACGAAGAGCAGGATCTCGCGCGCGTCGAGGTCGGTGATCGTCTTCAGTTCCGGGTTGACGATCTCGCCGTACATGACGCGGCGGTACAGCGTCAGGGCGTACATCGCCGACAGGATCACGCCGGTGGCCGACACGATCGCCGTCCAGGTCGAGGCCTGGTAGACGCCGGTCATCGTCAGGATTTCACCGACGAAGCCCGAGGTGCCCGGCAGGCCGACATTGCCCATCGTGAACAGCAGGAACACGAAGGCGTAGTGCGGCATGCGGTTGGTCAGGCCGCCGTAGAAGGCGATCTCGCGGGTGTGCATGCGGTCGTAGACCACGCCGACGCAGAGGAAGAGCGCGCCGGAGATCACACCGTGGCTGATCATCTGGAACAGGGCGCCCTGCTCGCCGGCGGCGTTGCCCGAGAAGATGCCCATGGTCACGAAGCCCATGTGGGCGACCGACGAATAGGCGATCAGCTTCTTGATGTCGGTCTGACGGAAGGCGACCAGCGAGGTGTAGACGATGGCGATGCCCGACATCGCGAACACCAGCGGCTGGAACATCTCCGAGGCGTTCGGGAACATCGGGATGCTGAAGCGCATGAAGCCGTAGCCGCCCATCTTCAGCAGGATGCCGGCCAGGATGACCGAACCCGCCGTCGGGGCTTCCACGTGGGCGTCGGGCAGCCAGGTGTGGACGGGCCACATCGGCATCTTCACCGCGAATGAGGCGAAGAAGGCCAGCCACAGCCAGGTCTGGAGCCACGGCGCGAACTTGTAGGTCATGAGCTCGGGGATCGACGAGGTGCCGGCGATCGAGATCATGGCCAGGATGGCCGCCAGCATCAGCACCGAGCCGAGCAGCGTGTAGAGGAAGAACTTGTAGGCCGCGTAGATCCGGCGCTTGCCGCCCCAGATGCCGATGATCAGGAACATCGGCACCAGGCCCCCTTCGAAGAAGAGGTAGAACAGCACCAGGTCCAGCGCGCAGAACACGCCGATCACCAGGGTCTCGAGGACCAGGAAGGCGATCAGGTACTCGACGACGCGCTTCTCGACCGACTTCCAGCTGGCCACGATACAGATCGGCAGCAGGAAGGCGGTGAGCAGGACCAGCAGCACCGAAATGCCGTCAATGCCCATGCGGTAGTGCAGGCCGGCGAACCAGGCGAAGTCTTCCACGAACTGGAAGCCCGGGTTCTTCGAGTCGAACTGGAGCGTCAGCACCAGCGCAAGAGCGAAGGTCACCAGCGTGGTCGCGAGCGCGATCCACTTGGCCAGGGTGTCGGTGGCGGCGCCCGCGCCCTTGGCGGCGCGAGCCGCCAGGATCAGGGCCACGCCGACGAGCGGAGCGAAGGTCGTAAGGCTGAGCAGGCCGGTCATCGATCCGTCCTCAACGGAATGCGTAAAGGGCGAACGTCAGCAGGCCGGCGACGCCGAGCAGCATGACGAAAGCGTAGTGGTAGACGTAGCCGGTCTGGGCTTTGCCCGTCTTGCGGCCGACGGCGTAGGAGACGGCGCTGACGCCGTCGGGACCCAGGCGATCGATGATCTTCTGGTCCCCGCCCTTCCAGAACAGGTCGCCGAGGAACTTGGCGGCGCGCACGAAGGTGGCGTCGTACAGCTCGTCGAAGAACCACTTGTTGTAGAAGAACACGTACAGCGGACCCTTGCGCTCGGCGAGCTTGAGGCCCAGCCGCTCGTTGCCCTTGATCAGGTAGACGTAGACGGCGATGGCCAGGCCGAGCAGCGAGGCGACCAGCGGGCTCCACTTCACCCAGTCGGCCACGTTGTGCGCGTCGTGCAGCACGTGGTTGGTCGGGGCGTTGTAGATCGCGCCGCGCCAGAACTCGGCCTCGTGGTGACCCACGAAGTAGCCGGTGAAGACGAAGCCGGCGGCGACCGCGCCGATCGACAGCACGACCAGCGGCAGCAGCATCACCCACGGGCTCTCGTGCGGCTTGTGATCGTGGCCATGGCCATGGTCGTCATGACCGTGATCGTCGTGCGCGCCGTGGGCGTGGTCGTCATGGCCGTGAGCGGCGTGCGCGTCATGGCCGTGGTCGTCATGACCCCAGCGGGCCTTGCCGTTGAAGGTGAAGAACGCCAGGCGCCACGAGTAGAACGAGGTCAGGCCCGCGACGAGGACGCCGATCACCCACGCGAACATGGCGATCTGGTTGTGGCCGCCCGCGGCGAACGCAGCTTCGATGATGGTGTCCTTCGAGTAGAAGCCGGCGAAGCCCAGGTGCAGCGGCGGGAAGCCGAGGCCCGTGATGGCGATCGTGCCGATCGTCATGGCGATGAAGGTCACCGGCAGCATCTTGGCCAGGGCACCGTAGCGACGCATGTCCTGCTCGTGGTGCATGCCGTGGATCACCGAACCGGCGCCCAGGAACAGCAGGGCCTTGAAGAAGGCGTGCGTGAACAGGTGGAACATGGCCGCCTGGTAGGCGCCGACACCGGCCGCGAAGAACATGTAGCCCAGCTGCGAACAGGTCGAGTAGGCGATCACGCGCTTGATGTCGTTCTGGGTCAGGCCGACCGTGGCGGCGAACAGGGCCGTCACCGCGCCGATGACCGTGACGATGTTCTTGGCCACCGGGGCGTACTCGAACATCGGCGACAGCAGGCACAGCATGTAGACGCCGGCGGTCACCATGGTGGCCGCGTGGATCAGCGCCGACACCGGGGTCGGGCCTTCCATGGCGTCCGGAAGCCAGGTGTGCAGGAAGAACTGGGCCGACTTGCCCATCGCGCCGATGAACAGCAGGAAGCAGGCGATGTCGACCAGCGGCCACTGGTGGCCAGCGAACTCCCAGCTGCGCGCGGCGCCCGACTGGATCATCGGGAACAGCTCGGCGAAGTTGATCGTGCCGAACGCCCAGTAGACGGTCATGATGCCGAGCGCGAAGCCGAAGTCGCCGACGCGGTTGACGACGAAGGCCTTGATGGCGGCCGCGCTGGCCGACGGCTTCTTGAACCAGAAGCCGATCAGCAGGTACGAGGCCAGGCCCACGCCTTCCCAGCCGAAGAACAGCTGCATGAAGTCAGCGGCGGTGACCAGCGACAGCATGGCGAAGGTGAAGAGCGACAGGTACGCGAAGAAGCGCGGCTTGCTGTCGTCCTCGGCCATGTAGCCCCAGGAGTAGATGTGCACGAGCGCCGAGACGGTCGTGACCACGATCAGCATGGTCGCCGACAGGGCGTCGATGCGGATCGACCAGTTGGCGATGAAGTCGCCTACGTGGATGAAGGGCAGCAGCGAGACCGTGAAGGCCTCCATGTGGCCCCAGGTCCACTGGCTGAAGGTGACCCACGACAGCGCGCATGCCAGCAGCAGCAGGCCGGTGGTCACGGATTGCGAAGCGACGTTGCCGATCCGCCGGCCGAACAGGCCAGCGATGATCGCGCCCACCAGCGGGGCGAAGACGAGAATGGTGACGAGCGATTGCACTGGGTCAGCCCTTCATCATGCTGGCGTCGTCGACCGCGATGTCGCCGCGGTTCCGGAAGAAGGTCACCAGGATGGCGAGGCCCACGGCGGCCTCGGCGGCCGCCACGGTCAGCACGAACATCGCGAAGATCTGGCCCACCACGTTGTGCAGGTAGGCCGAGAAGGCGACCAGGTTGATGTTCACCGCCAGCAGGATCAGCTCGATCGACATCAGGATGACGATGATGTTCTTGCGGTTCACGAAGATCCCGAAGACGCCGATCGTAAGAAGGATGGCGGCGACGATGAGGTAATGCGGAAGGCCGATCATTCGCTGATCCCCTCGCCCGGCTTGATCTGCACGAGTTCCATTCCGGTCTTGGGCGTGCGGGCGACCTGCTTGCCGATGTCCTGGCGCTTGACGCCCGGCTTGTGACGCAGGGTCAGGACGATGGCGCCGATCATGGCGACCAGCAGCACCAGGCCCGCTGCCTGGAAGAAGAAGATGTAGTCGGTGTAGAGCACCCGGCCGATGGCCTCGGTGTTGCTGACACCGCCCGGCGAAGCCAGCGGGGTCGCGTTCTTGGACGCGGCGCCGTTGGTGGCCACGCTGACGGCGACCATGATCATCTCGATCGTCAGGACGCCGCCGACCAGACCGCCGATGGGCAGGTACTGGGCGAAGCCGTCCCGAAGCGCTTCGAAGTCGATGTCGAGCATCATGACGACGAAGAGGAACAGCACCGCGACCGCGCCCACATAGACGACGATCAGCAGCATCGCGAGGAACTCCGCGCCCAGGAGGACGAAGAGGCCAGCGGCCGAGAAGAAGGCGGTGATCAGGAAGAGCACCGAGTGCACGGGGTTCTTGGCCGAGACGACGAGAAGACCCGCCGCAATGGTCACGAACGCCAGCAAGTAGAAAGCTATCGCCTGCAAGGCCATTGGCCCAGGTGCTCCCCTGATAAGTTCAAATAACAGCGGAGTGCGAAGCACACGCCGCCAACTTCGGATTCGCGCCGACCGTTTAGCGGTACGGAGCGTCCAACTCCAGATTCTTCGCGATCAGCCGTTCCCAACGGTCACCGTTGTCGAGCAGCTTTTCCTTGTCGTAGTAGAGCTCTTCACGCGTCTCGACCGCGAACTCGATGTTCGGGCCTTCGACGATGGCGTCCACCGGGCAGGCCTCCTGGCACAGGCCGCAGTAGATGCACTTGACCATGTCGATGTCGTACCGGGTCGTGCGGCGGCTGCCGTCCTCGCGCGGTTCGGCCTCGATGGTGATGGCCTGGGCCGGGCAGATGGCCTCGCACAGCTTGCACGCGATGCAGCGCTCTTCCCCGTTGGGATAGCGGCGCAGGGCGTGCTCGCCCCGGAAGCGCGGCGACTGCGGGCCGCGCTCGTTCGGGTAGATCACGGTCTTCTTCGGCGCGACCAGATACTTCATGGCCAGGCCGAAGGCGCCCGCGAAGTCCAGCAGGGCGACGCCTTTGACGGCTTGGGTGATACGACTCATCATGGCCGCTTAACCTTCGGAATGACGCAGGTGTAGTTCGAAAGCTGGGCGGGATCTCCCCCGTCCATCTTGGCTTGCAACGATCCGCCTTCGGCCTGGCACTTGTCGCCGGCCCGACGCAGCTCGTCGTAGTTCACGATCCCTCGCCCCAGCGAATAGGAGCGGTCCTCGGCGACGGACGCGCAGGCGCCCGTCGTCATCAGGACCAGCCCCGTCAGGGCCAGGGCGAGCGGACGCCTCATCCCGCCACCGGCGAGAAGACGCGCCAGGCCGCGACCAGGACGACCAGCACCAGCGACATCGGCAGGAACACCTTCCAGCCCAGGCGCATCAGTTGGTCGTAGCGGTAGCGGGGCACGATGGCCTTGGCCATGGCGAACATGAAGAACCAGAAGCAGATCTTGGCGTAGAACACCAAGGCCAGCAGCAGGTTGGCCGCGAACGTCGGCCAGGTCGCCATGAAGTCCGTCGGGAAGCCGGGGTTCCAGCCGCCGAAGAACAGCACGTTGATCATGGCGCACATCAGAACGATGTTCGAATATTCGGCGACCATGAACAGCAGGTACGGGGTCGAGGAATACTCGACCTGGTAGCCGGCCACGAGTTCGGATTCAGCTTCCGGCAGGTCGAACGGCGGGCGGTTCGTCTCGGCCAGGGCCGAGATGTAGAACATGCCCATGGCGATCACCATGACCGGCAGCAGGACGATGTTCTTGAGGCCGCCGCCGAAGACGTTCCAGTTCCAGATCCAGCCCGACTGCGCCTCGACGATCGTCGACAGGTTCATCGAGCCGGCCAGCAGGATCACCGTGATGATGATCAGGCCGATCGACACTTCGTACGACACCATCTGCGCCGCCGAGCGCAGCGCGCCCAGGAACGGGTACTTCGAGTTCGAAGCCCAGCCGCCCATGATGATGCCGTAGACGCCCAGCGAGCTCATCGCCAGCAGGTAGAGGATGCCGACGTTCAGGTTGGAGACGACCCAGCCCGGCGCGAACGGCACCACGGCCCAGCCGACAAAGCCCAGGATCAGGCTGATCAGCGGGGCCAGCAGGAAGATGGCCTTGTCGGCGCCGGCCGGGATGACGATTTCCTTCAGCACGAACTTGCCGAAGTCGGCGAACGACTGAAGCAGGCCGAAGGGACCGACGACGTTCGGGCCCTTGCGCATCTGGACGCCGGCCCAGATCTTGCGGTCGGCCAGCAGCAGGAAGGCCAGGCTCAGCAGGACCCAGATCACGACCAGCAGGATGCCGCCGAGCGTGAGGCCGAACCAGAGAAGCGGATTGATCTCGTTCACGGCTTACTCCGCGGCGATCTTGGAGGCGGCCGAGACGTTGGCCGCGCACTCGGCCATGGTCACGCTGGCGCGCGCGATGGGATTGGTCAGGTGGAAGGCCTTCACCGGGCTCTCGAACGGAGCGTCGGAGACCTCCCCTTCCCCGCCGACAGCGGCGAGGTCGAACACGGTGGCGACCGAGCCCGGGGCGAAGTCGATCTGGCCGAAGGTCGGGTGATCGGCGAACAGCTTGGCGCGCAGCTGGTCCAGGCTGTCGTACGGCAGCTTGTGGCCCAGCGTTTCCGACAGCGCCCGCAGGATCGACCAGTCTTCCTTGGCCTCGCCCTTCGGGAACACGGCGCGCTTGCCCATCTGCACCCGGCCCTCGGTGTTGACGTACAGGCCGTTCTTTTCGGTGTAGGCGGCGCCCGGCAGGATGACGTCGGCCTTGTGGGCGCCGGCGTCGCCGTGAGTGCCGAGATAGATCTTGAAGGCGTCGCTGGCGGCGCTTTCGCACTCGTCGGCGCCCAGCAGGAACAGCACGTCGACCGCGCCCGGCTTCAGCATGTCGCTCGCCGACAGACCGCCTTCGGCCGGGACGAAGCCCAGGTCGAGGCCGGCCACGCGGGCGGCGGCGGTGTGCAGCACGTTCCAGCCGTTCCAACCTTCGCGGACGACCTTGAAGGTCTTGGCGAGGCCGGCGGCGGCCTTGAGGATCGCAGCACCGTCGGCGCGGGCCAGAGCGCCCTGGCCGATGATGATCGCGGGACGCTCAGCGGCCTTCAGGGCGGCGACGAAGTCGTTCTTGGCCTTGGCCAGGCCCGATAGGGTCTTGGCGCCAGCGCCGAGATAGTCGTAGCCGAAGGTCAGGTCGACCTGCTCGCCGATGACGCCGAAGCGGGTCTTGCCGGCCAGCCACTGCTTGCGGAAGCGGGCGTTGAGGACCGGGGCCTCGAGGCGCGGGTTGCTGCCGACGAACAGGACGACGTCGGCGTCTTCGATGCCGGCGATCGTCGAGTTGAACAGCCAGCTCTCGCGCGGGCCGGCGCCCAGGGCCGCGCCGTCCTGGCGGGCGTCGAGGTTCTTCACGCCCAGGGCGGTGAAGAGGTCCTTGGTCGCCTTCAGGCTTTCGGCGTCCTGCAGGTCGCCGGCGATGACGCCGATGCGCTCAGGAGCGGTCGCCTTGATCTTGGCCGAGACGGCGGCGAAAGCCTCAGACCACGTGGCCGGCTTCAGCTTGCCGTCGACGCGGACGTACGGACGGTCGAGGCGCTGGCGCTGCAGGCCGTCGACGGCGTAGCGGGTCTTGTCGGAGATCCACTCTTCGTTGACCTCCTCGTTGATGCGCGGCAGCACGCGCAGCACGGCGTTGGCGCGACCGTCGACGCGGATCGACGAGCCGAGCGCGTCCATCACGTCGATGCTTTCGGTCTTCTTCAGTTCCCACGGACGGGCTTCGAAGGCGTAAGGCTTGGAGGTCAGGGCGCCGACCGGGCACAGGTCGATGACGTTGGCCGACAGTTCCGAGGTCACCGCGGCGCCCAGGTAGGTCGTGATTTCAACGTCTTCGCCGCGCGAGATCAGGCCGATCTCCGGCGAGCCGGCGACTTCGGTGATGAAGCGCACGCAGCGGGTGCACTGGATGCAGCGCGTCATCACGGTCTTGATGAGCGGGCCCATGGCCTTCTCTTCGACCGCGCGCTTGTTCTCGTCGTAGCGGCTGTCGTCGCGGCCGTAGCCGACGGCCTGGTCCTGCAGGTCGCACTCGCCGCCCTGGTCGCAGATCGGGCAGTCCAGCGGGTGGTTGATGAGCAGGAACTCCATCACACCTTCGCGGGCCTTCTTGACCATCGGGGTGTTGGTGAAGATCTCCTGGCCCTCGGCGGCCGGCAGGGCGCACGAAGCCTGGGGCTTCGGCGGACCGGGCTTAACCTCGACCAGGCACATGCGGCAGTTGCCGGCGATGCTCAGACGCTCGTGATAGCAGAAACGCGGGATCTCTTCCCCAGCCAGTTCCGCGACCTGCAGAACCGTCATGCCGGGTTCGAACTCGACCTCGACGCCGTTGACCTTGGCGATTGCCATTCTCGTTACTCCGCCGCGATCAGCTTGGCGCCCTGCACGTGCAGGCGACCGCTACGATAGGAAGCGATCCGCTCTTCAACCTCGTGGCGGAAGTGGCGGAACAGACCCTGGATCGGCCAGGCGGCCGCGTCGCCCAGGGCGCAGATGGTGTGACCCTCGACCTGGGTCGTGACGTCCAGAAGGGTGTCGATCTCCTTCGGATCGGCTTCGCCGCTGGCCATGCGCTCCATGACCCGCCACATCCAGCCGGTGCCTTCGCGGCACGGCGTGCACTGGCCGCAGCTCTCGTGCTTGTAGAAGTACGACAGGCGGGCGATGGCGCGGACCAGGTCGGTGGACTTGTCCATGACGATGACGGCGGCGGTGCCCAGGCCCGACTTCAGGTTACGCAGGGCGTCGAAGTCCATCGGCAGGTCTTCGCACTGCTCGGCCGGGATCATCGGAACCGACGAACCGCCCGGGATGACGGCCTTGAGGTTGCCCCAGCCGCCGCGGATGCCGCCGCAGTGGTCTTCCATCAGCTGACGGAAGGGGATGCTCATGGCTTCTTCGACGTTGCAGGGCAGGTTCACGTGGCCCGAGACGCAGAACAGCTTGGTGCCGGCGTTGTTCTGGCGGCCGAAACCGGCGAACCACGAGGCGCCGCGGCGCAGGATGGTGCCGGCGACGGCGATGCTCTCGACGTTGTTGACCGTGGTCGGCATGCCGTAGAGGCCAGCGCCGGCCGGGAACGGCGGCTTCAGGCGCGGCTGGCCCTTCTTGCCTTCCAGGCTTTCCAGCAGGGCCGTCTCTTCGCCGCAGATATAGGCGCCGGCGCCGTGGTGGACGTAGATGTCGAAGTCCCAGCCGTGGACGTTGTTCTTGCCGACCAGCTTGGCCTCGTAGGCCTGCTTGATCGCCGCTTCCAGGCGCTCGCGCTCGAAGACGTACTCGCCACGGATGTAGATGTAGCAGGCGTGGGCCAGCATGGCGCGCGAGGCGATCAGGCAGCCCTCGATCAGGAGGTGCGGGTCATGCCGCATGATCTCCCGGTCCTTGCAGGTGCCCGGCTCGGACTCGTCGGCGTTGACGACGAGATAGTGCGGACGGCCTTCCTTCACTTCCTTGGGCATGAAGGACCACTTCAGACCGGTCGAGAAACCAGCGCCCCCACGGCCTCGCAGACCGGAGTTCTTCATGTTCTCGATGATCCAGTCGCGCCCGGCGTCCAGAATATCCTTGGTGCCGTTCCAGCAACCGCGCGCCTTCGCACCTTCCAGACCCCAGTCCTGGAGCCCGTAAAGGTTGGTGAAGATGCGATCCTTGTCTTCGAGGATACCGACCATGACTCTAGCTTTGCGGATCGAATGGATGGGTGCGGACATAGCGCGTCCGCCGGACGATGACATAGGCGAAAAGCAGCCAACCGGCGCCGATCACCAAAAGACCTGTGGGCGTAGCCCAGGCTGGCGCGCCGGGGACCTCCCGGCCCCAGATCAGCAGCAGCACCCCGGCCAGGCTGGCCAGGAAGCCCAGGGCACGTTCCTTGCGGTACAGGCTCCGGATCGTGGCCATGTAGGCCCGCCGCTTGCCGGCGAGGTCGTCGCTCATGGCGCCCTCCCCGCTTGCGGGTCCTGCGGCCTGGTGGCCTTCAGCCACCCGACCACGAACCAGATCTGGGCGCTTAAGCCCGCCACGATGGCCAGGACGAAGACCGGCAGCAGCCAGCCCACGCCGAAGGCCACGTGGCCGACGATCGCCGCGCCGGCCAGCAGGAAGCACACGACGTCGATGGCGATCATCGTCGTGAAGCGCTTCTTCTGTTGGACGGCCACGTCGGTCATCAGGCGGCGGGCTCCGCCTTGGTCTTCTTGGGCGCCTCGGGCAGGTTCGGGATCTTGATCTTCTTGGCCGCCGATCCGTCGTACAGCTTCGGGTCGGCCAGGGTCTGGATCTTGTCCTTCGGCTCCGAGGACTTGCGGCCTTCGTAGCTGCCCGGCTGCGGCGCCTTGCCCGCGGCGAAGTCGTCGAGGATCTGGGCCAGGCTCTCCGGCGTCAGGTCTTCGTAGTAGTAGTCGTTGATGGCGGCCATCGGGGCGTTGCAGCAGGCGCCGAGGCACTCGACCTCTTCCCAGCTGAACTTGCCGTCGGCCGAGACCGAGTGGGCCGGGCCGATCTTCTTCTCCAGCACCGAGCGCAGGTCGAGCGCGCCGCGCAGCTGGCAAGGCGTGGTGCCGCACAGCTGGACGAAGGCGGTCTTACCCACCGGGGCCAGCTGGAACATCACGTAGAAGGTGGCCACTTCCAGCACGCGGATGACCGGCATCTCGAGCTGGCGGGCGATCTCCTGGATCGCGGGCTCCTGCACCCAGCCCTCTTGCTTCTGGGCCAGCCACAGCATCGGGATCACCGCCGACTGCTTGCGGGCGGCGGGATACTTGGCTTTCCACCAGTCGGCCTTGGCCTGGCTTTCGGCCGAGAAGGCGAAGCTGGCGGGCTGTTCCTTGGCGAGACGACGGACGCTCATCGTGCGAAATCCACGCGGACGATCTTGTCGCCCTTGAAGGTGTAGATGGCGGCGACCTGGAAAGGCGCGTCGCCGTTGCCGCGGTCGACGTGCTCGTGATCGATCACGTTCGAGCCGACCACGATGCGGTTCAGCAGCTTCGCGTTGTTCTTGGGAAACTCCGCGAAGGTCTTGGCGTAGAAGGCGCGGTAGGCCTCGATGCCCGTGCGCGCCACCTCGCCGTTCAGGCCGGCCACCACCACGTCGTCCGAGAAGTGGGCGCAGTGGGCGTCCAGGTCCTGGGCGTTGTAGGCGTCGAGCTGGGCCTGAGCGACGGTTTCGAGGGCGATGGCTTCCAGGCTCATCGGTCGACCTCGCCGAACACGATGTCGAGCGAGCCCAGGATGGCCGACACGTCGGCCAACTGGTGGCCGCGGTTCATCCAGTCCATGGCGGCCAGGTGCGAGAAGCCCGGAGCCTTGATCTTGCAGCGGTACGGCTTGTTGGTGCCGTTGCTGACGACGTAGACGCCGAACTCGCCCTTGGGGGCTTCGACGGCCGCGTAGACCTCGCCTTCCGGCGTCTTGAAGCCCTCGGTATAGAGCTTGAAGTGGTGGATCAGGGCTTCCATCGAGCGCTTCATCTCGGCGCGACGCGGCGGGCTGACCTTGTTGTCCTCGGTCAGCACCGGGCCCGGCGTGGCGCGCAGCATGGCCACGGCCTGCAGGATGATCTTGGTGCTCTCGCGCATTTCCTGCATGCGGCAGAGATAGCGATCGTAGCAGTCGCCGTTCTTGCCCAGCGGGATGTCGAACTCGAACTCGTTGTAGTTCTCGTACGGCTGATTGCGGCGAAGGTCCCAGGCGATGCCCGAACCGCGCACCATCACGCCCGAGAAGCCCCAGGCCCAGGCGTCTTCCTTGGTCACCACGCCGATGTCGACGTTGCGCTGCTTGAAGATGCGGTTGTCGGTGATCAGGCCTTCGATGTCGTCGCAGATCTTGGGGAAAGCCTTCGCCCAGGTCTCGATGTCGTCGATCAGGCTCGGGGTCAGGTCCTGGTGGACGCCGCCCGGACGGAAGTAGTTGGCGTGCAGGCGAGCGCCGCAGGCGCGCTCGTAGAACACCATCAGCTTTTCGCGCTCCTCGAAGCCCCAGAGCGGCGGCGTCAGGGCGCCGACGTCCATGGCCTGGGTCGTCACGTTCAGCAGGTGGTTCAGGATGCGGCCGATCTCGCAGAACAGCACGCGGACGATCTGGCCGCGCTTGGGCACTTCCACGCCCAGCAGCTTCTCGATCGCCATGCAGAACGCGTGTTCCTGGTTCATCGGCGCCACGTAGTCGAGGCGGTCGAAGTACGGGATGTTCTGCAGATAGGTGCGCGCTTCCATCAGCTTCTCGGTGCCGCGGTGCAGCAGGCCGATGTGCGGATCGACGCGTTCGACGATTTCACCGTCGAGCTCCAGCACCAGACGCAGCACGCCGTGCGCGGCCGGGTGCTGGGGGCCGAAGTTGATGTTGAACTTGCGGACCGGGGTTTCCGGGATCGCCGGAACGGTCGGTTCGTCGCGGAAGAAGTCGGTCGCCGCGGCGGGAGCGTTCGTGCCAGTCATGACTTAAGCCTTCTCCGCCTTCTCGTCGCCCGGCAGGGCGTACTTGGCGCCCTCCCACGGAGAGAGGAAGTCGAATGCGCGGTACTCGGTGATCTTCACGGGTTCGTAGACGACGCGCTTGAGCTCGTCGTCGTAGCGGACCTCGACATAGCCGGTCATCGGGAAGTCTTTCCGCAGCGGGTGGCCGTGGAAACCGTAGTCCGTCAGGATCCGGCGCAGGTCCGGGTGGCCTTCGAAGAACACGCCGTACATGTCGAACACTTCGCGCTCGAACCAGTCGGCGACCGGGAACACGGGCGTGGCGCTCGGCACCGGGGTGTCCTCGTCGGTCTGCACCTTCACGCGGACGCGGACGTTCTTCACCATCGACAGCAGGTGGTAGACCACGTCGAAGCGCGCGGCGCGCTCGGGGTAGTCGACCGCCGTCAGGTCCACCAGCTGGTGGAAGCGGTAGTCGGGGTGATCGCGCAGGTAGGTCAGCAGCTCGACCACGCGGTTGGCCGAACCCAGCAGGTTCAGCTCGCCGAACGCCACGTTGTACGAGGCGATCGCGCCGGCCGAGTTGGCGACGATCGCCTGGCCGAGGGCTTCGAGGTCTTGGCTCATCGCTCGATGGTCCCCGTGCGACGGATCTTCTTCTGGAGCTGCAGCACGCCGTAGACGAGCGCTTCGGCCGTGGGCGGGCAGCCCGGCACGTAGATGTCGATCGGCACGACGCGGTCGCAGCCGCGCACGACGCTGTAGCTGTAATAGTAGTAGCCGCCGCCGTTGGCGCAGCTGCCCATCGAGATGACGTAGCGGGGCTCGGGCATCTGGTCGTAGACCTTGCGCAGAGCCGGAGCCATCTTGTTGGTCAGCGTGCCGGCGACGATCATCACGTCCGACTGACGCGGGCTGGCGCGCGGGGCGAAGCCGTAGCGCTCCAGGTCGTAGCGCGGCATGGCCGAGTGCATCATCTCGACGGCGCAGCAGGCCAGGCCGAACGTCATCCACATCAAGCTGCCCGTGCGGGCCCAGGTGATGAGGTCGTCGGCGGCGGCCGTGATGAAGCCCTTGTCCGCCAGCTGCTGGGAGACGCCGTCGAAGAAGGCGTCGTGCAGCTTGGGGTCATAGCCCTGCACGGTCGAGCGGCCAGCGGCGCCGGCCGGAACGACGGGCGAGCTGTTGGCGGGAACGATCACTCCCATTCGAGGGCGCCCTTCTTCCATTCGTAGATAAAGCCGACGGTAAGAACGCCCAGGAAGGCCAGCATGGACCAGAAGGCGTATTGAGCCACGTCAGGCGGCAGCTTCAGCAGGGTGACGGCCCACGGGAACAGGAACGCCACTTCGAGGTCGAAGATGATGAAGAGGATCGAGACCAGGTAGAACCGGACGTCGAACTTCATGCGCGCATCGTCGAAGGCGTTGAAGCCGCATTCGTACGCGGACAGCTTTTCCGGGTCCGGCGCCTTGGGCGCGAGCACGGCGGCGGCCAACATGAAGACGATGCCGATAACGGCCGCGATCCCGATGAAGATCACGATCGGCAGGTACTGGAGAAGGAAGGCGGTCATGACAGCCCTTGGCTTGAATCGGCCGCGTTGTAGCCCAGCATTTCCCACGCTTCAAACGCCCGGGGCACATTGAGAAACGATCGCAACTACAAGGCATCCACAGGTTCTGCGACATGGCCGTTGACACGAGTCTCGGCCCGACATATCAGACGCCCCTCGCCGCACGGCGGGTCGCACTTTCGCTTCGGCGGAAGCCAAATGCGGATGTAGCTCAGTTGGTTAGAGCGCCGGCCTGTCACGCCGGAGGTCGCGGGTTCGAGCCCCGTCATTCGCGCCACCTTCTTCTCGAAGGTAGCGATCCGAGGTAAAAGCGAGCGCTTCGTAGGGGTTTAGGCCTTTACGCGACGCGGATGTAGCTCAGTTGGTTAGAGCGCCGGCCTGTCACGCCGGAGGTCGCGGGTTCGAGCCCCGTCATTCGCGCCACTTTCCCCTTCCCCACTTTTTCAAGTTGCTCGTTTAAGCGCCTCGCGCTGCCGTTTACGCGCGCGTCCGCTGGAACGACTGCGACAAATTGTGTCGCCGGACGGTTGTTACCGACCGGTCGCATCCCATGTAGCGGACATGACCCAGTCCGCCGATATCCCTTTTTCCGTCCTCGATCTGTCGCCGGTTCCTCAAGGAACAACGGTCAGTAAAGCGCTCGCCAATACTTTGGACCTCGCGCGACATGCCGAGTCGCTAGGTTTCCACAGATATTGGCTGGCCGAGCACCACAACATGCCCGGTATCGCGAGCGCCGCCACAACCGTGGTCATTGGTCACGTCGCCGCCGGAACCCAGAAAATTCGAGTCGGATCGGGCGGCATCATGCTTCCCAACCACGCGCCCCTGATGATCGCCGAGGCTTTCGGCACGCTCGCGGCGCTGCATCCGGGCAGAATCGACCTTGGCCTGGGCCGCGCGCCAGGCACCGACCAGGCCACGATCCGCGCCCTGCGCCGCTATGCCGGCTCGGTCGACCGCTTCGCCGAGGACGTCGTCGAGCTGCAGCACTGGTTCAAGCCGGCCACGGAAGACCAGGCCGTGCGCGCGATTCCCGGCGAGGGCCAGGATGTGCCGCTGTGGCTGCTGGGCTCCAGCACCTATGGCGCGCAACTGGCCGCGGCGCTGGGCCTGCCCTACGCCTTCGCCGCCCACTTCGCGCCCGAACAGCTGATGCAGGCCGTCGAGGTCTATCGGCGCGGCTTCCGCCCGTCGGCCCAGCTCGACAAGCCCTACTTCATGATCTGCATCGGGGTCTGCGCGGCTGACACCGACGAGGAGGCCCAGCGCCTGCACACCTCGACCCAGCAGCAGTTCCTGGCCCTGCGTCGCGGCAACCCGGGCCTGCTGCCGCCGCCGGTCGACGACATCACGGCTCTCGCCTCGCCCGCCGAACTGGCCGGCGTGAACAACACCTTCCGCTATTCGGCGATCGGTTCGCCCCGGACCGTGGCCGACAAGCTGCGGGCGGTGATCGAGGCCACCGGCGCCGACGAGGTGATGGCCGCCTCGCAGATCCACGACCACGCCGCGCGGCTGCGCAGCTACGAGATCCTGGCGAGCCTGCGCGACGATCTGCGCCAGGCCGCCTGAGGCTCTCTCTTTCTATCTAGTGCGAGGCGGCCGCCGCGGCCGCTTCGCCAAGAAAGGCCCGCGAGCCGCTGAGGCGGCCGTAGATTTCGGTCAGACGCTCGAACACCGGCGTCCAGCCGTGGCGGGTCTCGGCCCGCAGGCGTGCTGCATGCCCGAGGGCGACCATGTCGCGAGCGAACAGCGCCTCGACCGCCTCGGCGAACACCCCGCCTTCCGACGCCTGGGCCAGCACGCCCACCTGCTCGTCGACGCTTTCAGCGACCCCGCCGGCCGCGACACCCACCACCGGCAGGCCGCAGGCCATGGCTTCCAGCACGATCAGGCCGAACGGCTCGTTGTCGTTGGCGTGCACGAAGGCGTCGCAGCCGGCCAGGATCGCGGCGAGCGCCTCCGGGTCGCGCTGATAATCCATCGAGATCACCCGATCGCTGGCCCGCGCCCCCGCGCCGGCCCCTATCAGCAGCAGCACATAGGGCTCGCCCAGCCGCTCGACCGCGTCGACCAGCACGTCAAGCTTCTTTTCCCGCGCCGGACGGCCGGCGAAGACGAGGATTCGATGGCGATCGGTCAGGCCCAGCCGCCGGCGCAACGCCGCGCGATCGCCGCGCGCGGGATGGAAGGTGTCGACATCGACGCCCAGCGGTAGGCCGATGGCGTCGCGGACCCCAGCTTCAATAAGCCGTCCGGCGATGAAGTGGCTGGGCGCCACGGCCTGGTCGAACTGGCGATAGATCGCCGCCCAGCGCTTCTGGACCGGCTTTTCGGCCCATTCGCCGATGTGCAGCGCCGCCAGGGCGCCGAGATCGGTGTGGCAGAAGCCGACGACCGGCACGCCCAGGGCCGCGCCGGCCTTCAGCGCGGCCAGGCCCGGCGTATAGGGATCGCCGGCCTCGATGATGTCGGGCCGCTGGCGGATCAGGCGCTCCATCCAGCTGGTCTTGCCGATCGGCCAGCGATAGCCGTCGCCGAACGGCAGCGGCGCGGCGTAGATCGACACCCGGCCGTGACCGTCGTGAGCGTCGCGCGGCCCCGGCACCACCAGGGTGTGACGCACGCCGGACCGGTTCTGCGCCAGCCAGGCGCGCTTGGCGTTGAGATAGCGGCGCACGCCGCCGCTGCGCGGGGCATAGAGCATCGTCGTATCGATGAGACGGGCGGGCCGCCCCGGGCTTGATCGAATCTGGTCCTGCGGCGCGCCGGCCTCGGGGCTCGGCGGGGGAGTCAGCAGAAGATCGATCACGCCGTACCTCGCGACTGCAGAGGGAGCCGTCTTGCGCGGCCGCCAAGCGATAAGGTGCTCGAGCGCCGGGAGGTTCCTCCGAAGCTGGACCGTTGTCCAGCCGCGCAACGCCACCCTACGTCGCGTCGCGCATCGGCGCAAAAACCATATTTCGGTTCGCCTGGATTGAATGCGCCGCGCGTCGTAGGAGGAGCCAAACGGGGGTATCCGACATGGCGCGTTTTCTGTTCACCACCTGGGAAGGCGGCGGCCATGTGCAGCCGCTGCTGATGGTCGCCGCCGACCTGATCGCGCGCGGCCACCAGGTGCTGGCGATCAGCGACATTGCCAACGCCGCCGACGCCCAGGCGCTGGGCGTTCCCTTCCGCCCATGGACGACCGCGCCGTTCCAGACCGGCAAGACCCGCGACGACGACCGCCTGCGCGACTTCGAGGCCGACAATCCGATGGCCGTGATCGAGCGGCTGCTCGAGCGGGTCATGACCGGCCCGGCCGGCGCCTACGCCCACGACGTGCTCGAAGCGCTGGACGCTTTCCCCGCCGACGTGGTGGTCACCCAGGAGCTGCTGCTGGGCGTGATGGTCGCGGCCCAGGCGCGCGGGACGAAACTCGCCCTGCTGTCGGCCAACATCTGGTCGCTGCCCAACCTGGCCGGCGCGCCGCCGTTCGGGGCCGGCATGGCCCCGGCCGACGACCAGGAGAAGGCCATGCACGCCATGGTCGCCCAGATGGCGCGCGGCCTCTTCCAGTCGGGGCTGCCGGCGCTGAACGCGGCCCGCGCCGAGCACGGCCTTGCGCCCCTGGACGATCTTTTCGCGCAGTTCGACGCGGCCGACGCGATCCTGCTGGCCACCAGCCCGGCCTTCGACTTCGCGCCCGATCCCCTGCCCGCCCCGTTCGTCCATGTCGGCCCCTACCTCGCCGATCCGGCCTGGGTGGAGCCCGCCCTGCTTCCCGAGGGCGACGCGCCGCTGGTCGTGGTGTCGTTCTCCAGCCTCTACCAGGCGCAGGAAAAGACGCTGCGCAACGTGATCGCCGCCCTTTCCGCCCTGCCCGTCCGCGCCCTGGTGACGACCGGACCGACGCTGGACCCGGCGGAGTTCGCAGCGCCTCCCCATGTGAAGATCGTCCGCAGCGCGCCGCACGGCGCCGTGCTGAACCAGGCCGCCGCCTTCGTCACCCACGCCGGTCACGGCTCGAGCCTGCGCCCGTTGATGGCCGGGGTTCCGCTGCTGTGCCTGCCCATGGGCCGCGACCAGAACGACAACGCCATGCGCGCCGCCCACCGCGGCGCGGCGATCACCCTGTCGCCGGACGCCTCGCCAGAGAAGATCGGCGAGGCGCTGACGCGGCTGCTGGACGATCCGGCCTATGCCGAGGCGGCTAGGGCGCTGGGCGGGAAGATCGCCTCCGACGCCGAGGGCCGCCATGCGGCGCAGGCCCTGGAGGCGCTGGTCTAGAGAAGGTGTAGCCCCTTAGCTCGTCATCCCGGCCGCAGCGAAGCGGAGAGCCGAGATGACGAGCTAAGGGGCGGCACGTTCTTCGCCCCCTCACCAATCATCCCGCCCGTTGAGATGCACCATCGGCAGCGGCGCCAGGTCGAAATTCTCCAGCAGCCGCACATTGATGGCGACGCGCGGATGGTCGTAGTCGGCCTCGCCGCTGCTGAAATCGGGAAACTGGCTGAAAGCGCCGCATCCGCAGATCGAACAATGATGGTGCGTGCCCATGTAGTCGCCCCACTGGTAGGTCGACACCCGGTCGCGCGCGGTCAGCAGCTTGAAGCTGGACGGCTGGTAGTAGGCGACGAGATTGCCGCGCCTGGAACAGAACGAGCAGTTGCAGTCGGTCAGTTCGGTCGGCGCGGTCTCGACCTCGAACTGGATGGCGCCGCAGTGGCAGCTTCCCTTGACGGACATGACGATCTCCCTTTTGGCGTCCAACGCCGGGGAGACTGCCGAAGGTCCGCTGACAGCATGGTGTCAGCAACCCCCAACCTTGGAGGTCCCTGGTGGGCGGTGAGGGGATCGAACCCCCGACCCTCTCGGTGTAAACGAGACGCTCTACCGCTGAGCTAACCGCCCGTTCGCAGGGTCGCGCCTTCTAGCCGCAGTCGGGCGGCATGGGAAGCGCGCATAGAAAAGGGCGGGCCGTCATCCAACGCCCCGCCCCTTAGAATCCGAAACGGGATCAGCCGTTCAGGGTCGTCTTCAGGCCTTCGCCGACCTGGAAGCGGGCGGTCTTCGAGGCCGGACGCTCGACGGTCTCACCGGTGCGCGGGTTGCGCGCGGTGCCGGCGGCGCGGGTCACGGCCTTGAAGGTGCCGAAGCCCACCAGACGCACGTCCGAGCCCGACTTCAGCGAAGTGGTGACGGTGTCGATGAAAGCTTCCAGAGCGTCCTTCGCCTGGTTCTTGTTGATGCCCGCCTTTTCGGCGATCGCCGTGACGAGTTCGGCTTTCGTGGTCATTTTTGTCTCCCAGCCAATAAGCGGCGGCGCTGCAACAGCTTACGCCGCTTCGCTCGCGTGGAAGTATGCGGGCTTCGCAAGCCCCGTCAAACGAAGGCGGCGCGGAAAGGTCCCGCGCCGCCCTACTTATCAACAATAAGTTACTGTCAGTGCGTAAGAACTGCGTCGTCCCCGGCGTCGTCGGCCTTGGCGGGGCTCGAAAGGGGCTCTTCCGATTCGCTCCACTCGACCGGAGTCAGCGGGCCGACCAGGGCGTGCTTGAGCACTTCGTCGACTGTCGAGACCGGAATGATCTCGAGACCCGACTTCACGCTTTCCGGCACGTCGACGAGATCCTTCTCGTTTTCCTGCGGGATCAGCACGGTCTTCACGCCCGAGCGCAGGGCCGCCAGCAGCTTTTCCTTCAGGCCGCCGATGGCGGTGACCCGGCCGCGCAGGGTGATCTCGCCGGTCATGGCGATGTCCTTGCGGATCGGGATCCCCGTGAGCACAGACACCATGGCCAGGGCCATGGCGATACCCGCCGACGGACCGTCCTTGGGCGTGGCGCCGTCCGGAACGTGCACGTGGACGTCGGTCTTCTCGAAGATCGGCGGCTTGATGCCGAACGAGGTCGCCCGCGAGCGGACGTAGCTGTTGGCCGCCGAGATCGACTCCTTCATCACCTCCTTGAGGTTGCCGGTGACCGTCATGCGGCCCTTGCCCGGCATCTTCACGGCTTCGATGGTCAGGATGTCGCCGCCGAACTCCGTCCAGGCCAGGCCGGTGACGATGCCGACCTGGTCAACTTCGTCGGTCTCGCCGTAGCGGTACTTCTTGACGCCAGCGTACTTGGCCAGGCGCGCGTCGTCGATGGTGATGCTGGTCAGCTTCTCGCGAGCCAGGTCACGCACCGTCTTGCGGGCCAGGTTGCCCAGTTCCCGCTCCAGCGACCGCACGCCGGCTTCGCGGGTGTAGTAGCGGATCAGGTCGCGGATGGCCGCGTCCGGAACGATGAACTCGCTGTCCTTCAGGCCGTGATCCTTGGCCAGCTTCGGCAGGACGTGGCGCTTGGCGATCTCCAGCTTCTCGTCCTCGGTGTAGCCGGGGATGCGGATGATCTCCATGCGGTCCAGCAGCGGCTGGGGCATGTTCAGGCTGTTGGCCGTGGTGACGAACATCACCTGCGACAGGTCGTAGTCGACCTCCAGGTAGTGGTCGCCAAAGGTCGAGTTCTGCGACGGATCGAGCACTTCGAGCAGGGCCGAGGCGGGATCGCCGCGGTAGTCGCTGCCCATCTTGTCGATCTCGTCCAGCAGGACGAAGGCGTTGGTGGTCTTGGCCTTCTTCATCGACTGGATGACCTTGCCGGGCATCGAGCCGATGTAGGTGCGGCGGTGACCGCGGATCTCGGCCTCGTCACGCACGCCGCCGAGGCTCATGCGCACGAACTCGCGGCCGGTCGCCTTGGCGATCGACTTGCCCAGCGAGGTCTTGCCCACGCCCGGAGGACCGACGAGGCAGAGGATCGGGCCTTTCAGCGAATTGGTCCGGGCCTGCACGGCCAGGTACTCCAGGATCCGCTCCTTGACCTTGTCCAGGCCGTAGTGGTCGGCGTCGAGGATGTCCTCGCTCTCGGCGAGATCGATCTTCTTGCCCTTGGCCTTGCCCCACGGGATCGACAGCAGCCAGTCCAGATAGTTGCGGACCACCGTGCTCTCGGCCGACATCGGGCTCATGTTGCGCAGCTTCTTCAGTTCGCCCTCGGCCTTGGCCCGGGCTTCCTTCGAAAGCTTGGTCTTCTTGATGCGCTTCTCGAGCTCGATCAGTTCGTCGCGCGAGTCGTCGGGGTCGCCCAGCTCGCGCTGGATCGCCTTCATCTGCTCGTTCAGATAGTACTCGCGCTGGGTCTTCTCCATCTGGCGCTTCACGCGCGAGCGGATCTTCTTCTCGACCTGCAGCACCGAGATCTCGCCTTCCATCAGGGCGAAGACCTTCTCCAGGCGCTTGGTGACGTCGAAGATTTCCAGCAGGTGCTGCTTGTCGCCGATCTTCACCGACAGGTGGGCGGCGATGCTGTCGGCCAGCTTGCCCGGCTCGGCGATCTGCGGGATCGCGGCCAGGGCCTCGGGCGGCACCTTCTTGTTGAGTTTGACGTAGTTCTCGAACTGCTCGACGACCGCGCGCGACAGCGCCTCGGCCTCGGGGCCGGCGCCCTGGTCCTCGCTGACCTCGCCGACCTGGGCCTCGTAATAGGCCTCCTGGTCGGTGAAGCGCACGACCGCGGCGCGGCCCTTGCCTTCGACCAGCACCTTGACGGTGCCGTCGGGCAGTTTCAGCAGCTGCAGCACGGTGGCCAGCACGCCGACATCATAGATGTCGGCCGGCGCTGGATCGTCGTCCGCGCTGTTCTTCTGGGTGACCAGCAGGATCTGCTTGTCCCCGCGCATCACTTCCTCGAGGGCGCGCACGGACTTGTCGCGGCCCACGAACAGCGGAACCACCATGTGCGGGAACACAACGATATCCCGCAGGGGCAACACAGGAAGCGTACGGATCTCAGACATATTTTCACTCCCGGCCGGCGCGTGAACCTCGCGCCTTGCCATGCGGACTGCCGTCACTTCAGACGATGCGCCTGAGTCGTACAGTCCGTCCGCCCGGGACTGGACGGATGGTCGTTATTTATGTGGACCTTTTGCGACGCGGTTCAAGCGCGCTCGCCTTCCAGCGGCGACAAGTCGCGCCGTGGTGGCAAAGCTGCAGGAAAACAAGCTGGGCGACGCGTGCTGAAGGCAAGATCGGCGGCTTGGCCGCGGGCCTCGCGGTAAAATCATGCGCTGTTGCACCGCGGCGTGACCTCCGGCGTCCCCCCGCTCCTCGACGCCAGGGAGCTAGGGCGACGGCGCCCTGATCACCGGAGGCTCGCGCTTGTCCAGCGCCGCCACCCGCGCGGCGGCGTCGGCCTCGATATCGGCCCAGAACAGATTGAAGCCGTCGACCTTGCGGCGGTCGGTCCAGGAGCCGGTGTCGCGCAGCGAAGCCGACTTGGGACGGCCGGTGTGCAGCAGGCCGTTCTCGCATTGGGCCCAGACCTGGCGCTTGAGGAAGGCCGGGCGCGCGCCCCACTCCAGGCCCGTGGCGTTGACCGAACCGAGATTGAGCCGGGCCGGGGCCCGCTCGTCGGTCTGGGCGCCCAGCAGCGGGTTGACGCACAGCGGCTTGCGGCCGTTGAGGTTCTCCAGCTGGTCACCGCCCCTCCAGGTCAGCGAGCGGCCCAGCCACTCCTGGGCCTTCTGGAAGTCGCCGTCGGTCAGCGAGGCCCAGGCCACGACGCAGCCGGCCTGGTCGCGGCGCGCGCAGGCGGGGACGGCCGCGACCGGACCGTACTCGTCGGCCGGCACGGCGGTCTCGATCAGGTAGACGCCGGCCAGGCGGGCCTTGAGCGCGGGATCGGGCGCGATCTCCTCGGCCGCTAGGCGCGCTAGCAGGCTTCCGCCCTGCTCCACCCCGACCAGCACCAGAGGCCGTCCCTTGTCATAGCGGTCGCGCCAGGCCCGGAAGGCGTCCCGCACATCGCCATAGGCGAACCGGCGGGCCTCGCGGGCGTCGTCGCGCAGGGTCAGGAAGGTGTAGAGGCTGGCCTGGCGATAGTGGGGGGCGAAGATCCGCCCCACCCGCGAGAACGGCGCGGCGTAGTTGGGCAGCACCACGCGATTGAGATAGCGATCGGCCTTGGGCTGGTCATAGGGCGCGTTCCAGTCCCGCCCGCCGTCGAAGGTGGTGGGATGGACGAAGAACACGTCGGCGGCGCGGTCCATGCCGGTCGCGCCCCTTGGCAACAGCGCCCAGGCCGCCGGATCGGCGTAGTTCGGCGCCGGCGGCGGGTCGTAGGTCTGGAACGGCACCTTCGGGTCCAGCGTCGTGCGCAGGATGTCGTAGCGCCAGTAGAACGCCGCCGTCAGGACGATCCCCAGCACGAGGACGCATCCCGCGAAGATCCAGCGCTTGAAGCCCTTGAAGCGTCCCGACATGCCTCTCGACTACACCAGGTCGAGGCGTCGCACTACGCCCCTTCCCGCCCGATAATGGCCACCGAGCAGACATTGCTGGCCGGCGCGCCGCCGAGATTGTGGGTCATGCCCAGGACCGGGTCGCGCAACTGCCGCTCGCCCGCCCTGCCCTGCAGCTGCAGGTACATCTCGTAGAGCATCCGCAGGCCCGAGGCGCCGATCGGATGGCCGAAGCACTTGAGGCCCCCGTCGATCTGGCACGGCACGGCGCCGTCGGCGTCGTAGAAGCCGTCGAGCACGTCGCGCCAGCCGCGCCCCTCGGCCGAGATGAACAGGTCCTCCATCGTGACCAGTTCAGTCACCGAGAAGCAGTCGTGCACCTCCATCATCGAGATCTGCTCGCGCGGGCGTTCGATGCCGGCCTCCTTGTAGGCCTTGCCAGCCGCGATGCGGGCGGTGTGGAAGTGGCTGCCGTCCCAACCGTTGTATTGGCTCTCGTAGCCGTTCGAGACCGACAGTTGCAGCGCCTTGACCGTGACCAGGTCATGCTTGCCCAGCGCCCGGGCGATCTCGGGTGTGGTGACGATGGCCGCCGCCGCGCCGTCCGAGACGCCGCAGCAGTCGAACAGGCCCAGCGGCTCGGCGATGATCGGCGCCTTCAGCGCCTGTTCCTCGGTGATGGGCTTGCGCAGGTGGGCCTTGGGGTTCTTGGCGCCGTTGGCGTGGCTCTTGACCGAGACGTGGGCGATGGCCCGCTTGAGGTCCTCCTTGGAGACCCCGTGCTTGGCCCGGTAGGCGCTGGCCAGCTGGGCGAAGTTGCCGGGAGCCGAGCCGTTGGGCATGACCTGCGGCGTCAGCGTGCCCGGCGCACCGAACGGCAGGCCGCCATAGCCGGTGTCCTTCAGCTTCTCGACGCCGACGGCCAGCGCGATGTCGGCCGCGCCGGCGGCGACGGCGTAGACCGCCCCACGGAAGGCCTCCGAACCCGAGGCGCAGAAGTTCTCAACCCGGGTGACGGCGATGTTGGGCAGCCGCAGGGCGATCGACAGCGGCGTGCCGCCCTTGCCCGTGCCGATCTCGTCGATGTGGGTCGAGAACCAGGCCGCGTCGAGCTGGCTGGCCTCTATGCCCGCATCGTTCATGGCCTCCACATAGGCCTCGACCATCAGGTCGTCGGGTCCGGCATCCCACCGCTCGCCGAACTTCGAACAGCCCATGCCGAGGATGGCGACCTTGTCGCGGATGCCGCTGGCCATTGGGGTCTCTCCCTAGCTCACTTCTCGGGCGTATTGATCGGGTGTATATACGGAGCCATGAGCCTCTATATCCGCAACGCCGAGGCCGACCGGCTGGCCCGGCAACTGACTGAACGGACGGGAGAAACCCTGACCGAAGCCGTCGTCGTGGCGCTGCGTGAGCGCCTGGAGCGCACGCCTGAAAAGGTGGATGATCTTGAGGCGCGGCTGGCGCGCATCCGGGCTATCCAGGATCGCGTCGCCGCCGCCCGCGTGCTGCGCGAAGGCTCTGACGAAGAGCTGCTATACGACGCCGACGGCCTGCCGAAGTGATAGTCGTCGACACCTCGGCCCTGATCGCGATCTTCCAGCGAGAACCCGAGGGCGAAGCCTTTCTCCAGACGATCGTCGGAACTGAAAAGCCGCTGGTCGCCGCGCCAACGCGTCTGGAGGCCTACATCGTCATTCATCGCCGCTTCGGCGCGAAGGCGGCAGAGGATTTCGAGGCTCTGGTCGCGGACCTCAACCTGACGGTCGTCGCGTTTGATGAACACCTGCTGGCAACCGCTAAAGACGCCTATCGGCGTTTCAGCCAAGGCCGCCACGGCCTGAACTTCGGCGACTGTTTCGCCTACGGCCTGGCCAAGGCGCGCGACCTGCCCCTGCTGTTCAAGGGCGAGGACTTCGCCGCAACCGACGTCAAGCGCGTGCTCTGACACCGCCTTACTCCGCCGCCTGGGCCGAGGTCGCCGCCAGCGCCGAACGGTCCGGCGCGGCCTTCCAGAAGTAGCGCACGAAGCCGCGCTTCTCGTCACGATCCTTGATCCGGAAGACCATCTTCACCGGCAGGCCGGTCTCGACCTCGCCGGGTGCGACGTCGGTGATGTCGAGCATGATCCGCCCGCCGCCCTCGAAGACGATCATGCCGTAGTGGTTGGGCGGGCTCATCGAGAAGGTCAGGTAGTCGGCCGAATAGGTCAGCACCTGGGCCGCGCGCTCGGCGAAGCGGTAGGACTCCTGGGTGTCGACGGCCGGGTTGTTGGGCGCCACCGAAATGCGCGTGCGCGGGAACTGCACGACGCCGGTCTCGCGGCAGCGGCCGCCGACCAGGCCCAGGATCTGGTCGCGGTTGCGATAGAGGGTGGTCAGGGCCGTCTTGTTGTCCTTCTCGGCCCGCATGCCCCTGTCCCATTCGACGAGGTCGTTGAAGACGAGGAACTTCAGGTAGTTGGTCTCTTCCTGGCGATCGGCGAGCGAGCCGGTCACGCCGCGCGCGGGCCGAGCCGAGCCGATCTCGCCGCCGGCGCGGAAAACCAGCGCCTCCGCGCCCTGGCCGAACTGGGCGACCAGCACGATCTGGCCGGGCTGCGCCTCCTCCAGGGCGTGGACCAGCAGCAGCGGCCCGTGGGCGCAGCCGGCCTCGCCCAACTGGGCGGCGAGCGTGTCGCGAACGGCCTCGGGACGGATGCCCAGCCCCTTGGCCAGGGTCGCGCCCATTCCCGGAAACACCGACGGGAAACAGAAATGGTCGACCTCGGCGGCCGTGACGCCCGCCGCTTCCAGGGCGTCGCGCACCGCTGGCGGGACCAGCTTGACGATGCCTTCGTCGCGGATCCAGCGCTCCTCCCAGGCATAGTCGAACTCCGCGTCCGAGCCGCGGAAGTGGTCGACGAAGTCGTCGGTCACCGTCCCCCGCCCCAGGAACGTCGCCGCGCCGCCGTCGGGCGAGACGACGAAAGCCGCCGCCGCGTCGCCGAAATCGAGTTCCTGCGGCGAGGCCGCACGGGCCCGGCGATGCTCGCTGGCGGCCACCAGGACGCGCTTGCCGGAAGCGGCCGCATCGAGCGCCTGGCCCAGCGCGGTGAGGCCGCAGCGCTGCGAGCCGGTGACGTCGGCCGAGGCGATCGAAGGTTCCAGCGTCAGGGCCGCGGCCAGGATCCCGGCGTTCTGGCGATCGGCGAAGGGCGCGGTCGTCGAGGCGAAGATCGCCGTCTCGATCGCCAGAACGCCGGGATCCTG
>Ga0247823_10000017_pt1 | contig 108231 bp, 108 predicted proteins | sample 13C_PalmiticAcid_2_FD_192426 | JGI IMG/M metagenome (GOLD analysis project Ga0247823, IMG submission 192426) | Soil microbial communities from agricultural site in Penn Yan, New York, United States - 13C_PalmiticAcid_Day30 | ecosystem: Environmental > Terrestrial > Soil > Agricultural land... | reverse complement strand
GGCCAGCAGGTTCATGCGCTGCAGCAGGCGTTTCTCGCGCTCCACCGTGTCGCGCACGGCCTGCCGGTAGTCGCGGGTGTTGAGGTAGTCCAGCGTCTGGTCGTAGCGCGCCAGCTCGCGCAGGTGGCGCTCGCTCTGCATCGCGCGGGCGAAGGCGTCGTGCAGTTTCCGCACCACCGGCTCGGGCGTGCCGCGCGGCGCGGCCAGGCCCCAGGGCGAGGTGTAGACCGATTGCGGGTAACCCAGCTCGCGCAGCGTGGGCGCGTCGGGCCAGCGCGGGCTGCGCTGCGCGCTGAAGATCGCGAGCACGCGCATGCGGCCCTGGTCCACCCAGGGCGCGAAGCCGGTGGAGTTCACGCCCGCCATCAGCTGGCCGCTGGCCACCGCGAGCATCTGGTCGGCCGTGCCCCGGTAGGGCACGTGCACATAACGGATGCCGCGCTGCAACAGGATCTCTTCCATCGCCAGGTGGGCGGTGGTGCCGATGCCGGTGGAGCCCAGGATGAGTTCGCCCGGGTGATCGCGCGCCCAGTCGAGCATCTCGGGCAATTGCCTCCAGGGGCTGGTGCTGGGCACCAGCACGCCGAAGGTGGTGCCCGAGACCTGCACGATGGGGCTGAGATCCGTCACCGGGTCCCAGGGCACGGGGTTCATGAGCGCATGCCGGTACACCGTGATGGGCACCTGGCCGATGGTGTGGCCGTCGGGCTCGGCGGCCTTGAGCAGCGGCGCGACCTGTGTGCCCGCCGCGCCGGGCCGGTTGATGACCACGATGGGTTGGCCCAGCAGGGGCTCGACTTCTTCGCACAGGATGCGCAGCGTGAGGTCGGTCGCGCCGCCGGCGGGCCAGGGCACGATGAGCTGCAGGGGCCGGCTGGGCCAGGCCGCCGTGCTGGCCAGCGACGGGCCCGCCGACGCCGCCAGCGCCAGGCCCCACGCCAACGCGCGGCGGCGTGTCACAGGGCAGTGTTCCTTGCTGGAACAGTCGGGAGGGCCGTGGGGCAGTCGGGTCATGCGGTGCGGGCCTGCGAAGCCGTGTGGTCTCAGGGTTTGTCCGTAGCGATCGGGCCGCCAGCGGGGTGTTTGGGGCATGTCATCGCAATTTCCATTCCGCGTTGGCGCTGGCATCGAATTTGCGGAACAAGGGCAGCGGCGCCACCCGGGTGACCGCTGTGCCACCCACAAGACCCCTTCAGGAGACACCGACATGACCCGCCCGCTTCGCCTGCTCACCCTTGCCACCCTGCTGGGCTGTGCCACCCTGGCCATGGCCCAGGGCAAGGTGTATGTGTCCAGTGAGAAGGACAACAAGCTCTATGTGTTCGACGCGAAAGGCGAGCGGCTCGCGGCCATCGACGTGTGCAAGCGCCCGCGCCACATGATGTTCAACGCCAGCCGCAGCCAGCTCTATGTGTGCTGCGGTGACAGCAACCAGCTCGGCGTGGTGGACACCGCCAGCGGCAAAATGACCGGCACTGTTCCATTGGGGGACAGTCCCGAGATCTTCGACCTCAGCCCCGACGGCAAGACGGTGTACGTGTCGATCGAAGACGAGAACGTGATGGCCGCCTACGACCTGGCGAGCAAGAAGCCCGTGTTCGAGGTGAAGACCGGCGGCGAGCCCGAGGGCGTGCTGGTCACGCCCGACGGCAAGTTCGCCTACGTCACCTCCGAGGTGGCCAACGTCGTGCATGTCATCGACCTGGGCCAGAAGAAGGTGATCAAGAACATCAAGGTGGGCAAGCGCCCGCGCCGCTTCGTGCTCGCCGCCGGTGGCGCCGAGCTGTGGGTGAGCAACGAGCTCGATGCCACGGTGAGCGTGGTGGACACCAGGGACCACAGCGTCAAGGGCACGGTGAAGTTCGCCGTCAAGGGCATGCGCGAGGCCGACATCACGCCCGTGGGCATGGCGCTGAGTCCGGACGGCAAGACCCTGTGGGTGGGCCTGGGCAAGGCCAACCACGTGGCCGAGGTGGACGTGGCCACGCGCGCCGTGGGCCGCCAGGTGCTGGTGGGCAAGCGCGCCTGGGGCCTGACGGTGCACCCCGACGGCCAGACGCTGTACGTGACCAACGGCCTGTCGGACGACATGACCCTGGTGGACACGGTCGGCGCCAAGGCGGTGAAGACGGTGGCCGTGGGCCGCGTGCCGCACAGCGTGATCGTGGCGCCCTGATGCGGAAGGCCATGCTGCTCGCGCTGGCCAGCCTGTTCGGCGCGCCATCGGCGGTTCAGGCCGCTGCGGTCAAGCTGACGCTGGCCGTGGTCTCGCTGGCCGAGGACCCGCGCTACGCGCCGCGCCGCCTGGAGCGCGCCTACCCCGGCCACCCGCAGGGCCGGGCGGTGCAGGGCGTGCGGCTGGCACTGGAGGACGCGGCGTTCGAGCTGGACGCCGCCGGCATCGAGCTCGTGCTGCGCGAGGTGGTGCTGCCCGATGCAGCGGCGCTGCCTAAGGCCCTGGCCGACCTCAAGGCGGCGAAGGTGCAGCACCTCGTGGCTGACCTGCCGCTGGCCGAATTGAACCAGCTGGTGCAGAGCGCGCCGGCCGCGCTCGGCGGTGCCATGGTGTTCAACACCGGCCTGGACGACGACAGCCTGCGCGCGCAGGGTTGCGCCGCGCACCTGCTGCACACCCTGCCCAGCCGCCACATGGCCAGCGATGCGCTGGCGCAGTACCTGGCCGCGCGCAACTGGCGCAAGGTGCTGCTGCTGCAGGGGCCGGAGCCGGGCGACCGGCTCATGGGCGAGTCCTTCACCCGCGCGGCCAGGCGCTACGGCCTGAAGACCGTGCAGAGCAAACCCTTCAAGCTCACCGGCGACCCACGCGAGCGCGACCTCGCCAACACCCGGCTGCTCACCGGCGAGCGCGAGCACGAGGTGGTGGCCGTGATGGACGCCGACGGCGAGTTCGCGCGCGCGCTGCCCTACGCCACGCAGTGGCCGCGCCCGGTGGTCGGTGCCAGCGGCCTGGTGGCCAGCGCCTGGCATGCGCAGTGGGAGCGCAACGGCGGGCCGCAGCTCTCGCGCCGGTTCCAGAAGCTCGCGCAGCGCCCCATGCGGTCGCACGACTGGTCGGCCTGGGTGGCGGGCCGCGCGGTGGCTGCGGTGCTGGTGGACGACCCCAAGGCGCCGCTGGCGCAGCAGTTGAAGAAGCTGCGCGGTGGCAGCGTCTTCATCGACGGCTTCAAGGGCCCGCGCCTGTCCTTCCGCGCCTGGGACGGGCAGTTGCGCCAGCCCGTGTTCCTGAGCCACATCGACGGCGTGGCGGGCGTGGCGCCGCTCGACGGCGTGCTGCACCCCAGGGACGTGCTGGACACGCTGGGCGTGGACGAAGCGGAGACCGCATGCCGGCAACGCCCCTGAGCCCCCTGGCCGCGCCCTCGCTGCCGCTGCACCTGGCGCGCGCGCTGCGCGCCGTGGTCGGTCGCGAGCTGGGCCGCTTCCTGCGCCAGCCCACGCGCCTGGGCTCGGCGCTGGTGCGCCCGCTGCTGTGGTTCGTGGTGTTCTCGGCCGGCTTCCACAACGTGTTCGGCGTGGCCATCATCCCGCCCTACGAGACCTATATCGAATACCAGGTCTACATGGTGCCGGGCCTGCTGGGCATGGTGGCGCTGTTCAACGGCATGCAGAGCTCGCTCTCCATGGTGTACGACCGCGAGATGGGTGTGATGCGCCTGCTGCTCACCGCGCCGCTGGCGCGCGGCTGGCTGCTGGCCTTCAAGCTGCTGGGCAGCACCGTGCTCTCGGTGCTGCAGATGGCGGTGTTCCTGCTGATCGCGCTGGCCTTCGGCGTCGAGCTGGCCTGGGCGCATCTGCCCGGCCTGCTGCTGACCATGGCCTGCGCCGCCGCGATGCTGGCCGCGCTGGGGCTCGTGCTCTCGGTGTATGTGAAGCAGCTCGAAAACTTCGCTGGCACCATGAACTTCGTGATCTTCCCGATGTTCTTCATCAGCCCGGCGCTGTACCCGCTGTGGAAGCTGGAGGAGTCGGGCGCCTACTGGCTGCTGAAGATCGCGGAGGTCAACCCCTTCACCCACGCGGTGGAGGCCATGCGCTTTGCAATGATGGGGCAGTTCAACGCCATGGCCTGGGCCGTGGTGCTGGGGAGCACCGCCGTGTTCTTCGTGCTCGCGCTCTGGGGCTACGACCCGCAGCGCGGTTTCATTCGTCAGAAGGGCGGGGGCTGAACATGCTGCGACGCCGAACGCTGTTGTGGGGCGGCCTGCTGGGCGCACCGCCGCTGTGGGCCGCGGACGACCCCACGGGGGGCGACCCGCTGGGCTCGATGCAGTGGCCCACGCTGCGCCGGCAGTACCTGCGCGATGCGCCCATGGTGTTTTCCGAGGCGGTGACGGTGCGCGGCCCGGCCTTCGCCGACGACGCGATGAACGTGCCGCTGCTGGTGGACGCGCGCGGCCTGGCCGGCACGGGCGGCGGCGTGGCGCACATGCTGGTGGTGGTGGACCGCAACCCGGTGCGCGAGGTGCTGGCCTTCGAGCCCTTGCGCGCGCTGCCCATGCTGGCGTTCCGCATCCGCATGGAGCAGGCCTCGCCGGTGCGCGCGATGGTGCAGACGGCGGACGGCCGCTGGCACGTGGGCGGCACCTGGGTGCAGGCCGCCGGCGGCGGCTGCACCGTGCCCGGCGCCACCCGCGCCGACGGCTCGTGGAGCCGCACGCTCAACCAGGTGCAGGCGCGCTTCTTCCCCAACGTGATCGAAGGCAGCCGCCGCCTGCGCGTGCGCGTGATGCACCCGATGGACACCGGCCTGGTCGCGGGCATTCCGGCGTTCTACATCGAGCAACTGCAGCTGGTGGACAGCGCCGGCCAGGCCTGGTGGCGTCTGGCCTTGCACGAACCGGTGTCGGAGAACCCGCTGCTCACCTTCGAGCTGCCGCCACAGCGCGCTGGCGGTTTCCGCTTGACCGGGCGCGACAACAACGGCAACCGCATCGACGCCGAGGTGCCCGCGTGAAGGCGGCGTGGGCAGCCCTCCTGTTCGCCGCCGCGGCCCACGCGCAATCGCAGCCCGACCCGGCGCGGCTCGACCACGGCCTGCGGCCGCGCCAGATTGCCGAGCACACCTGGGTGATCGAAGGCGCGGTGGCCGACTTCTCGCGCGCCAACGGCTGCAACATCATCAACACCGCCTTCATCGCCACGGGCGAGGGCGTGGTGGTGGTCAACACCGGTCCTTCGCGCGGCTATGGCGAGCAGCAGCGCCGCGCCATCGAAGGTCTCACGCGCGAACCGGTGCGCCACGTGTTCAACCTCAACCTGCACCCGGACTACTTCTTCGGCAACCAGGCCTGGGCCGACCGCCCCACGCAGGCCCTGGCCGGCAGCATCGCAGGCATGAAAGCCGAGGGCGCGGCCTACGCCGACAACCTCTACCGCCTGTGCGGCGACTGGATGACGGGCACCGAGCCCACACCGGCACGCGAAGCCATCGAACCGCGCACGCTGAGCCTGGGCGCGCACACGCTGGAGCTGCGGCGCCTGAGCGGCCACACCGGCGACGACCTGGTGCTGATCGACCGCCGCACCGGGGTGCTGTTCGCCGGCGGCCTGGTGTTCGCCGAGCGCGTGCCCACCACGCCGCACGCCGACCCCGCTGCCTGGCTCGCCAGCCTGGACACGCTGGCGCAATGGCTCGCCGCGGGCGAGGTGCGGCAGATCGTGCCCAGCCACGGCCCGGTGCACAGCGGGCCGGTGGGTGTGCAGCAGACGCGCGACTGGCTGCGCTGGCTCACCACGCTCATGCAAGCGAGCGCCGAACAAGGCCAGGACCTGAGCGAACTGCTGCGCACGCCCGTGCCCGCGCGCTTCGCCGGCTGGGCCGCGCAGCCCGCCGAGCTGCACCGCAGCCTCGCGCAGTGGTACCCGCGGTACGAACAGCGGGCGCTGGATTCGCGCGCGCCCTGAACCCTGTTGCAGGGGTTGATTCGTTTCTGAACAGTGTCACAGCCGCGACCCGCCGCGAGGCCCGGGCGTGGCGCATTTCAGGCCGGAAAACCGTTCGAAAACGCTGGCATGGATGTTGCCATTTGCTGCTTGTGCAACCCCGAAGGCCCCAGGGCCGGGGTGTTCACGGGCGGCCGGGCATGGTGCTCGGTCGCAGGCATCACACATCCACGAACGAGCAGGAGACACACTGTGAAACGCACCCTACTGAGCCTGATGATTCTGGCCGCCACCGCCCACGTGAGCGCCCAGGGCGTGACCGACGCGATGATCGCCGACGACGCCAAGACCCCCGACAACGTGTTGAGCTGGGGCCTGGGCACCCAGGGCCAGCGCCATTCCACGCTCAACGGCATCACCGAGCGCAACATCAACAAGCTCGTGCCGGTGTGGTCCATGTCCTTCGGCGGCGAGAAGCAGCGCGGCCAGCAGTCGCAGCCGCTGGTGCACAACGGCAAGATGTTCGTCACCGCGTCCTACTCGCGCATCTACGCGGTCAACACCAAGACCGGCGAGAAGCTCTGGAAGTACGAGCACCGCCTGCCCGAAGGCATCATGCCCTGCTGCGACGTGATCAACCGCGGCGCCGCGCTGTACGACAACCTGGTGATCTTCGGCACGCTCGATGCCCAGCTGGTCGCGCTCGACCAGAACACCGGCAAGGTGGTGTGGCGCGAGAAGATCGACGACTACGCCGCCGGCTACAGCTACACCGCCGCACCCCTCATCGCCGAAGGCCTGCTGATGACCGGCGTCTCGGGCGGTGAGTTCGGCGTGGTCGGCCGCGTGGAAGCGCGCGACCCGCGCACCGGCAAGATGGTGTGGACGCGCCCCGTGGTCGAAGGCCACATGGGCTACAAGGACGGCAAGGAAAACGGCATCACCGGCACCACCAACGCCACCTGGCCGGGCGAGACCTGGAAGACCGGGGGCGCGGCCACCTGGCTGGGTGGCACCTACGACGCCAAGACCGGCCTGGCCTACTTCGGCACCGGCAACCCCGGCCCCTGGAACAGCCACGTGCGCAAGGGCGACAACCTGTACTCGGCCTCCACCGTGGCGATCGACGTGAAGACCGGCAAGATCGTCTGGCACTACCAGAGCACGCCCAACGACGGCTGGGACTACGACGGTGTCAACGAATTCGTCACCTTCGACATGGACGGCAAGCGCATGGGCGCCAAGGCCGACCGCAACGGCTTCTTCTACGTGAACGACGCCGCCACCGGCAAGCTCGTCAACGCTTTCCCGTTCGTGAAGAAAGTGACCTGGGCCACCGGCATCGACCTCAAGACCGGCCGCCCCAACTTCGACGACACCAACCGCCCGGGCGACCCGACCGCCGCCGGTGGCGACGGTGCCAAGGGCAAGGCGGTGTTCTCCGCGCCGGGCTTCCTGGGCGGCAAGAACCAGATGCCCATGGCCTACAGCCCCAAGACCGGCCTGTTCTACGTGCCCACCAACGAATGGGGCATGGAGATCTGGAACGAGCCCATCACCTACAAGAAGGGCGCGGCCTTCCTGGGCGCGGGCTTCACCATCAAACCGCTGTTCGACGACCACATCGGTTCGCTGCGCGCGATCGATCCCAAGACCGGCAAGGTGGCCTGGGAAGTGAAGAACAGCGCGCCGCTCTGGGGCGGTGTGCTGACCGCCGGCGACCTCGTGTTCTGGGGCACGCCCGAGGGTTACCTGAAGGCCGCCGACGCCAAGACCGGGAAGGTGGTGTGGCAGTTCCAGACCGGCTCCGGCGTGGTCGCGCCGCCCATCACCTGGACCGAGGGCGGCGAGCAGTACGTCAGCGTGGTCTCCGGCTGGGGCGGTGCCGTGCCGCTGTGGGGCGGTGAAGTGGCCAAGAAGGTCAACTTCCTCGAACAGGGCGGCTCCGTCTGGACCTTCAAGCTCATGAAGTGATGTGGTGTTGGGGGTGGCGTGGCCCAGGCCATGCCACCCTTTTTTTCTGTCCCTTCTTTCCTTCCTTTCTCCGGTGCCCGCCATGCGTTACCTCCTGATCCTCCCCACCGTGCTGGCCGGCCTGGCCCAGCACGCCACCGCCGCCGACCTGGCCGCCGTGGAACTCGCCAAAGCCAATGGCTGCTACACCTGCCACGCCAACGCCGACAAGGTGGTCGGCCCGGCCTTCAGCGCCATCGCCGAAAAGTACGCGAGCGAGAAAGACGCCGCGGCCTCGCTCGCGCAGTCGATCCAGAACGGCTCCAAAGGCAAGTGGGGTCGCGTGCCCATGCCGGGCCACCCCAGCCTGAGCGCGGCCGACCTCAAGACGCTCTCGACCTGGGTGCTCACGGTCAAGCCCTGAGCCGGCTCACCCACCTGTCCCGCCATGAGCGCGCAGACCGATCTGTGCCACCCCCGCACCCTGCTGGGTGCGGCCCTCGCCCTGCTGTCCAGCGTGGGCGACGTGCGGTACCGGGCCCATGCCGAGTTCCGGCTGGCCCGCTACGCCCAGGCGCGCGAGCTCTGGGCGGCGCTGGCCGACGAGACGGGCAACGCCGAGGCCTTGTTCATGCTGGGCGTGCTGGCCCAAGAGGGCCTGGGCGAGCCGCGCAACCCGGCCCGGGCCGAGGCGTTCTTCACCCGCGCCGCACAGGCGGGCCACGGCTCAACAACTGGTAACCAACTCGCGCACCACGCGCCGCCGGTGCGGCTAGCATGAGGGTCTGTTCCCGATGCGGAGACCTGCCATGACCAAGATCCCTCGCGTTCTGCTCCGGTCCTCCTTCATGCTCGCGCTGCTGGCGGTGGGTGCCGCGCTCGCGCAGCCACTGCCTGAGGTACCGTCCCCGACCTCGCCATCGCCCGCTCGGAATTTCGCGACCGAGATCGCCAAGGCCGACCTGGCGCAGGACGGCATCCACCACCCCACCCGACGGCAGCTGGCCAGGGCCACCCACGAGGTGCAGGCCATGCGCGACAGCGGCATGGGCTGGGGCGCGATCGCCAACGACCTCGGCCTGCGCCTGGGCGAGGTGGTGAGCTCGGCCAACCGGGCGCGCCATGCCGAAGACACAAAACACACCAAGCTGGCCGCGGCGGTGTCGATCGATGCCCCGGGCCCGTCCGTGGGCCACGCGCGCGGTGCGAACGGCAGCGGCCCAGGCAAGGGCAACGGCCATGGGGGCGGCCACGGCGGCGGCAAGGGCGGTGGGAATGGTGGCGGCCACGGGGGTGGCAACGGCGGTGGCAAGCGCTGACCTGTCGCCCTAGCGTGCCCATACCGCCGTCAATCGCCCACCCACCAGAAACCCGGGTGGTACCGGTTCCTCGCGCTCGAATTTCACCAGGCCCTGGCCCCGGCAGTACCACTCGCGGCTGGTGAGCGGCACGTCGGTGAAGCCGTTCACCGGGTCGGTGAAGAGGTTGAGCCTGGCCCGGCCCACGACCCGCAGGCAGGGCTTGTGCGTGCCGGTGGGCGTGGTCACCTCGTCGTCCACCGCCTCGATGCGCCAGGCCATCAGCGCGCGGTGGCTGTAGCGCAGCTCGCGCGGGTGTTCGTTGCGGCGCAGGATCAGGTAGGGCACGGTCGGCGTGCTCCATTCGGTGCCCACTTCGTAGGGCGCCTTGAGCACCCACAGCGGCTCCGGGTCGGGCGTGGGTTCGCGGTCGATGTCGGTGCGCGTGGCCACGCGGCGAATGCCTTGTTCGTCGCTGAGCAGGTGGTAGCTCACGCCGGCCGAATGGTGGCGCACCTGCGTGCGCTGGCCGGCCACGGTCTGCGGCGCGGTGACGGTGAGCGTCCATGCCTCGGGCGGTGGCGCTTCGTCGCTCTCCACCGTCACGGCGTAGACCATGCGCTCGCCTTCGACCAGCGGAAACCAGGTGTCGGCGGGCGCGGGCCGGCAAGCGGCCAGCACCAGGGCGGCCAGCGGCAGCGCGGGCAGGAGGGGCCTCATTTTTCCGGCAACTGAGCGCGCGGCAGGTCGCTCAGCTTGATCTGCAGCCGGTCGTTGCCGGCCGGGCGCAGCCAGGCGAAGCCGCCCGAGCCCGGCACCGGTTCGGTGCTGCCTATCTGTGTGTTGCCGTCGCGCGCCTTGCGCAGGCCGTCGCCCAGGATGCGGTGCAGGTCCTTCTCGTAGGGCAGGCGGTGCACGCGTGGCATCGCCAGCGGCTGGTTGTCCTTCATGGGGTTGACCCAGATGTAGATCGCGCCGGCGTGGCCCCGGCCAGGGCTGGGTTCGTCGAACACCGCCGAAAGCAGCACGAAACGTGGAGGCAGGGCGTCGTCGCTCGGCCAGCCCGCGATGCCCTGCAGCGTGGCATGGCTCAGCGCGTAGAAGCCGCTGACCAGCAGCACCGCGCCCAGCTTCACGCCCCAGTGCCAGCGCGTGGCCAGCAGCAGACACAGCAACAGGAAGGCCAGCAGCGCGTACACCAGCACCAGCCACAGCAGTTGGGAAGAGACGGTGGGGATCATCGGATGCGGTGGTTCAAAGGCCGGTGCGCTGCACGATCGCGAGCGGCCGGGTGTTGAGGTCGGTCACGGTGCCGGCCTCGTCGAGGGTGAAGCGCACCAGCGTGCGCTCGTCGCCCTTGCGCGGGATCTGCTGCGTGCCGGTGTAGACGATCTCCGCCTGCGGGTTGACCTTCACCACCGCCACCGACACATCCACCGGCTGCTGGTCGCGCGAGTCGTAGTAGTGCGCGTTCACCACGTACTCGCCCGGCACCAGGCCACGCAGCGTGACGATCTCCTGCCGCACCGGGCTTCGGATCTCGCGCCCGTTGACGATCACGCTGTTGTTCTTCGCGCCCCGGTCGTCGCGGTCCAGGTGCAGCATGCCGGCGTCGCGCTGGCGGAACCACAGCGTCTTGCCGCCCGGCTCGTTGACCCAGGCGTCCACGTCGTTGGGGTTGTTGTCGGGCCAGGAGATGGTGACGATGAACTCGGCCTTGGCCGGGATGTCGCCGCTCTTGCGCGCCTTGGGGTTGAAGGCGAGCAGCGCGATGACGAAACAGAAGACGAACGCGATCAGCATGTTGAACAACATGTCGTAGAACGGGTCGGTCTCGGTGTCACGGACCGCTCGGCCGATCGCCATCGCGCGCCTCCGGGGTCGGTGTGGTGGCCAGCGTGTCGGCGATGAGCGCGTCGGCGAACCGGTCCAGCCGCATGAGCTGCAGGCCCAGCAGGATGTTGCCGGTGAGGCCGGTCACGGTGGTCAGCAGCGCGATGCCCAGGCCGCCGGTGAGGTTCTTGAGCAATTGCGTGGACTGGCTCGCGTCGAAGCTCTGCACCTCGCCGAGCTGCAGCGCAAGGATGGAGAAACCGATCACCTTGCCCAGCAGGCCCAGCTTGAGCTGGATGCCATTGAGCCACCAGGCCATTTCGTGCGGGCCGTGCGCTCGCTCGCCCAGCACCTGCAGCCAGACCGTGGGGTCGGCACCGGCCCGCGCGCAGCCGTCGCGGTACTCGGCGCTCCAGGTGTCCAGCGGGTCTTCGCGCGCGGCGTCCAGCCGCAGGCGCTGTTCGCCCAGCACCCAGGCGCGGCGGCCAGCCCAGAGCGAGCCGCCGATGAACAGCAGCACGATGACCACGGTCAGGCCCGTGGGGTCGGCGTGCACCAGCCGGTGCCAGGCGCCGGCCTGCCACAGCAGCAGGGCGCCGAAACCCACCAGGCCCATGAAGGCGAGCCACAGCAGGAAGAGACCGTGCGGCGCGTGCTCCAGCGCGAACGGGCCGCGCCGCAGCACCGGCAGGTGGCTGACCACCGCCGCGCCCAGCATGCGGTGGTGGCCGGTGGCGGTGTTCATGCCGGCACCTCGGGGTGCAGGCCGCGCGACTCGGTGTCGCTGCGGAACACGATGGGGATGTGGCGTTGCGTGGGCGCCTGCTTCACGAGTTGCACCACCTGGTCGTGGTGGGGAGACTTGCCGCACACCGGGTCGGCCTGCGCCGCGTCGCCCGTGATCTGGAAGGCCTGGCAGCGGCAGCCGCCGAAGTCCTTGTGGCGCTCGTCGCAGTCGCGGCAGGGCGGCTTCATCCAGCCATCGCCCCGGTAGGCGTTGAAGGCCTGGCTGGTTCGCCAGATGTCGGCCAGCGGCGTGTGCGCCACATTGGGCAGGGCCAGGCCGGGCAGGTTGCGCGCGTTGTGGCAGGGCATGGCCAGGCCGTCGGGCGCGACCGAGAGGAACACCGAGCCCCAGCCGTTCATGCAGGCCTTGGGGCGCTGCTCGAAGTAGTCGGGCACCACGAACAGCAGCCGGCAGCGGGAGCCGATCTGCTCGCGGTAGCGGTTCACCACCGCTTCGGCCTCCACCAGCTGCTCGTGCGTGGGCATGAGGTGGTCGCGGTTGACCCAGGCCCAGCCGTAGTACTGCGTGTTGGCGAGTTCGAGGTATTCCGCGCCCAGGTCCAGCGCCATCTCGATGATCGGGCCCACGTGCGGCAGGTTGTGCCGGTGCAGCACGCAATTCATCACCATCGGCCAGTCGTGCGACTTGATGATGCGCGCGACCTTCTGCTTGAGCTCGAAGGTGCGCGTGTGGCTCAGGAAGTCGTTGAGTTCGCGCGTGCTGTCCTGGAACGAGAGCTGCACGTGGTCGAGGCCGGCGGCCTTCAGGCGCGTGGCGCGCGCGTCGGTCAGGCCCACGCCCGAGGTGATGAGGTTGGTGTAGTAGCCGAGCGCGTGCGCCTCCTGCACCAGCTCTTCCAGGTCGTCGCGCAGCAGCGGCTCACCGCCCGAGAAACCGAGCTGCGCCGCGCCCAGCGCGCGCGCCTGGCGCATCACGTCCACCCACTGCGCGGTGCTCAGCTCCTGCTGGATGCGCGCGTGCTGCGTGGGGTTGTAGCAGAACACGCAGTGCAGCGGGCAGCGGTAGGTGAGCTCGGCCAGCAGCCACAGCGGCGGGCCGGGCGGTTCAATCGATCCAGCCACGGCGGCCTCCTTCTTCGATCAGGTCCTTCACCTGGCGACCAATGCCCTGGATGGAAAACGTGGTCTCCAGCTCCTCCACGATGGCGGCCACGGTGCGTTCACCATCGCAGCGCTTCAGGATCTCGGCCGCGCTCTCGTTGAGCTGCACCATGCCCTCGGGGTAGAGCAGCACCCAGCGCTCCTGCGCGGACTCGTACTGCAGGCGGAAACGCCGCGAGAGCTTGGGATGGGTGGAGATAGCTGTCATGGTCGGCGCAAAGAGATCGTTGGACCAGCACACACCGCGGAACTGGCTCTGCCAGGCCGCTGGTGTGGTCCCCCCTCAGGGGGGAAGCCGCGAAGCGGCGCAGGGGGGGTCTTCATTGGCAGGCTTTCTCGATGGCATCGAGCATGTTCCAGAGGATGTCCAGCTTGAACTGCAGGATGTCCAGCGCGCGGTGCTGGGCCTCGCGGGTGTCGAAGTGCTCCAGCGTCACGCGCAGGCCGTGTGCCACGTCGCGCCCGGCCAGGGGGATGCGGTTGCGGAAGTAGGCCAGTCCCTCGGCCTCGATCCAGGGGTAGTGCGTGGGCCAGGTGGCCAGGCGGTCCTTGTGGATCTGGGGCGCGAACATCTCGGTGAGCGAGGAGCACACCGCCTCCTGCCAGGGCGCCCTGGCGGCGAAGTTCACATAGGCATCGCAGGCGAAACGCACCGCGGGCACCACGCCCTGCAGCGACCACAGGTCTTCGCGCGCGAGGCCCACGGCCTCACCGAGTCGCGTCCAGGCCTCGATGCCGCCGGCGGCCGAGCCTTCGTGGTCGCCATGGCCGTCGTGGTCGAGGATGCGCTCGATCCACAGCCGGCGGTGCGCGCGGTCGGGCATGTTGGCGAGGATGGCCGCGTCCTTGCGCGGGATGCAGATCTGGTAGTAGAAGCGGTTGGCCACCCAGCAGCGCAGCTCGTCGGGCGTGCAGCCGCCGCTGTTCATGCGCACGTTGAACGGGTGGTGGATGTGGTACGAGCGGCCCTTCTCGCGCAGCTGGGCCTCGAACTCGCCGCGCGTCCAGGCTGGCAGGCCGGTGCGGGGGCGCGGGGTGGTGGCGATGTCCATGGCGTGCCCGCGCTCAGAAGCGGATGTCCATGCCGTCGCGCGCCACCTCGATGCGCTGGCGGGTGAGTTCGTCGCGCTCGGGCGAGTCCTCGATCAGGATGGGGTTGGTGTTGTTGACGTGGATCAGCAGCTTGCGCGTGGTCGCCGGCAGCCGCGCCAGGTGTTCGATCATGCCGCCGGGCCCGCTCTGCGGCAGATGGCCCATGTCGGCCGCGGCCTTGGGCGACAGGCCCAGCCGCTGCATCTCGTCGCCGGTCCAGAAGGTGCCGTCCACCAGCACCACGGCGCAGGTGGCCATGAGCGCCAGCAGCTCGGGCGTGACCTCGCCCAGGCCGGGGGCGTAGAACACGCGCGCGCCAGTCGCCGGGTTGCGCAGCACCAGGCCGATGTTGTCGCCCGGGCGCGGGTTGCCGCGGAACGGCGAATACGGTGGCGGCTTGGACGCGAGCGGCACGGCCTGCAGCTCGATGCCCTCCAGCCCGGGCGCGGTGAATGTGCGGCCGTCGGTGGGCACGGGATGGGGCGCCACGCCGCAGTAGTGCGAGAGCAGGCGGGTGATGGGAAAGCCGCTGTCCAGCTCGGACAGCACCTCGGGCGTGGCCAGCAGCGGCAGCGCGCCAGCGCGCTCGCGCAGCATCAGCAGGCCGGTGACGTGGTCGATCTGCGCGTCCATCAGCAGCACGGCGGCGATGCCGCTGTCGCGCACCGCGCGCGCGGGCTGCAGTTCCGGCGTGTCGCGGATCTGGCCGAGGATGTCGGGCGAGGCGTTGACCAGCAGCCAGTCCACCTCGTTGGCGCTCACCGCGATCGACGACTGCGTGCGCGCGTGGGCCATGAGCTTTCTGCGGCGCAGGCCGTCGCAGTTGGGGCAATTGCAGTTCCACTGCGGGAAACCGCCGCCGGCCGAAGAGCCCAGAACCCGGATGCGCATGGTCGATGGAGGAAGGTGAGGGGTCAAAAAAAGCGCACGCGCTGTTCACACGTGCGCTGGCGGATCGATCGATCAGCGGTTGGCGATGTACATCGTGATCTCGAAGCCGAAACGCAGGTCGGTGAAGGCCGGGGTGGTCCATTGCATGGTCGTTCTCCAGAAAGGGTTGGCATGAAACATGTCTGCAAGCCGGATGGCACCATCGCCACACCGGCCGCGACCCTGAACAGCAATATCGATGCCATGCAAAAACCCCCGAACGCCACCCCCTGGCCAGCACCCCGGCGCCTGCCCGTCGGTGGCCTGCACCGCATGGCCTGGCGCGAGCTGGGCGCGGCGCGCGGCGAGCCCTGGCTGTTGCTGCACGGCGGGCCGGGCGGCGCCTGCCAGCCCGGCATGCTGCGGCCCTTCGACCTGCGCCGCCAGCGCGTGATCGCCCCCGACCAGCGCGGTGCCGGCGCCTCGCGGCCGCGTGGCCGCACGCAGGGCAACCACACCCTCGCGCTGGTGGCCGATCTGGAGCGCTTGCGCGAGCAACTGGGCATTCAACGCTGGTCGGTGCTGGCGGGTTCCTGGGGCACGGTGGTGGCGCTGGCGTATGCGCAGCAACACCCCGCGCGCGTGCAGCGCCTGGTGTTGCGCGGCGCCTTCGCGCTCACGCGCCGCGAGATCGGCGGCCTGCTGTCGCCGTCGGCCAGGCGAGGGCAAACCCTGAGGGCGCCGGCCGCTTTGTGGCCGGTGAGGCCGGGTGACGGTGTGCCGGTGGCGTTGCAACGGCTGAGACAACTGATTCAAAACGGCACACCCGGTGTTGCATCGCTGCGCGCGTGGCGCGGCTGGGGCCTGCGCGAAACCGCCGACGCGGCGCATGGCCTGCGGCGCAGCCTGCGCCACGCGGCGCACACCGGCTCGCCCTGGGCGAACCCGATCCGCCGTGAATGGGCCGGCCTGCAGCGCCAGCAGCGGCGCGCGCTGGCGCGCCTGCCCCAGCCCGGTGTGCGCCGCAGCGACCGCGCGGCCCGGGCCCGGTACCGGGTGCAGGCGCACTACCTGCTGCACCGGGGTTTCATGCGCCCGGGCGGGCTGGACCGCGCAGTGGCGCTGCTCGCGCGCGAGCGCATCCCGGTGGACTGGGTGCATGGGCGCTTCGATGCGATCTGTCCACCGGCCAACAGCGCCCGCTGGGCCGCGTTGGGCCGGCGGGCGGGTGGCCCGGTGGTGTTGCACCTGCCGCCCAGCGGCCACCTCGGTGGCGAGGCGGCGATGCTGGCGTGTCTGCGCGCGTGCGTGAGGCGCTCGTTGCCATGAGAGCGGTGGGCGCCTTGCTGTTCGCGCTGTGTGTCTCCGCGAACGCACAGGGCCGCGACTGCCCGGACGGCGTGCCCTGGCAACCTGTGGCACCGGGCGTGTGGGCCTGGTCGCCGCCGGCGCCGCAGGAGGTCTCGCCCGACAACGCAGGCCATGTGGTGCCGACCTCGGTGCTGATCGACGGCGGCGAGGCGCTGCTGGTGGACCCCGGCCCGAGCCTTCGGCATGGCGAGCGCGTGCGCGCCTCGCTGGCCTGCCGCTTCGGGGTGCAGGTGCGCTGGATCGTCAACACCCACGCGCACGCCGAGAACGTGCTGGCCAATGGCGCCTGGTCCGACCGCATCGAGACCGGCCAGACCACGGTGCTCGCCACCGAGGGCACGCGCCGGGCGATGGAGCAGCGCTGCCCGGCCTGCCTGCAAAGCCTCATCGAACGTGCCGGCGCGCAGGCCATGGCGGGCACGGCCATCGTGTGGCCCACGCGCGGCCTGATCGAAGGCGAGGTGTTGGCGGTGGGCGCGCAGCGCCTGCGCGTGATGCGCGTGGAGCAGGGGCACACCGAGAGCGACCTGGTGCTCTGGCACGCGCAGCAGGGCGTGTTGTGGGCGGGGGGTCTGGTGTACGGCGAGCGCCTGCCCGAACTCGCGCAGGGCAGCGTGGACGGCTGGCTCGCCGCGCTGGACCGTTTGCAGGCACTGAGGCCGCGCCACGTGATCGGTGCGGTGGTGTCCAGCGCGCAGGGCGATTCAGGGCCCGTGGCTCTTTCGGGCACACGCGGCTACCTGCAGGCCTTGCGCGATCAGGTGCTGAGCGCCATGGACCAGGGCCGCCACGCCGGCGAGAGCGCCACGGTGCCCATGCCCGAATGGCGCGGCTGGGCCGGCCACGCGCAGCGCCAGGACTTCAACGTGCAGCGCGCCTGGCGCGAGCTGGAGCCGCTGTGGATGCGGCAGGCGCCGCCGCCGGCTTCAGCCGAGCAGGTCGGGCGGTAGCTGGTCCTTCTTGCGGTAGATGGTGTTGCGCGAGACGCCCAGCGCCTTCGCCGCCGCCGACACATTGCCCTTGTGCAGACGCAGCATCTGCGCCATGGCGCTGAGCGTGACGTCCTGCAGGCGCTGGCCATCGCCCGGCGCCACCTCGCTCAGCGGCGCGGGCGGTGGCAGCGGTTCGCTGCCCGGGGCGGTGCCGAAGGACTCGGCCAGGCCGCCCTCCGCCGCATCGGCGGCCTGGGCGTGTTCGAGTTCGTCGAGGAAATCGTCGGGCAGGTGCGCCACGTCGATCACGCCGTCGCTGCCCACCATCACGACGGCGGTGCGCAGCAGGTTGTGCAGCTGGCGGAAATTGCCCGGCCACTGGTAGCGCTTGAACAGCGCCATGACGTTGGGCGCGATGCCGATCTGCTGGCCCTGGTCGCACAGCGCCTTGAGGATCTTGTGCACCACCAGTTCGAAGTCCGTGCGCTCGCGCAGCGCCGGCAGGCGCACCACCAGGCCGTTGAGGCGGTAGTAGAGGTCCTCGCGGAAATCGCCGCGCGCGATCATGTCCTTGAGGTTCTTGTGCGTGGCGCTGATCACCGTCACGTCCACTTCCACCTCCTTGCCCGCGCCCAGCGGGCTGACCTTGCGGTCCTGCAGCACGCGCAGCAGGCGGGCCTGCAGGTGCTTGGGCATGTCGCCGATCTCGTCGAGGAACAGCGTGCCGCCGTGGGCCTGGAGGATCTTGCCGATGGAGCCCTTCTTGCGCGCGCCGGTGAAGGCGCCTTCTTCGTAGCCGAACAGCTCGGACTCGATCAGCGTGTCCGGGATCGAGGCGCAGTTCACCGACACGAAGGGCTGCGCCGAGCGCGTGGAATCGCCGTGGATGGCCTGGGCCAGCAGGTCCTTGCCGGTGCCGGTCTCGCCCAGGATCATCACGGGGATGTCTCGCCCCGAGACCCGGCGCAGCTTGTGGATCACCGTCGACACCTGGGGGTCGCCCGTGTCGAGGTACTGCAGCGAGGAGAACTGCATCTTGCGGCCGGTGGGCTTGAGCGGCTCGGCCGCGGCGGCGGCGGAAGCGGTTGCCGCGTCGGGCGCGGCGCCCGTGGGCTTGCCACCGCCCGACCAGGGGTTGGCGGCCTTGATCTTCACGCGGCACCAGACCGACACGCCGTTGTGCATGCACAGCTGCTTGGGCGTGGGCATGGCGCCGCTGAACAGCTCGAACAGGGCCGAGATCGGCATGCCGAAGAGCGAGGAGAAGGTGTGGGCCTTGAGCGCGCTGAACGGCAGCCCGATCTGGAACTGCGCGCTGCGGTTGGCCGAGAGGAAGCGGCCCTCGGGCGAGAACACCGCGATGCCTTCGACCAGCGTGCCCAGGAACTCGGAGCGGGTGTGGAAGTGGATGCGGATCGCCTTGGGGAAGATGTCCGCGAACATGTGGTTCTCGATCATCTGCGCCGACATGCGCACCAGCGCCAGCGTGTGCTGGTGGTAGCTGCGGTGGTCACCGGTCACGTCCAGCGCACCGATGACCTGGCCGTAGGGATCGAAGATCGGCGAGCACGAGCAGGTGAGGAACTTGTTGGCGTCCATGTAGTGCTGGCTGCCGTGCACCGTGAGCGCTTCCTGTTCGCTGAGCGCGGTGCCGATCGCGTTCGTGCCCTTGTTCTTTTCGGACCAGTCCATGCCGGGCGTGAGCGCGACGCGCGAGGCCTTTTCGAGAAAGTCGGTGTCGCCCAGCGAATGCAGCACCAGGCCCTTGGCGGAGGTGAGCAGCACCATGCTGTGGGTGTTCACGATCTGGTCGTAGAGCGTCTCCATGACCGGGGCGGCGTGCTGGAACAGGAATCGGTTCTCTTCCCGTGCATCGTTGAGCAGACCCACGCCGGGGCTGGAGAAATCGGGCGCGTCCGTGGAGTCGATGCCATAGGCCTGCGACCGGCGGTGGGCCTGGCCGATGGGATCGGGTGGTGCGTTGCCGTCCGGGCCGGGGGGCGCGGGCGCATCGTGTCTTCCGCCGGGAGGCGTGAAGAGGGCAGCACTCATGTTGTCTCCTGGATCCGGGGGAAATCCCCCCCAGTAGTCGGGCACCCATCGTGGCGGGTGCTCCGGGTCGTCAGACGGGCTGTCGTCTTGGTCGCGCGGGTTCATGCAATTCTCTTCATATCTGTCCCTGTGAGCAACACTGGTTAATCCCGAGATGCAACAGCGTGTCCCGGGTGTCACACCTTCGCTGTTAGCAAAGAGCCGGCCACCACCTGGGCCAGGCCGTGGCGCGCAAAGTTGACACACAAGGCGCCCATGAAGCGGCGGACTGTGACATCCGGTGCGATCGCAGGCGACCCGGTGATTCAAATTGGCACACCTTGCACGGGCCTGACCGGGCCTGCGGGCGGGCCCGTCCCTTGCGTGGCTCCGGTCCACGGCGCCATGGCCTGCAACTTGCTGTCCATGCCGGAAAAGACTCTTTCTGAACCGGAGACAACCCATGAAGATTTCGCGTTTCTCTCTTTCCTTGCGGGGCGCGCGCGGCCTGCTCGCGCTGGCCGTCACCTGCGGCGTGGCCGCCGTGATGGCGCATGGCGATGTGACACCGCAGGCGGTGGACACCAGCACCCTGCCGCAGCTGGGCACCAAGTGGCTCGATGCCAACCCCTACAGCAGCGGGCCCGCGAACAAGGAGGCGCTGCGCATCGGCACCTCGGCCTACAACCAGAACTGCGCGCGCTGCCACGGCCTGGAGGCGATCTCCGGCGGCATCTCGCCCGACCTGCGCAAGTTCGACGGCGAATGCTCGGGTTACGCCGACGCGGCGAAGAAGGCCGCGTGCTTCAAGGAGATGGACGACTACTACATGGCCACCGTGCGCCGGGGCCGCGTGCGCGACGGGCGCGTGTACATGCCGCCGTTCGAGGGCACGCTGTCGCAGGAGGCGATCTGGTCGATCAAGACCTACCTCGAAACCCGCCGCGAGCCCTGAGACGGGAGACGCGCATGACCATCACCCATCACCACCACCCCGACCGCCGCCAGGTGCTGGCGGCTCTGCTCGCCGCGAGCGTGCCACTGGCGCGCGCGCAGGCCGACCTGAGCGACCTCGAACGCATCCGCGCGAATGGCGCGCTGAAAGTGGCGGTTTACAAGGACAACGCGCCGTTCTCCGACGGCCCGGCCAACGACCTCCACGGCCTGGACGTGTCGATCGCCGCCGCGCTGGCGCGCCAGCTCCAGCTGAGGCTGGCGCTGCTGCCGTTCGACGCGGGCGAGAACATGAACGACGACCTGCGCAACATGGTCTGGCGCGGCCACTACCTGGGCTACGGCCCGGCCGACGTGATGCTGCAGGTGCCGGTGGACCGCTACCTGATGCAGAAGAACCGCCAGGTGATGATCCTCGCGCCCTACATGCGCCAGCAGCTGGTGCTGGCGCACGACACGCGCCGCGTCGCCGAGGTGGCCACGCCGGAAGACCTCAAGGGCCTGCCGCTGGCCGCCGAGCGTGGGGCCGGCGCGGCCAGCGCGCTCATGGGCCACGGCGGCGGTCTGCTGCGCGCGCAGGTGGGCATCCACAACAGCGGCGAGCAGGCGGTGCAGGCCGTGGTGGAGGGCAAGGCCGCCGCCGCGTACGTGACGCGCGCGCAGGCCGAGTCGGTGCTCTCGCACACCGATCCGAGGCCGAGCCACATCCGACTGAGCACGCTCTCGCTCGGCGGCGTGCCCGACACCGGCTGGCCCGTGGGCATGGCGATCAAGGCCGAACACAAGGACCTGGGCCTGGCGCTGGAAGGGGCCTTGAAGTCGATGCGCGACAGCGGCGAGCTGCTGGCCATCTTCCAGCAACATGGGCTCACGCTCACCGCGCCCTGACGCCCGACGCTTCAACACAGCCACTGGTTGCGCGCGCAACCAGTGGCTTTTTTCATGGCGCTGGCGTGTGTGTCGCTTTGAGACAGCCGGTTCGCGTGTGCGCGGTTCCGGGACAGTGCGAACCCGCATGTGTGCTTTCGTGCAGCGCTTCACCGGGCCCAAGCCCATGGCATGGAACTTGAAGAGAGCAGAGAGCCTGAAGACACAGGCCTTGCCATCAACGTCCATCCTGAGGAAGACAACATGCTTTACGCAGCCCCCGGCGCCGCTGGCGCCAAGATCGCCTACAAAACCCAGTACGACAACTTCATCGGCGGTCGCTGGCTCGCGCCGGTCAAAGGCCAGTACTTCGATGTGATCACGCCCGTCTCGGGCAAGGTGTACACGCGCGCCGCGCGCTCCACCGCCGAAGACATCGAACTCGCGCTGGACGCCGCGCACGCCGCGGCCGATGCCTGGGGCAAGACCTCGGCGGCCGAGCGCGCCAACGTGCTGCTCAAGATCGCCGACCGCATCGAGCAGAACCTGGAGCTGCTGGCCTATGCCGAGACCGTGGACAACGGCAAGGCGATCCGCGAGACGCTCAACGCCGACATCCCGCTCACGGTGGACCACTTCCGCTACTTCGCGGGTTGCGTGCGCGCGCAGGAAGGCGCGCTGAGCAACATCGACGAGAACACCGTGGCGTACCACATCCAGGAACCGCTGGGCGTGATCGGCCAGATCATTCCCTGGAACTTCCCCATCCTCATGGCGGCCTGGAAGCTCGCGCCCGCGCTGGGCGCCGGCAACGCCGTGGTGCTCAAGCCCGCCGAGTCCACGCCCATCAGCATCCTCATCCTGGCCGAACTCATCGCCGACCTGCTGCCGCCGGGCGTGCTCAACATCGTCAACGGCTACGGCCGCGAGGCCGGCATGCCGCTGGCCACCAGCAAGCGCATCGCCAAGATTGCGTTCACCGGCTCCACCACCACGGGCCGCGTGATCGCGCAGGCCGCAGCGAACAACCTGATTCCCGCCACGCTGGAACTCGGCGGCAAGTCGCCCAACGTGTTCTTCGCCGACATCATGGACAAGGACGACGCGTTTCTGGACAAGGCGATCGAAGGCCTGGTGCTGTTCGCCTTCAACCAGGGCGAGGTCTGCACCTGCCCCAGCCGTGCGCTGATCCAGGAAAGCATCTACGACAAGTTCATGGAGCGCGTGCTCAAGCGCGTGGCCGCGATCAAGCACGCCAACCCGCTGGACACCGACAGCATGATGGGCGCGCAGGCCAGCAAGGAACAGCTCACCAAGATCCTCTCGTACCTCGACCTGGGCAAGCAGGAAGGCGCCGAGGTGCTGGCCGGTGGTGGCCAGGCGAACCTGGGGGGTGAGCTCGAAGGCGGCTACTACGTGCAGCCCACGCTGTTCAAGGGCCACAACAAGATGCGCATCTTCCAGGAAGAAATCTTCGGCCCCGTGCTGGCCGTGACCACCTTCAAGGACGAGGCCGAAGCCCTGGCGATCGCCAACGACACGCTGTACGGCCTGGGGGCCGGTGTGTGGAGCCGCAACGGCAACGTGGCCTACCGCATGGGCCGATCCATCAAGGCCGGCCGCGTGTGGACCAACTGCTACCACGCCTACCCCGCGCACGCGGCCTTCGGTGGCTACAAGGAATCGGGCATCGGGCGCGAGACGCACAAGATGATGCTCGACCACTACCAGCAGACGAAGAACTTGCTGGTGAGCTACAGCGAGAACAAGCTGGGGTTCTTTTAAGCAACGCGTGCGGACCGGTCAAGCCGGATCCGCCGCGTTCTGGCTGGGGCACTTCGCTCCGGAAAGACCTTAGGAGAGCTCTCATGGTTGAAAGAGTCATCGCCACACCCGCCGCCGTGGAATTGATCGAACGGCTCAAGGCGCAGCATGGCCCCGGCCTCATGTTCCACCAGAGCGGCGGCTGCTGCGACAACAGCGCGGCCAACTGCTACCTGCTCGGCGAGATCACCACCGGCGCGGGCGACGTGTACCTGGGCGACATCGGTGGCTGCCCGTTCTACATCGGCAAGGCGCAGTACGAGTACTGGCGGCACACGCAACTCATCATCGACGTGATCGACGGCCACGGCGGCACCTTCTCGCTCGAAGGCCCGCAAGGCAAGGCCTTCCACACGCGATCCCGGGTGTTCACGGCGCAGGAGATGGCCGAGCTGGACGCGCAGGCCTTGCCCTGAACCGCCGCGAAGGCTAGGACAACCAGTCTTCCGCGTCAGGCCGACGCGGGTCGTGGCTCGGCGGTGGAGGAGGCGGAGGCGGCGCTTCGCTGGCGGCGAGTTGCTTCAGCACGATCGCGCTCTCCTTCATCACCTCTTCAAACAGCAGGCGAACCCTCAGCCGCGCCGCTTTCAATGCGGCAAGCTGCTGGGTGACCCTTTCGCGGTCGGACGGGGAGAGATCGACGGACAGGGCTCGGAACGTTCGCTCGATGTCGGCCAGCTCGGCCTCGGCCTTTTTCCACGCATGGAACTTGGGGGAGGGAATATCCATGCCCCAGCATGCGAGTGAGGCGCGTTGGAGCGGGTAGGAGAACGCCCCATGTCGGCGAAGGAGATGGCCGAAGCCCTCAACGATCGCTTTTGTCCTACAGCGCCGGCGCGATGGATTGCCTACGATGTGAGCTTGTGAAAGATGGAGGTGAGCGCGGCATGTCGTTGATCTTCAGCAGCAGGGTGCCGGGCATTGCCGGTGCCGATGCCCAGGTGCTTCGGTGGTGGCGGGCGATGTGCGCGCTGGCGGCACTGAACGTCGGCCTGTGGCTCGCCGTCTGGCACTTGGCGCCGGTGGCCGGTTTCCACGGGGGGCTGCAGCTCACGCTGTCCGGTGTCTACGTGCTGGTGTGCGCCTACCGCTCGGTGCTCCCCCGGGTGGACCTCGAGCGGCTGGTGGTGGTGGACACGCGCCTGTCCAACATCTTCCTGGGCCGCGCGGCGGCCACGGTGGCCGAGATCTGCTTCGCGATCCAGCTCGGGCTGCTGATCCATCAGCTGGGCGTGCACGCGGGCCTGCCGTGGGTGCAAAGCGCCGCCTGGGTGGTCCCGGTCTTCATGGTGGTGGCACAAGGCTTCTGCTGGCACAGCGTGCTCACGCTCAACCACATCACCCAGGCCGTCGAGTCCCTGCTCTGGGCGGCCGGCTTTTCCTGGATGGCGGTCCTGCTGGGCGTCACCGCCCTCTACAGCACGGGCTGGGTCAACTCGCTGGCGATCTTCGGCATTCTTTGTTGCCTGGTTTTCGTGGCCTACGTCCTGAGCGTGGATGCGCCGATGTATTGGCGCCGTTACCGCCTCGGGCGGTCGAATGGGCAGATCTACCTGTGCGTCGAGCAGGGCGCGCGCGATGCCTGGCAGCGCCGGGTGTGCAGCGGCAGCTGGACGGCGTGGAAAGCGGATGCGCTGTGGCTCACGCCTTATTTCAGCGTCGGGGTCTGGTTGAGCATCGCCATGGTGTGGGTGCCCGGCCACTGACGCGAACCCCGCCCGGCTACCAGCGCACTCGCAGGCCCAGTGTCCCGTTGAGGCCGCCGCTGTACCGCGCATGCCCGCCAGCGGCCCACACGGTGCCGATCTCGCCGTAGAGGCTGGTGGAGGTTGACAGGGCGAGCGTGGCGCCGGCGGCGAGTTCGGTGCTGGCACCGCCGGTGCCGGTGGCCACGTCCGTGGCGCCAGCGGGGCCGGTGAAGCGGGTCACGTCCCGGCCTTTGCTGCCGTGGTACAGGTTCAGACGGGCGTAGGGTTGCAGCTTGCCGGCCGTGGTGGAGAGTTCGCCTTTCAAGCGCAGGCCGGCGCGCACGGTCCAGCGGCTGTGCGTGTTCTGCTGCACGTCGGCGCCCGTGATCGCCACGCCGTCGAGGTCGATGCGCTGGTGGATGAACTGCAGTTGCGGCTCCAGCATCCAGCCCGACGGGAGCTGGTAGCCCCGTCCCACTTCCACCGACGCGAGCAGGCTGTCGCCCTTGCCGTGGCTGGCGGGCGCCGTGAGCGGCGAGACGCCGTAGCGATGCTGCCCACCTTGCAGCACGGTGTCCACATAGAAGCCGTTGGTGTGGTGGTAGGTGGTGTAGGCACCGAGGTAGTGGCTGCGCAGCCGGTTGCCGCCGACGCTCTGGTCGGCCACGCTGCTGGCGAAGCCGCGGACGTTCATGGTGCCGTTGAGCTGGCCCACGTACAGGCCCGCGCGCCAGCCGGACTGCGCCCACAGGTCGATGCCGGCTTGCAGGCCATGGAGCCGACCCTGGCTGCGCGGGCTCACGTCGCCGCGCTGGCTCACGTGGCGTTCCGCGCTGATGAGGCGAGCCCAGCTCTGGTGCTCGACACCGCTGCCGGCGCCATCGCCGACGCGCTGGTGCAGGTTGCCCAGCATCACGGTGTTGCCCAGGCGCAGTTGCTCGGGCAGCGCGGCGAACAGCGGCACCTCCACCCGGTAGGCGGGGGTGGAGGGCCCGGCGGCGAGCGTGCTGGAGCGCAGGAACCAGCTTTCCCCCGCGTCATTGGCGTCCGCGGCGTACAGGCGGTATTCGTAGGCGCCCGCGTCGACGTGTCCGCCCGCGAGGCGGAAGGCATTCCGGGTGGTCTGGGCCGTGGTGGTGGCGCCGTTGAGCGCGCTGATGACCTCGATGCCATCGCCCGTGGTCAAAGCGCCCAGACCGCCGAGGTTGGTGACCTGCACGGTGGTGGTGCCGCTGGCGCTGGCGCCAGCGCCATCAAGCACCAGCCGATCGGTGAGGCTGCCGCTGTCGCCCAGGGCAGTGCCGATCCTCAACACCCCGTTCTGGCCGACATAGGCCCCACGCACGGTGAGTCGGCTGCCCGGGGCGGCGCCCAGCAGCGAGACGGTGCCCGCGTTGTCCAGGCTGGCCACCGTCTGGTCCAGCCCTGCGGTGTGCAGCGCAGCGCCGGCCGCCACCGTGTGCGCGGAGTTGGCGCTGAAAGCGCCGGCCATACCGGCGCGCAAGGTGCCGGCAATGATGGCGGTGGCGCCGCCATAGGTGCTGGCGCCGGACATTGTCAGCGTGCCCAGGCCCAGCTTGTGGAAATCCGCCGCGCCGGTGAAGGCCGTGCCGATGCCGACCTCGTGGTTGTTCGTATCGATCCAAACGCCCTCGGCACCGCCTGCCAGCGTGCTGAAGCCGCGCAGGAAATTGGCCTCGTTCCAGGTCGCGCGCAGGATGCCTCCATGGAGGTTGAGCGTGGCGGTGCCCACGCCACGGATCACCACATCGGTCTCCAGCACACCGCGCCCGCTCGCATCGCCAAGCAGGTTCAGCGTGCCGGTGGAGCCGGCCTGCGCCGCGATACGGGTTTGAGAGACCTGTACCGTGCCGCTGTCCTCAATGGTCAGTTCGCCGATGCCTTCGTAACCCACATTCAACTGCGCGGAAAAATTCAGACTGGACGCACGGCCGCTGACCGCGTCGCGGCCTGACACCGTGGCCGTGCCGTTGCCATTGGCCTGGTAGCCGATGTAGGCGGTGTGGCCGCTGACCGCGCCACCGTTGTCCACCGAGAGATCACCGGGGTCGGTAAAGCCCACGTAGAGGTTGGAGGTCAATGCCCAGGTGGAAACGTGGCCATTGCCGTCGCTGCCCGAGACGGTCACCGTGCCGGAGGACAGGCCTGGGGTCGCACCCGTGGTGCCACCGATGGTGCCCTGGTCGCTGCGCACCAGTCCGCCGTTCTCGATGAGCAGCGAACCCACACCTTCGAAGCCCACGACAACAGGGGCAGAACTGAGCCAGGTGGACACATGGCCATCGGCGTCGACGCCCGAGACAGTGACCGAGGCCGTGCCGCCCATGGCGATGTGGCCGTGCGCACTGCTCACCAGACCCCCATTGAGAATGGAGAGCGAAGCCGTGCCGCCCGCGCCGACATTCAGCTGGCCTGGCATGGTCCAGGTGGACACATTGCCGCTGCCGTCGCTGCCTGTGACGATCACCGTGCCCGTGCCGCCGGTGTAGCCGATCGTGCCGCTCGCGCTGCTCGCCGTGCCACCGTCCTGGATGGTCAGCGTGCCAACGCCCGTGTCTCCCACATAGATTTCGCCGGCCTCGACCCAGTTGGGCGACGGCACTGGCAAAGGACCAGGGTTCACGTCGCCCACGCCCACGATGGACTGGGCCAGCGCCACACGGGAACCCAGGGTCGCGCAGACCAGGGCCAGGCCCGCAGCGGAAAGCGCAGAGCGGCGCGGGCGAAACGTCTTTGTCATGACAACTAGGCCTCCTGACGATGGGCGGGTTGGGCATGTGTTGCCCCCCCAAGGCCTTATCGGCTGATCTGGCGCTCTCTTGAGGCGGCCGGCCGTGCGCCGGCCATTCGCCCGCCTGCTGCGAAGGCTCAGACCAGCTCGCGAGGCTGCACGCCCAACTCCGCGCAATAGCGCCGGTAGTCCGCGATGCGGTCTGCGGTGGTGATCCGCTGGAGCACGCTGTGGTGCGCCCCGAGGTACTCCACGCTTCCCTTCACGACCACGTGCACCAGGAGCTCGTTGTCACCCGTGGCCTCCCACCAGTCCACGTTGCCCGCAGGCTCGTGGATGTAGTCGCCCGCGCGCACCACGCGGCCGTCGTTGAGGCGGCGCTCGCCCGCCAACGTGAGGGCGTGCACTTCGCCGGTGTGCCGATGCAGGCCCAGGCGCACGCCCGGCGCGAGCCGCATCAGCTCGACCCAGCCCGAGCCTTCGGGCAGGAACTGAATGGGTAGCGACCACTTGCCCTCTCCCTCGGGCATCCAGGCATCCAGGGCCGCACGGCGCAGGGCCGTGGCCACGATGACATTCGCGAGTTCCATGGCATTTCCCTTCATTGGTCCGGGTGCTGGTGGCGGTACTCCTGCGTCCGGCCGCCGAAGCCGTAGGCAGACGCGCGCACGTCCTGGACGTACACATAGCTCTCGTGGTGCAGGTTGCCCAACAGGCGCTCGAAGAGATCGAACGCCTCGGCCACATAGCGGGCCTTCTCGGCCTTGGTGTTGGTCTCGTCGACCACCTTCACATCGAAGTAGAAGCTGGTCTTTTTCAGTTCCGCCAGCGACTGGCCGGCGATGAACCAATCGCGCGGGTCAACATAGTCGATCACCACGGCGGTGAGGTCGCGCCGTTTGCCGAGCACGCGGCTGGTCAATTCGAGCAGCGCTTCGGTGATGCGCTCGGAGAGCTCGGGCGTGCGTGGTGCCGAGACCTGGACATTGAGGATGGGCATGGTGGGATTCCTTGGGTGGTTGGGTGGCCTTGACTTTAGAAAAATCCACCCCACCCGGAAACCGCCCGGCCAGATAATGGGTTTTGCTTCAAACGCAAAGGCACGCCAGATGAAACATTTCCTGCCCGTCCCTTCCGACCTGCATTGGCTGGTGCGCTCGCTCGATCTGCGATCGTTTTCCGCGGCCGCCCGGGAAATGAATGTGGCGGTGTCTGTGGTCAAGCGCGGTGTGGACCGCCTGGAAGCGGGTTACGGCGTCACCTTGTTGCGCAGATCCACGCATGGGCTGTCGGCAACGCCCGAGGGCGCGGAATTGGTGCAGGAAGCGCGTGCGCTGCTGGCGCAGCTGGAGGACATCTCGGCATCGATGTCCAGGCAGCGCAACCGCGTGGCCGGCACGCTGCGGCTGGCCTCCAGCCAGGAAATCTGCGAAGAGCTGGTTGTGCCGTGCCTTGCCCAACTGCGGGCGCGGCATCCTGCGCTGCGCATTGAATTGGTTGCCGAGGACCGTGTGGCCGACCTCGTGACGGATGGAATCGACGTGGCCCTGCGCACGACCGTGGGCAACAGCGAGGCAGTGGCCGCCCGCGAGCTGGGATCGTTCGAGCGGCGCCTGTATGCCTCACCCGAGTACTTGCGCCTGCATGGCGAGCCGGGTGAACCCCATGAACTGCACCAGCACCAGACCGTCACGCACACAGCGCAAGGCCCCGCCGTGACCTGGGTCTTCCGCAAGGCCGGCAAGCCGGTGGACGTCACGGTCCGGTCGCCGCTCGCGGCAAGTACCTCGGCCCTGGTGCACCACGCGCTGGTGGCGGGGGCGGGCATTGGCATGCTGTCGCGCCCGCTGGCGGCGGCTGACGTCGCCAGGGGTGCGCTGGTGGAGGTGCTGGCACCCTTCGCGTCGCGCACGGTTCACACCATGTTTGCTGTTTCCCTGCCCAGTCGGCGCAACGCCGCCAGGGTGCGGGCCGTGATCGACTTTCTTCAGGAGGCGGCGCGGGAGCAGTGGGCTTTGAGGACTGGCCAGTGACAACACCGGCTAACCGAAGCAGACCTCCAGCTCACGCCGCCGTCTTGCGGGTTCGTCACCGGCGTGAGCTGCTGCACTGGGTGATCCGCCACAAGGCGCGCTCTGCCTCGCGCGCTCGGCCACGTCCAGGAATTTAAACTGTGGGAACCGTCCCGCCATCGATCACGTGTTCTGAGCCCGACACCGATGCCGCGCGCGGAGACACAAGGAAGGTGATCAGGTCGGCGACTTCGTGCGGCTTGGCGGGCCGGCCGACCGGGATTCCGCCGAGCCAGTCCATGACCATCTTCTTGCCGCCTTCGTAATCCGTGCCTGCCTGAAGCGCCATTCGTTGAGCGAATACAACCGAAGCCTCGGTCTCAATCCAGCCTGGCGAGACGCGCAGAACACGAACACCCTTTGGCGTGACCTCTTTTGAAAGAGACTTGCTGTATGTCGAGAGGGCTCCCTTTGCCGCCGCATAAGCGGTGGTGGACTCTGGAAGCGGAAGCACACGCTGGATCGAGGTCACGTGCAAGACGACACCGGCGCCTTTTGCCAACATCGCCGGCAGCAGCGCTCGATCAAGACGAACTGCGGACATGAGGTTCAGGTTCAGCTCGTTGAACCATGCCGCGTCATCAAGGGCCGCGAAACCACCCGCCGGTGCGTTCGAGCCTCCGAGGGAATTGATCAAGATGTCGACGCCACCCCAGCGCTCACTGACTGCGCGCGCCAGCTTTGTCACGCCTTCCGCGGTCGTCAGGTCGGTCTGGACATAGGTCACACCTTCCAGCGGCTTCTCGGGAGCCGAGCGGGCCGTGGTCATCAATTCCACCCCGGCATCCTGGAGGTTCTTGACGAGCGCAGCGCCCAAGCCCTTTGTGCCGCCCGTCACCACGGCACGCTGCCCTTTGAGTTGGAGGTCGAAGCTCATGCCGTGATCTCCAGCGATGCGATGAGGCCGCGTTCGAGTCGAAAGCGGTAAGACAGATCAACCGGGCTGCCAGGAAAGTTGCCCGACACCTGTGCGCGGACGATCTGGAAGCCGTCCTCGCGCTTCAGCGCGAACGGCACGGTGGTTGCGCTGTATTTGGCCGATGCCGCAGCCATGAAGGCCTTGATGGCGTTGACGCCCGTGTAGGTGTGGCCGTCGTCCTTCATGACGGCTTGCGCCGTGAAGCAATGCGCCAAGGCCTCAGGGTTGTGTTCGGCCGCGAAGTACCCGGCAATGGGCTCGGGAAGGGTCAAGGTGTTCATGTTGTTGGCTCCATGTGGTGAACGGGAGCTCAAGGATGCGCGCCTAGATGAATTCAGTAAATCGCCTAGAATCTTTATGAGCTATGTAGAAAAGGATACAGAATGCGCGGGTCCGAATTCGCGGAGCTGAAAGCCTTCGCGGCTGTGGTCGAACGAGCGAGCTTCGCCCGGGCGGCAGAGCATCTGGGCCTGTCGCCATCTGCGCTCAGCCAGACCATTCGGCAGCTTGAGAGCCGCATCGGCACACGCCTTCTCAATCGCACGACACGAAGCGTCGCGCCATCGGCGAGTGGCGAGCTGCTTTATCAACGCATAGCCCCGCTGTTTCGAGAGATGGCCGTTGCGGTCGCTGAAGCCAGTGAGGCAGCGGGGCAGACCACCGGCACGCTTCGTATCAACACACTGGGGATCGCAGCACGAACCATCATTGCGCCCAGGCTTTCACGCTTTCATCAGGCATACCCTGACGTGGTGCTCGACATCGTGGTCGATGACGCGCTGGCCGATATCGTCGTTGGTCGTTTTGACGCAGGCATCCGCGTGGGTGGACGGCTTGAGAAGGACATGGTTGCCATCCGCCTCACGCCAGATCTCGACATGGTTGCCGTGGCGTCTCCCGAGTACCTGGCTGAGCGAGGCACACCCAAGACGCCCGCCGACCTGCATGGCCACGCATGCATCAACTGGCGGCTCCAGATGGACGGCAGACACTACCGCTGGGAGTTCGAGAAGAGAGGGCGAAGGCAGGAGGTCGCGGTAGACGGCCCCGTGGTCACCAATCACGCTGACATCGGCGTTGCGGCTGCGCTCAATGGGCTCGGCATCGCTTATCACTTCGAGCGAGATGGCGTGGGTGACCTCTTGGCCCAGGGCCGGTTGGTCCAAGTGCTGGCGGACTGGTCAATCTCGCGACCGGGGCTGTTCCTCTACTACCCGAACAGGCGGCATCGACCAGCCCTCCTCGGTGCCTTCATCGACTGTCTGTTGGACAAGGATTTGGACGGAGACCCTCGCAAACCGCAGATTGCCAGATCCGCTGGACCCTGAGCGGCACGCGCCCTTCCAGGCACGACCGCCATGGTTGGCAGGCAAGGCGTTGAATTTGCAGCTGACGGGACGATTTTTCTTTTTCACGCCGTGAATGCTGTCGTCGTATTGATGTGCAGTCTCTCCCGCTCACGAAGAAGGTGATCGAGAGAGGGTGCGCGTGTACGGCTTCGGCGCGTGGCAAACGCTACGGGCTCTCGTGGCGGCGTGCAGCAGCTGCATCGACACGGTGTCTAGGGCGGCGGAACGGGCACATGCGCCAGCGCCCAGGGGCAGTGAGGCCTACGCTCGCCGTGTTGCGAGCACCGTCGCGATCTTGCGCACCGGGCTGGAGAGCACCAGCGAGGTGGTGACGCTGCCGTGCACCGCGAGCGCGTCGACCACCCGTTCCAGATCCTTCGGCTCGGTGATGGCGCAGCGCACGATGAAGCAGTCTTCGCCGGTCACGCGGTCCGCTTCCAGGACCTCGGGCATGTTCTCGAACAGCTGCACATACTTGGAAATGCCGGCGTGCGTGGTCTGGATGCGAATGAGGGCCTGCAGCCCGATGCCGATGGCGCGCAGATTGACGCGCGCGCTGTAGCCCTCGATCACACCGGCGTCTTCCAGCTTGCGCACGCGCTCGCTCATCGCGGGTTGCGACAGGCCGATGCGTTTGCCGATGGCGGCCAGGCTTTGCCGCGCGTCGCGCTGCAGGGCTTCGAGGATGAGGAGGTCTTTCTTGTCCAGCTTCATGGCGGTGTGTCGTGTGGCGCGGGCAGCGATGATCCATCGGTTTTGAGGGCCGGATTCCGATGGCGCGCGCTTGGAGGCGGCGCTGCCATTGTCTAGCATGGGCCGAAGCTGTTTCGCACCCCGCGACGGCCCTTCAACCCAGGACGGAAACATGGAACTCATCGGCATGCTCGACTCGCCTTATGTGCGGCGGGTGGCAGTCACCTTGCAACTGCTCAGGCTGCCTTATGTGCATCGGCCGCTCTCGGTGTTTCGCACTTTCGATGACTTTCATGCCATCAACCCGGTGGTCAAGGCGCCCACGCTGGTGTGCAGCGACGGCCAGACCTTGATGGACTCCACGTTGATCATTGACCACATCGAGTCCGTCGCGGGCCGCAGCCTGATGCCGGCGGGCGGGCCGCAGCGACAGCGCGCGCTGCGCATCGTTGGTCTGGGCCTGGCGGCCTGCGAAAAGGCGGTGCAGATCGTCTACGAGCGAAATCTGCGCCCGGCCGAGAAGCTGCACGAACCTTGGATGCTTCGGGTGAAGGGGCAACTGGTGGCCGCCATCGCGCAGCTGGAGGCGGAGATGGTGGCGCAGCCCCTGCCGGTGGGGGTGGCCTCCATCGACCAGGCCGGGGTCACGGCCGCTGTGGCCTGGCGCTTCGCGCAGGAGATGGTGCCCGGTGAAGTGGATGCCCAGGCCTACCCGGCAACGGCTCGCTTTTCGAGCGAGGCGGAGGGGCTGGATGCCTTCCGTGCGGCGCCTTTCGCCTGAAGTGCGGCCGAGCGGCTTCCTTCAGCTCCTGCGGCCGAGCTTGCGGTACACGGTGGCGCGGCTGATGCCCAGCGCGCGCGCCGCTTCCTTCACGTTGCCGCGCGCATCGTCCACCGCCTTGCGGATCATGGCGGTCTCCACGTCCTTGAGCGGCAGGCCGTGGCTGGCGCCGCGTTCGCCACCGGGGTTGAGCTGGGCCAGCACGCTCAGGCGCAGGCCCGACCACAGTGGCACTTCCAGCGGGCCGCGCTGGTGCCGCGCGGCGTCGAACAGGGTTTCCACCGGCACGGCGAAGAGTTCGCTGCAGTGGCCGGGCGCCATGCCGGCGGCCATGCCCAGCATGTCCGCCGCCGGCCGGTTGATCGCCGTGATCTGCCCGTCGGCGTCCACGCAGACGAGGCCGTCGCTGGCGTCGCCCGGCATGCGGCCGGGCCAGCTCAGGCACAGCAGCAGGCGGTGCGGCTGGCTCAGGGTGAGGGCATTCTCGATGCTGCGCGCCGATTGCGTGACGAGGTGCTTGAGCGCGGGCTGTTCGATCACGTTCACGCCGGTGAGGTCCAGCATGCCCACGCACTGGCCGTTGGGCCCCCAGATGGGCGCACCGGCGCAGCTGTAGACGCTGGTGTCGTCGAAGAAGTGCTCGCCCCGGTGCAGCCAGACCGGCTGCAGGTCGGCCAGGGTGGTGCCGATGGCGGTGGTGCCCACGGCGCGTTCGGACAGATCCACGCCGATGCGCGCGATGTTGGCGGCGTGCGGGTCGTGGCGGTCCACCGGGCCGTTGATGTCGATCACCAGGCCGCGCGCGTCGGTGAGGATGGCGAAGTAGCGCGTGTGCGCCATGGCGCGCGAGAGCGACTGGATCACCGGTGCGGCCGCACGCAGCAGCGGCTGGTTGGCTTCGATGGCGCGCTGTGCCGCGCCGCTGGTGACGGTGTCGAAGGTGATGTGCTGGCGCGGTTCGAGCCCGAGGTCCAGGCAGCGCCGCCAGGAGCGTTCGACCCAGGGCGCCAGCAGGGGCGGGCTGAGCGGGGCGCGCGATTCGAGCACCGCCTTGCGCGCCTGCTCGATCAGGGCCAGGCGCTGCTGCTGGGGCATCGAAGGCTGGGGCTGTGGGGTCACGATCGGCAGGGGGTTGGCTGGGCCGAGGCCGGGCTGCGGACAGGTCTTTGCCATTAGAGCAGCGTTTGGCCGCCCGTGCACCCCCCGCCCGGATCGGGTTAACCCGGCCAGCGCCAGCTCCAGCGGGTCTCGCGCACCAGCACCTCCAGGTCGGCCGGGGTGTCGAGGTCGCGCGTGTAGTGCGGGTTGTCCACCGCCCACAGGCGCACCGCCTCGGGGTGGGCCGCGCGCCACTGGCGCAGGCTGGGTTGCAGGGGCTCGGTCAGCGCGCTGCGCACGCGGGTGTCGAAGATCACCGGGTGGCCGGGCTGGCCGTGCACCATGGGCACCTGCACGTGGATGCCGGGGCCGCGCGCGGTGAAGGCGTCCAGCGCCAGCTGCACGTCGGCGCGGTCGATCAGCGGCTGGTCGGCCAGCAGCACCACGACCTGTTTCACGTCGTGCGCCAGCGCGCGCAGGCCAGCGCGCAGCGACGAGGCGGTGTCGTCTTCGGGCCGGGGGTTGATGACGCACAGCGGCGCCAGCTCGTCGGGCAGCCGGGCCACGTGGGCCTGGATGTCGTGCGCGTGGTGGCCCAGCACCAGCACCAGATCGTGCCGCGCCGGGCCGCGCAGCGGCTGCAGGTGGGTGAGCAGCCGCTCCAGCAGGGTGCGGCCTTCCAGCTCCAGCAGGCATTTGGCGACCCCGCCCATGCGCCGGCCGGCACCGGCGGCGAGGATGACGAAACCCGTCTTCACGGCGAGACGAAGCAGGTGGGCGCGGAGGCCTCGGCGGCCGACAGCGTGTTCTTCGCGTTCGCCACTTCCATGTCGCGCGGCAGCGGCACGCCGTTCTTCACCGCGAGCACCTCGGCCATCACGCTTACCGCGATCTCGGCCGGCGTCTTGCTGCCGATGTAGATGCCGATCGGCCCGCGCAGCCGCGCCAGGCTTTCTTCGGTCTGGTCGAAGTGCTCGATCATGCGGGCGTGGCGCGCCTCGTTGTTGCGGCGCGAGCCGATCGCGCCCACGTAGAAGGCCTCGGTCTCCAGCGCTTCGAGCAGCGCCAGGTCGTCCAGCTTGGGGTCGTGCGTGAGCGCGATCACGCAGCTGCGCCGGTCCACGCGGAACTCGCGCACCACGTCGTCAGGCATCTCGGTGACGAGGGTCACGCCGGGCACGGCCCAGGCGCTGCGGTATTCCTCGCGCGGGTCGCACACGGTGACCGCGAAGCCGTTGAACAGCGCCATGGTGGCGAGGTACTCGGTGAGCTGGCCGGCGCCGATCAGCAGCATGCGGTACTCGGGGCCGAAGGTGTTGCTCAGCCAGCCGTTCTCATCGGCCAGCGCCGCGGGTGTGGCGGCCGCGCGCAGTTCCACGCGGCCGGTGGCCAGCTCGGTGCGCCGCTCGACCAGGTGGCCGGCGGTGAGCGTGCGCACCAGCTCGTCCAGCGAGGTGGCGTCGGGGTTGAATTCGAGCACCAGCTCCAGCGTGCCGCCGCAGGGCAGGCCGAAGCGGTGGGCTTCGTCGGCGCTCACGCCGTACTTCACGCGCTCGGGCGGCCCGGTGGGGATCTCGTGCGTGATGCCGGGCGGTGCCGTGCTGCCTTGCACCGCGCCGTGCGCTCGGCTGTAGCGGTAGATCAGGTCGTCTTCGATGCAGCCGCCCGAGACCGAGCCGACCACCGCGCCGGTTTCGCACAGCGCCATGACCGAGCCGACCGGGCGCGGCGACGAACCCCAGGTGCGAACCACGGTGGCCAGCAGCGCGCGCCGGCCTTCGTTGCGCCAGCTCAGCAGGCTGCGCAGGACGGTGACATCCAGATTTTCCAAAGTTACCCCTTCGTGGCCATGTAGATCACCGCCGCCACGACGACGGCGATGGCGGCCCAGGCCCAGCTCGGCAGACCTCCACCGGCCTTGGGCATGGGTTGGAGCGCGGTGCCGGCAGAAGCGGGAGCGGCGCTCGGGTAGCGGGCTTGCAAGGCCTCGTCGAAACGGCGGAAGAAATCTTCCGCCAGCGACTTGGCCGCGCCGTCGATCAGGCGTTGACCGAGTTGCGCGATTTTGCCACCCACGGTGGAGTGCACCGTGTAGCTGAGTTCGCAGCCGGCGGCCGCTGGCGCCAGCTGCACGGCGGCCTCGCCCTTGCCGAAGCCGGCCACGCCGCCTTGCGCATCGAAACCGATCTTGTAGGCGCTGGGCGGCACGATGTCGGTGAGTGTCACGCGGCCGTTGAAGCGCGCGGCCACCGGGCCGATCTTGATGGCGGTGGTCACGGCGTAGGTATTGGGTTCGGTGAGCTCGAATTTCTCGCAGCCCGGGATGCAGGCCTTGAGCATCTCCGGGTCGTTGAGGGCCTCCCAGGCCTGTTGCTGGGTCACGGCGAGCGGCCGGCTTCCTTGCATGTCCACGTTGGTTTCTCCTGTCAGGTCGGAATGATGAATGAAACAGATGACATCAGCCGCGCTGCATCAGCGCGGCCATGGACCGCGCGAGGTCTTCGAGGCGGCTGAGGTTGTGCACGGCCAGCATGCCGTGGGCGTGGCGGTGCAGCACGCTGGCGCCGGTGGCCAGGGGGGCGTAGCCGTCGTAGCGCAGCAGGGGGTTGAGCCAGAGCAGGCGGCGGCTGTGGCGGCCGAGCCAGGTAAGTTCCTGGTCGAGCAGTTCGGGCGCGCCGGTGTCCAGGCCGTCGGTGATGAGCAGCACCACGGTGCGCCGGCCCACGAGGCAGCGGGGGTATTGCGTGCGCAGGCTGGCGAGCGAGGCGCCCAGGCGGGTGCCGCCGGCGAAGTCGTCGATGGCGGCGTTGGCCATCTCCAGCATCTGGTCGGTGTCGCGGTGGCGGAAGGCGGCGCGCAGGTCGGTGAGTTCGGTGCCGAAGGCGAAGGCCGCGCGCGGGGTGCCGCGCGTGGCCTGGTGCAGGAAGGCGAGCAGCAGGCGCGCGTAGCGCTCCATGGAGCCGGAGATGTCGACCAGGATGAGCAGCGGCAGGGGCTGGGGCCGGCGGTTCATGAGGGGGAGTTGCAGCAGTTCGCCGTCGTGTCGGCGGGCCTGTTGCAGGGCGCGCGGCCAGTTGGGGCGGTGGCCGCGCGTGCCGGCCCGTTCGCGGCGCGAGCGCACGGGGGGCAGGGGCAGGGGGATGTCGCGCACGAGTTGTTCGACGAGGCGGAATTCGCTGGCGGAGAGGCCGGCGAAGTCGGCGTGGCGCAGGCGCTGCTGGTCGCTGGCGGTCATGGCGGCGTCGAACTTGAGTTCGGTTTCGCCTTGGTTGGGGGTGCGGGCTTTGAGGCCGGCGACACTAAGGGCTTCCTGCACGCGGGCTTTGCGCCGGACCGGGTGGGCTTTGGCGGCTTTGGGGAGCATCTGGGCGAGGAGTTGTTGGGCGAGTTCGGGGTTGCGGAAGAAGGCGTCGAACATTTCGTTGAAGACGCCGATGTCTTGTTGGCGGCTGACCATCACGGCTTGGAGGGCGGCGCGCAGGTCGTCTCTGCGTTCCAGGCCAACGGCTTGTGCGGCGGTGACGGCGAGGACGACGCGGCTGCTGTCCACGGGTACGCCGGCTCGGCGCAGGGCCCTGCCGAAGGCGGTGATGTGGTCGGGGAGTTTCCCGCTTCTCGCGTCGCCCAGGATCACGGCTGTCCTTGTTTTTTTATGCCTTGCACCTCGCGCTGACGTGACATGCAGGCGCGCAAAGGGTCTTCTCCCGTGTGGCGTGCCTGGGTGCGGCTGGGGTCGATGGGGTGGGTGTCCGGGCGCAGGCGCCATTCGCGGTTGCCACAGAGTAAGCGTCCAGACCATGGCGTTAACGCAGTGGTTTCACTCGCGCCCGGGCAGACGCCCGCGACAGTGCGCCGGAGAACGGGCACACGCCCCAGCGGCCTTGAACCAATGCAAGCAAGCAAGGTATCCACAAAACTCACACAGGCTCAGGCGCCAACAACTGATCCAGCATCGGCAGCAAGGCCGCCACATCCTCCCGCTGCTTGAAGAGAATGCCCGCCGTGTCCTGGATCACCTCAGGGTCCAAAGTCAGCGTATCCAAAGCCACCAGCGCCTTCGCCCACTCCACACTCTCCGCGATCCCGGGACTGCGCTGAAAGGCATTGGCGAACGGCTGGTTGCGCAGACGGGACACAAAACGCGTCACCTGCTCGGTCAATGCCGCACTCGCCTCCGGCACCTGGCTTTTCACGATGGCCAGCTCGCGCTCCCGCTCCGGGTAATCCAGCCACTGGTACAGACAACGCCGCTTCACCGCGTCGTTCAGATCGCGCGTGCGGTTGCTCGTCAGGATGGTCAGCGGCGCCGCCACCGCGCGGATGGTGCCCAGCTCGGGAATGCTCACCTGGTACTCGCCCAGGTACTCCAGCAGAAAAGCCTCGAACGGCTCGTCGGCCCGGTCCACCTCGTCGATCAACAACACCGCGCCCGGCTCCGGCGTCTGCAAGGCCTGCAACAACGGTCGGCGGATCAGGTAACGCGCCTGGTACACCTCGCGCTCGATCTCGTCGGGCGTGGACGTGGCCTGCGCCGCGCGCATGTGCAGCAGCTGCGCCGTGTGGTTCCACTCGTAGAGTGCCTCGCGCTGCTCCATGCCGTCGTAACACTGCAGGCGCAACAAGGGCCGGCCCAGCACCTTCGCCAGCGCCTTGGCCAGCTCGGTCTTGCCCACACCCGGCTCGCCTTCGAGCAACAGCGGGCGCTGCAGGCGCATCGCGAGAAACACGGCGGTGGCCAGCCGCCGTGGAGCGTGGTAGCCCACGCCCTGCAGGGCGTGGGTGAGGCCGTCGATGCTGTCGGTGTCGTCGGGCACCCGGCTCATCCGTTGGCGTGACGCACCGCCACCTGCGTCTGCACCGTCACCAGGTGCGCCCGGTAGGCCGCGCTGGCGTGCAGGTCGCCGCTGATGTCGCTCGCGTCGATCTTCACGTCCTTCACCGCGTCGGGCGTGAAGCTCTTGGCCAGCGCAGCCTCCAGCCCGGCGTGGCGGAACACGCCGTTGCCGGTGCCGGTGATCGCCACGCGCGGGCCCGAGGGCGTGAGCGCCACGAACACGCCCACCAGCGCGAAGCGCGAGGCCGGCTGGCGGAACTTGGCGTACGCCGCCTTGCTGGGGATGGGGAAACGGATCGCGGTGATGATCTCGCCCGGCTCCAGCGCCGTGGTGTACAGGCCCTGGAAGAAGTCGTCGGCCGCGATCTGGCGCCGGTCCGTCACCACCGTGGCGCCCAGGCCCAGCACGGCGCTGGGGTAGCAGGCGGCCGGGTCGTTGTTGGCCACCGAGCCGCCCAGGGTGCCGCGCGCGCGCACCTGGCGGTCGCCGATGCCTTCGGCCAGCGCGGCCAGCCCGGGGATGTGCTTGCGCACGTCGGCGTTGTCGGCCACGTCCTGGTGGCAGGTCATGGCGCCGATGACCAGGGTCTGGCCTTCGACCTTGACGCCGCGCAGCTCGGCCACGCCGCCCAGGTCCACCAGTTGCTCGGGGCGCAGCAGGCGCTGTTTCATGGAAGCGATCAGGGTCTGACCACCGGCCAGGGGTTGCGCGCCCGCGCCGCTGAAGCGCTTGGCATCGGCCAGGGTCTTGGGTTGTTCGAGTGTGAATGCGTACATGGTGTGTCTCCTCCGTTTCAGGCCTTGGCCGATTGGATGGCCGTCCACACGCGGCTGGGGCTCGCGGGCATGTCCAGGTCCTTCACGCCCAGCGGCGCGAGCGCGTCCAGCACGGCGTTGATCACCGCCGGCGGCGAGCCGATGGCACCGGCCTCGCCGCAGCCCTTGGTGCCCAGCGGGTTGGTGGTGCAGGGCGTGGTCACGTGGCCGAGCCGGAAGTCCGGCACGTCGTCCGCGCGGGGCATGGCGTAGTCCATGAACGAGCCGGTGACCAGCTGGCCGGTCTCGCGGTCGTACACGCAGTGCTCCAGCAGCGCCTGGCCGATGCCTTGCACCAGGCCGCCGTGCACCTGGCCTTCCACGATCATCGGGTTGATGATGGTGCCGAAGTCGTCCACCGCGGTGAAGCGGTCGATGCGCACCACGCCGGTGTTGGGGTCGATCTCCACCTCGCAGATGTGCGTGCCGGCCGGGAAGGTGAAGTTGGTCGGGTCGTAGAACGCGGTCTCGTTCAGGCCCGGCTCCAGCTTGTCCAGCGGGTAGTTGTGCGGCACGTAGGCGGTGAGCGCGACCTGACCGAAGGTGACCTTCTTGTCGGTGCCTTTCACGGTGAACTCGCCGTTGGCGAAGTCCACGTCGGCGTCGCCGGTTTCCATGAGGTGGGCCGCGATCTTCTTGGCCTTGGCCTCGATCTTGTCCAGCGCGCGCATGATGGCAGCACCGCCCACCGAGATGGAGCGCGAGCCGTACGTGCCCATGCCGAAGGGCACGCGGCCGGTGTCGCCGTGCACGATGTCCACCTGCGACGGGTCCAGCCCCAGGCGCGAGGCCACGACCTGCGCGAAGGTGGTCTCGTGGCCCTGGCCGTGGCTGTGCGAGCCGGTGAACACCGTCACGCTGCCGGTGGGGTGCACGCGCACCTCGCCGCATTCGAACAGGCCGGCGCGCGCGCCGAGCGCGCCCGCCACGTTCGACGGCGCCAGGCCGCAGGCCTCGATGTAGCTGCTGTAGCCCACGCCGCGCAGCAGGCCCTTGGCCTTGGAGGCGGCCTTGCGCTGTTCGAAGCTGGCCATCTCGGCCAGTTCGTTGGCCTGGGCCATGCAGGCGGGGAAGTCGCCGGTGTCGTACTGCAGCGCCACCGGGGTCTGGTAGGGGAACTCGGTGATGAAGTTGCGGCGGCGGATCTCGTCCTGCGACAGGCCGGTCTCCCACGCGCAGCGGCTCACGATGCGCTCGAGCAGGTAGGTCGCCTCGGGTCGGCCGGCGCCGCGGTAGGCGTCCACCGGCGAGGTGTTGGTGAACCAGGCGTCCACCTCCACGTAGACCTGCGGCGTCTTGTACTGGCCCGCGAGCAGCGTGGCGTACAGGATGGTGGGCACGGCGGTGGAGAAGGTGGAGAGGTAGGCGCCGAGGTTGGCGTCGGTGTGCACGCGGAAGGCGAGGAAGTGGCCGTCCTTGTCCAGCGCCATCTCGGCGTGCGTCACGTGGTCGCGGCCGTGCGCGTCGCTCAGGAAGGCTTCCGAGCGGTCGCAGGTCCACTTGATCGCGCAGTTGAGCTTCTTCGAGGCCCAGGTCAGGCACACGTCTTCGGCGTACAGGAAGATCTTGGCGCCGAAGCCGCCGCCCACGTCGGGCGCGATCACGCGCACCTTGTGCTCGGGCAGGCCGAGCACGAAGGCCGTCATGAGCAGGCGCTCCACGTGCGGGTTCTGGTTGGCCACGTAGAGCGTGTAGTCGTCGCCCGCGCGGTTGTAGCTGGCGATGGCCGCGCGCGGCTCCATCGGGTTGGGCGCGAGGCGGTTGTTGACGAGGTCGATCTTGGTCACGTGCGCGGCGCCGTTGAACGCGGCGTCCACCTGGCCCTTGTCGCCGATGGCCCACTTGTAGCAGTGGTTGTCGGCGGCGGCCTCGTGCAGCGCGGGCGCGCCGGACTTCATGGCGTCGCGCACGTCCACCACGGCGGCCAGCGGCTCGTAGTCCACCTCCACCAGCTCGGCGGCGTTCTTCGCGTTCTCCAGCGTGTCGGCCACCACCATGGCCACGTGGTCGCCCACGTAGCGCACCTTGCCGAAGGCCAGGATGGGGTGGGGCGGCTCCTTCATGGGCTGGCCGGCGGTGTCGGTGATGAGCCAGCCGCAGGGCAGGCCGGCGATCTTGTCGCCCGCGACGTCGTCGCCGTCGAGGATGCCGATCACGCCCGGCGCCTTGAGCGCGGCGGACTTGTCGATCTTGCGGATGTTGGCGTGCGCGTGCGGCGAGCGCACGAACACCGCGTGGTGCATGTTGGGCAGCACGATGTCGTCGGTGTACTGGCCGGCGCCGGTGAGGAAGCGGTAGTCCTCCTTGCGCTTGAGCGATTCACCGATGTGGGGGAGTTTGGAGAAGTCGGAAGCACCCATGTCAATGGCTCCAGTGAGGTTTCGATCGAGGGGCGCCGCGGAACTGGCTTTGCCAGGCCGCTGGCGCCGCCCCCTTGAGGGGGTCGCGCGAAGCGCGGCGGGGGTGTGTCACTTCATGGCGGCAGCACCTTGCTGCACGGCCTTGACGATGTTCTGGTAACCGGTGCAGCGGCACAGGTTGCCTTCGAGCAGCTCGCGGATCTCGGTGCCGGTGGCGCCGGGGTTCGACTTGCACAGGCTCACCGAGCTCATCACCATGCCCGGGGTGCAGAAGCCGCACTGCAGGCCGTGGCATTCCTTGAACGCTGCCTGCATCGGGTGCATGGTGCCGTCGGCCGCCGCCAGGCCTTCGATGGTGGTCACTTCGCAGCCGGCGGCCTGCGGCAGCAGCATGTTGCAGGACTTGACCGCGCGCCCGTCGAGCAAGACCGTGCAGGCGCCGCACTGGGCGGTGTCGCAACCCACGTGGGTGCCGGTGAGCCGGAGGTGTTCGCGGATCGCCTGGACCAAGAGCGTGTGGGGCGGCGCGTCGATGGTCACGGCCTTGCCGTTGACCCTGAGTTGAACCTGCATGCTTGTCTCCTTGTTGTGGTGATGGGGCACCAACAAGTTGAGCACGCGACCCGGGCGGTGATTTGCGGGTTAACCCTGAAATCACCTGGCCGGCGCCAATCATTCTCAAATTGAGACGCGCGCGGCCAGGGGGCTTGCGCGACCCGGCTCAGAGCTGCGGGCTGGATGAGCGGGGCAGCTCGGCGCGGTAGCGCAGGCGCACCACCGTGTCCTCGACCACCTGCAGGTGCACGCTGGTGCGGCGGTACGACCACTTGCGGTCGATGCCCACGGTCAGGGGGTCCTGGCGGCTTTTGGTGCTGATCTCCAGCCCGTACCTCGACCGCAGCGACACCGTCAGCCGCTGGGCAAGGGCGCGCGCCTCTTCGGGTGAGCCAGCCTGGGCGAGCAGCACGACGCTCTGCAGCCGGTCCTGCTCGAACCCGAACGCCACCTGGAAGTCGGCGCCCACCACGTCATGGGCGGGAATTTCCAGCAGCACGCGGCCGTCTTCGGTGGCCGGGCGCAGCGTGCCCGGGGCCGCCGCCTCGGGAATCAGCGCCACCACCTCCGCCGGCGTGGCGCCGGCGGGCACGCCGCGCCAGAGCGCCTGCGCCGAAGCGCCCACGCACCACAGGAGCAGGGCCGAGCAGACGAGAAATTGGTTCATGTGGGCGTTGGATGCGGGCGAAGCCGCGGAGTTCGGGTGGTTCGGCACCCGGGCGCGGGGCCCGCCGGTGGCCCGGCAAGAATACCCGGTGGCTACTTGGGCCGAGGGCGGGACAGGTGGGGCTGCACCGCCTGCAACCGCCCGCTGCGCAACTCCACCACCGCCTTGCTCACCGCCAAGGCCGCGTTGCGGGTTTCGTCCTGCACGGCCAGGTCGTCGTCCAGCGTGTCGTGGCTGGTGGCGTAGGGTTCGTAGTAGCCGATGAAGCGGTCCAGCCGCGCCTGCGGGCCGGCGTCGATCAGGCCCATCCAGTCCAGCCAGTCGCACAGCGAGCGGCGCGCGCCCTCGATGCCGGCCACGTCGCCGTGCACCACCACGCCGTAGGCCCGGCCCGCCAGGTGCTGCGGGTAGTCCCAGCCCGCCATTTCCAGCGCCTTGGCCTTCTCCGGCTTCTTGCCGCCGGTGGAGGTCGGGTCGGGGTTGCCGCCGTCGGCGCACACCAGGCGGTCGATCATGAGCTTGAGCGGGCTCGGGCTCTGGTACCAGTAGACCGGTGTGACCAGCAGCACGGCGTGCGCCGCCACCCAGCGTTCGTAGATCTCGGCCATCCAGTCGTGCGTCTGGTTCAGCGCGTGGTTGGGGTAGCAGCTGCACGGCCAGTGGCACAGCGGCATGGCGGTGGACACACAGCCCTTGCAGGGGTGGATGTGCAGCGCGTATTCGGAGGTGAGCAGGCTCAGGTCCAGCACGTCAACCTGCATGTGCTGCTGTTCGAGCGCCTCGCGCGCGATCCGGGTGAGCCGGTAGCTTTTGGAGATCTCACCGGGGCAGGTGCCGTCGTTGCGCGCCGAGCCGCAAACCAGCAGCACCCGCGACGGCGTGCTGGGCAACGACCAACTCGCCTGCGCGGCGTCCAGGCGCGCCTTGGTCGCCACCCACTCGGACGACAGGTCGTAGTCCGGGTCGGCGTAGCCCGGCCCGGCCTTCTGCGTCACGGGCGCCTTGCGGCCTTCCTGGTAGGCATCCCAGGCGATCGCCTCCAGCCGCTCGATGCTCGCGTCCTCGGTGCGGAAGGCGGGGTCGAAGAAGAAGGCGCGAAAGCGCTCGCTGAATGCCGCGCGCTCCAGGGGAGCGGGCGCCTGTCCTTTTCGGATCTGGGTCATGGTGCGGTGGTGTGGGTGGGGTGACCCAATATCGGAGCCACCCGCGGGCGCGTCTGTTCGCCACCGCACCCTGGCTTCAGGCCGGGGCTCGGTGAAAGCGCATCGTCCAGTTGGCCTCCCAGCTGCGGCCGGCGTCGGCCGAGAACGCCTGCTCCCACAGCGGCGAGGCGGTCTGCGTGTCGGTCCAGCGAAAGCGCACGCGGATCGGGCGGCCGTCCAGCACGTCTTCGGCGAAGAAGGTACCCACGCCGCGGTCGAAGTGGCCCACCACCGGCACGTCCAGCTGGTGGGGCTGGCGGCCGTCCAGCCACCAGATGGACCAGCGGCCGGTGTGCGGGTTGTGGGTGCGCAGCGTGGCCGCGCGGTAGCTGCCGCCGGGCAGGTGCAGCAGGTTGTCGTCCACATTGCCCTGGCCGCCGAGCACGGGCCAGGCGGTGCAGGTGCCGTCGAAGCGCTCCCAGTCGGTGCAGCCGCTCAGGCGCTCGCGCAGGCGGTGGTGTTCCACGCGCCAGTGGCCGTGCAGGAAGTCGAAGTCGTGGTCGCTGGTGTTCATGGGGTGGCTCCTTCGGCGTGCAAAGCGGAACGGGCGGTGGGGGTGAGGCGGTGGCTCTCGGTGGGGCCGGCCAGCCAGGGGGCGAGCTTGGGCTGCGCGTCGCGCGCCCAGGCGCCGCCGCGCGCGAAGGCGTCGAAGGCGGCGGGGCTGTGAAACAGCGCGAGGCCCACCAGCACCGGCTCGCCCTCGCGCACCGGCAGGCGCGGGAAGTTGTTGGGGCTGGCCTCCGTCACGTACCAGGCGATGCGCCGCGCGCCGCCCTGGCGCAGCACCGGCGAAAGCACCTCGCGGCACAGCGCCAGCAGGTCGCTGCCGGCGGGCGCGCGCAGCGGGAACACGGCCGCGTCCAGCAGGCCGGGTGGTGTGTCGGTGGTGCCGGGCTTGGCGCGCCGGGGGGCTTCGCCGTCGATGCCCGCGCCGGGCCAGGCCGGGCGCAGCAGGAACACGTCGTCCGAATCGACCATGGTGGCGTTCGCCGCGTCGCGGTGCGCCTGCCACACCGGGCCGCCGTAGAACGCGGCCAGGCCCTGGGCGCGGCGCGCCATGTCGGCGAAGCCGCGCAGCCAGACGAAGCGGTTGGCGTCGTCCAGGTCGCGGAACTGGCCGATCACGCGCAGGCCCTGGGCCTCCTGGGTCTCGACGAACTCGCGGTCGAACAATTCGATGAGGGTGTCGCGCCGGCCCGGGTGCAGGGTGTAGCGGCGCAGTTCGACGAGGGGGGATTCGGTCATGGAAAGGCTCCTTGAAAGACGATGCGGTGATGATCCATCCCATAACCTGACACGGTGTGTCATGTTTAAATCCATTGCATGCAAGCCAGTCGACTCCTCTCCATCCTCATGCTGCTGCAGGCGCGGGGCCGCCTGACGGCCGGTGCGCTGGCACAGGCCCTGGAAGTGTCCGAACGCACCGTGCTGCGCGACATCGACCAGCTCTCGGCCGCCGGGGTGCCGCTGTGGGGCGAGCGCGGGCGCCAGGGCGGCTTTCAGCTGCGCGAGGGCTGGAGCACCCAGCTCACCGGCATGACCGAGCCCGAGGCCCAGGCGCTGCTGCTCGCGGGCCTGCCGGGGCCCGCCACCGAGCTGGGTCTGGGCGCGGCCGCCGCTTCGGCGCGGCTGAAGATGGTGGCCAGCCTGCCGGGCGAATGGCGCGAGCAGGCCGACCGCGTGGGCCAGCGCCTGCACATCGACCCGGTGGACTGGTACCGCGCGCAGGACGCGCCGAACTTCCTGCGCGAGGTGGCCGACGCCGTCTGGCGCGCGCGCCGCATCGAGGTGCGCTACGAAAGCTGGCGCGGCAAGGCCTGGCGGACGCTGGAGCCGCTGGGCCTGGTGCTCAAGGCGGGCGCGTGGTACCTGGTGGCGCGCGCGGTGGATGCGGCGCCCACGAAAGGCGACGGCGTGCGCACCTACCGGCTGGCGAGCCTGCTGGAACTCAAGCCGGGCGCGGCCTTTCGCCGGCCCAAGACCTTCGACCTCGCGCGCACCTGGCAGGCGTCGGCCACGCGCTTCGAATCGGAGCTGCGTTCGGTGGAGGTGCGGGCGCGCGCGACGCCGCGCTGCCTGAAGTGGCTGGCGAACGCGCGCGTGCCGTTCAGCGACCCGGTGGGCGACGAGGTGACGATCCGCGTCGAATCGGTGGAGCAGGGCGCGCGGCAGCTGCTCGCCTTCGGCGACGAGATCGAGGTGCTCTCACCGCCCGCGCTGCGCGAGCGCCTGGCGCAGGAGGCGGTGGCGGTGCTGGCGCGCTACCAGGCCCGGGGTCGTGCTCAGTGCTGAAAGACCGCGCCCGAGGTCATCAGCGCATCGATTTCCCCGGGCTCGAAGTCCAGCTCGCGCAAGACCGACACCGTGTGCTGCCCCACGTAGGGGGCGGCGGAGGTGGCGTGCGGAGACGCGCCGTTGAAATGGAGCGGCAAACCCAGTGAAGGCGTTTTTCCGCCGTCGGCATGGTCGACGTCCACCACCATGGACGTGGCGCGCACCTGCGGATGTTCCAGCGCCTGCCCCACGTCGTTGACCGGGCCCACCGGCACGCCGGCCAGGTCGAAGCGCTGCACCCAGGCCGGCGCGTCGTCGCTGGACAGGGCTTGCGTGATCAGCGCTTCCAGTTCCGCGCGGTGCGCCACCCGGCTGCGGCCATTCTTGAACCGGGGTTCCTGCAGCCATTCGGGGTGCCCGAGGATCTGGGCGATGCGCTCCCAGTTGGCCTGGTTTCCGCCACCCAGGGCGATGGCCCCGGTGCGGCAGCGAAAGGTCTGGTAGGGCGCGATCAAGGGATGGGCCGTCCCCATGGGCTTGGCGATGGTGCCGTCGTTGAAGTAGGCCGCCGCGAACCAGTACATCTGCTGCATGGACGCCTGCAGCAGCGAGGTTTCCACCTTGCAACCCTGGCCGGTCTTCAGCCGCTCGATGTAGGCCGCGAGAATGCCGACGGCCGCCAGAATGCCGGCGTTGATGTCGGCCACCGAGTTGGCGGGCTTGACGATCTGCCCGTCGGGCGTGCCCGTGGCGCTGATCAGGCCTGAAAAGGCCTGCAGCACCAGGTCGAAGCCGCCTTGGTCGCTCAGCGGTCCATGGGGGCCGTAGCCGCTGATGGAGCAGTAGATCAGCTCGGGCTGGATGCGCCGCAGGTCGTCGTAGCCCAGGCCCAGCGCGTCGAGCTTGCCGCGGCGGAAGTTCTCGGTCATGACGTCGCACCGCGCGACCAGGCGGCGGATCACCTCCTGGCCCTGTGGCAGGCGGATGTCCACGGCGACGGAGCGCTTGCCCCGATTGAGCATCAGGAAGCTGGGCGCCAGGCCGGGGTCGCCCGGCCGTGCATAGCCTCGGGAGTCGTCCCCGGCGGGGAATTTCTCGATCTTGATGACGTCGGCGCCCATGTCCGCCAGCATGAGCCCGCACACCGGGCCGGCCATGATCTGGGACAGTTCGAGAACGCGCATGCCCTTCAGGGGGCCTTGGGCTTTGGGGGTCATGTCGGTCAGGCGCCCTTGAACACGGGTGGGCGGTTTTCAGCGAAGGCCGCCAGGGCTTCCCGGAGATCGCTCGTGCCCAGGCTGTGCAGAAAGGCCTGGGTGGCGGTCGCCTCGTCGTACTCCTGCCGCCCGGTCTCGTTGAGCACCTTCTTCATGGACACCAGCGGAATGGGGGCCATGGCCAGCAGATCGCCGATCCAGCGCTGCAGCTCGGCGTCCAGTTCTTCGGGGGCCACCAAGGCGTCGAGGTAGCCGATCCGCAGCATCTCGGCGGCGTCGATCGTTCGCGAGGTGAGGAACAGCTTCTTCGCGCCGCCCAGCCCCAGCCGGGTGACCCAGCGGCGGATGCCCCGGCCGTAGTAGTGCAGTCCGAGGCGGGCCGCCGGCATGAACATGCGGATGCCTTGCGCGCCGAGGCGGAAGTCGCACGACAGGGCGAGGTCCGTGGACCCGCCATAGACCGGCGCATGCAGCCGGGCGATCGTGACCGCCCGCGCATTTTCGATGTCGTCGCAGAGTTGTTCGAACGGGTTCTCGCCGGCCTTTCCATTGGCGCTGGCGGCCGTGCCCAGCCGCGTCAGATCGAAGCCCGAGCTGAAGCTCTTGCCCTCGCTCTGGAACACGATGACGCGCACCGCGGGCATGCCGTTGAGCTCGCTCAGGTAGCGGGAAATCACGCCCACGTCATCGGGTTCGATGCGGTTGTGCGTGGCGGGCCGGCGCAGGCGGATGGTGGCGACCGCGCCATCCACGTTCAGCTCGGGCGGCTGAGAGGCGAGCGCGGTGGCGGCGGGGGCGGATTCAAGGTGGGTGGACATGAGGGAGGCTTTCAGACAGGGGAGGGGAATGCGGTTCACTCGAACTTCAATTGCTGCACCCGCACCACGCGAGCCCATTTCTCGAAGTCTCTCTTCACCAGCAGCGAGGCTGCGTTGGGGGTGCTGGCCGATATGTCGTTGCCGAAACCGACGAGCTTGTCCTTCACGGCGGGGGTGTTCACGGTTTCGTTCAGCGCCGCGTTCAAGCGCTCGATCACCGGTTGCGGCGTGCCCTTGGGCAAGGCCATCACGAACCAGCCCTGGGCGTCATAGCCTGGGACACCCTGTTGAGACACGGGCCTGACGCCCGGGAACGACGGCACCTCGCGGTCCGAGGTCACGGCGATGGCGCGCGCCCGGCCGCTCTGCACGATCGGGATGGCGGGCGCGATCGTCGCGAACGACACCTCCACCTGCCCGCCCATCAGGTCGTTGAGGGCGGGGGCCGCACCCCGATAGGGCACGTGGGTCATGAAGGTGCCGGTTTCGGCCTTCAGCAGTTCGGCGGACATCTGGTGGATGCTTCCCAGCCCTGAGGTGGAGAAGCTCAGGGCGCCGGGCTTCTTGCGCGCCAGCTGGATCAGCTCCGGCAGCGTGCGCACGGGAAGCGTGGGGTTCACCAGGATGACCAAGGGCGATTGGGCGACCACGCCCACGTAGGCAAAGCCGGTCACGGGGTCGTAAGGCACCTTGCGCGTGGTCGGGATGATGGTCAGTGGGGCGCTGTCGATGAGGCCCACCGTGTAGCCATCGGGCGCCGCGTTCGCGACGGCCTCGGCCCCGATGGAGCCCGCCGCACCGGGGCGGTAGTCCACGACCATGGGTTGCCCCAGGATTTTTTCCATGACCCCGGCGATTTCGCGCGCGGTGGCGTCCGCCGCGCCGCCCGGGGTGTAACCCAGGATCAGTTTGATGGGTTTGGTCGGCACCCACAGAGGGCCTGTGGTGGACACGGCATGACCGGGCAAGGCCAAGCCGGCCGCCAGGGTGGCGGCAGCGACCGCTTGTTTTAGAATATTCACTGAACGTCTCCTAATATATTTATGATCGACTTCAGTATATTTAAATGAGCACAACCATGCAAGTGGCCGAGCCCACGAAAGGCGCGCGCACGTTCGCCGAGCAAGTGCGCCTGGCGATCCTTGAAGACTTGGCGTCGGGCGCACTCCGCCCCGGGGAACCCCTGGACGAAAAGCTGCTGTGCGAGCGCTTCGGTGTGTCCCGCACACCGGTGCGCGAAGCGTTCCTGCAGTTGGTGGCCCAGGGTTTCGCGGTCAACGAAGCCCGAAGCAGCGTCACCATCCCGAAGCTGTCGCTGCAGCGCTTGCGCGACATCCTGGAGCTGATCGCCGAGCTGGAGGCGACCGCCGCCAGGCTGGCCGCCAGAAGGGCGACCGCCGCTGAGCGGCAGGCCATCCTGGCGTCACTGGAGCAGGGACGCCGCATCGCGGCCGATGGCACCGCGCGCACGTACGAGGTCGCGAACGACGGGTTCCATCGAGCCATCTGGTCCGCGTCCCACAACGAACTGCTGGAAGAGCAGGTTCGCCAGATGCGCACCAAAACCGCGGGCTACACCCGCAACCGCTTTGATTCGCCAGGGCGCATGCAACGGTCCGTGGAGGAGCACCAGGCGGTCGCGCTCGCCATCGCGAATGGCGATGAGGCCGCCGCGTGGCAGGCCATGTCCGAGCACATCGCGATCGGCGGGCGGGACTTCGCCGAATTCGTCAGCGGCATCCCCGCGAGTCTCCTGAGCGTGTGAGGCCTCAGCCCCGCCGCGCCTGGTCGATGGCGGCCACGTCGATCTTCTTCATGGTCATCATCGCGTCGAAGGCGCGTTTGGCCGCCGCGCGGTCGGGGCCGGTGAAAGCCTCGGTGAGCGTGCGCGGCGTGATCTGCCACGACAGGCCCCAGCGGTCCTTGCACCAGCCGCACTCGCTCTCCTGGCCGCCGTTGCCCACGATCGCGTTCCACAGGCGGTCGGTCTCTTCCTGATCGTCGGTGGCGATCTGGAAGGAGAAGGCCTCGTCGTGCTGGAACACGGGACCGCCGTTGAGCCCGATGCAGGGAATGCCGGCCACGGTGAACTCCACCGTGAGCACATCGCCTTCCTTGCCGGAGGGGTAGTCGCCCGGCGCGCGGTGCACCGCGCCGACCGCGCTGTCGGGAAAGGTCTTGGCGTAGAAGGTCGCGGCGTCCAGGGCGTCGCGGTCGAACCAGAGGCAGATCGTGTTCTTGGGGATCATTCCGGGTCTCCTTGAGCGTTGAGCAAGAGGAACCCGGCACCTTACCGCTTTCGGAGGCTCGCGTTAAGCGCCTCGGCCGCGAGCCTGGCGGCGTTAGCATCTTCTGATGACCTCTTTACCTGCTGTAACGGCCTGCCTGGCGTTCACGCTGGCCTGCGTCGCCCATGCCGCCGCGCCGGACGACGCCCTGTTGAGGGGAGGGCAAGGCTATCCGTCCGGTGGTCCCGTCCCGTTGGCATCGCATCTCGTGGCGGATGAGCAGCCCCAGCATCTGCTGAACTCCTTCAGCGGGGCCTTGGAGCAGGCGCTGGCCCATCGCATCGTCAGAAAGGGCGCGCATTCGAGGCCACTCGCCCGCGCGCCCGCGGAAACGGCTTTCGTGTACCAGCACGATGGCCTTCGTCTTGGCGTGAACGACTATCTGGATCGCCAGCGGGTCACGGGCCTCATGGTGATCAAGGACGACACGGTGGTGCTCGAGCGTTACCAGTACGGCCTGGGTCCGGCCACGCGTTTCCTGTCGGCTTCGATGGTCAAGTCCGTCGTCGGCGTGCTCATCGGCATCGCGTTGGAGGAAGGACGCATTCGCTCCCTGGACGACCTGGCGCGGGTCTACGTGCCCGCGCTGGCGGGCAACCCCTATGGTGAAACGTCGATCCGCGATCTGCTCCAGATGTCGTCGGGCGTGCGGTTTTCGGAGCAGTACGACGGCCGCGACGACCTGGGCGCCCTCATCGAAGACACCATCGGGCGCCGCTCGCCGGGCGGGGCCGCCGTCTTGTTGCCGCATGTCCAGCGCCGGATCGCGCCGGGCCAGTTGTTCTACTACTCGTCCGCGGACACGCAGGCGCTCGGTCTTGTGCTGCGCGGTGCCACCGGTGTTCCGCCGGCCGACTACCTGAGTGAACGGATCTGGCAGCCCATGGGGGCTCAGGACGATGCGAGCTTCCTGGTCGATGCCGCTGGCCAGGAAGCGGCTTTCGCGTTCCTGCACGCGACGCTTCGGGACTACGGCCGTCTCGGGATGCTGCTGGCCAATGAAGGCCAGGTGGGCGACAGGCAGGTCGTTCCCGCTGCGTGGGTGCGGCAATCGACCGCGGTCGCACAACCCCATGCACAGCCCTTTGTGGCGAGTTCCTACTTTGGCTACGGGAATCATGTCTGGATCTTTCCAGGTGCACGGCCGCGGTTCGCGCTCATCGGGGTGCGCGGCCAGGTGATCTTCGTGGACCCTGCGCTGCGCCTGGTGCTGGTGCAGACGGCCGTCTGGAAATCCGCGGGCGACCGCGCGGCGCGGGCCGAGCTGCTGGCCTTGTGGCGGGGGGTGGTCGAGCACTACGGGGCGTGGTGAGAAGGCCTGCCTGCCCCCCCGGTTTGTGGGCTACCCAACAGACGGCCAGAAGGCGCAGGCGAATACTCCGGACACGAGACATCCGGAGACCAGCATGCCATCCCCGCAACACCACTTCAATCCGCCCCGCAAAAGCGGCCGGACGGGCCGCCAGGCGCGCCAGGGCGAGGCCCCGCGGCGACAGGGACCCTCCCGCATGGCCCTGGAGCAACCCGACGACACGCCGCTGGATCAGCGGTTGTCCCACCCGCAGTTGGGTCCCCGCCAGATGGCCTGAGGCGTGGGGCACCCGCGCGGCTGAGCGCCCACCCGGTGCGGTGGGCTAGCATCGCGCATGCGTTTTTTGGTTGTAGGAACAAGCGGCGCGGGCAAGTCCACCTTCGCCGAGGCCTTGGGCAAGGCAGCAGAGTGTCCGCACATCGAACTCGATCGGTTTTATTGGGGCCCAGGTTGGGAAGCCGTGCCGCACGCACAGTTCGAGCGTGCCGTGCTGGCGGCCATCGAAGGAGAGCGCTGGGTGGCCGATGGCAACTACAGCGCCGTGCGCGATGTGCTCTGGCCCCGCGCCACCCAGGTCGTCTGGCTGAACTACAGCCGCTGGACGGTGTTCTCGCGCCTGCTCTGGCGAACGCTCGGCCGCATCATGACGCGCGAAGAGCTGTTCCAGGGCAACCGCGAGTCGCTGCGCATGTCGTTCTTCTCGCGCGATTCCGTCCTGCTGTGGTCGTACCGCACCTTCGAAACGAACCGGCGCAAGTACGCCGGCCTTCGTGAGGATCCGCGCTACGCCCACCTCCAGTGGACGGAGATCACCCGGCCCTCCGAGGCCCGGGCGTTCATCGAGCGGCACACGGCCTAGGCCGGGCGCTGGCGTTCGGTGTGCACGATGAACAGGGCCACGAGCAGCGACAGCAGCGAGCTGGCCCACATCACACCGAGCACGGCGAGGTGGGCGTTGGATGCGTTGACCACCAGGCCCGCGAGAAACGCGACGATGCCGGCACCGATCACCGTCACCGCGGCGGCCAGGCCCGACGCCGTGCCCGCCAGGTGCGGGCGCAGGGACAGGATGCGCGCATTGGCCGCCGGCATGGTCAGGCCGTTGCCCAGGCCCACGAACACACAAGGGCCGAAGAAGGCGAGCGGGTGCGTGAGGCCCGAGGCCAGCAGCACCAGGCCCACCAGCAGGCCTACGGCCGTGAGCAGGCGGCCAACCAGGATCAACCGGGTCGGTGCGTGCCTGGAACTGGTGTGCCCCACGATGTAGCTGCCCAGCATGAAGCCCGCCGGCACCAGGCCCATGTAGGCGCCCAGCGCCGTGCTCGACAAGCCGCCGAGCTGCGCCGCCACCAGGGGTGCGCCGCCGAGGAAGGCGTACAGCGTGCCGATGCCGAAGGCCATGCACAGGGCATAGGCCCAGAACGGCGGCGACCGGCCCAGCTCGCCATAGCCCTTGAGCTGCAGGGCGAAGGAGGCGGTGCGGTGGTGGTTGGTCTCCTTCAGGTGGAAGGCCACCAGCCACAGGCCCGCGAGCCCGAGCACGGCGAAGGCGACGAAGTTGGCACGCCAGCCGAAGGCGCTGTCGAGCAGACCGCCCACGGTGGGCCCGATCATGGGCGCCACGGCCCAGGCCGAGGAGACATAACCGATGCGGCTGGCGGCGCCGCCTTCGTCCGAGGTGTCGCGAATGGCCGCGAGGGACACGGCGTAGCCGGCGATGACGGTGGCCTGGAACATGCGGCACACCAGGAAGGTGGTGATGTCGGTGGCCAGGCTGCAGCCGATGGAGGCGAGGGTGTAGATCGCCAGCGCGGCCAGCGCCACGGGCTTGCGGCCGAAGCGGTCGGACATCGCGCCCGCGATCAGGTGCGCGACGGCGGTGGCGATCGCATAGCCGGCGACGGCGAGGTTGACGAGCGCGAAGTCGGCGCCGAGGTCGCGCGCGATGTTCGGCAGCGAGGGCACGAACATGTTGAGCGGCAGGATCGCCAGCGCCGAGAGGGCGATGAGGACGGAGAGGCGCGGGGAGGCCGTGGTCTGCATGGGGGTTGAACGCCTGGGCTGAGGGGACACATCGCCGGGGGCCGTGCGGTTGCGCGACCGTGATCTGCTCGTGCCGGGTTCAACAGGAGTCATGCGCCATCGGGCTGGGTGGGGCCCACGGCGGGAATCGGGCCGGCTGTGCGCGGCCCATGGCGGCATTCTGCCCCAGCACGGCGTGGCGCGAATCTTCAAGACGCGCGGCGCGCCGGCTGAGACAGTGGCGTGCCATCACCCCTCAACGGAGCAGCGCCATGAACATCCTCGTGAACCGACAGCGGTTTCACATCCACCCCGACTGGCAGGACGAGACCCTGCTCGCCGTGCTGCGCGAACACCTGGGCCTGGTGGGCACCAAGTTCGGCTGCGGCATGGGCCAGTGCGGCGCCTGCACGGTGCTGCTCGATGGCCAGGCGCAGCGCAGCTGCCTGCTGCCGGTGAGCGCGGTGCAGAACCAGGCCGTGGAGACCATCGAGGGGCTGGCGGGCCGAGACGGTGGTCTGCACCCGGTGCAGCAGGCCTGGCTGGACGAGTGCGTGCCGCAGTGCGGTTATTGCCAGGCGGGCCAGATCATGGCCACCGTGGCCCTGCTGCGGCAGGACCCGGCCCCCAGCCCGGCACGTGTGGACGAAGCCCTGGCGGGCAACCTGTGCCGCTGTGGCACGCAGCAGCGCATCCGCGCCGGTGTGCAGCGCGCGGTGGTGCTGCAGCGGGGCCGCCCGTGAAGCGGCGCGCCTTCCTCCAGGCCGGCGGCGCGCTGAGCGTGGCCTTTCTCGCTGGCTGCGCCTTGCCGGTGATTCCCAAGCGGCCCGTGGCGGGCTACGAAGACGCGCTGGGCTGGGTGCGCCACCGCGAGGGCCGCTACGAGCTGCTGTTGCCGCGCGTGGAGATGGGCCAGAACATCGGCACCGCGCTCAAGCAGGTGGCGTGCGAGGAGCTGGGCATCGGCTGGGACCAGCTCACGCTGCGCCTGCCGCACACCGGCGAGATGGCGCGCGTGCGCGCCACGGTGGGCAGCGAATCGGTGAAGGACTTCGCCCTGCCGCTGGCCCAGGCCTGTGCCACGCTGCGCGAGGCGCTGGCGGCCGGTCACACCCGGGGCGAGCGCATGGCCGAGCCCCGGCCCATGGACCAGCTGCGCGCGTTCCAGCCCGGGGGCCGCCACGTGGGCCGCGCCGCGCCGATCGAACAGGGCCCCGCCATCGTGACCGGCGCCGCGGTCTACGTGGCGGACGTGCGCCTGCCGGGCCTGCTGTTCGGCCGCGTGCTGCGCGCGCCGGTGTCGGCCGAGCGCGTCTCCACACTGGGCGCGATGAACGAGGCCGCCGCGCGCGCGGTGAAGGGCTTCGTGGCCCTGGTGCGCGACGAGCGCCTGCGGCAGGCGTCGAGCGAGGGCGTCGGCATCGTCGCGCGCACGCCGGGGGCATTGGACCGCATCGAGGCGGCGCTGGAGGCGCGCTGGCTTTCGCAGGGCAGCTTCGGGCAGGCCGAGATCGACCACCTGGTGGATGTGGACCGCCACCTCGCCGACGGGGGATTCAAGTACCGGGTGCACGAGGACGCCATCGATGCGCAGGGACCGTGGGATGTGGACCTGCGCATCGACATCCCGCTGGCGGCGCACGCGCCGATCCAGCCGCGCGCGGCGGTGGCCGCCTTCGATGCCGAGGGCGGGCTGGACCTCTGGGTGGGCTCGCAGGACGTGTACTACCAGCGCGACGTGGTCTGCAAAAGCCTGGGGCTGGACGAAGACCGCGTGCGCGTGCATGGCAGCCGGGTGGGTGGGGCCTTCGGTGGCAAGACGATCTGCACGGTGGAGCTGGAGGCCGCGGTGCTCGCGCAGGCGGTGCGGCAGCCGGTGAAGCTGCAGTGGACGCGCGCGCAGGAGTTCCGCCAGGGCTTCCACCGCCCGCCCTCGAGCCACCGCATCCGCGTGCGCCTGCGCGACGGCCAGCTGGACCAGTGGTGGCATGTGTTCGGCAGCAGCCACATCCTGTTCACCAACGCGGGCCTGCCGGGCTGGATGCAGCGACTGACCGACTTCGTGACCGACGCGGGCGTGGCGCGGGGCGCGCAGCTGCCCTACCGCTGCGCGCGCAAGCGCGCCGAGTTCGCGCTGAACCGCCTGCCGGTGTTCACCGGGCCCTGGCGCGGCCTGGGCGCGGGGCCCAATGGGCTGGCCATGGAATCGGCCATCGACGAATGCGCTCGTCATGCGGGCGTGGACCCGTTGGCGTTTCGCCTGCGGCACGCCGAAGATCCTCGGCTTGCGCGCGTGCTGCGCGCGGCGGAGGCGCGGGCCGGTGCGTTGCCGCCCGACGCGCCGGGCCTGCGGCGCGGGCGCGGCGTGGCCTGCGGCATCTACAAGCAGCTGAGCTACGTGGCCGTGGTCGCCGAGGTGGTGGTGGACGCGCGCGGCCAGCTGCGCGTGGCGAGGCTGGTCTGCGCGCACGACTGCGGCACGGTGATCAACCCCGACCAGGTGCGCGCGCAGTGCGAGGGCAACCTGGTGTGGGGCCTGGGCATGGCGCTGAGCGACCGGCTGACGGCGGTCGACTCGCGCATCGGCCCCGGCAGTTTTGCCGAAGCACCGATACCATCGCTGGACCAGATTCCGCCGCTGGAGGTGGTGCTGGTGGAGGCAGGCGGCGCGCCCGGCGGGGCGGGCGAGACCGCCATCGTGGCCACGGCGGCGGCGATCGCCAACGCGGTGCGCGAGGCCACCGGCGTGCGCATCCAGCGGTTCCCGATCGATACCGGCCTGTTGGCCCAGACGACGACCACATGAACGACTTTGCGTCCGAAGCCATGTTGCGCCTGGTGCGCGCCGGCCTGCAGCGGCAGGGCCTGGCGGCCGACGGCCCGCCCGCCGTGCGCAGCGCGCACGTGCCGCTGGCGGACAAGCGCGCCTGGCTCGACCGCCTGTGGCAGGCCCATGGGCCGGACGTGATCGTGCGGCTGGGCGAGGCGGTGCACGGCATGGACGACGAGCCGCTGCTGCTGGCGCTCTCGCTCGCGCGCGATCCGCCCGACCTGCTGCAGCGCTGGCAGCGCCTGGAGCGCTTCGTGCATTCGCGCCACCGCGTGCGCGTGAGCCAGCCCGAGCCGGGCCTGCTGCGCCTGCGGCACGTGTCGCTGGACCCGCTGCGCCCGCCCACGCCGGCCGAAGACCTGCTGGTGTTCGGCTTTCTGGTGGCGCTGTGCGAGTACCTGCGCACGCCGGGTGTGCAGGCCCGGCCGGTCGGGCAACCGGTGTGGAGCCGCAGCCAGCGCGCGTGGCGCTCGCCCGTTTGGCCGGACGATGTGTCGAGCTGGGAGTTGCGCTGGCAAGCCCGGCCCGAGAGCCCGCTGACCGAACCCGGACCCGCGACCCCCGAGGGCTGGGTCGCCGACCTCCAGGCCCGGCTCGCCGCCGACCCGGGGCGGGGCTGGACGGTGGACGCGCTGGCGCGGGAAGCGGCCTCGTCGCCGCGCACGCTGCAGCGCCGCCTGGCGGACCAGGGCCTGAGCTTCACGCAGTTGTTGGCCAAGGCCCGGCTCGCCGGGGCGGCCCGGCTGCTGGCGGCGGACAGCATGCCCACGGCCCAGGTGGGTTATGTGTGCGGCTTCGCCGACCAGGCGCATTTCACCCGGCAGTTCAAGCGGCACACGGCGATGACGCCGGGGCTCTACCGCAGCGAGTTCGCGCCTAGGCTGGGGTGAACCAGATCGCGGCCGTGCGCATGCCCACCCAGGTCAGCAGCAGCGAGCCCATCAGGTGCAGGCCGGCCGTGCCGACGGCGAGCGCGAAGCGGCCGTGCTGCAGCATGGCGATGACTTCGGCCGAGAAGGTGGAGAAGGTGGTCAGCGCGCCGAGAAAACCGGTGATGACCGCGAGCCGCCAGACCGGGTCGATCTGCGTCTGGCTCTGGAAGAACACCACGGCCACGCCCACGATGTAGGCGCCGATCCAGTTGGCCGCCAGCGTGCCCCAGGGCAGGATGGCGGCGCCCTGGTTGAGCCACAGGCTCAGGCGCCATCGGGCCAGCGCGCCGAGCACGGCACCGATGGAAATGGCGATGACGCTGTGCATGGAGGCGCGCGGGGTTCAGCCAGGGTGGGTCAGAACGGCGGGCCGTCGTCGTCCGCGTCGGCGGTGACGGCTTCGCGCGCGGCGGTGGGTGCTGACGCCGAAGGCTCGCTGTCGGCGGCGGCACCGAAGGCCATCTCGCCGCCCAGGGCCTCGATCAGCTCGGGAATGAGCTTCTGCAGCTCGCCGGTAGACAGGGCCACGTCGGCGTCGAAGCCGTTCTCGCCTTCGTCGGGCCGGCCGTCGAACACGCCTTCCAGGAAGTTGATCTTCTTGACCTGCAGCGATTCGGTGAGCGTGAAGCCGATGCGGCCTTCCCAGCTCATGGCCAGGCGGGTGGGCAGCTTGCCTTCGGTGATGTGCTTGCGCACCTCGTCGGTGGCGAGGTTGTGGCGCGTGAATTTCACGGCCGACTTTTCCTCGTCGCCGGACTTGAGCTCGCACTCGCGCTCCACCGCGAAGCCGCCGGGCCATTCGTCGGGCGTGGTGGCGGAGAGCCATTGCGTCATGGCGGTCTGCGGCGTCACGGCGGTCTGCAGCAGGGTGACGGCCAAGCCGTCGAAGGCGCGCACGAGGGCGGTGACGACCTCGTCGAGCTTGCCCTGGCTGCTGGCATCGGTGACGAGCCAGCCGTTCTTCAGGTCGATCCAGACCCACACGGTCATCTGGCGCGCAAAGGCCTGGGGCAGCAGGGCCAGCAGCGCGTCTTCGCGCAGGGCCTTGGTTTCCTTTTTTCCGGGCTTGCGGCCGGTGGTGGCCTCGATGTGGTCGGCCTCTTCCTGCGCTTTTTTCCTCACGACCGAGCCGGGCACGCCCTTGGTCTCGATCTGCAGTTTCAGGATGCGCTGCCCGGCCACCGATTCCACCAGCGGGCCGTGGGCTTCGCCACGCGGCTCGACCCAGCCGACGGCCTTGTCCTGCGTGGCGCCGCAGGGCACGAAACGGGCCACGTCCAGCGCGGCTTCCATGTCTTCCAGCGTCGCTTCCCAGCCGGGCGCGATGCGGTAGATCGTCACATTCTTGAACACGGGGAACACCTTAAAAAAACAAGCCCTGCACCCGGGGCGGGTGCAGGGCCTGCATATCTTAGAGGATGGCCTTTTGTTACATACGGGAGGGCAGCCAGCTCACGATCTGCGGGAACCACCAGAGCAGCAGCACCGCCAGGACCATGATGAAGAAATAGGGCAGGCAGACCTTGGCGATCCACGTGATTTCGCGTTTGGTCATGCCCTGGAGCACGAAGAGATTGAAACCTACGGGCGGGGTGATCTGCGCCATCTCCACCACGATGACCACGAAGATGCCGAACCAGATGAGGTCGATGCCGGCGGCGGTGACCGTGGGCAGGATGACGCCCATGGTGAGCACGATCATCGAGATGCCGTCGAGGAAGCAGCCGAGCACGATGTAGAACACCGCCAGCGCGAGCAGCAGCACGCCGGGCGAGAGGTTCAGGCTGGTGACGAACTCGGCGAGATGGCGCGGCAGCCCGATGTAGCCCATGGACAGCGTGAGAAAGGCCGCACCCGCGAGGATCAGCGCGATCATGCAATAGAGCCGCGTGGCACCCAGCAGCGAATCGCGGAACGTGACCCAGTTGAGCGAGCCTTGCGCGGCGGAGAGGATGAGCGAGCCCACCACGCCGACGGCGGCGGCTTCCGTGGCGGTGGCGATGCCGGTATAGATGGTGCCGATCACGCCGCCGATGAGCAGGATCACGGGGATCAGGTGGCGGGATTCGCCGAGCTTCTGCCTGAAGCTCATGCGCTCATCGCTGCGGGGGACCTGGTCGGGGTTGAGCAGGGCCCAGATCATCAGGTGGCCGCTAAACAGCGCCGCGAGCAGCAGGCCGGGCAGCACGCCTGCGACGAACAGCTTGGCGATGGAGACCTCGGCGGCGACACCGTAGACGATCATGATGATCGAGGGCGGAATGAGAAGACCCAGGGTGCTCGCCCCGCCCAGCGAACCCACGATCTTCTCAGGCGGATAGCCGCGTTTGGTGAGCTCCGGGATGCTCATCTTGCCGATGGTGGCGCAGGTGGCGGCCGACGACCCGGACACCGCCGCGAAGATCGTGCTGCCCAGGATGTTGGTGTGCAGCAACCGGCCCGGCAGGGCATTGACCCAGGGGGCCAGCCCGCGGAACATGCTTTCGGAGAGCTTGGTGCGAAAGAGGATTTCGCCCATCCACACGAACAGGGGCAGGGCGGTCAGCGTCCAGCTGCTCGCCGAGCCCCAGATCGTGATGGACATGGCATCGCCCGCCGGGCGCGATGAGAACAGCTCCATGCCGATCCAGGCCACGCCGGCGAGGGTGAGTCCGATCCAGACACCGCTGCCCAGCAGGGCGAACAGCGAGACGATCAGCAAGGTGGTGACGACGACTTCATTCATGGCGCGTCTCCACGCTGTCGTGCGTGCGCTCGCGGCGAAGCTCCAGCACCCATTCGTCGATGAACGCGATCAGCAGCACGGTGGTGCCCAGGCCCATGAGGATCTGCGGAATCCACAGCGGCGTGGCGTCGCTCGCGGTGGAGATGTCGTGAAAGGCATGGGATTGCCAAGCCAGCCGCCACGCATACACGGCCAGCAGGCCAGAGAGCAACACCGCAACAGAGAGCGACCACAGCTCCAGGCCGCGCCGCATGCCGCCCGTGAGCTTGCCGATGATCAGCGTGACGCGGATGTGTTCGCCGCTCTTGAGCGTGTGCGCCAGCGCCAGGAAACCGGCGCCCGCCATGGCGTAGCCGGCATAGGCATCGGTGCCGGGGATGTAGAAGTTGAACATGCGGCCCAGCATGGACAGCAGCACCATGACGAGCACGCCGATCATGAACAGCGCGGCCAGCCATGCCGATCCGGTGTAGAGGGCATCCAGGAGTTTTCGCATCGGCGGACGGGGGATAGGACGGGTGAAAAAAACACTGCCCGGCGGGGCCGGGCAGTGTCGAGAGGACTTATTTGCGGTAGGCGTCGAGCATGGCCTGGCCTTCGGGACCAGCCTTCTCCAGCCATTCCTTGACCATGGTTTCGCCCACCTTCTGCATGTCGGCCTTGAGGGCGGCCGAAGGCGCTTCTACCGCCATGCCATTGGCCTTGAGGATGGCCAGGGTGTCGGTGTTGACCTTTTGCGAGGCAGCCCAGCCGCGCGCCTCGGCGTCGGCGCCGGCCTTGAGCACGGCGTCCTGGGTGGGCTTGTCCAGCGCGTCGAAGGCGCGCTTGTTCATGATGATCGCGTTCTTGGGCAACCAGGCCTGCACGTCGTAGTAGTACTTCAGATGTTCGTAGAGCTTGCTGTCCACGCCGGTGGCGCCGGAGGTCATGTTGGACTCGACCACACCGGTGGCCAGTGCCTGGGAGAGCTCTGCGGCCTGCACGGTCACGGGTTGCGCGCCGACCAGTTCGGCGATGCGCGAGGTGGCCGGGCTGTAGGCGCGCCATTTGCTGCCCTTGAGATCAGCGGCGCTGGTCACCGGCTTCTTGCTGTAGATGCCCTGAGGCGGCCAGGCCACGGTGTAGAGCAAGGTCATGCCCTGCTCGGCGAGCTTTTTTTCCAGGATGGGCTTCTGCGCCTTGTAGAGCTTCATGGAATCGGCGTAGCTGGTGGCCAGGAAGGGCAGGCCGTCGGCGCCGAACATCTGCCACTCGTTCTGATAGGCCGCCAGCAGGATCTCGCCGATCTGCGCCTGGCCGCCCTGCACCGCGCGCTTGATCTCGGGCGCCTTGAACAGCGAGGCGCCCGCGTGCACCGTGATCTTGAGTTTGCCGCCGGTGGCCTTGTCCACGTCGTTGGCGAAGGCCGTGAGGTTGACGGTGTGGAAGTTGGTGGCGGGGTAGGCCGCCGGCAGGTCCCATTTGGTCTGGGCCAGGGCGGGGAGGCTCATGGCCACGGTGGCAGCGGCCACGGAAAGGCTGAACAGGCGACGTTTCATCTTAGGGCTCCAGGTGGGGGTGGGACACGGATCGAGCAGCGGTTGCGGCTCGGAGGACTCTATCGGCGAGTGGATGAAGTGTGATCGGTACTTTCCCTGAATGTCAATAAATCGTTGGCAAATCGTCAACATAAAGCCTAAACTCCGCCGCACCGAAACGACGCAGACTTTCCGCCATGGCCCGTTCCAAAGCAAGTGCCAAGCCAACGCCGCCGGCTTCGCCCATCGTGTCTTCCGCGCACCTGGTGTCGCCGCGCAGCGCGGAGATGAGCGAGTTCGAGTTCGGCCTGATCGTGGCCGGCAATGCCTTCCACCGCTGGGTGGTGCACTGCATGAGTGCTGCCGGCCTGAAGGACCTCACCGCGCTGGACGTGCTGGTGCTGCACCACGTCTCGCACCGCGCGCGCGACAAGCGCCTGGCCGACATCGCCTTCATCATGAACGTGGAGGACACGCACCTCGTCAACTACTCGCTCAAGAAGCTGCAGAGCCTGGGCATGGTGGAGTCGAGCAAGAACGGCAAGGACGTGACCTACGCGCCCACCGAGGCGGGCAAGGGCTACGTCACGCGCTACCGCGAGATCCGCGAGACCTGCCTGATCGATGCGCTCAAGGCGGACGACGCGCTCAACCACGACATCGGCCAGCTCGCGCGCCTGCTGCGCGTGCTCTCCGGCATCTATGACCAGGCCGCGCGTTCGGCCGCTTCGCTCTGACATTCCCTATGACACCGACGCACGCACTTCGCTGGCAGTTCTGGATTGACCGGGGCGGCACCTTCACCGACATCGTGGCCAAGCGGCCCGACGGCACCCTGGTCACGCACAAGCTGCTCTCGGAAAACCCCGAGCAGTACCGCGACGCGGCGGTGGCCGGCATCCGCCACCTGCTGGGGCTGAAAGCCGGCGAGCCGGTGACGCCGGAGCAGGTCGAGTGCGTGAAGATGGGCACCACGGTGGCGACGAACGCGCTGCTGGAACGCAAAGGCGAGCCCACGTTGCTGGTGACCACACGCGGTTTCCGCGATGCGCTGCGCATCGCGTACCAGAACCGCCCGCGCCTGTTCGACCGCCGCATCGTGCTGCCCGAGCTGCTCTACGCCGAGGTGATCGAGGCGCAGGAGCGCATGGCCGCGCACGGCGAGGTGCTGCAGCCGCTGGACGAGGCGGCGTTGCGCGCCGATCTGCAGGCGGCCTTCGCGCGCGGCCTGCGCAGCGTGGCCATCGTGTTCATGCACGGCTACCGCTTCACCGCGCACGAGGCGGCGGCGGAGCGGCTGGCGCGCGAGGCGGGCTTCACGCAGGTGAGCAGCTCGCACGGCACCAGCCCCATGATGAAGTTCGTGAGCCGGGGCGACACCACGGTGGTCGATGCCTACCTCTCGCCCATCCTGCGCCGCTACGTGGAGCAGGTGGCCGCCGAGATGCCGGGCGTGAAGCTGTTCTTCATGCAGTCCTCGGGTGGCCTCACGGATGCCCACGCCTTCCAGGGCAAGGACGCCATCCTTTCCGGCCCGGCCGGCGGCATCGTGGGCATGGCGCGCACGGCGGGCCTGGCGGGCCACGGCAAGGTGATCGGCTTCGACATGGGCGGCACGTCCACCGACGTGTCGCACTACGCGGGCGAGTTCGAGCGTGAGTTCGAGACCCAGGTGGCGGGCGTGCGCATGCGCGCGCCCATGATGAGCATCCACACGGTGGCGGCGGGTGGTGGCTCCATCCTGGCGTTCGACGGTTCGCGCTTTCGCGTCGGCCCGCAGAGCGCGGGCGCCAACCCCGGTCCGGCGAGCTACCGGCGCGGCGGCCCGCTGGCGGTGACGGACGCCAACGTGATGACGGGCAAGATCCAGCCGGCGCACTTTCCCAAGGTGTTCGGCCCCCGGGCCGACGAGGCCTTGAGCCTGGACGCGGTGCAGTCGAAGTTCGCCGAGCTGGCGGCGCGGACCGGGCGGCCCGCCGAAGAGGTGGCCGAGGGCTTCATCCACATCGCGGTGCAGCAGATGGCCAACGCGATCAAGAAGATTTCGGTGGCGCGCGGCTACGACGTGACTCGCTACACCTTGCAGTGCTTCGGTGGCGCGGGCGGGCAGCACGCCTGCCTGGTGGCGGATGCACTGGGCATGACGCGCGTCTTCGTGCACCCGCTGGCGGGTGTGCTCAGCGCGTACGGCATGGGGCTGGCCGATCAGAACGTGATCCGCGAGCAGGCGGTGGAACTGCCGCTGGTGGCGGCGTCGCTGCCCACGATCTCGGACGCGCTTGAGACCCTGGCGGCGGCCGCTCGCGCCGAGCTGCAGCGCCAGCAGGTGAACGCGGGCGAATCCACCGTGCACCGGCGCGTGCATGTGCGCTACGAGGGCAGCGACTCGGCCCTGGTCGTGCCCTACGGCGACATGGCCGAGATCGAGGCGGGTTTCGAAGCCGCCTACCGGCAGCGCTTTGCCTTTCTCATGCAGGGCAAGCGCCTCGTGGTGGAGGCGGTGTCGGTGGAGGCCGTGGTCGCGGGCGACGCGCCGCACGAGCCGCGCGTGGAAACGCACGAGCCGCGCGAAGTGCCGAGGCGCGAGACGGTGCGCATGTACTCGGGCGGCCAGTGGCTGGACACCGCGCTGGTGGTGCGCGAGGACCTGCGCCCGGGCGACGTGATTCCCGGGCCCGCGATCATCGCGGAGAAGAACGCGACCACGGTGGTCGAACCCGGCTGGGAGGCGGTGCTCACGGCGCTGGACCACCTGGTGCTGGACCGCCGCGTGCCACGCACGGTGAGCTACGCCGTGGGCACCACGGTGGACCCGGTGCTGCTCGAGGTGTTCAACAACCTGTTCATGAACATCGCCGAGCAGATGGGGCTGCAGCTGCAGAACACCGCGTACTCGGTGAACATCAAGGAGCGGCTGGATTTCTCGTGCGCGCTGTTCGACGCGCAGGGCAACCTCATCGCCAACGCGCCGCACATGCCGGTGCACCTGGGTTCCATGGGCGAGAGCATCAAGACGGTGATCCGCGAGAACACCGGCAAGATGCAGCCGGGCGACGTGTACGTGCTCAACGACCCTTACCACGGTGGCACGCACCTGCCCGACGTGACGGTGATCACACCGGTCTACCTCGGCAGCCAGCCCACGTTCTACGTGGGGTCGCGCGGCCACCACGCCGACATCGGTGGCACCACGCCGGGCTCCATGCCGCCGTTCTCCACGCGCATCGAGGAAGAGGGCGTGCAGATCAACAACGTGAAGCTGGTGGACCGGGGGGTGCTGCGCGAGGCCGAGATGGTGGCCCTGCTGCAGAGTGGTGAATACCCTTCGCGCAACCCGCAGCAGAACATGGCCGACCTCAAGGCGCAGATCGCCGCCAACGAAAAAGGCGTGCAGGAGCTGCGCAAGATGGTCGAGCAGTTCGGCCTGGACGTGGTGCAGGCCTACATGCGCCATGTGCAGGACAACGCGGAGGAGTCGGTGCGCCGTGTGATCACGCGCCTGAAGGACGGCCAGTACACCCTGCCGCTGGACAACGGCGCGCAGATCGAGGTGAGCGTGCGGGTGAACGCGGCCGAGCGCAGCGCCGAGATCGACTTCACCGGCACCTCGCCGCAGCAGCTCAACAACTTCAACGCGCCCACGGCGGTGTGCATGGCGGCGGTGCTGTATGTGTTCCGCTCGCTGGTGGACGACGACATCCCGCTCAACGCGGGCTGCCTCAAACCGCTCAAGGTCGTCATCCCGCCCGGTTCCATGCTCAACCCCAACCCGCCGGCCTCGGTGGTGGCGGGCAACGTGGAGACCTCCAGTTGCATCACCAACGCGCTGTACGGCGCGCTGGGCGTGATGGCGGCCAGCCAGTGCACGATGAACAACTTCACCTTCGGCAACGCGGCGCACCAGTACTACGAGACGATCTCGGGTGGCAGCGGCGCGGGCGACGGCTTTGATGGCACGAGCGTGGTGCAGACCCACATGACCAACTCGCGCCTGACCGACCCCGAGGTGCTGGAGTTCCGTTTTCCGGTGCGGCTGGAGAGTTACGAGATCCGGGCCGGCTCAGGCGGGGCCGGGCGCTGGCACGGCGGCGACGGCGGGGTGCGCCGCGTGCGGTTCCTGGAAGACATGACCGCGAGCATCCTGTCCAACGGCCGCGTGCACCCGGCCTTCGGCATGGCCGGTGGCCAGCCGGGGCAGTTGGGCATCAACCGCGTGGTGCGGGCCGACGGCCGCACCGAGGACCTGGCCCACATCGGGCAGGCCGAGATGAAGGCCGGCGATGTCTTCGAGATCCACACACCGGGTGGCGGGGGATACGGGAAGGCGTAACGAGCGCCCGCCCGCGATCCAGGGACACCGCGGGTCCGGCTTTGCAGGCCCCAGGTGTCGCCCCCTGGGCGGTGACGCGCCGCAGGCGCGGCGCGGGGGATGCCGTCTACAACTCTTCCACGCGCCGGGCCGGGTAGCTGTCCCAGGCCTGGCAGCCCGGGCACTGCCAGAAATGCTGGCGCGCCTCGAAGCCGCAGGCCGCGCAGCGGTAGCGGCGCAGCGGCGCGCTGGCGTGTTCGAGCGCCTTCTGCACGCTGGCCTTCGCGGTGGGGCTGGAGAGCGTCTCGCCCGCCATCCACTGGGTGGTGATGACCAGCGAGGGTTCGCGCTCCAGGTGGCTGAGGTAGTGGCCGCGCACCGCCTCGGTGCCGCTGCTCAGGCTGGCCAGGGCTTCCGTGACGTCGATCGCCGGTGCACGCTCGTGGCTGGCCTGCAGCAGCTTCATGGCCTCGGCCTCGCGGCTGGTCTGCCGGGCCAGATCGGCCAAGGCACGGGCCGCCAGCGGCAGGCTTTGTGGTGCGTGCTGGTTCATGCGCACCAGGGCGTCGAACGCGCCCGAGGCGTCGCCGGTGTGCGCCTTCAGGGCCGACAGCGCCATCCAGCCGCGCGCCAGCTGTGGGGCGCGTTGCACGGCCTCGTTCAGCAGTTGCTGGGCCTTGGCGCCGTCGCCCCCGCGCTGGGCGAGGTCGGCCTCTTCGCACAGGTAGTGCGCCAGCCGCGTGGCGAAACTGCCTTGTTCGGCGTCTTCGAGGCGCTGGGCGATCCGCTTGGCCTGGGGCCAGTCGCGCGAGCGTTCGTAGATGCCCAGCAGCGCCAGCAAGGCCTCGCCTTCGAAGGCCGAGCCTTCGAGCTTGTGCAGGGCCGCTTCGGCGCGGTCCAGCAGGCCGGCCTTGAGGAAGTCGAGCGCCAGCGCGTGCTGGGCGCGGTCGCGGTCCTTGCGGTCGATGTCGGCGCGCGAGAGCAGGTGCTCATGCACGCGCACGGCGCGGTCGTAGTCGCCGCGGCGGCGGAAGAGGTTGCCCAGGGCGAAGTGCAGTTCGGCGGTGTCGGGGTCGCCCTGCACCGCTTCGATGAAGGCGTCGATGGCCTGGTCCTGCTGTTCGTTGAGCAGGTGGTTGAGGCCGCGAAAGTAGGCCTTGGGCGCCTGGCGGCCTTCCATGCGCCACTGGCGCAGGTCGAAGCGCGACGCGGCCCAGCCCAGCGCGAACGCCAGCGGCAGGCCCCAGAGCAGCCAGGTGAAATCAAAGTCCATGCCGGCGGTCGATCGGGTCGGGAGGGAGCAGGGTGGTGTCGCCGTCAAAGGCGGTGCTGTGCAGCGCCGAAGCCGACGCGTGCTGGCGGCGGGTGCGCCGGGCGCGCAGCCACAGCGGCAGCATCACGGCCACGCCGAGGAACACCCCGATCACCAGCGCCACCAGGATCACCAGCACCAGGGGGGCTTGCCAGCTCGCACCGAAGAACAGGTGCAGCGTCACGCTGTCCTGGTTGTTGAGCGCGAAGGCGAACAGCACAAAAAAAATGGCTGCATTGAGCAGCCACATCAGGTATTTCACGTCGTCCCCTTTGTGGTGGGGCGATTGTAGCGAGCAGCCCTGTCTCAGGCCCGCTTCTGGGTTTCGCGGCCCAGAATCTCGGCGGTCTTCTTGTCCACCTCTTCGCGCAGGGCCTTGCCCGGCTTGAAGTGCGGCACCCGTTTCTCGGGAATCATCACGCTCTCACCGGAGCGCGGGTTGCGCCCGATGCGAGGTGAACGCCGGTTGACGGAGAAGCTGCCAAAACCCCGGATCTCGATGCGATGGCCCTTCACCAAGGCTTCGCCCATGGCGTCCAGGATCGCCTTGACGGCGAACTCGGCATCGCGGTGGGTGAGCTGGCCGAAACGGCTGGCCAGAGCTTCAACGAGGTCGCTTCGGGTCATGTCGAATGGAGTGGGGGCGTTGAGGGGACAGCGCCGGGCAAGTGGCCGCCCTTGCGGGCGGGTGGCTCACCCGGCGCCGAACCGGTTTCGCTTCAGTTCTGGTTGTTGTCCAGCTTGGCGCGCAGCAGGGCGCCCAGGCTGGTCGTGCCGGCGTTTTCGCGGGAAGACTGCTGGCTCAGGTTGGCCATGGCTTCCTGCTGGTCGGCGGCGTCCTTGGCCTTGATCGACAGCTGGATGTTGCGGGTCTTGCGATCCACGTTCACCACCACGGCGTTGACTTCGTCGCCTTCCTTGAGCACGTTGCGCGCATCTTCCACGCGGTCACGGCTGATTTCGCTGGCGCGCAGGTAACCCAGCACGTCTTCGCCCAGATCGATCTCGGCACCCTTGGCATCCACGGTCTTGACCTTGCCGGTCACGATGGAGCCCTTGTCGTTCACCGACACGAAGGTGGTGAACGGGTCGCCGTCGAGCTGCTTGATGCCCAGGGAGATGCGCTCGCGCTCCACGTCGATGGCCAGCACGATCGCTTCGACTTCCTGGCCCTTCTTGTAGTTGCGCACGGCGGCTTCGCCGGGCTCGTTCCAGGACAGGTCGGACAGGTGCACCAGGCCGTCGATGCCGGCGGCCAGGCCGACGAACACGCCGAAGTCGGTGATCGACTTGATCGGGCCCTTGACGCGGTCACCGCGCTTGGTCTGTTCGGCGAACTCGTGCCAGGGGTTGGCGCGGCACTGCTTCATGCCCAGCGAGATGCGGCGCTTGTCTTCGTCGATGTCGAGCACCATGACTTCGACTTCGTCGCCCAGCGACACCAGCTTGGACGGGGCCACGTTCTTGTTGGTCCAGTCCATTTCGGAGACGTGCACCAGGCCTTCGATGCCAGGCTCGAGTTCCACGAACGCGCCGTAGTCGGCGATGTTGGTGATCTTGCCGAACATGCGGGTGCCTTGCGGGTAGCGGCGCGAAACGCCCATCCACGGGTCGTCGCCCATCTGCTTGAGGCCCAGCGAGACGCGGTGCTTCTCGGTGTCGAACTTGAGGATCTTGGCGGTGATTTCCTGACCGGCCGTGACCACTTCGCTCGGGTGGCGCACGCGGCGCCATGCCATGTCGGTGATGTGCAGCAGGCCGTCGATGCCGCCGAGGTCCACGAACGCACCGTATTCGGTGATGTTCTTGACCACGCCGTGCACGATGGCGCCTTCCTTCAGGGTGTCCATCAGCTTGGCGCGCTCTTCGCCCATGGAGGCTTCCACCACGGCGCGGCGGCTCAACACCACGTTGTTGCGCTTGCGGTCGAGCTTGATGACCTTAAATTCCAGGGTCTTGTTTTCGTAGGGGGTCAGGTCCTTGGTCGGACGGCTGTCGACCAGCGAGCCCGGCAGGAAGGCGCTGATGCCGTTGACCATGACCTTGAGGCCGCCCTTGACCTTGCTGGAGGTCGTGCCGGTGACGAATTCGCCGGATTCGAGCGCTTTTTCCAGCGACATCCAGGAAGCCAGGCGTTTGGCCTTGTCGCGCGAGAGCAGGGTGTCGCCGAAGCCGTTTTCCACGGAGTCGATGGCGACGGAGACGAAGTCACCGACCTGCACTTCGAGTTCGCCCTGGTCGTTCTTGAATTCGGCCAGAGGCACGTAGGCTTCCGACTTCAGGCCGGCGTTGACCACCACGTGGTTGTGCTCGATGCGCACGACCTCGGCGGTGATGACTTCGCCCGAGCGCATTTCAGCGCGTTTCAGGGACTCTTCAAACAGGGCGGCAAAAGATTCAGACATTGAATTTCCTAAACCACTCAGCGTCGGTGCAACAACCACGGGAAATGCGGCTGGAACGGATGCGACGTGTGGGCGGCGTTGACGTTGCGGTGCGTGACACCGCGGGGTTAAGTGAAAAGAACCTTCGGGCCTGCGGGCAGGGAACGCCCGGCTGTGCCGTCAGGGCCATCAAGAAGCGCGCTCAGTTGCCCGAGAACGCCGTTTTGCCTTGCCACCAGTTCAACACCTGCTGCACCGACTGCTCGATGTCCATGCCGGAGTTGTCCAGTTCCAAGGCGTCTTCGGCGGGCTTGAGAGGGGCGTGTGTGCGGGAGGTGTCCCTCAGATCACGCGCTTTCAGGTCTGCCAAAAGACTGTCGATGTTAGCAGCAATTCCCTTTGAAATCAACTGCTTATGGCGCCGTGCGGCGCGCTGCTCGGCGCTGGCGGTGAGGAACACCTTCAGCGGGGCGTCCGGGAAGATCACCGTGCCCATGTCGCGGCCGTCGGCCACCAGGCCGGGCAGCTGGCGAAAGGCGTGCTGCAGGCCCAGCAGGGCCTCCCGCACGGCGGGCACGGACGAGACCCGGGAAGCCGCCATACCGGCGGTTTCGGTGCGCAGGTCGTCGGTCACGTCCTGGCCCTCGAACAGGGTGCGCAAGCCTTCGAAGCGCACCTGCAGGCCGGCGGCGAGCTCGCCCAGGCGGCGCGCGTGCCCGGGGTCCTTCAGGTCGGGTTCGGCGGTGGACAGGCCAGCTCTTTCAGCCGCCAGCCCGACCAGGCGGTACAACACCCCCGAATCCAGCAGGTGGTACCCGAGCTGTTCGGCCACCTCGGCCGAGAGGGTGCCCTTGCCGGAGGCGGTGGGGCCATCCACGCAGATCACGGGGATGTGCTCCCTGGGCGTGGTGCACACCTGGAACAGGGTCTCGAAGTAGTCCGGGAAGGTCTTGGCGACGCACTTGGGGTCTTCGATGCGCACCGGCAGCTTCGCCGGGTTGAAGGCGGCGAGCGAAAAACACATGGCGACGCGGTGGTCGTCGTAGGTGTGGATCGACGCCGCACGCCAGTCTTGCGGGCGGGCGGGCGGCGTGATGCGGATGAAATCCTCGCCTTCCTCCACCGTCGCGCCGAGCTTGCGGCATTCCTTGGCCATGGCGGCGATGCGATCGGTTTCCTTGACGCGCCAGCTGGCGATGTTGCGCAGCGTGGTGGTGCCGTCGGCGTACAGGGCCATGGCCGCGAGCGTCATGGCGGCATCGGGGATGTGGTTGCAGTCCAGGTCGACGGCCTTGAGCGGCCAGGCCCCGCGCTGGATGTGCAGGCGGTTGGCTTCGCCCGAGACCTTGGCGCCCATGAGGCGGGCGGCTTCGACGAAGCGGATGTCGCCCTGGATGGACGACAGGCCGACGCCTTCGATGGTGATGCCGTCGGTGCCCGGCGTGGCGGGCGCGAGGGCGCCCAGGGCGATGAAATAGCTGGCGGACGAGGCATCGCCTTCAACCGCGATGCGGCCGGGCGACTGGTAGCGGCTGCCGGCGGGGATGGAGAAGCGCTGCCAGCCGTCGCGCCGCACGGCCACGCCGAAGCGCTCCAGCAGGTTGAGCGTGATCTCGATGTAGGGCCGCGAGATGAGTTCACCCACCACGTCGATGACGATGTCGCGCTCCTGCGCCACCAGGGGCAGGGCGAGCAGAAGGGCGGTGAGGAATTGGCTGGACACGTCGCCACGCACGCGGATGGGCTGGTCCAGCCGCAGGGCGTGGGTCTGACCATCGCCGAGTTTCAATGGGGGATAGCCTTCGTTGGCGAGGCAGGCCACGGGGCAGCCCAGCTGGCGCAGCGCATCGACCAGGTCGCCGATGGGGCGCTCGTGCATGCGCGGGACGCCGCTGAGTTCGAAGGTGCCGCCATGGCGGGTGGCCAGCAGGGCCAGCGAGGCGGTGAGGGGCCGCATCGCGGTGCCGGCGTTGCCCAGGAACAATTTCGCCTGGGGCACCGGCAGGGCGCCGCCCAGGCCATGCACGCGCAGGGCGCCGTCGGGCTGCGGTTCGATGCGGCAGCCCAGTTCGGCCAGGGCCTTGAGCATCACCTGCGTATCGTCGGAGTCGAGCAGGTCGGCAATGTCGGTGTGCCCCACGCTGAGCGCGGCGAGCAGCAGCACGCGGTTGGAAATGCTCTTGGAGCCGGGCAGGCGCACGGTGCCGCCGGCGCTCGCCAGCGGCGGGATGTCGAGGTGGGAAATGGCAAACATGCGCGAAGGTGAGGAAGCGTCGCCCGGGGCGACGCTCAGCTGCGGGGCTTGACGGCGGTCATGCGCCAGCGCGCGCGCGCGCTGCTGGCCTGTTCGATCAAGGCTTCGAGGGCGTCGGGGTTGCCGGCATTGATGGCGGTCTCCAGGGCGTGCAGCGCGCGCTGGAAATGGCGCGACTGCGCCAGCAACTCTTCGCGGTTGGACATGAGCACGTCGCGCCACATCGCCGGGTCGCTGGCCGCGATGCGGCTGAAGTCGCGAAAGCCCGGGCCGGCCAATGAGAGGAAATCCGGCCCATCGGACTGGCCCTGGATGGCGTTCATCAGGGCGAACGCCACCATGTGCGGGAGGTGGCTGACGGCGGCATAGGCCGCATCGTGCGCTTCCGGCGACATCTGCTTGACGTGGCAACCGAGCGCGGTCCAGAGCTGGCTGGCCTTCTCGAGCTGGGCGGTCAGCGTGCGTTCGATCGGGGTGAGGATGACCTGGCGGCCGTGGTACAGGTCCGCGTCGGCGTGCTCGACGCCGGCGACTTCCTTGCCGGCGATCGGGTGGGCGGGAACGAAGACACCGACCTGGTCCTTCAGCACACGGCGCGCGGCGTCGATCACCTCGCGCTTGGTCGAGCCCACGTCCATGATCAGCACGTTGCCGCGCACCAGATGGCGGATGGCCTTGAAGGTGGCTTCGGTGGCCGAGACCGGCACCGCGAGCAGCACGAGATCGGCGCCCGAGACCGCCAGCAGCGCCGACGGGGCCTCGACGTCGATCACGCCCAGCTGGCGCGCGCGTTCGGTGGTCGAGGGCGACTTGCTGTAGCCCACGACGCGCTTGACCAGCCCAGCGCGCTTGAGCGCCAGCGCGAAGGAGCCGCCCATCATGCCGCAGCCGATCAGTCCCAGTTGTTCAAACATCATTCGCTCACCGGGTATGCGCCCAGCACCTTGTAGAAGGCGCAGAGACCTTTGAGTTCCTCCAGCGCGGCGGCCACGTGCGGCTGCGACGGGTGGCCCGCGATGTCGATGTAGAAGTAGTACTCCCACTGGCCCGACTTGGCCGGGCGCGACTCGAAGCGCGTCATGGACACGCCGTTGTTCTTCAGCGGCACCAGCAGGTCGTGCACCGCACCGGGGCGGTTGGGTACCGACACCACCAGGCTGGTGCAATCGCGTCCCGAGGCGGGCGGCATGGCCAGGGTCTGCGGCAGCGAGATCACGGCAAAGCGCGTGCGGTTGTAGGCCTCGTCCTGAATGGCGTGCGCCACGATGTGCAGCCCGAACTGGGCGGCGGCGCGTTCGCTGGCCAGGCCGGCCCAGGCCGGGTTCTCGGCCGCCAGCCGCGCGCCTTCGGCGTTGCTGGAGACCGCGCGGCGTTCGGCGTTCGGCAGGTGTTGTGTGAGCCAGTTCTGGCACTGGGCCAGGGCCTGCGGGTGGGCCATGACGACTTCGATGCCATCCAGGTGATTGACCTGGCGCAGCAGGTTGTGGCGGATCAGCAGGCTGACTTCGCCCACCACGTGCACGGGCGAGCGCAGGAACAGGTCCAGCGAGCGCGCCACCACGCCTTCGGTGGAGTTTTCCATGCCCACGACGCCGAACTGGGCCGTGCCGGCGGCCGTGGCGTGGAACACCTCGTCGAAGTTGGCGCAGTAGATCAGGTTGGCGGCGCCGCCGAAGAACTCGATCGCCGCCTGTTCGCAGAAGGTGCCTTGCGGGCCCAGGACGGCCACGCGCTGGGGCGCCTCCAGTGCCAGGCAGGCGGACATGATCTCGCGCCAGATCGAGGCCACGTGCTGGTTCAGCAACGGTCCCTGGTTGGCGCCCTGGATCTTCTCGATGACTTGCGCGACGCGGTCCGGCCGGAAAAAGGGCGAGCCCTCCGCGCGCTTGATGTCGCCGACCTGTTCGGCCACGCGAGCGCGCTGGTTGAGCAGGGCCAGCAACTGCTGGTCCAGCGCGTCGATCTGCACGCGCAGGGTACCCAGGGCTTCGGACTGTGAGGGAAGGGTCATCGGTTCAGGCCTGTGTTTGTTCGAATTGGCGCATGTAGGCCACCAGGGCGCGCACGCCCTCGATCGGCATGGCGTTGTAGATGCTGGCGCGCATGCCGCCCACGGATTTGTGGCCCTTGAGCTGCAGCAGACCGGCCGCCTTGGCGCCTGCGAGGAAGGCCTCGTTGCGCGACTCGTCGCGCAGGAAGAAGGGCACGTTCATGCGGGAACGACAGTCCTTGGCGACCTTGTTGCTGTAGAAGGTCGACTGGTCGATGAAGCCGTACAGCAACTCGGCCTTGGCGATGTTGCGCGCCTCCATGGCCGCTACGCCGCTCAGGTTGCCTTCGGTCTGGCGCTTGAGCCACTGGAAGGTGAGGCCGGCCATGTAGATGGCGAAGGTCGGCGGCGTGTTGTACATGGAGTGGTTGTCGGCCACGGTCTTGTAGTCGAACGCGCTGGGGCAGGTTTTCAGGGCGTGGCCCAGCAGGTCTTCGCGGACCACCACGAGCGTGAGGCCGGCCGGCCCCAGGTTCTTCTGGGCGCCGCCGAAGGCCAGGCCCACGCGCGACCAGTCCACCGGCCGCGAGGCCACGTGGGAAGAGAAATCGATGGCCAGCGGCACATCGGATCCGAGTGCCTTCAGGTCGGGCAACTCGTGCACTTCCACGCCGTTGATGGTCTCGTTGCTGCACAGGTGCACATAGCGCGCGCTGCGGTCGAGCTGCCAGGTCGCTGGCGCAGGCAGGGTGGTGTGGTGGTCGGCTTCGTTGCTGGCGGCCACGCGAGCGTCGCAATAGCGGCGCGCTTCCTTCAGCGACTTCTGGCTCCAGCTGCCGGTGACCACGAAGTCGACTGTTTCGCCGCGCGAGAGGTTCAGCGGCACGATGGCGTTTTCGGCCAGGCCACCGCCCTGCATGAAGAGGATGCGGAAGTGCTTCGGCACGGCGAGCAGCTCGCGCAGGTCTGCTTCGGCGGCCTTGAGGATGGCGCCGAACTCCTGCCCGCGATGGCTCATTTCCATCACGCTCATGCCGCTGCCGTGCCAGTCGAGCATTTCGGCGGCAGCCTGCTGCAGCACCTCGGCGGGCATGGCCGCCGGGCCGGCGGAGAAGTTGTAGGGGCGCGCCATCACGGCTCGGTGCCCGCGTCGTCGGCTGCGCCCGCTCCGTTTGTGTCGTCGCCCAGCTCCGGCACATTGGCGTCGTTCTCCACGATGCGCTGCAGGCCCGAGAGTTCGGAGCCTTCGTCCAGCGCAATCAGCGTCACCCCTTGCGTGGCGCGACCCATTTCGCGGATTTCGGACACGCGGGTGCGCACCAGCACGCCCTTGTCGGTGATGAGCATGATCTCGTCGTCGTTGTGCACCAGCGTGGCCGCCACGACCTTGCCGTTGCGCTCGCTCTGCTGGATCGCGATCATGCCTTTGGTGCCACGCCCGTGGCGGGTGTACTCGGCGATCGGCGTGCGCTTGCCATAGCCGTTGATGGTGGCGGTCAGCACGCTCTGCTCTTCGTCCTCGGCCACCAGCATGGCGATCACGCTCTGCGTGTCTTCGATCAGCATGCCGCGCACGCCGCGCGCGTTGCGGCCCATCGGGCGCACGTCGTTCTCGTCGAAACGCACGGCCTTGCCGCCGTCGCTGAACAGCATCACGTCGTGCTGCCCGTCGGTCAGGGCCGCGCCGATGAGGAAGTCGCCCTCGTCGAGGTCCACGGCGATGATGCCGGCCTTGCGCGGGTTGCTGAACTCATCGAGCGCCGTCTTCTTGACCGTGCCCATGGAGGTGGCCATGAACACATAGCGGTCGGACGGGAAGCTGCGCATCTCGCCGGTCAGCGGCAGCACCACGTTGATCTTCTCGCCTTCCTGCAGCGGGAACATGTTGACGATCGGGCGGCCGCGCGAACCGCGCGAACCGGCCGGCACTTCCCACACCTTGAGCCAGTACAGCCGGCCACGGTTGGAGAAACACAGAATGTAGTCGTGCGTGTTGGCGATGAAGAGCTGGTCGATCCAGTCGTCTTCCTTGGTGGCGGTGGCCTGCTTGCCGCGGCCGCCGCGCTTTTGCGAGCGGTATTCCGACAGCGGCTGGCTCTTGATGTAGCCGCTGTGGCTGAGCGTGACCACCATGTCGGTCGGCGTGATCAGGTCTTCGGTGGCGAGGTCTTGCGCGTTGTGCTCGATCTCGCTGCGGCGCGCGCCCAGCTTGGTCTGGCCGAACTCCTGCTTCACGATGATCAGCTCTTCGCCGATGATGGTCGAGACCCGCTCGGGCTTGGCCAGGATGTCCAGCAGGTCGTCGATCTCGCCCATGACCTCCTTGTACTCGGCCACGATCTTGTCCTGCTCCAGGCCGGTCAGGCGCTGCAGGCGCATCTGCAGGATTTCCTGGGTCTGGGTCTCCGACAGCCGGTACAGGCCGTCACCGCCCATGCCGAACTCGCGTTCCAGGCCGTCGGGCCGGTAGTCGTCGGCGTTGATCACGCCGCCATCGGCGCGCGTGCGGGTGAGCATTTCGCGCACCAGCTGGCTGTCCCAGGGGCGCGCCATGAGTTCGGCCTTGGCCACGGGCGGCGTGGGCGACTCGCGGATGATGCGGATGAACTCGTCGATGTTGGCCAGGGCCACGGCGAGGCCTTCGAGCACATGGCCGCGCTCGCGCGCCTTGCGCAGGTTGAACACCGTGCGGCGGGTCACGACCTCGCGGCGGTGCTCCAGGAAGACCTGGACCAGGTCCTTCAGGTTGCACAGGCGCGGCTGGCCATCGACCAGGGCCACCATGTTGATGCCGAAGGTGTCCTGCAGTTGCGTCTGCTTGTACAGGTTGTTGAGCACCACTTCCGGCACTTCGCCGCGCTTGAGTTCGATCACCAGGCGCATGCCCGACTTGTCCGACTCGTCCTGGATGTGGCTGATCCCCTCGATCTTCTTTTCGTGCACCAGTTCGGCAATGCGCTCCTGCAGCGTCTTCTTGTTGACCTGGTAGGGCAGCTCGTCCACGATGATGGCCTGGCGCTGGCCACGGTCGATGTCCTCGAAATGGCACTTGGCGCGCATCACCACGCGGCCCCGGCCCGTGCGATAGCCGTCCTTGACCCCGTTGATGCCGTAAATGATGCCGGCCGTGGGGAAGTCGGGCGCGGGAATGATCTCCATCAATTCGTCGATGGAGGCCTCGGGGCTCTTGAGCAGGTGCAGGCAGGCGTCCACCACCTCGTTGAGGTTGTGCGGCGGGATGTTGGTGGCCATGCCGACCGCGATGCCGGCCGAGCCGTTGACGAGCAGGTTGGGCAGGCGCGACGGGAGCACCAGCGGCTCTTTTTCCGAACCGTCGTAGTTGGGACCGAAGTTGACGGTCTCCTTGTCGATGTCCGCCAGCATTTCATGGGCGATTTTCGACAGGCGGATTTCCGTGTAGCGCATGGCGGCGGCGTTGTCGCCGTCGACGGAGCCGAAGTTGCCCTGGCCGTCCACGAGCATGTGCCGCAGCGAGAAGTCCTGCGCCATGCGCACGATGGTGTCGTACACCGCGCTGTCGCCGTGCGGGTGGTACTTACCGATCACGTCGCCCACGATACGGGCCGATTTCTTGTAAGGGCGGTTCCAGTCGTTGTTGAGCTCGTGCATCGCGAAAAGCACGCGCCGGTGCACCGGCTTGAGACCATCCCGCGCGTCGGGCAGGGCGCGCCCCACGATCACGCTCATGGCGTAATCGAGGTAGCTGCGCCTCATTTCCTCTTCAAGACTGATGGGCAGGGTCTCTTTGGCGAACTGTGTCATGAGCGAGGGAATAGGTGCGTAGATGGACCGGAGGGCAACCTGCGATTTTAGACGGCACGTTCTCCTACAACTTCTTGGGTCGTTTGTTGTACATCCACAACGAATGACGTGAGCTGCTGTATCCGGCGACAACGCTGCATTGGCCGGCGGGCCGGGCATTCCGTGCTTGTGGCACAATAAATTCCAGCGTTTTTAGTGGTGGTCACTTGAAGCGTCGTTCTTGTCACGCAGTCTGTCTGCGGCTTATATAGAGGAAAACCATGAAAAAACTTAACAAAGTGGCAATGCTGTTGGCAACCGCCGCCATGGCAACGGCCGCCGGCGCCCAAACCATCGACAACTGGCGCAATGGCACCAGCGAGCTGGTTTGGAAAAACGGCACCAATGAACTCTGCTGGCGCGATGCCAACTGGACGCCCGCCACCGCCGCCCAAGGTTGCGACGGCGCGATCGTTCCTGCCGCTGCTCCGGCTCCCGCACCGGCTCCCGCTCCGGCTCCTGCCGCAGCCCCTGCACCCGCACCGGCTCCCGCACCCGCACCGGCTCCCGTGGCGTCCAAGGTGACCTACGCTGCTGACGCCTTCTTCGACTTCGACAAGGCTGTGCTCAAGCCCGAAGGCAAGGCCAAGCTGGACGATCTGGCTGGCAAGGTGTCCGGCATTGCCCTGGAAGTCGTGATCGCTGTGGGTCACACCGACTCCACCGGCGCTGCTGGCTACAACCAGAAGCTGTCCAACCGCCGCGCTGAAGCCGTCAAGGCCTATCTGGTGAGCAAGGGCATCGAAAGCAACCGCATCTACACCGAAGGCAAGGGCCTGACCCAGCCGGTGGCCGACAACGCCACCCGCGAAGGCCGCGCCAAGAACCGCCGCGTGGAAGTCGAAGTGGTCGGCACCCGCAAGAACTGATTTCCTTCAGTTCCGGTCCAAAAACCGCGCTTCGGCGCGGTTTTTTTATTGTGCTGGCGATAATCAACGCATGAATCCGAACGTCAATGCCGATCCGGCCGAGCTGGCCAAATTCTCCGATCTCGCCCATCGCTGGTGGGATCCCGACAGCGAGTTCCGTCCCCTGCATCAGATCAATCCGCTTCGCCTGGGGTGGATCGATGGATTGGCGGGATTGACGGGCAAACGGGTGCTGGACATTGGCTGCGGCGGAGGCATCCTGTCCGATTCCATGGCACGCAAAGGTGCCGACGTGACGGGCATCGACCTGTCCGTCAAGGCGCTGCGGGTGGCGCAGTTGCACGCGCTGGAGGCGGGCACCGCCAACGTCAGCTATAAGGAGATCAGCGCGGAGGCCATGGCGCTGGAGCAGCCTGGCGAGTTCGATGTGGTGACCTGCATGGAGATGCTGGAGCACGTGCCCGACCCCGCGTCGGTGGTGCGCGCCTGCTCCACCCTGGTGAAACCCGGAGGCTGGGTGTTTTTCTCGACCCTCAACCGCAACGCCAAGGCCTTCCTGTTCGCGGTGCTCGGGGCGGAGTACCTGCTGCAGTTGTTGCCCAAGGGAACGCACGAGTACGCGAAATTCATCCGCCCCAGCGAGCTGGCGAGCTATTGCCGGGCCGTGGGTCTGGAACTCGATCAGACCCGGGGCATGGAATACAACCCCTTGACGCAACGCTATTGGCTCAGCGCCGACACCAGCGTCAACTACCTGTTCGCCACACGCAAACCATGACTGTTTTTCGAGGGGTGCACGCCGTCCTGTTCGACCTGGACGGCACGTTGATCGACAGCGCATCGGATCTTGGGTCGTCTGCCGATGGCATGCGGGTGAGCCGGGGCATGGCCTCGCTGCCGCTGGAGCAATACCGGCCTCATGCGGGCTCCGGGGCACGGGGCATGCTGCATGTGGCGTTCGGCATCACGCCCGAGCACGCGGACTACCCTGCGTTGAAGGAAGAGTTCTTTGGTGCGTACGAAGGCTGCATGACCCAACGCACGGCGCCGTTCGACGGCGTGGACGATCTGCTGGCCCGCCTCTTGGACGGTGGGCTTCGCTGGGGCGTGGTCACCAACAAGTCGCAGCGGTTCACGAATCCTCTTTCGCGGGCCATGGCGCTCTTCGAGACCGCTTCTGTCGTGATCAGCGGCGATACCACGCCCCATGCCAAACCGCATCCCGAGCCCTTGCTGGAGGCGGCGCGCCGGTTGCAGCTCTTGCCGAGCCAGTGCATTTACGTGGGCGATGACGAGCGCGACATCCGGGCGGGCAAGGCGGCGGGCATGCCGACGGTGGCTGCTCGGTACGGTTACCTCGGCTTCGGTGCCGACGTGGCCAGCTGGGGTGCGGATGCGGAGGTTTCTTCGCCCCTGCAGCTCTTGAAATTGCTGGAACTGCCTTAAACTCTGTCTTCCTGGGGCTGCACTGGTTTCGACGTGGGTTCGGACGCGCAGCAGGGCATGTCGAGGTTCTGTCACCTCGTTAATCCGCAGAAAAAAACCAACTGCAAACGACGAACGTTTCGCACTCGCCGCTTAAACACCGGTGAGCCTCGCAACAGCAGGCCGATGGGCTGGGCAAGGGGGTCGCAAGACCTCCCGGCTGCGAGGTAATTCACATTGGCTGGCTCTGCGTCGGGCACCTTGGCGCAGGGTGAGATTCAAGGATGCTGGCTTCCCGTTTAGCGTGCCACTGCGCGACTCGGGCGGCGAGACCCAAAACAGACGGCTACACATGTAGAACTGCTCGAAGAAGGCTTGCGGACGGGGGTTCGAATCCCCCCAGCTCCACCATCTATTGAAAAGCCCGCCCGGCACCGTCCCGGGCGGGCTTTTTTCGACCTTGCGAAGCGAGCGGCCTTCAGGCGTCCGGCGACGAGCGCTCGCGCAGCCGTCGCTTGCGTTCCCAGCGTGTCTTGAGAATCCACAGCCCGCTGATGAGGACGTAGACGGTGAGCCCGCTCAAGGTGGCGATGATGGCCAGACCCACGGCCAGCGGCTTGCCGGCTGTCCTCAGGTGCTCGACACCTCGGGCGAGGCGCTGCGACCAGGTTGGCCGCGCTCCCTCGGCCTTCTCTTCAGCCCGCACCCTCTCAAGCGCGGCCATCGCCTCGCTCTCCGTCACGCGAGGTTCGCCCAACACCACCTTGCCGAGGCGGTAGGCGCCGTAGTAGACCGGCCCGAAGGTCACCGGATTCGTCACGAAGGTGCTGGCCACCGCCATCGGCAGGTTCGCCCTGAGGAGCACGGCCGCGGCGGCCGACAGGGGCATTTGCGCGATCGGGACGAGCAGGCCGAAGAAGATGCCCACGGCCACGCCCATGGCGATGCCTTTGCGACTGAAGTGCCACAACCTGGGTTGGTGCAACACCGGCCCCATCCAGCGCAGCCAGCGGTGGTGGCGCAGTCCGTCCTGTGTGCTGAGCCAGGTCTTGATCCGTTGCTTCATGCGCAAAAGTGAGGGCGCCCACGGAGGGCGGCCTGCCATTCTGGTGTGTCGTGGTCTGAGTCGGGCGAGCGGCGACAATTCCCGCACCATGATGCAATTGCAGGACATTCTTTTTTCCCAGGGCTTCGGCACCCGCCGCATCTGCAGCGGCCTGGTGCAGCAAGGCCTGGTGTCGGTGGGGGATGACAGCTCTCCGTGCACCGATCCCTCAGCTCTCTTCGAGGAGGAGGGGCTGGTGTTTCGCGTGCAGCGTGAGGTCTGGCACTACCACGCACGCGCCTACCTGCTGCTGCACAAGCCCGCGGGCTACGAGTGTTCGCAGAAGCCCAGCACCTACCCCAGCGTCTACACCCTGTTGCCTGGGCCCTTGCGCCAGCGCGGGGGAGGGGCTGCCGCGGGCGTGCAGGCGGTCGGTCGGCTCGACCAGGACACCACGGGCTTGCTGCTGCTGTCCGACGATGGCAAGTTCATCCACCGCCTGACGTCGCCGCGCCATCACGTGCCCAAGGTGTACGAGGCCCAGGTCAAGCATCCGCTGGATGCGCGGCAGATCGGCCGTTTGCTGGAAGGGGTGGTGCTGGACGACGATCCTCAGCCGGTGAAGGCCGAGGCGTGTGAAGCCGTCAGCGAGCTTCACCTGCGGCTGACCTTGACGGAGGGCAAATACCACCAGGTCAAGCGCATGGTGGCGGCCGTCGGCAACCGGGTGGAAGGCCTGCACCGGTCGTCCATCGGCGCTCTGGTGCTGTCGCCCGAGCTCAAGGCGGGTCAGTGGCGGTGGCTCACCGCGGCGGAGGTGCTGGCGCTCACGCAGAAGGCCCCCGGCGCGGCGAGCGCCCAGCAGGCGGCGCGCCAGGCTTAGAGCAGATCGCCCTTGCGGCTGTCCAGCGGCATGAGGAAGGAGTTCTCCTGCCACTGCGAGTTGAAGTCGCTGCGCGGGTCGCCGGTGGTGCTGTTGGGCCAGTTCGACAGCGGGCTGAAATCGCTGTTGCGGTTGCTGCGCTGGCGCGTGAGCGCGGTGCGCAGATTGGCCTGCGCGGCGATGATGGCGCGCTCTTCCATTTCGCGCTCGCGCATGGAGTGGTTGAGCGAGGACTCGCCCAGGAACTCGGCCCGGATTTCGGCAACCGTGGGCAGGCTGTTGGAGCGCACGACCCAATAAGGCAGGCCGCACTGGGTCAGCAGGGAGTGTTTGAGCGTGCGGGTGCTGCGCGGCAAACCAGCGCTGCCCGGCACGTCCAGACAGCCAAGCACGCGCCCATCCGAGCGGCAGACGGTGAAGGTGCAGTACACGCCGCCGAGCAGCTTGTACCAGTCCATGCCTTGCTCCTTGTCACGCGGCAGGGTGAAGCGCGTGACCGGCAGCTTGATCATGACGTGGTGGTCGTAGAAGGCGCGCGCCAGCCAGTGCCAGACGCGGGCTTCTTCACTGTTGGCCAGCGCGCGGGTGCTCAGCGGCCAATGCTTGGGAATGCGCCGCCGTTCCCGCGCCTGCTTGTCGACCCAGACGCGGTGCAGGAATGCCCCCAGGGCCAGCAAAGCGGGCGCGAGCACGGCAAGCAGCCATGGGTTGTTCCAAGTATTCATGTGTGGCGGAGGGGGTGGCGTCTATTTGTATCAAAGTGTAGAGGTTTGCCGGACCTTCGGCGGGGCTTTGTGGCCTTGTGTGTACGCGTTTCGTGTGAATTTCTTGGGGTTTTGAGGTCGTTTGATACAAATGGCGGTGTGGCGCGCCAGGCCAGCGGCGCCCGCGTCCGGCCAACGTTCCATTGTGCCCAACTGCGCGTCGGGCGTGCATCCCCCAGGCGGGGAAATCAGCCCAAGCGGGCCAGAAAATCCGCCACGGCGCGGGTCAAGGCCTCGGGCTGATCGCGGTGGGGGCTGTGGCCGCAATCGGGCAGCTCGATGCGTTGCGCATGCGGCGCCGCCAGCGCGATCTCGTCCAGCTGGGCCAGGGTGCCGTACTCATCGCCCAGGCCTTGCGCCAGCAGCAAGGGGGCGGCGATGGCCTGGCATTCGGCGCGGATGTCGAACTGGCGGAAGGCTGGACTGAGCCAGACGTCGTTCCACTGCCAGAAGGCGTTGTCCACGTCGGCGTGGTAGCGCGAGAGGCGCTGGCGAAGCCCGTCGGGATCGCCTTCGTACAAGGTCTTGGCCTGGGCGATGGCGTTCAGCGCGATGTCTTCGATAAACACGTGGGGCGCCATGGCCACGCAGGCCGCGACCGGGTGCCGGCTGGCGTGCAGCAGGGCGATGGTGGCGCCATCCGAATGGCCTACGAGCACGGGCTCGGGCACGCCCAGGGCTTGCAGCAGCGCAGGCAGGACCTGCCAGGCTTCGTGGTGCATGTAGTCGGGCTCGTGGCGGCCGATGTGCCAGGACCCCTGCCACCGGGGTGGGCCGCGCACGTCTGCCACGGGGTCGGACTGGCCATAGCCCCGGCGCGAGTACAGCCAACCCGCGCGGCCTGTGGCGGCGCAAAGCTCGGCGGGCCAGTGCCGGCCGCGCTGCTGCCACATGGCCACGCTGCCCAGGCCTTCATGCAGGAAGACCAGGGGGGCACGTTCCGCCGGCCCCGGAATGTGAGCCACTTCCAGGCCAATGCCCGCGATGTCGATGTGTTTCATGGGGCTCGATCCTAGCGTCGCAGCGATCGGCGCGAGGGCCGCCCGCGGGGTGGCCTGACATGGATTGGATGTATTCTTGCCGGCATGTCCTTGCTGTTCGATTCCTTCTGGCGCGCCATCGCCTATTGCATGCATCCGCGGGTGATCGCACTGTCGTTTCTCCCGCTGATCCTGATGGTGGTGCTGTCGTTCGGCCTGGGTTACTTCTTCTGGGAAAACGCCGTGGCCTCGGTGGCGGCGTGGCTGGAGGCGTTTGACCTCATCCAGATGTTCCTGGGCTGGCTGGAGCGCCTGGGCCTGGGCTCGCTGCGCACCGTGTTCGCGCCGCTGCTGGTGCTGGTGCTGGCCACCCCCGTCATCGTGCTGTTGTGCCTGTTGCTGGTGGCGATGTTTATGACGCCCGCCATGGTGGAGCTGGTTGGCCAGCGCCGCTTTCCCAGCCTGGAGCGCAAGCACGGTGGGTCTCTGCTGGTGAGCGTGTTGTGGTCGCTCGGCTCCACGCTGCTCGCGGTGCTGGCCTTGATCGTGTCCATGCCGCTGTGGCTGGTGCCACCCCTGGTGCTCATTCTTCCGCCGCTGATCTGGGGCTGGCTCACCTACCGGGTGTTCGCGTTCGACGCGCTGGCCACGCACGCCAGCGGCGACGAGCGCAAGGCCATCCTGCGCGAGCACCGCGGCAGCCTGCTCGTCATGGGCGTGCTCAGCGGCTACCTGGGCGCCGCGCCCAGCCTGCTGTGGGCTTCGGGTGCGATGTTCATTGCACTGGCCCCCTTGCTGGTGCCTGTGGCGATCTGGATCTACACCCTGGTGTTCGCATTCGCCTCGCTCTGGTTCGCCCATTTCTGCCTGACCGTGCTGCAGCGCCAGCGCGCGCAGGCCACGGTGGAGGTGCGGGACGCCGAACCCAGCCCACCGGCCCCATTGACCTTGCCTGCCCAGGAACCAGGGTCCTCATTCAACCAGCCACCCACCCTTTCATGACACCCACCTTCGGCCTGATCATCGTTGGTGACGAGATCCTTTCCGGCAAGCGCAGCGACAAACACCTTCCCAAGATCATCGAGCTGCTGGCGCAGCGCGGCCTGACCCTGTCCTGGGCCAAGCTGGTTGGCGACGATCGCGACCGCATCACCGCCACGCTGAGCGACGCGTTCGCGGGCAGCGACGCCGTGTTCTGCTGCGGCGGCATTGGCGCCACGCCCGATGACCACACGCGCCAGTGCGCCGCCGCCGCGCTGGGCGTGGACCTGGCCCTGCACCCGCAGGCCAAGGAACTGATCGAGTCCCGCATGCGAGACACGGCCGCCGAGCGTGGCGAGGTCTTCGATCCCGAGCGGCCGGACAACGTGCACCGCTACAACATGGGCGTGTTTCCCGTGGGCGCTCGCCTCATCCTCAACCCGTACAACAAGATCCCCGGTTTCAGTTGCGACGGGGCGGGGGGCGGCAGCGTGCATTTCGTGCCCGGCTTTCCCGTCATGGCCTGGCCCATGATCGAAGGCGTGCTCGATACCGAGTACGTGCAATGGCATCGCCAGGGCGCCTGGCAGGAGCGTTCGGTGATCGTGTTCGGCGCCATGGAGGCCACCCTGACCCCGCTCATGGAGCAGATCGAGCAGGCCCATGCCGTGAAGGTCTTCAGCCTGCCCAGCGTGGACCACCCGGAGTATGGCCGGCACATCGAATTGGGGGTGAAGGGCGCCACCGAGGCGGTGGCGCCGGCCTACGCCCAGCTGCTCGCGGGCCTGCATCGTCACGACGCGAAGCTGGGCCCTGAAATGGTGCGTAATTGAGCTGCACCAAATCGGTGCATTGAATGGGCGCACCCAATGGGTGCGGTCGGGAGCGATAACGCCCGACAAGGTGCAACGCACGGTCTTCCCAGGGCTCCGATGCCTGTCGGCCGACCCTTTGTGGCGCATGGCCTGGGCCATAATTCCCGCTGTCCCGTGAAGCCGGGGGAGCCAGCGCCCGCGCATGACCCACTTTGTGGCACACATTCTGCTTATCAGCAGCGTCGTTTTCAATTTTTCCACTCACCCAGCTACAGGAGTATTTGATGGCCAAGACCGTCGCAGACGTGATGCAAATGGTGAAAGACAACGAAGTGAAGTTCGTTGACTTCCGCTTCACCGACACCCGGGGCAAAGAACAGCACGTCACCGTGCCCGTGTCTCACTTCGACGAAGACAAGTTCAGCTCGGGCCACGCGTTCGACGGTTCTTCGGTGGCTGGCTGGAAGGGCATCGAAGCCTCGGACATGCAGCTCATGCCCGACCCCAATACCGCCAACATCGACCCCTTCTTCGAAGAAACCACGCTGTTCCTGCAGTGCGACGTGATCGAGCCGGGCGACGGCAAGGCCTACGACCGCGATCCGCGTTCCATCGCCAAGCGCGCCGAGGCCTACCTCAAGGCCTCCGGCCTGGGCGACACCGCCTTCTTCGGACCGGAACCTGAATTCTTCATCTTCGACGGCGTGCGCTGGAGCAATGAACCCGGCCGCGTGATGTGCGAGATCGAGGAGTACGAAGCTCCCTGGAACAGCGGCGCCAAGCTCGAAGGCGGCAACCGCGGCCACCGTCCCACCGTCAAGGGCGGCTACTTCCCCGTGCCCCCGGTCGACAGCACGCAGGACATGCGCGCCGAGATGTCCCTGATCCTCGAATCGCTGGGCATCCCGGTTGAAGTGTTCCACCACGAAGTGGCGGGCGCTGGCCAGAACGAAATCGGCACCAAGTTCAGCACGCTGGTCGAGCGCGCCGACTGGACGCAGGTGCTCAAGTACGTGGTGTGGAACGTCGCCAACGCCTACGGCAAGACCGCGACCTTCATGCCCAAGCCCTACGCCGGCGACAACGGCAGCGGCATGCACGTGCACCAGTCGATCTGGAAGGACGGCAAGAACCTGTTCGCCGGTGACGGCTACGCCGGCCTGAGCGATTTCGCCCTGTACTACGTGGGCGGGATCATCAAGCACGCCCGTGCGCTCAACGCCATCACCAACCCTGGCACCAACTCCTACAAGCGCCTGGTGCCTGGCTTCGAAGCCCCCGTGAAGCTGGCCTACTCGGCCCGCAACCGTTCTGCCTCGATCCGCATCCCGTACGTGGCGAACCCCAAGGGCCGCCGCATCGAAGCGCGTTTCCCCGATCCTTCGGCCAACCCCTACCTGGCCTTCTCGGCCCTGATGATGGCGGGTCTGGACGGCGTGGAAAACAAGATCCACCCGGGCGAAGCTGCCACCAAGGACCTGTACCACCTGCCGCCCGAAGAGGACAAGCTGGTGCCGACCGTGTGCCACAGCCTCGACCAGGCGCTGGAGTACCTCGACAAGGACCGCAGCTTCCTGACCAAGGGCGGTGTGTTCACCGACTCCATGCTCGACGCCTACATCGAACTCAAGATGGGCGAAGTCACGCGTTTCCGCATGGCGCCGCACCCGGTCGAGTTCGACATGTACTACAGCCTGTGATGGCTTGCCCGGCTCTGCCGGGCTGCCAGGGCCATCCCGAAAGGGGCCATGCAAGTGGCCCCTTTTTTGTTGCTCGGGCGGTCAATCGCCACCGTTCACACGCTGGCACGGCACTTTTGAAACAGTTTTCGGTCATACTGAAAAACGCATATCGGTGCGCCCGCCCATACCCCAAACCGCTTCCTGGAGTTGATGTCACCTTGAATCCGATGCCTTCACTCACGATCCGGTCGCTGGCCGTGGCCACGCTCGCGCTGTGCGTCCTGGAAGCCCATGCCCAGGCGCGCATCTACCGTTGCGGCAACGAATACACGAACGACGCGCAGGTGGCCAAGTCCAAGGGTTGCAGCCCCATGGAGGGCGGCAACATCACCATCATCGAAGGCACCCGGCCCACGCCGCCGCGCGCCACGCCCGCAGCGGCCGCCCCACGCAACGGCAGCGCCAACGAACGCGTCGACTCGGCCGCGCAGCGCGCGCGCGACAGCGATGCGCGCGCCATCCTCGAGGCCGAACTGCGCAAGGCGCAAGAGCGCCTGGCGCTCGCGCGCAAGGAGTACGCGAACGGCGAGCCCGAGAAGCAGGGCATCGAGTCGCGCAACTACCAGCGCTACCTCGATCGCGTGGCCGAACTCAAGGCTGCCGTGGCGCGCGCCGAGAGCGACGTCGCCGGCCTGCAGCGCGAATTGAATCGACTGCCGGGGTCCGCCAACGCCGTCGGTTCTGCCGCAAAATGACCGGCTTGAAAAAGCCCAACTTCCCCTCCATTCTTCCCACTTTCCCGCGCCGGGCCCCGGCCGACCCGGACGGGTCGGCTGCCGGACGCAAGTCCCCCTCGGTGTCTTCCCGTTTCCAGTCCCTCGACCTGCTGGCCACCCTGGTGGCCGTGGTGGATCAGCACGGTGGCGTGCTCTACGCCAACGCGGCGCTGGAGGATGCGCTGGGCATGTCCCGCCGCAGCATCACGGGCGCGCTGCTGCAGGACTGCTTCACCGAACCCCCGCTGCTGGAAAACGCCTTGCAGGGCGCGAGCGGCAACCAGTTCGCCGCGCTGCGCTACGACGCCTGGCTCAAGCGCCTCAACCACGAAGCCCTGCCGGTGCACGTCGTGGTGGCGCAGACCGACAACCCGGGTGAGGTGATCGTCGAGCTGCTGCCGCTGGAACAGCAGGCGCGCCAGGAGCGCGAAGAGAGGCTGATCGATCAGGCGCAGGCGAACAAGGAACTCATCCGCAACCTCGCGCACGAGATCAAGAACCCGCTCGGCGGCATTCGCGGTGCGGCCCAGTTGCTGCAGATGGAGCTGGAGTCCCGCGAGCTGATCGAGTACACCCAGGTCATCATCCACGAGGCCGATCGGCTGCAGTCGCTGGTGGACCGCCTGCTCGCGCCGCACCGCCGGCCGCATGTGGTGGGCGACGTGAACATCCACGAGGTGTGCGAGCGCGTGCGCTCGCTCATCCTGGCCGAGTTTCCCAAGGGCTTGAAGGTCGTGCGCGACTACGACACCTCCATTCCCGAGTTCCGCGGCGATCGCGAGCAGCTCATCCAGGCCGTGCTCAACATCGCGCACAACGCCGCGCAGGCGCTGAGCGAACGCATCGCGGCGGGCGATGCGCGCATCGTGTTCCGCACGCGCGTGGGCCGACAGGTGACGTTTGGTAAACAGCGCTATCGGCTGGCACTGGAATTGCATGTGATCGACAACGGGCCTGGCGTTCCAGACTCGATCAAGGACCGCATCTTTTTCCCGCTCGTGTCGGGGCGGGATGGCGGCTCCGGCCTGGGGCTCACGCTGGCGCAGACCTTTGTCCAGCAGCACCATGGATTGATCGAGTGTGAGAGCGTGCCGAACGAGACGGACTTCAAGATTCTGATTCCGTTGCCCTAGCCGTCACCGACCGTCGAACGCCGCGCCACAAGAAGGGAAGACAACTCAATGAAGCCGATCTGGATAGTGGACGACGACCAATCGATTCGCTTCGTGCTCGAAAAGGCGCTGCTGCGCGAGAACCTGCCCACGCGCAGTTTCACCAACCCTCAGGACGTGCTCAAGGCCCTGATCGACACGCCCGAACACGAGGGCCCCCAGATCCTGGTGAGCGACATCCGCATGCCCGGCGGTTCGGGGCTGGAGCTGCTGGAGAAGGTCAAGGAAAAGCTGCCCGGCCTGCCGGTCATCATCATGACCGCGTTCTCCGACCTGGACAGTGCCGTCTCGGCCTTCCAGGGCGGTGCCTTCGAATACCTGCCCAAGCCCTTCGATCTGCCCAAGGCGGTCGAGCTGATCCGCCGCGCGGTGGACGAAAGCCTGCGCGAGGAAGTGGCCGAGGAGCGCATGAGCGCCGCGCCCGAAATGCTCGGCCAGGCGCCCGCGATGCAGGACGTGTTCCGCGCCATCGGGCGCCTGAGCCAGAGCCAGGTCACGGTGCTGATCACCGGTGAGTCGGGCTCGGGCAAGGAGCTGGTGGCGCGCGCGCTGCACAAGCATTCGCCGCGCGCGGCCGGGCCCTTTGTGGCCATCAACACCGCGGCCATCCCCAAGGACCTGCTGGAGTCGGAGCTGTTCGGCCATGAGCGCGGGGCCTTCACCGGCGCGCAGACCATGCGCCGGGGCCGCTTCGAGCAGGCCGATGGCGGCACGCTGTTCCTCGATGAAATCGGCGACATGCCGTTCGACCTGCAGACGCGCCTGCTGCGTGTGCTGTCCGACGGCCACTTCTACCGCGTGGGCGGCCACAGCGCCGTGCGCGCCAACGTGCGCGTGATCGCCGCCACCCACCAGAACCTGGAGCAGCGCGTCAAGGAAGGCGTGTTCCGCGAAGACTTGTTCCACCGCCTCAACGTGATCCGCCTGCGCCTGCCCGCGCTGCGCGAGCGGCGCGAAGACGTGCCCATGCTCACGCGCTTCTTCCTGCAGCAAAGCGCCAAACAGCTCGGCGTGGAGCCCAAGCGCATTTCCGAGGCGGCCTTGAAGCTGCTGGGCGCCTTCGACTTCCCCGGGAATGTGCGCCAGCTGGAGAACGTTTGCCATTGGCTCACGGTGATGGCCCCGGCCCAGGTGATCGAACTCAAGGACCTGCCGCCCGAGGTGTTGTCCATGAGCGGTACCGCTCCCGCGGTGGCCCACCCGGCCGCCTCGGAGGCCCCGGTGGTGTCTTCCCTGCCGACCGGCCTCATGGCGCCTGCCGTGCCCGAGCCCGTCTACGCCAGCAGTTCGGCGGCCATTGCCCACGCCGAATCGGCCGTCGCCTCACCCGAGGCGGAGACCGCGCGTGCGGCGCCTCTGGCCTGGGAGAGTGGCCTGCAGGCCGAGGCCCAGGCCTTGCTCGAAGACGGCCGCACCGATGTGTGGGACGTGCTCACGCGCCGCTTCGAAACGCGCCTGATCCAGACCGCGCTGGCCAACACGCGAGGGCGCCGCATCGAGGCCGCGCACAAGCTCGGCATCGGCCGCAACACCATCACCCGCAAGATCCAGGAACTGAACCTCGAGTGAACGGGCTCAGCCCAGCGTGACCACCACCGGTGCGTGGTCGCTGGGCTGCGGGTTCTTGCGCGGCAGGCGGTCGATGTGGCAGGCCGTCACGCGGCCGCGCAGCGCCTCGCTCACCAGAATGTGGTCGATGCGCAGCCCCCGGTTCTTCTGGAAGCCCAGCATGCGGTAGTCCCACCACGAGTAGCTTTTCTCCGGTTGCTCGAACAGGCGGTAGGCGTCCGTCAATCCCAGGTCGAGCAAGGCCTGGAAATGCGCGCGCTCTTCGACCGTGTGGTGGATGGTGTCTTTCAGGCCGACGGGGTCGAACGAGTCGCGGTCTTCCGGCGCCACGTTGAAATCACCCAGCAGCACGAGGCGCTGGTGCACCTTCAGTTCTTCCTGCAGCCAGCGGTGCAGCGCCTCCAGCCAGAGCATCTTGTAGGCGAACTTGTCGGTGCCCGGTGCCTGGCCGTTGACGAAATAGCAGTTGACCAGGCGCAGCGGGCCTTCGGGCGTGTCCAGCGTCGCGGCGATCACACGCGACTGGTCGTCGGTGTGCCGGGGGATGTTGCGCACGATGTCGGTGACGGGGTTGCGGCTCAGGATGGCCACGCCGTTGTAGGTCTTCTGGCCGAAGACAGCGGCGTGGTAGCCGGCTTCCTTGAGCGCGTCGTGCGGGAACTTCTCGTCCACGAGTTTGAGTTCCTGCAGGCCCAGCGCGTCGACGGGATTGGCGGCCAGCCAGTCGAGCACCTGGGGCAGGCGCACGGAGAGGGAGTTGATGTTCCAGGTGGCGAGTTTCATGGTGGACCCATCGTGGTGGTTGATCAGCGTGTTGGAGCATGCCGGCCATGCGGCCGGAAGTGCCAAGTATGCGATGAACCACGGCCCGACCGGGCGAGCCCGTCACCCCGGTGCGGGTCGCCGCAGGCGCTTGAGGAAGACCGTCATTTCCTTGACCGACTGGTGATCGCCTTGCTGTTCGGCCACCACCAGGCCCTGGGTCCAGGCCGCTTCGGCCGCGTCCAGGCGGTCGAGCCGGCGGAGCGCCACACCGAGCAGTTTCCAGGCGGCCGAATGGCGCGGGTTCTGCGCCGTCGCCTGCGCTAGATGCAGCGCCGCGGCTTCGGCGTCCTCGTCCTTGAGGCAGGCCTGGCCCAGGCCGAAGCGCAGCAGGGCGTTGTCACGGCCCTCGGCCAGCATTTTCTCGAGCCGTTCGCGCATGGCGTCTCCTCATGGATGGCTTCCCGGTGCGCGCGTGATGCGGCGGGCCAGCAGCGTCGCCAGGGCCGGCGCCAGGGCGAAGCTCGCGAACAGCCAGACCGCGGCGGCGCGCGCACCGGTCGGGCCGCCCGGGTCGCTGAGGCCTGCGGCATTCGCCACCAGACCGGCCACCGCCGCGCCCACGGCCATGCCGTAGAGCTGGATGGTGGTGATGGCGGCCGACGCCATGCCGCCTTCCCCGGGGGGCGCGAGGTTCAGCACGCGGTTGAGCAGATGGGGCCAGCCGATGCCCACGCCAGCCCCGGCACCGGCCAGGGGCAGGCCGCAAAGCAGCAGGCGCGCGCCGGGGCTCAGGTCCGCGCCGACCGGTATCACCACCGCCAGGGCCAGCAGGCTGAGGGTGGTCAACAGCGGACCGACGCGCAGCAGCCGGGCGGCAGCGGCACCGCCGCGCCCCGACGACAGCAAGGAGCCTGCGCTCCAGCCGGCCGCCATCGCCGCGGTGAGGTAACCCGCCGCCAGCGGCGTGTAGCCGTGCAGCACCTGCAGGAAGTAGGGCACATAGATCTCGGTCGTCATGCCCACCAGCAGCAGCGCCACGATGGCGTACACCGAGCCCAGCGGGGAGCCCAGTGCCGTCGCCCCCGAAGGCAGCAGGCGCACCGCCGCCCGGCGGTCCACCGCGACGGCGGCGGCGCCCAGGGCCAGGCCACCGGCCACACCCAGGCCTTGCCACAGCAACTGCGGCGACAGGCTTCCCGCCGCGATCAGCAGCACCGAGCCGGCGAGCAGCCCCACCTGCGCCAACGGCACCTCTGGTTTTTGCCCACGGCTCGGTGCGGCGCCGGGCGCGGGGCGCAGCTGCACCATCACCACCAGCGCCTGCAGCAGCGAGATCGGCAGCAGGATCCAGAACGCCCAGCGCCAGTGGCCGGCCTCGGCGAACAGCCCGCCCGCCGCCGGGCCGCACAGCGTGGCGATGCCCCACATGCCGGAGACCAGGGCCACCGCGCGCAACCACAGGGCCGGCTCGAACACCACGCGGATGAGGGCGTAGCTCAGGGCCGCCAGGGTGCCGCCGCCCAGGCCCTGCACGCTGCGGCCGATCAGCATCCCGCCCATGGAGCCGGCGCTGGCGCACACGGCCGAGCCGAGGGCGAACAGGCCCAGCGCCGCGAGGCAGGCACCGCGGGGCCCGAGCGAGGACAGCACGCGCACCGAGAGTGCGGCGCCGATGATGGAGGCCACCACGAACAAGGTGGTGTTCCAGGCGTACCAGTCCAGTCCGCCGATGTCCTGCACCACGGAAGGCAGCACGGTGGTGACGATGTGCACGTTGATGGCGTGCAGGGCCACGCCACCGGTCAGGGCCAGTGCGAGCCAGCCGTTCTTGCCCTTGAGCAGATCGCCCCAGGAAGCCGTTGCAGGTAAAGGGGCGGTCAGGGAAGACATGCGTGATTCTCGACAGTGCGCGGTGGGGCGGTTATTATCCAAGTGATTGTTTGCATATTAGGAGCGCGCCATGGTTTATGCAAGTAAAGACCTGGATATGCCGGGTGCATCGCCGACGGCGGATCGCCTTCTGTTCCTCATCAAGTCCAGGGGGCCGACCCCCACCGCCCGGCTGGCGCAGGCGCTGGACCTGACGCCCGAAGCGGCGCGCCAGCAGGTGCAGAAACTGGTCGCGGCGGGCGTGCTCGAGGGCGTGCAGGAAGCGGCGGTCGGCGTGGGTCGGCCCCGGCAGAACTGGGCGCTGACCGAGGCCGGTCACCGCCGTTTTCCCGACACCCATGCGCAGCTGACGGTGCAGTTGATCGGCTCGGTGCGGCAGCTGTTTGGCGAGCAGGGCCTGGAGCGGTTGATCTCGCAGCGCGAAGCCGATGCCCGCACGCTGTACCGGCAGCGCTGCAAGGGCAAGACCATGGCGAAGCGCCTGGAGCAGCTCGCGGTGGTGCGCAGCGAAGAGGGCTACATGGCGCGCGTCGAGCGCGACGGCAAGGACTGGCTGCTGATCGAGGACCACTGCCCGATCTGCGCCGCGGCGCGCAGTTGCCAGGGCTTCTGCCGCTCGGAGCTGCTGCTGTTCCAGGACATCATCGGCGGCGACGGCCGCGTCACGCGCGAGCAGCACGTGCTCGCGGGGGCATCGCGCTGCGTCTACCGCGTCGTGGCCCGGGTGTAGCTGACGAACGCGAAGGGCAGGCCGTTGGCGGCCGTGTGGGTTTCGCGCGCGGTCTCCTGCCATTCGGGGCCGAACACGGGTGCGTGCGCATCGCCCTCGAAATCGCGTGCGATCTCGGTGACCACGGCGGTGTCGGCCAGCGGCAGGGCGGCGGCGTAGATCTGCGCGCCGCCGATCACCCAGGCGTCCGAGCCCGCGGGGCACAGCGACACGGCTTCGGGCAGCGAGTTCGCCCGGGCAGCGCCTTCGGCCTGCCAGGCGGCGTCGCGCGTGACGACGATGTTGAGTCGGCCCGGCAGCGGGCGGAATTTGGGTGGCAGCGAATCCCAGGTCTTGCGGCCCATGATCACGGGGTGGCCGAGCGTGGTGCGCTTGAAGTGCGCCATGTCCTCCGGCAGGTGCCAGGGCAGGGCGTTGTCCTTGCCGATCACGCCATTGGCGGCGCGCGCGAAGATGAGGTGCAATCGGGTGGTGGGCTGGGGCATGCGCCTATTGTGCCGCCGGCAGAGCAGGCCGGGCTGGCCAGAGCACACTGGCAATGGCCATCATCACGAAGCCGATGGCGACCCAGTCCTGCCAGTGCGGCACCTCGCCCACGATGAAGGTCGCGCTCAGCGTGCCCACCAGCGGGATCGCCATCACGCTCATGGCGCTGGTGGCCGGCGGCAGGTTGCGCGCCATGCCGAACCAGATCAACTGCGCCACACCGTAGTTGATGCACACGCCATACAGCAGGCTGATCCACATCGGCACCGAAAAGCCCGCCAGCCGGGGCACCGGTTCCAGCGCGAGGGCCAGCGCCCCCACCACACCGCTGCCCAGCAGCAGCATCCAGACCGTGACCACCATGGGCGAGAGCGTGAGGTGGGCGCGGCGGAACTGCAGCGTGCCCACGCCCCAGCAGAAGGCGGCGCCCAGCATCCACGCGATGCCGGTGGGCCGGCCGCTCAGGCTTTGCAGCTCGTGCCACAGCAGCAGCGCGATGGCGATGCCCGCGCACACCACGGCCGTGCGCACGCGCGGCGTGATGCGCTCGCCGAAGAAGGCCGCGCCGATCAGCACCGTGAAGATCGGCATGGTGAAGCCCAGGATGGCCGCGCGGCCGGAGGCGAGTTCCTGCACGCCGAAGATCGAGAGCGTGTGCCAGCCCAGCACGTTGGGCAGGCCGAGCCAGGCGATGGCGGCCCATTCGGCGCGCGTGGGGCGCATGCGCTCGCCCAGGCGGGCGACGTAGATGAACAGGCCGAGCGCGCCCAGCATCATGGTGCTGGCGCGGAAATACAGTGGCGTGAGCTCCTGCAGCGAGAGCTTCATCATGGGCCAGTTCACGCCCCACATGAGCGTGAGGGCGAGCAGCGCCCAGAGCTGGCGGCGGGTGATCACGTGGTCCGCGGCGGGCGCGGGCTCAGACCGCCACCGGCGCCTTGATGGCGGGATGGTGCTGGTAGTCGAGGATCTCGAAGTCGTCGAGCTCGTAGTCGAAGATCGATGCGGGGCGGCGCTTGATGCGCAGCGTGGGGTAGGGGTGCGGGGCGCGCGCGAGCTGCGTCTGCACCTGCTCGTGGTGGTTGCTGTAGATGTGGCAGTCGCCGCCGGTCCAGATGAATTCGCCCACTTCCAGGTCGCACTGCTGCGCCAGCATGTGGGTGAGCAGCGCGTAGCTGGCGATGTTGAACGGCACGCCCAGGAAGATGTCGGCGCTGCGCTGGTAGAGCTGGCAGCTCAGCTTGCCGTCGGCCACGTAGAACTGGAAGAACGCGTGGCAGGGCATCAGGGCCATCTTGTCGAGGTCGGCCACGTTCCAGGCGCTCACGATGATGCGGCGCGAGTCGGGGTTGGTCTTGAGCTGTTTGACCACCTCGCTGATCTGGTCGATGTGGCGCCCGTCCGGCGCCGGCCAGTTGCGCCACTGCACGCCGTACACCGGTCCTAGGTCGCCGTCTTCGCGCGCCCACTCGTCCCAGATCGTGCAGCCGCGCTTCTGCAGCCACTTCACGTTGCTGTCGCCGCGCAGGAACCACAGCAGCTCGACGATGATGGCCTTGGTGAACACCTTCTTGGTGGTCACGAGGGGAAAACCTTCGTTGAGATCGAAGCGCATCTGGTGGCCGAACACGCTGGTGGTGCCGGTGCCGGTGCGATCGGTTTTCTGCACGCCCGTGGTGAACACGTGGCGCATGAAATCTTCGTACTGTGAGCGGATGGGGCGGTCGGTCATGGACGGAATTGTGCCTGTTTCGGCCCGGCCCCGAGGCGGCGGCGCGCCGAACCCCTGCGCCATAATGGCCCATCACCCCGACGCCCGATGACGCCCAAGACCCTGTCTGAATCCATCGCCGAGCCCGAAATGATTTTCGAGCTCGCGCCGGTCGGTCTGATGGTGACCCGCCAGCGCATCATCGAGCGCTGCAACCGGGCCATGTCGGAGATGTTCGGTTACCCGGTGAGCGCCCTGGTCGGGCAGTCCACCGAGATGCTGTATCCCTCGCACGAGGAGTTCGAGCACATCGGCGAGACCTGGGTGGCCAGCATGCGGCAGAACGGCAACCACCGGGATCAGCGCATCATGCGGCACGCCAACGGGCGCATGTTCTGGTGCGCGGTGTCGGGGCGGTCCTTCACGCCGGAATCGCCCTTCGCGTCGGTGATCTGGGTGTTCGACGACATCAGCGAAGCCCGCCCGGTGAACGCGCCGCTCACGGCCCGCGAACGCGAGATCGCGGCCCGTGTCATCACCGGCCTGACCAGCAAGCAGATCGCCAAGGACCTCAACGTCAGCCACCGCACGGTGGAGGCGCACCGCATGCGGCTGATGCGCAAGCTGGACGTGAACTCCACCGGCGAGCTGATCGCGCGCATCCTGGGCATGCCGCCCTCGCCCTGAGCGGGCGGGAGGCGGGCGCTGCTCAGGCGTGCGGCGTGGCGCCGATCAGGATGGCCGCCACGATGCAGGGCTCGGTGCCGCGCACGCTCCACGAATGCATGGTCCCGCGCTGGACCAGGATGTCCCCGGCCTTGAGCAGCGTTTCGCCCGTGTCGAGGATGGCGTAGATCTCACCCTTGAGCACCACGATGTAGTCGATGGTGCTGGTCTTGTGGCGCATCGGGTCGTCCGAATGGGCATCGGGCGCGTGCCCCGCACCGATGGATTCGAAGGCCTTGGCCGCGTCGGCGCCCTGCCACATCGTGTCGGGCGGGAACTCCACGATGCGCAGGATGCTGCCCACCTGGGGCGGCTCCAGCTTGACCGGGCGCGCGGCGGCGTCCGCCGTGCCGGTGTTGTCGGCCGGGGCGGTGGTGGTCTCCCACAGGTCGGTCAAGGCCACGCCCGGCATGGACGCCATTTCCTTGATGTTGGGCGCGAGGCCATCCATGATGAAGGTCGAGCGACCCTGGGCGTCGTGCCCGGTCACGACGCGGCGGATTCTCCAGGCCATGTGTGTGTCTCCTTGAGGTGGTCTGAGGGGTGTTCAGTGGTTGGCGTGGTTGCAGTTGGGGCCGCAGCCGATCACGTTGCCATGCAGCTTGCGCTGGCGCTCTTCGTAGTGCGCCATCAGGCCGAACAGCTTCACGGTGTCCGGCGGCGAGGTGTCGCCGCTGAACTCCTGGTACAGGTTGTTGACGGTGACGTAGATGCGTTCGGCGTCGGTCCACGAGTTGAACTCGCGCAGCGAGATGTCGTCCACCGCCTGTTCGAGCGTCATGCCCTGGTCGTAGCGCTTGCGTGCCTCGGCCTTGACGTATTCCAGGTAGTGCTTGAGCGCGCGCACGCCCGTCTTGTCGGTGATCGGGCCATGGCCAGGCACCACCACGTCCACGTCCCAGCCGAGCATGAGGTCGCAGGCGCGGATCCAGTTGTCCACCGGGCCCGCCCAGACGATGGGGTGGCCGCCGTTGAACAGGATGTCGCCGGTGTAGACGATCTTGTCTTCGGGGATGTAGGCGAGCACGTCGCCCTTGGTGTGGGCCGGTCCGACTTCGACCAGCTTCACAGTCTTGTTGCCCACCTTGAGGTCGATCTCGCCGCTGAAGGTCTTGGTGGGCGGGGTGTAGACGATGCCGCGGAAATCGAACACGCGGCCCATGGCCTTCATCAGGAACTCGCCGCCGTCGCCCAGTTCCTTGTAGTTGCGGAAGCGGTCGATCAGGGCCTGGGGCGGGTGCGCGAGCATCTCGTCGGCGCAGGCCTGCGAGACGATGATCTCCGAGTCGGCCACCAGCTGGTTGCCGAAGTAGTGGTCGCCGTTGGCGTGGGTGTTGACCACCTGCGCGATCTCCTTGGCCTCGGGCACCGCGTTGCGCATGGCGTGCAGCATCTCGCGCGTGAGCTTGAGGTCGAACAGGGTGTCCACCAGCAGCGACTCGCCGCTGTCGGTCACCAGGCCGGCGTTGCTCCAGCCCCAGGTGCCGTCGGGCAGCAGCCACGCGTAGTTGCCATTGCCGATGTCGTGCAGTCCCTTGGTGTATTGCCATTTCATGGGTCGTCTCCTGTGGTTGAGGTGGGGGATGCCGGGTTCAGGGCGTGCGCCAGCGCAGCAGGTGCTGTTCGGCGCGTTGAAGCAGGATGTTGGACACGTAGCCGACCGCGCCGAGCACGATGATCCCGGCGTACAGGTCGGCGCTGCGGAAGGAGCGCGCGGCCAGCGTGATGTTCTGGCCCAGGCCGATGGTGCCGGCCAGCATCTCGGCCACCACCGCGAGGATGAGCGAGACCGTCAGCGCCAGCCGCAGGCCGGCGAAGATGTCGGGCAGCGCGTTGGGCAGGGCGATCTTCCAGACCATCTCCAACCGCGAGAGGTGTAGGATGCGCGCCACCTCCAGCAGCCGGGGCTCGATGGTCTTGAAGCCGTGCACCGTGTTGAGCAGCACCGGCCAGAGCGAGGAGAACGCGATCGCCGTCACGATCATGCGGTCGTTCAGGCCGATCAGCAGCACGAAGACCGGGATCATGGCCGAGGCGGGCAGCGGGCGGATCAACTCCAGCGTGGGCTCCACATAGGCGCGCAGCCGGGGCGAGAGGCCGATCGCCGCGCCCAGCGCGATGCCCGCGACCGAGGCGGTCACGAAGCCCAGCACCATGCGCCGCAGGGTTTCGCGAAACGCGAGCCAGAAGTCCGCCGTGCCCATCTGGTCCCAGAGCGACTCGAAGCTGCGCAGCGGGGCCGGGAAGAACACCGGCGACACCAGTTCCAGGTGCGCGGCGAGCTGCCACAGGCCGACCAGCGCGGCGAGCACGCCCAGGCTGGCGAACCACATCAGGACACCGTGTTGTTTTTTCATGCCGATTGCTCCGCCCAGTTGCCCATGCGCCCGAACCAGCGCTGCTGCGCGCGCAACAGCGAAGCGTTGAGCGCCCAGCCGATCAGGCCGATCCAGCCGATGAAGGCGAACACGCGATCGGGCCGCATGCTCTCCTGCGCGACGATGAGCGCGTAGCCCAGGCCCATCGGGTTGGCCGTGATCTCTACCGTGACCGCCACCACCAGCGACACCGCGGCCGCCAGCCGCAGGCCGACGAAGATGCGCGGCAGCGCCGCCGGCAGCACGATCTTGGTCACGCGCTCACGCAGGCTGAAGTTGAGCATGCGCGCCACCTCCAGCAGGCGCGGCTCGATGCCGCGCACCGCGCTTTCGGTGATGATCAGCAGTGGCCAGAAACACGAGAAGGCCACGATGCTGCTCTCCATCTGGAAGCCGTAGCCGTGGATCAGAAGCGCCAGGGGAATCAGCGCCACCGAGGGAATGGGCCGCAGCGCCTCGGTGGACACCCGCATCAGCTGCGACAGGTGGCGCGAGAGGCCGAAGGCCACACCGACCAGGATGCCCGCCGTGGCCCCCACGACCAGCCCGCCGACCGCGCCGCCGAAGGTCTCCAGCGCGGCCTTGAACAGGCTGCCGTCGGCGACCACGCCCACCGCCGCGCGGAAAATTGCGATCGGGGACGACAGGCTCTCGGCCTTGAGCAGCCCGGAGCGGGCCGCGAACTCCCAGAAGATCAGGACCGCCGCCGGGAACAACACCCCCTTGAACACGCGCGCCATGGATGCATTCATCTCAGTGCCCCGGTGGCAGGAGGTTGAACAGGCGGTGGCGGTAGGCCAGGAAGCGCGCGTCCTCCCGTGTGGTGAGCTGGTTGCGCGGCCGCTCCAGCTCGATCGTCAGCGTCTCCGACAGCCGCCCCGGGTGCTTGTCCATGGAGATCACCCGGTCGCCCAGGTAGATCGCCTCCTCCAGGTCGTGGGTGATGAACACCACCGTCACGCCGGCATCGGCGCACAGGCGGGCCACCTCGTCCTGCAGGGTCTGGCGCGTCATCGCGTCGAGCGCTCCGAAGGGCTCGTCCATCAGCAGCACCTGCGGCGCCTGCGCCATGCAGCGCGCGATCTGCAGGCGCTGCTGCATGCCGCCGGAGAGCTGGATCGGGTAGGCGTCGGCCCGCTCGGCCAGGCCCACCCGTTCCAGCATGTCGCGGATGATGGGCGCGCGCTCGTCCTTGGGCACGCGGCGCGCCTCCAGCGCCAGCTCCACGTTGCCGGCCACGGTTCGCCAAGGCAGCAGGGCGCGCCCGTAGTCCTGGAACACCACCGCGAGCTCGGGGTCGGGCCCGTCGATCGCGCGGCCCCGGTACAGAACGCGGCCCTGGGTGGGGCTCAGCAGGCCGCCCATCAGGCGCAGCAGCGTGGTCTTGCCGCAGCCCGAGGCACCGACGATGCAGACGAACTCCTTCTCATGCACCGTGAGCGAGATGTCGTTCAGGATGTTGAGGGAACCCACGGTGAAGTCCAGCCCGGTGATGGACAGGACGGGATCGTTGGCTTGGCTCATGCGGCTCACTTGTAGATCAGCTTCGCCGGGTCGATCGGCTTCTTGAGCATGTCCTGGTCCATCATGATCTTGTTCCAGTTCTGCACCACCTCGGGCGTGATGACCGGGCGGAACTTGGGGTCGGGGAACTTGGCCTGCACTTCGGGCGGGAAGGGGATGTAGACCAGGTTGGCCTTGCGCACCACGCCCGGGTCTTTCAAGGCCATGGCCGAGGCTTCCTCGATGGCGGCGCGGAAGGCGGCGACCTGCTTGGGGTTGGCGTCGGCCCACTTGCGGCTGGCGACGTGCCAGCCCGACTGCACCTCGCCATCCAGCGCGGCGATGTAGTAGGCGACCACGCGGCCGGCCTTGGTTTCCTCGGCGCGCGAGAGGAAGGGCTGCACCGCGAGGATGCCGTCGACCTGGCCGTTGCGCAGCACGTCCACCGATTGCGCGAACGCGTTCTCGGTGAAGGTCACCTTCTTGTAGTCACCGCCGTTCTCGGCCATCCATTTGCGGAACAGCACGTGCAGGAAGGCGTTGAGGCCCGGGGTGGACACGCGCTTGCCCTCGAAGTCCTTGGCGGTCTTGATGGGGCTGTCGGGACGGACCATGATGGCCACGTCTTCCATGCCCTTGGTGTAGTAGCCGCCGCCGGCCAGCACCACCAGGTCGAGCCCCTGTTCGACCGCCTGCATGGTGTTGGGCGCGGTCGGCGTGGCGATCTGCAGGCTGCCGGCCATCAGGGCCGCCGGCGTGGTGGCCGAGTTGGGCACCAGCTTCATCTCCACGTCCAGGCCATGTTTCTTGAAGAGGCCTTCGTTGGCCGCGACAAAGGCGTTGGCGAACGCGGTGGATGCCGAGAAACCGAACACGATCTTCTGGGCCCAGACGGGGGCCGCCGCCGCACTCAGCAGCGTGGCCACCGCCAGGGGGCGCACAAGGGAACGCAGGGTCGCGATAAAGGTGTGCATGGCTTGTCTCCAGATGGTTTTAGGAAAGAACGCGGTCACTGGCTTGCGTGACGGAACACCACACGGTTCTTCAGCACGCCGAGCTTCTGAATCTCCAGCTCGACGACATCGCCGTGTTTCAGGAACCGGCCCAGTTCCAGTCCGCATCCGCTGCCGACCGTTCCCGAACCGAAAAACTCGCCTGCGTGCAGCGTCTCGTCGCGCGAGGCGTGGACCAGCACGTCCTCGAAACGGTGGTGCATCTCGCCGCTGTTGCCACGCGACCATTCCTCGCCGTTGACGCGAGCGACCATGGTCAGGTCGTAGGGGTTGCCGACCTCGTCGGCCGTGACCAGCCAGGGGCCGAGCACGTTGCCGGTGTCGAAGTCCTTGCCCTTGGTGGGCCCGAGCGTGCCGCCCATCTCGCGCATCTGCTGGTCGCGCGCGCTCACGTCGTTGAAGATCAGGTAGCCGAAGATGTGCGAGCGCGCATCTTCCTTGCGGATGTTCTTGCCGCTCTTGCCCAGGATGGCGGCGAACTCGAGTTCGTAGTCCAGCATCTGGCAGTACGCGGGGTTGACGATGTCCGCGCCCGTGCCCACCACCGAGAAGCGGTTGCACTTGTAGTAGATCGGTTCCTCGTACCAGATGGGCGGAATCTCCACCTTGGCCGGGTCGCGCTCGCCGTCGGTGGCACCGAACAGGTGGCGGTTCGCGCGCGCCTGGCGAAAGTGTTTCTCGAAGCACAGGAAGTCGCGCATCTGGCGCGGCTCGGGCAGTGGCGCGGCCAGCTTCACATCGGCCAGCGCGTGGGTGACGGCGGCTTTGTCCAGCAGTTGCCGGGCTTCCTTGAGCGCGGCCTCGCCGCCGTCGATCAGCGCGAGCATGTCGCGCATGGCGGGCGAGGTGGACGACGCGGTGAAGTCCACCAGGCGCTGCTCGCCCGCGAGCATGGCGCCGATGTGGCGTTGGCCGCCGGGCAGATCGAATGTGACCAGTTTCATGGGATGTGTCTCCTGTCGTTGGGGGAATCGCCCAGGTCCCGCAGAGCGGTCTTGAGCACCTTGCCGTAGCTGTTCTTGGGCAATTCGTCGAGCAGCAGGTACTGGCGCGGGCGCTTGAAGCGCGCGATGCTGGCGAGGCAGAGCGCATCGAGCTCGCCGGTGTCCAGCGTGTGGCCGGGGCGTGGCACCACGTAGGCCAGCACCTCCTCGCCCCACTCGCCATGCGGGCGGCCGACCACGGCCACCTCGCGGATGCCGGGATGGCGCAGCAGCACCTCCTCTACCTCGCGCGGGTAGATGTTGGAGCCGCCGCTGATGATCAGGTCCTTGGATCGGTCCTTGAGCGAGAGGAAGCCATCGGCATCGAGTTCGCCGATGTCGCCGGTGTGCAGCCAGCCGTCACGCAAGGTTTGGGCCGTGGCTGCCGTGTTGCCCCAGTAGCCTGGCATCACCGGGTCGCCGCGCACCAGGATCTCCCCGGTCTCGCCGCAGGGCAGGGCGGTGCCATCCGGTTGCGCGATGCGGATCTCCACGCTGCTCTGCGCCACGCCCACCGAAGCCATGCGCTGCGCATGGCGCGGATGGCCGAGATTGGCCAGGTGTTCGCGCGACAGCGCGGTGATCGCCATCGGGCACTCACCCTGGCCGTAGATCTGCACGAAGCGCGGCCCCATCACGGCGATGGCCTGCTGGATGTCGGCCGCGTACATGGGCCCGCCGCCATAGACGATGGTCTTGATGCCGTCGCCGTCCAGGCCGCGCGCGAGCGCGCTGTCGACCAGGCGCTTGACCATGGTGGGCGCCGCGAACATCGACACATCGCGCAGCTCGCGGGCCAGCGCGAGGATCTCGTCGGGGTCGAAACCGCCGGACTCGGGGATCACATGGCGCGCGCCGGCCAGCACGTGCGGGATGTTGTAAAGGCCGGCACCGTGCGACATGGGCGCCGCATAGAGGCTCGCGTCGCCCGGCCGCACGGTGTCCACGTCGGCGAAATAGCAGAGCGTCATCGAGAGCAGGTTGCGGTGCGTCTGCATCACACCCTTGGGGCGCCCGGTCGTGCCCGAGGTGTAGAAAAGCCAGGCGATGTCGTCGGGCGCGCGGTGCACCGGTGCCATCGCATCGCTGGCGAGCAGGGACAGGTACTCGGCGCCATTCACGTCGATGGCGGCGGCCGGGCCGGGCTGCAGGTCCGCGCACAGATCGGCCGAGGTGAACAGGGCCCGCGCGCCGCTGTCGGCCAGGATGTACTCGACTTCGCGCGCATGCAGCTTGTGGTTGATCGGCACCACCACCAGCCCGGCGGACCAGGCGCCGTACAGCACCTCCAGGTACTGCGGGCAGTTGTGCAGCAGCAGGGCGACGCGCTCGCCGGGCCGCAGGCCCACGCGCTGCGACAGGCCGGTGCCGAGCGCCCCGGCCCGGCGGGCCAGTTCGCGGTAGTCGCAGCACACGCGCGCACCCAACAGCACGGCATCCCGGTCGGGGAAGGTTCGGGCCGAACGCACGAGCAGCTGCGCGATGTTCATGAAACTTCGTCTCCTGTGACCATGCCCGGGTGCCGTGGCGCATGGCTTGTGATTCGAAAATTCTAGGAACGCGCCTCTGCGCCTGATAGTCGTAGGACTACCTCATGGGGTTACTACTGATTCGAGCGCGCGCCGCGCGCGCGTGGCCTGCCGGGCCGCCGCTCAGGGGCGCACAGAGGCGATGCCGGGCAAGGCAGGCGACGGCGCCGTGATGCGCTCGTCGAAGGGATGCTGCTGCAGGGCGAAGATCTGCTGGATGCGCTTGATGTAGCCCTGCGTTTCGGGGAACGGCGGCACGCCGCGGTAGCGCTCCACCGTGCCTTCGCCCGCGTTGTAGGCGGCCAGCACCAGGGGCACGTTGCCCTTGAAGTAGGCCAGCAGCCACTGCAGGTAGGACAGGCCGCCGCGGATGTTCTGCTCGGCGTCGAAAGGCTTGTTCACGCGGAAGCGCGCGGCGGTTTCGGGAATGAGCTGCATCAGGCCCTGGGCGTTCTTGTCCGACAGGGCGTGCACGTTGAAATTGGACTCGGCCTTGATCACGGCGAAGGCCAGGCCGGGCTCGATGCCGAACTGCGGCGCGAGCTTGTAGACGATCTTCATGATGCGCTGCTGCTCGGGCGTGTTGACCCAGTCGCGGTAGCGCGTGACCACCGCATCGGCCTCGGCGGTCAGCCGCTCCTGCTCGGCGCGCTGCTGTTCGGCCCGTTCGGCCTGCAGCACGCACTCGGGTTTGTCGGCCGGTGTGTCCAGTCGCTTGAACATCGCCTCGGCCTGGGCATCGCCCAGCAGGGCCGCGCGCGCGAACCAGTGCGCGGCGTAGCCGTCGTGGCGCGGCGTGCCCCGGCCGTTGGCGTAGAGCCAGCCCAGGTTGTAGGCTGAGACCGCGTCCCCCGCGAGTGCGGCGCGGCAGTAGAGCGCGATCGCGGCATTGGTGTCGCGCGCCACGCCTTCCCCGTGTTCGTACGCCAGCGCCTGCTCGCGCCAGGCCTGCCGCTGGTTCGCCTCGACCGCGTGCGCCCAACCCGTGGCGGCGAGCGCGCACACGAGCAAGAGGCGGACGGGACGGCGGAGATTCATAGGTGGGTGAGCACGCGGCCAGGGTTCATGAGGTGGTGAGGATCGAGCGCCTGCTTGATGGCGCGCATCAGGCCCAGGGCAACCGGGTCCTTGTAGTGGGGCAGGTGGGCGGCCTTGAGGCTGCCCACGCCGTGTTCGGCACTGATCGATCCATCGTAGCGCGCCACCGCATCGAAAACCAGGGTGTTCACGCGTGTTTCCTGCTCATTCAGGAACTTTTTGGCATCTCCGTCGGCCGGCGCCTGCACGTTGTAGTGCAGGTTGCCGTCGCCCAGGTGGCCAAAATTCACCAGCCGCACGCCGGGGATCTCGCGCTGCAGCAAGGCGTCGGTCTCGGCGCAGAAGGCGGGGATGCGCGAGACCGGGATGCTGATGTCGTGTTTGATGTTCAGGCCCTCTTCGGCCTGGGCCAGTGGAATGCTCTCGCGGATGTGCCACAGGCCACGCGCCTGCGAGAGGCTCTCGGCCACCACCGCGTCGCTCACCAGGCCTTGCTCGAAGGCGGTTTCGAGCAGGCGCTCGAACTGCCCGCGCGCATGCTCTTCCGATTCGCTGTCGCTGTTCTCCAGCAGCACGCAGTAGGGGCTGTCCGCCCACAGCGGCACCCGCAGGGCGGGAAAGTGCTTGTCCACCAGCCCAAGGGCGAACTGGCCCATCACCTCGAAGCCGGTCAGGCCCGCGCCCAGGTGCTGGTGCGCCAGGCCCAGCAGCGCCACGGCGGCGTCCAGCGTGGGCACGGCGGCCCAGGCGGTGAGCTGCGCGGCGGGCAGCGGGTAGAGCTTGAGCGTGGCGGCCGTGATCACGCCCAGCGTGCCCTCGCTGCCGATGAAAAGGTCGCGCAGGTCGTAGCCGGTGTTGTCCTTGCGCAGGCCGGTGAGGCCGTGCCACACCTCGCCCTGCGCCGTCACCACCTCCAGGCCCAGGCAGAGTTCGCGCGCGTTGCCGTAGCGCACCACCTGTGTGCCGCCCGCGTTGGTGGCCAGGTTGCCGCCGATCGTGCAGCTGCCCTCGGCCGCCAGGCTCAGGGGAAACAGGAAGCCGGCGTTCTCGGCCGCGTCCTGCAGCGACTGCAGCACGCAGCCGGCTTCCACCGTCATCGTGAGGTTGGCGCCGTCGATCGCGCGCACGGCGTTCATGCGCGTGAGGCTCAGCACCACCTGGGTGCCGGAATCGTCGGGCACCGAGCCCACCACCAGGCCGGTGTTGCCGCCCTGGGGCACGATGGCCGCGCCGGCCTGGGCGCAGGCGCGCACCACGGCGGCCACCTCGGCGGTGCTGCCCGGGCGCACCACGGCCAGCGCGCGGCCCTGCGCGCGCTTGCGCCAGTCGTTTTCCCAGGCGGAGAGGTCGGCGGCGGGGTCTTCGTGGGTCAGCACCTGGGCCGACCCCACGGCCGCGCGCAGCGCTTGCAGCAGATCGGCGCTCATGGTTTGGCCACGCGAGATTCGGCCGCGGCGGTGGAGCTGGCCACGTCGGCGGCCACGGCTTCCTTGCCGGCGGCGCGCAGGCGCATGCGCACGTGCAGCGCGCAGGCCGCGAAGAGGGCGATGCACAGCAGCACCTGCAGCCAGGCCAGCCACATCGAGGAGCCCGACTCGCTGGTGGCGCGCACCGCGCCTTCGGTGAAATACAGCCACACCAGCAGGCTGACCCAGCGGTAGGTGTACATGCGGTTTTTCAGCAGACCGGCCAGCGGCACGGTCAGCGGCAGCACCTTGATGGCCCACCAGGAGCCGCCTTCGCGCAGCGGCGCGAGCCACAGTTCCCAGGCCAGGCCGAGCACGATCAGGCCCAGCAGGCTGCCCACGGCGAGCCAGCGGGTGCCGCGCACGGCGAAAGGGGTGTCCAGGGCGCTGGAGGGCGAGGGGGATGAGGGCATGGGGGAGGGT